>ERZ650310.89-NODE-89-length-26521-cov-6.868095_pt1 | contig 26521 bp, 41 predicted proteins | sample MGYA00376246_ERZ650310 | MGnify/ENA primary metagenome ERZ650310 (study PRJEB26733, sample SAMN07839286) | wastewater metagenome | biome: small river; feature: stream; material: water | place: USA: North Carolina | collected 2016-03-01 ...
CGCAACCTGCGGATCGCGATCGAGGCCTCCGGCTACGCCGAGCAGGGGCACCTGGTCCTGGTCGACGTGTCGCAGATCGGGCATGCCCGCCGGCTGGCTGGGATGATCCGATCGAGGATGTTCGAGAAGGACGTCGTGGTCCTGACCGGCGAGACGAACCGCGAAGCGCTGCGCGCTGCGATCGCGGCGTGGCGGGAGCACGTGACGGTCTGGCATGCCTTGTGGAAGGCGGCGGGGCGCCGGTCCTCGGAGCCCTGGCCCGATGGCGGGAACAGGGCTTTGTGGGCGGCCGAGGCCCTTCGCCGCAGTTGGCCTAGTCCCTTGCTGCCCGTGTCGATGGCCGAGCAGGATGAGACGTTCTGGCGGGGTCGACAGAGGGTCGAGGCCTGGAAGGCGCATATAACGGCTCAGGGGCTTGTGGAGAGCCCGTTTGAGGATGTGCTGGCTACTACCCTACCCGAGGAGATGGAAGAGGCCTTGGCGGGGCTTATTTTCGAGCCTCAGCCGAAGGTCGAGAGACCCCCTCGTGAACCTCGATCGCAGGAGACCTCGCAGCGGCCGGCGGGGGCGTCGTTCATTCCGGCGCCGATGAGTGGGCTGACGAGCGATCAGCGAGTCGAGCTTATGGCCTATATGGACATGGACCACGAGGTGTTCAGCGCCTTCATCAGGGCCCAGGTCAAGGAGACCGGGACGCCTTACGAATTGATCGTGAAGCAGTTGTGGGACGCGAAGGAGCTGGCGTGATGGACAGTGGGGCGAGAATGCTGGGGACTCTCTTGGCGGGGATGACGCTGAGTGATGTGGAGGGGTGGACGTTCACACCCTCCAGAATTCGGTTAACAGAGGAGAAAATACTGGCCTTGCATGAGGCCGGGCTTCTGATGTTCGAGATGGGTCTGGTGATCCTGACACCATCCGGGGAACGGCTTATCAGCACCATGCTGGGCGATGCGATCCAGATGGGCCGGCAGTTGGAGGAATTGACCGGCTAGGGCGTCACACTGGCGCTTTGCGAAAAGATGCATTAGGTTGTGAGCAACGCTAACGGGCCTTGTGCCTATGAGGGTGCACCAAATGGGTTTCAAGACGCGCTGGGAGCCCGAGGACAAAGACCTTGTTATTGCTGAGGTTTGTGGTCGGCTGGCCAAGGGCGAAATGATGTCGTCTATCTGCAGTAGCGCGGATATGCCGGACCCCTCGACCGTGCTGGAGTGGGCCCAGCAAGCGCCCGAAACTCACGGCCTTGCCATCGCCCGCGCGCGTTCTGCCGGCTTCGACGCAATCGCCCAGGATTCGCTCTTGATCGCCGAGGGCGCCATCCCCGTAGGCAAGGGCCCGGGTGACGTCCAACGCGACAAGCTCCGCGTCGACACGCGCCTGAAACTACTCGCTAAGTGGGACCCCAAGCGCTACGGCGACGCCTTCCAGCTGAAGCACGCGGACGCGGACGGCGAGAAACTGGAGACGGGCCCGCTGATCAGCGAACTGATGGGGTTGCTGCGGGGCAAGAGCGAGACGCCGGAGGGCTAGTCCCTCACGTGCGTACGTGCGCGGTTATAATGACACGCACGGAAAAGGCCCCCAGGAGATGATCCTGGGGGCCTTGTGCTAGGTGGGGCTGTGTTTGGCGCTAGGCGACGGCGCGAAGCGCCTTGGCTAGACGCGTGTGGCGCTCAAAGGCCGCATCCATGCCGGACCACAGAGGTTTGTAGTTAGGGCCCGCCTCCGCTTCGTTCGCGCCTTGGCGCTCGTAGAAATAGAAGTTGGCCGCGCGCTGATGATCACGAGCGGACCACGTGCTTTCGAGGCCGGAGGGGAGCGGCGCGAAGGGGTTCACGCCTCGCCCTCCAAAGCCGCCCACACCTCGTCGGGGACGGCCGCGCGATCGCCATGGGCGATCAGGTAACCAGGCAGGGGGAAGGGCGCGCGGTGCTCGTACTGCCCGCTCTCCACGCTCTCGGCGAGCGCTTGGACGGGCATAGATCGCATCCAAGGTCCAAGAATCCAAACGCACGGGATCGGGCGATTGGTCCCGGTCACGACGACCACGGTCGGCGCCCCGGTCAGGAGGGACGGGCCGCGCCAGACGACGGCGGCATTGGGGAGGTAGCTCACGCGCTCGCCTCGTCTTCGTTGACGAAAAACGGCGCAAGGTTGTGCGCCCAGTAGTGGCCGCGACGCTTGACCTTACCATCGTCCGCGTACTCGGCGGGTTCGATGCCGCACGTTTGGTAGTAGTCAGGCCGGTTGCGGTGCGCGGAATAGAAAGTGTCCCCAATCCATCCCCCGAAAATCAGGTGATCCCGGTAGAGCGCGTCGCCTAGCGCTCTGGCGTACCCTTCTACATACGTCCGGGCCCAATTGGGCGCCTTGGCATTGTTTAAATAGCGATAGACCGAGGTGCGCATGCTCTCGTCGATATCTGAGCTAGTCGGAGTGTGATGAGGCGCGAGCGTGTAGATAGATTGTACGCGCGACGCGGCGTTATTCCGGAATGTAAGGGCGCGTTCGATGCGCATATCTGGTCTCCATAGCGGGTCCATCCCGCACGCCTAAGGGCCCCACGTGCGCAAGCGCGGGCGGGGCCCGTCGGCGCGCGTGTGGCGCGGTGGGTTAGTCGCGAAACGTCTGGACGATCTCGCCCCAATTGACCCGGGCAAGGCAGCACTTGATCAGGTCGGCGACCATGCGATCCCGCACACTCGCCAGCTGGCTCTCGACGAGATCGTCGACGTAGTGTTCGAGCGTCTGCGCGGCCTCGTGTTCCATCTCGCCATCAGTGTTGCACGCATCGCGCGCCCCCTCCTGCAGGCCTTGCTCATTGTTGAGCCAGAGGGCGACGCACCACGTCTCGCGGTTAGTCCAGCCTTGGTAGGTGTCGGCGGTCACGCTCACACCCCCATGCTGAAAGCGGCGCGCTCGCGGCGAGCCGAGCGCATCAGGTGCGAGGCGTGGCGCTGGGCGGCGAGGCCTTCGCGGCTCTCGCCCAGGACCTCGGCGAACGCGTAGGCGCGGCGGGCGGCGGCCTCACGGCGCGCGGCGCGGATGTCGTGACGGATGGTCATGTGCTTGGTCTCCTTGGGTCGCGGTAGTGCGCCCGTGGCAACCCCGGCGCTCGGCCGGGGCTGCGGCGGGTACGCTACGCGCGAAAGATCAGGACGACGGGAGATGCGAATCCGAGCTTAGCCGCTTTGCGAAGAGCGGCCGCTTCGCACGTCTCGCGACAGGCTCCGGCCTTAGCGATGCTTTCGACTAGGACCATGTCGGCATGCGCCGCGCCTGTAGGGTAACCGCGCTTCCACAGTAACGCCGTCCAGCCCATGCCGTGGTTATCGTGAAGCGACACGGTGGGGGTGCTCGTAACCATGAGGGTCATGGTGTCAGGTCTCCTGTAGTCCGCTCCCGATGAGCGGCAGGCATGCCCGGCGCACGTGGCCCCGGGCATGCGAACCGATCAACGTGCGCTAGTCGTCGAGGTCTCGCACGTTGACCAGCCAGCCGTTGACGTTCAGCACCTTGCCGGTCTCGTCATCGATCAGGGTGAACGTCCCCTCGAAGTCGGGGTTGGGTTTGATCCAACCATACAGGTCGGAGGCATCCATCTCGACGATTACCCGGCGAGTGTAGCCTGCGCGCTGCGCGGTGGCCTTGACCTGGGCGAAGGTGGGGTTGGGCATGTGCTTGGTCTCCTCCGGCGCTGCGCCGGTAGATAGACACTAGGCCAATGTGGCCTATGTGCCAATCACAATGTTGTGAGGTGGAATGGGGTTGACGGAGTAGGCCAACGTGGCCTAGTCTATGTGCGTGGCCTGGAGCTGGCGCTGGGGAGCGACGGGAGGCTACGGATGGGAGAAACGGACCCCTACCCCAAGCTGGCGGGTGGCGCGATGAGAACGCCGTGCCTACCCACGAATTTTTCACCAACCCCACGCTTGACTGCACCTACCCAGGTGCTAGTCTCCTCCCCATGGATTTCTCACTGGAAAAAGCCTATGGCGAACCCCACAGGCGCTACCATACGTTCGAGCACATAAGCGCCTGCCTGGAGCGTTTATCCGAGTGGCCTGATTTAGCCGAAAACGAACGTAGAATACTCGCGTGGGCGCTCCTGTTTCACGATGTGGTGTACGATCCGAAGGCGTCGGATAATGAATCGAGAAGCGCCGAGTTGGCGCGTAGGTATCTGCCTTCTTTCGGGCTCACCCCGGACGAGGTAGAAGAGGCCGAACGGCTCATACTGCTGACCGCTGGTCACGAAACCGCCAATGATGACAGCCTCGGGCGGGTGATGGTTTGCATAGACCTTGCCATTCTGGCCGCGCCACTGGACGTCTACGGGGATTATGTGCACGGCGTGCGAATGGAGTACGCCCACGTAAGCGACGAGGCGTGGCGACGTGGCCGATCGGCTATCCTCCATCGTTTCCTGGCATCGCCGGTAATATTTCCTGACCAAGATTTTTCTCGCAAGTACGAGGCCCGGGCTCGTGCTAACATAAAAACAGAACTAGAGGCCCTTGGTGCTTGACTGCACCCACCCGGGTGCTAGTCTCCTCCCTGTTGCGGCGGAGGTATCTCCAAGCCAACGGGGCCTCGTAAGGGCTCTGGATGCCGAAAGGGCGCTCGGCCCGCAGCGATAGTGAACGGGCGGCAGAGTTGATTGATCTCGCCGTGTAAGCGACCCAGATGGCGCCCGAGCGTAAACGAGACCGTCGGCCAGGACCCCTCCCGGCCTGGGCTGACGGTATCGACCAAAGGGATCGCTGGCGGGGATTTGATGCTCCGAGCCGCCCGACAGTGACTAGGATGGGAGCCGAGAGAAATCCGGCTTCGACCTCGCCAGCGGTCCTATCTGATGGTACGTCTGACCAACTCAGGAGCACCCTCGCCATGATCAGGCCCCTCGTCATCGCGGCCCTCGCCACCGCTCTCGTCGGCTGCAGCACGATCACCCAGGAGCAGGTGCTTAAGAACCTGCAGGGCTGCGAGCGCCATTACCTGGGCACGGTCTCCGGCGGGATCACCGGCTCCGGGTTCAGTGGCGCTGTTCGGATCGACTGCAATCACAGCGACGGTTCGACCGAGCCCGTGCCGGCCACGCCCCCGACCAACAACCCGCTTATCTGAGCATCTACGAGAAGGAGCACCCCTCGTGAGCATACGTGAAGACTTCGACGACACCGTCGATGACGAGTCCGACGTGCATGTGGACAGCGCCCTGCTGGAGTACGCGCACATGGACAACGGCCATCGCCACGAGGCGCTGCGCCATGCCGTACACCTCGCCGGCCTGAGCGTGGGGACGCACACCGCCGAGAGCATCGTCGAGTCCGCCAGGGTGTTCTACAACTTCCTGAGCGACAACGAGGAGAGCGCGTCGTGAGCACTGCATCCCTGGACGCCAGTTTCGGGCCTGTGCGTGTCGTGGTCGAGCACCAGTACGACACCCAGACCATCGCCCTGAACGTCGGGACGACCGAGGTGGGCGTAGCCCTCGCGCTGCGGCCGCACGAGGCGGCCGAGATCGGCGAGGCGCTCCTGCTCCATGCGCGGGGGCACACTCGTCGCGTGCCCAGCGCCCATGACGAGGCGCAGTGATGGGCAGGCCGCTTTCCGATCCTGCACTCGGGCGCCCGCTCACCAGCACGGAGCGCGCTGCGAAGTCCCGCAAGAGATTGTACGTGAGGGTAAATCCTGACGACAAGGTGGGTGGGCTGGCGGTCATCAAGCATGTTGAGCGCTTCGACCACATCTTCGTCTTGTCGTCTGCCGAGCATGCGGACGAGGACTTCGCGGCTCTCGTCTGGCTGACGGAGAGCATCGATAAGCTCAGCCGGGCGTCGCCCATGCGCGCCTATAACTGGAGTACGCACCGGGGTACGAAGTTCATCGTCTTCGGGGTGAATGGTGTCCTTGAAGAGGGCGCTGAGTCGGTTTGGAGCGACCTGTCGGCGCAGAAGGCGTCGGAAGCGGTGTTCGGCCACGTGGCGGCCTACCGTCGGACCTTCAATGGTCCGGTTGATCTGGTGTGGCGCCGAGATGCCGAGCTAGACCGCTCGGAGCGCGGTATCCGCATGACCGTGCGTCTGTGCTTCGAGCCGACCCTTGTGCAGGTCGCCAAGGGCGTCTGGGTGGAAAGCCGCCTTGCACAGATGGACCCGAACACGGAGTGGGGCTGATACATGGGTGACTGGCTCAATCGCCTGGAGATCGCCGAGGACGTCATGCGCAGAGTGCTCGACGAGATGCCGGCGTCGCGTGAGATCAGCCTCGCCAAGACCAAACTTGACGAGTGCGTGTTGTGGGGCCGGGAGTTCATGCGCAAGCAGGAAGCTCCAGAGGACTAGGTGCTCGACCTTGACAAGCTGACCGACCAGCAGCGGGCGCTCCTCTCCGACGAGCGCAAGCTGAAGCAGTTGCCCGCCGACAAACTGGCGGTGCTGCTGTGGCAGGTGAAGTGGGCGTCGACTGTTCGGGATAAGCAGCGGCCGCCAGAAGGAGATTGGACTGAGTGGGGGTTGCTCGCGGGTCGTGGATTTGGGAAGACCCTGACCGGCGCCCAGTGGCTTGCCCACGAGACCTATTTCGACCCCATGGCCTATCCGAGCCATGTGATCGCCCCGACCCTGAACGACGTCCGGCACACTTGCTTCGAGGGGCCGGCGGGGCTCCTCGCCATCCTGCCGCCCGAGATCGTCAAGGACTACAACAAGACCAACCTGATCATCACGATCGAGACGGTCGACGGGAAGAAGAACACCATCCGAGGGTTCTCGGCCGAGGAGCCGGAGCGCCTGCGCGGTGTTCAGTGCGCTCGGCAATGGTGCGACGAGTTGGCGGCCTGGACCTTTGGTGAAGAGACCTGGGACATGGCCATGATGGGCCTGCGCATGGGTCGGCATACCCAGACGGTGTGGACGACCACGCCCAAGCCCAAGGAGATCGTCCGTAAACTGGTGGTCCCCAAAAAGGGGCGGGTGATCACCACCGGCTCGACCTACGAGAATAGGGCCCACCTCGCGCCGTCGTTCTTCGATCAACTCGTCCAGTACGAGGGGACCCAGTTGGGCCGCCAGGAACTGGAGGGCGAGCTGATAGACATGGAGGAGGGCGGCGTCGTCAGCCGCTCGGACTTCCGCCTGTGGCCGGCGCACAAGCCGCTGCCTCCGTTCGACCTGATCATCATGTCGTTGGACACGGCCTTCACCGAGAAGACCATCGACAAGCGCTCGCACGACCCCGACAGCTCGGCCTGCGTCGTCGGTGGGGTGTTCTGGCACGAGGACATCCGCCAGCTCCTGATCCTCGACTGCTGGGCCGAGCAGCTCGGCCTCCCCGACCTGATCCGCAAGGTGAAGAAGGAGAAGGAGGTCTGCTACGGCGATGATCAGGACGTGGCGATCATCAAGCCCATGTACGGCGCCGGCCGCCCCGGGTCGTCAGGCCGCAAGCCCGATATCCTTGTGATCGAGGACAAGGGCAGTGGCATCTCGCTGCGCCAGATGCTGGAGCGCGAGGGGATCACCACCCACTCCTACAACCCCGGCCGGGCGGACAAGCTCACACGTCTCCACATCGTCTCCCCCGTGTTCGCCCGCAAGCAGGTGTGGCTGCCGGAGAGCCAGAAGCACCCGGGCAAGCCGATGACCTGGGTCGAGCCCATGGTGGCACAAATATGCTCGTTTAGGGGTTCTGGGAGCATAAAACACGACGATTACGTTGACGCCCTGACACAAATGACCCGCATATGCATCGACAAGGGGTTCATGACTATTGCCAAGCGGAAGAAGCCCGGCGTGAACGAGGACAAGCCGGAAAAGAAGAAAGTGGTGAATCCCTATGCGGCGTAGCGCGCTTTGCGCTCCACCGCCGTCGGTGCTACGGTCACGGTCTCGTCTAGGGAGCGCCTGATGGCTGCAGCACACGTTGAGATGACCCGCTGATGGCCGCGCTTGAAGATGACGAGGCCCTGGAGGGCGAGTTCGTCGAGCTTCCCGACGAGGAGGAGTCGGAGGTCGAGGATACGCCCGACGGCGGCGCCATCGTCCGCCTGGACGAGACCTCCTCGCCCGGCAGCTCCAAGTTCCTGCGGAACCTCGCCGATACCCTCCCCGACTCCGTCCTGCAGAAGATCGGCGCGCAGTACGTCGAGCTGATCGGTCGGGACAAGGAGGCGCGCAAGAAGCGCGACGACCAGTATGAGGAGGGCATCCGGCGCACGGGCCTGGGCGATGACGCCCCCGGCGGCGCCCAGTTCGACGGGGCGGCCCGGGTCGTCCACCCGCTGCTCACCGAGGTCTGCGTCGACTTCTCGTCCCGCGCCATCAAGGAGCTGTTCCCGCCCGACGGGCCGGTGAAGTCCAAGATCGTCGGCGAACTGACCAAGGAGCGCGTCGCCAAGGCGACCCGCAAGTCCGACTTCATGAACTGGCAGTTGACGGTCCAGGCCATGGAGTTCCGGGCCGAGCTGGAGCAACTGCTGACCCAACTGCCGCTCGGCGGCGGCATGTATCTCAAGGTGACGTGGAACACGGCGCGTAATCGGCCCGAATTCCTGTTCATCCCGATCGACGACATGCTGCTGCCCTACGCGGCGACCAATTTCTACACCTCGCAGCGCAAGACCCACGTCCAGTACCTGACCCGGCTGGAGTACGACAAGCGGGTCAAGAGCGGCATGTACGTCGACGCCGACCTGCCGTCGGCCGGGGGCATGACTCCCGACGTCTCGCGGGCCGAGAAGGCCAACGACAAGATCGAGGGCCGCGAGGACAGCTCGTTCAATCAGGACGGTCTGCGGACCATCTTCGAGAGCGACACCTACATCGACATGGGCGAGGACGACCCCCTCGCCGACGGTGCTGCCCCCTACATCCTGTCTATCGACAAGACGACGGGCCGGGTGTTGGGTCTATACCGCAACTGGGACGAGGACGACCCTTCCCGGGAGCCCCTGCAGTGGACCGTCGAGTTCCCGTTCGTGCCGTGGCGCGGCGCCTACCCGATCGGCATGACCCACATGATCGGGGGCATCTCGGCGGCCTCCACGGGCGCGCTGCGAGCCCTGCTGGACGCCGCCCTGATCAACAACTCCCAGAGCATGATCAAGCTCAAGGGTGGCACGGCCGGCGGTCAGTCCCTGGACATCCAGCCGACCCAGGTCATGGAGATCGAGGGCGGCCTCAACGTCGACGACATCCGCAAACTGGCGATGCCGCTGCCATACAACCCGCCGTCGCCAGTCCTCTTCCAGTTGCTGGGCTTCCTCGTCGACGCCGGCAAGGGCGTCGTCCGCACCACCATCGAGGACCAGCCGGACGCCGGGTCCAACATGCCGGTCGGCACTCAGCTGGCGCGCATCGAGCAGGGCATGGTGGTGTTCAGCGCCATCCACGCGCGCCTGCACAACGCCATGGGACGGCTGCTCCGCATCCTGAACCGTCTGAACGGGATGTATCTCAGCGACGAGGGGGAGAAGGCCGAGGCCGGGTCCATCCTCGCCAAGCGCGCCGACTTCCAGGGCCCGCTGGACGTCGTGCCGGTCAGCGATCCCAACATCTTCAGCGAGGCGCAGCGCTACGCCCAGGTCCAGGCCGTCGCCCAACGGGCTGAGCTGCACCCGGAGCTGTACGACAGCCGCAAGGTCGAGGAGCGCATCCTCGCCACGCTGAAGATTCCCGATGCGGGTGGCCTGCTGCGGCCCGGGCAGACGCCCGTCGAGGAGAACGCCGTCGCTGAGAACGTCAAGGCGTCGCTGGGCTCCCCGATCCTGGCGTTCCCCGATCAGGACCACATCGCCCACCTGCAGGCTCACCTCGCCTACATGCAGTCTCCCGTGCTCGGGATGAACCCGTTGATCGCGCCCAAGCTGCTGCCGGTGATGCTGGGGCACATCGCCGAGCACATCGCGCTGTGGTACGCGGCCGAGGTGTTCGATGTCGCCGACGAGGCGTCCGAGGGCCAGGACTTGGAGGCCATGATGAAGGTCACCAAGGACAAGGAAGACAAGCAGGCCATGGACCGGATGATCGCCCAGGCCAGTCTGAGCGTCACCCAGGCGGCCTCGTCGGCTCTCAAGGACCTGCCCCCGGTCATCCAGCAGGCGATGGCGATGGCGCAGCAGCTGGCTCCGCAAATGCCGCAGGACCCGGCCGCCATGGTGGCCATGCAAGACGTCCAGATGCGCGGCCAACTCGGCCACGAGAAGAACGAGATCGAGAAGGCGAAACTGCAGGGCGCACAGCAGGAGAAGGTCGTCCAGTTGCGCGCCGACCAGCAGAGGTCGATGACGGACGCCCAACTGGAGAGTCAGCGCATCACCCTGGAGCAGGAGCGCCTGCGGATCGACGCCGAGATCGAGCTGCGCAAGATCGCCGCAGGCACGGCTGAGAACACCCAGGACAACGAGACCCAGTTGCAGATTGCCGGCGCCGGCCACGTGCATGCGTTGGTCGACAACGAGCTTCAGCGCGGGCATGATGGCCTACAGGCCGAGCGTGACCGTGAACACGCCCTGGAGGTCGCGGCTGCGGCGCCAGAACCGAAGACGAGCGGAGAGTGACGATGGCGAAAGCCCCCGACGTGAAGCTGTTCCCAGGCGACGGCGAGAAGTCCAAGCCGGACAGCGCCGCTCGCGCCAAGCAACTTACCATGGGCCGGAAGCCCGAGGGCAAGGCCAAGGTGGCCGAACCCTTCGACGACAAGGAGTAAGGCCCATGGGCGACAAGCCGACCACCGCACCGGCCCCGCAGGCCAAGTCGACGCCGGGCGAGGCCATCCGTGCTCACAAGCTCATGGCCATGGGCCGGGGGCCCAAGCCGACCGGGCCGAAGACGCCCGCGTGATCGACCCCTTCATCCGGCGCCTGGAGGAGAGACAGGCTGAACTCGCAAGAGCGGCGCTCGGCACACCGGCCGATCGCACCGAGTTCGAGTATGGCCGCGTGTGCGGCCACTACGCCGGGCTGGAAGACGCCAAGACCCTGATTCTGAACCTGCTGGCGGACAAGGACGCCCACGACAACACCCTCTAGGAGCACCTATGCAACACCACAACAATCAGGTCGAGTTCAGATACGCTGGGCTCGACGAGGCCTTTCCGCCCTGTGACCCCGGAGTGGAGCCCCTGGGCTCCCGGGTGATGCTGCAGGTGCGCTCGGCGAAGAAGGTCACGGCCGGCGGTATCTGGATTCCGCCCGAGGCGCAGGACACCGAGCAGGCCAACACCCAGGTCGCCAAGGTGGTCGCCGTAGGCGCCCTGGCCTTCCGCAATCGCGGCACGGCCGAGCCCTGGGTCGAGGGCGCCTGGGCTCAGGTCGGCGAGTTCGTCCGCATCCCTCGCTACGGCGGGGATCGCTGGCACATCAAGACGGCTGACGGCGAGAGCCAAGCCCTCTTCGTGATCTTCAACGATACCGACCTCGTCGCCAAGGTCACGGGCGATCCGCTCGCGATCAAAGCGTTCCTGTAAGGAGAGCCCCAGATGGCTGACCAAGACACGACCCTGAAAGAAGACGACGAACTCGAAATCGTCGAAGTCGACAAGATTCCCACCGAGGCCGAGATCGCGGCCGCAGCGGCGGCCAAGGCCGCCGAGGCTGAAGACGCCCAGGACGATGACGACGAGGATGAACGCCTCGCCGAAGACCACTCCGGCGACGGTGACGACGCGGCGGCAACCGAGGCCAAGAAGAAGAAACGCGATTCCCGCACTCGCGCCGAGCGCAACAGGCAGCGCCGGGAGGCTCAGGCGAAGCTGGAGCGGGACTACAGCGCCGAGCGCGCCGCGCGCATCGCCCTGGAGGAGCGCATCGCGCGCCTCGAAGGGACCACGATCGACAGCCGCAAGCAGGACATCGACGAGAAGATCAGCGCCGCCAAGCGCAAGATCGCCGACGCCGAGATCATCCATGCTCGCGCGATCGAGGCCGGTAACGGGGACGACGCCGTCGAGGCCATGCGCCTGCGTGACGAGGCCCGCGACGCGGAGCGTTTCCTCGCCGCCCAAAAGCAGCAACTTGACCGGCCGGCGCCGCCGACCATCGACGCCCGGGCCAAGAGCCTGTCGGACTCGTGGAAGTCGGCCAACCCCTGGTACGACGGCCAGAGCGAGGAGAGCCTGATCGTCAACGCCCTCGACAATCGGCTGGCGGCCGAGGGCTATGATCCGCGCACCGAAGGATACTGGTCCGAGCTGACCCGGCGCGCGGCGAAGCGTCTCGGCGCCGCTGAGGTCGCGCGCAAAACCCCGCCAGCCGATCCGGCCCGCAAGACCCCTCCACCTCTGGGCGCCACGCGCGAACACGCGCCGCCCTCCACCCGTCGTGAAGTCTACGTGACACCCGAACGCAAACAGGCTATGCAGGAGGCTGGCATCTGGGATGACCCGGCCAAACGGGCCAGGATGCTGAGGACGTACGCAGACTACGACCGTAACGCGGCAAGCTGATAGGAGTTGGCCCAATGGACGTAGATGAACGCCTCAAGAAGGACATGGGTGTCGCACGCCGCTCCCGTGAGCTGGACGACCAGACGGTCTCCGGGGATCGGGAACTCAGCGATGACGAGCGACTGGAGATGTTCCGAACGACCCTTTTCGACGCTGCACTGCCTGATCTGCCGGATATCCCGGGTTTTCACGTGTGTTGGCTGTCGACGACCCACCCTACTGACACGATTCACAAGCGTATCCGCCTCGGCTACCAGCCGATCCAGGCAGCCGATATCCCCGGCATGGATTTCGCCTCCGTGAAGACTGGCGAGTGGGCTGGACTGGTCGGCGTCAACGAGATGGTCGCGTTCAAGCTCCCCATGCGTCTCTATCAGGCGTACATGAAGGAAGCTCACTTCGACGCCCCCAACCGTGAAGCCGGCAAGCTCACCGACACGGCCGACTTCCTTCGGGAACAGGCCAACCGTGACGGGGGCAAGCTGATCGAGGGTGACGGACTTCAGGACCTGCGGCGGACTTCGTCCGCGCCAGCCGATTTCGTCTAGCGCTCCCGCAACTTCCTTTCGGGGGAATGTCGAATGTCTTCGACCTCCGCTCCGTTCGGCCTGCGACCCGCCTTCAGCCCTGCTGGGATTCTTCGTCCCACCACGGCCCAGGTGATCCTCACGGGCTATGCGACGGGCATTCTGCAGAACCAACCGGTGAAGATCGGCACGGACGGTTCCGTCCAGGCCGCCGCCATCGGGGACCGCTTCGTGGGCGTCTTCCAGGGGGTCGAATACACCGACACCCTCGGCCGGCGCATCGTCTCCAACCAGTGGGTCGCCGGCACTGTGGCCACGGCCATCGTCGCCTACATCACGATGGAGCCGTCGATCGTCTACGAGATTCAGAGCAACGCCGCCCTGGCCCTCACCGACATCGGCAAGCAGTACGACTTCACCACCATCTCCGCCGGCTCGACCACCACCGGTCTCAGCCAGTTGATGCTCGACGTCGCCTCCTCGGCGGCCAACGCATCGCTGCGTGTGATCGGCCTCGCGCCCTACGTCAACAACGCCTGGGACGACACCTACGTCATTGCCCAGGTCCAGATCAGCGAGCACCAGATGGTCGCTGACATCGCCGCGTTCTAGGGAGGAACAGAACAATGGCTTCTCCCATGCGCTCAACGGACTTTCGTTCGATCGTCGAACCGATCCTGAACGAGGAGTTCAACGGCATCTACGACCAGCGCGCCGACGAGTGGGCCCAGGTCTTCCGTGAGTTCACGGGCATCCCCCGGAACTACCACGAGGAACCCGTGCTCTACGGCTTCGGCGCCGCGCCTGAACTGCCTGACGGCATGCCGGTCGACTACCAGTCCGGCGGCGTGCTGTTCATCCAGCGCTACGTCTACAAGGTCTATGGCCTCGCCTTCGCCCTGACGAAGGTTCTGGTCGAGGACGGCGACCACATCCGCATCGGCCAGACCTATGCGCGCCACCTCGCCCAGTCCCTGATCGAGACGAAGGAGACCCTCTGCGCCAACATCCTGAACCGCGCGTTCACCTCCGGCTACAACGGCGGCGACGGCGTGGTCCTGAACTCGGCGTCCCACCCGATCGTGAACGGCACCTTCTCCAACCTGCTGTCGACGGCCGCGAACCTCTCGCAGACGTCGCTGGAGCAGATGCTGATCCAGATCAGGAACGCGGTGGACAACAACGGCAAGCGCATTCGGCTGACGCCGAAGAAGCTGGTCTGCGGCCCGTCCAACGTCTTCCAGGCCGAGGTGCTCCTCAAGAGCGTCCTGCGGGCCGGCACGGCCAACAACGACATCAACCCTGTGAAGTCCATGGGGATGCTGGACGGTGGCCAAGCCAACCTCTCGCGTCTGACGTCGACCACCGCTTGGTGGGTCCAGACCGATGCGCCGGAGGGCCTGAAGCTGGCCAAGCGCCGTGGGCTGGAGAAGTCCATGGAAGGTGACTTCGAGACTGACTCGATGCGCTATAAGTCCACGGAACGGTACGTTCCCGGCTGGACGGACCCTCGGGCCGTCTGGGGAACGCCCGGCGTTTAGAAAACCTCAGGGTTTTCAAGGAATTGGCCTCTGGCGAACCCAGAGGCCTTTTTCTTGCTTGACGTATAAAGGGTATTTTCATACAAGTCAAGCATGGCTAGGACAGATCAACCTCACAAACTCACCTTCGACGCTTTCGTGGCCAAGTGCACGAGCGGCGATCTCATCAACGCGAAGCACGTAGCCTTGGACTATGGGCGCCCGGAGACGCGCGCTGCTTGGAACGGGAGCAAGAGCAAAATCCCGATCTGGTGCACGGCGCACAAGGAGTTCTTCGTTCAGCAGGCGGCGAACCACATGAATGGGCAGGGCTGCCCGAAGTGTGGCAGGGACATCTACAAGGAGAAGCGCCGCAAGGCCGATCCCGTCGCCGATTTTCAAGGCGTGCACGGCGACACCTATGACTACTCGCGTGTGGTCTACACGAACGTCCAGACGCCCGTAGAGATCGTCTGCCGCGAGCACGGGCCCTTCTTCCAGAAGCCCAATGCCCACCTGACCGGTCAAGGCTGCCCTGAGTGCTGGGAGAACCGTCGCAAGGCGTTCGGGAAGGCCAAGACCGCCGGTTACAAGGCCAGTTTCGCCGAGCGTTCAGCGCGCGTACACGGAGGGGCTTACGCGTTGCTAAGCCTGCCCGAGAACTCGCACGACATCGTCAAACTGAATTGCCCCAAGCATGGTGATTTCGAGGTGCGGGCCTACTCCCATCTCGACGGGCACGGTTGCTGGTCCTGTGGCCAGAACACCAATTTTGCGCAGTTGGAGGTCGCGGCATTGATCGAAGGCCTGGGCGTCAAGATCGAACATGAGAATCGTGACGTCCTCGGCGGCCTCCACATCGACATCTGGGCCCCCGAGAAGAAGATCGGCGTGGAGTACCACGGGGCCTACTGGCACACCGAGGATCGCGTCGGGAACAAGCACCGTGAGAAGTATGATCGCGCTGTGAAGGCGGGTGTACGGCTGGTTCAGGTGTTCGACTTCGAGTGGCTTGGACGTCGGTCGGCGGTCGAGAACCGCTTGCGCTCTTTGTTCGGAGCCGGGATCGTGGCGGCGGCTCGCAAGTGCGATCTGCGTGAGGTTTCCAAGGGCGAGGCCTCGCGCTTCTTCCGTGAATTCCACACCCAAGGTCCCGGGTCCTCTCCCGTTTTGGCCTACGGTCTCTACGATGGCGAGCGACTGGCTGCGTGCATGTCTTTCGGGATGAATCGGTTTGGTCGCGAGGGTTGGGAGCTGCTTAGGTACGCCTCGTCGGGTCGCGTGCAGGGTGGTTTCAGCCGATTGCTGGCGGCCTTCGTGAAGGATCGCTCGCCCAAGGAGATCAGTTCGTATTGCGACCTGCGTTGGGGCGATGGCGAGGTCTACCGCGCCAACGGTTTCGAGTTGGATGGTGTCACGGCGCCGGACTATTTTTATGTCGACAAGCGTGGGAAGCGCATTTCCAGGTTCGCTGTTCAGCAGCGGCCCAAGGGGTACACGGAGCGCGCCTGGGTCGAGGAACATGGGTACAGCAAGGTCTTAGGCGTCGGCCACCAGCGCTGGATCATGCGCCCCTAGCCCCCCGCCCCCACCTCTGCTACGCTCCCCCTCGCGAAGAAGACCCCCGCTGGTCTGCTGGCTGATTGGATTCAGGCCTCAAACAGACATCAAGGGGTACTCAAAAATGGGTAACAACAGCGTCACGCGCCTGCCTAGCGGCATCACGAACGTCGCGCAGGACAGCGTCTTCGCGGACATGCTCCAGCCTGTCCCGACCCTCTACACCAGCTACCTCAACGACTTCTTCACCTACACGGGGGGCGACTGGGTCGTCACCGAGACCGACGCGGGCGCCACGCAGGCCCTGACGGCCGGCAGCGGTGGTCTGCTGCTGATCACCAACACCGCCGCCGACGACGACCTCGTGGCCCTGCAGAAGACCCCCGCGATGCTCCTGCTGGACACTGCGAAGAAGACCTTCTTCGGAGCCCGCTTCAAGGTCAGCGACGCAACTCAGTCGGACCTCGTCATGGGCCTTCAGGTGGTCGACACCACCCCCCTCGACGTCACCGACGGTATCTACTTCCTCAAGTCCGACGGCTCGACCAACGTCGCCATCGTCGCGCGGAAGAACGCCACCACCGGGTCGACCACGGCCACGGCCATTACCACGATGGCCAACGACACCTTCATCACCCTGGAATGGGCGTACGATGGCGCCGGCAAGTTGATCTACGCGGTCAACGGCTCCGTGGTCGGCGGTCTGACCATCACTGACTACTTCCCTGACACCACGCTGACCGTCAGCTTCGCGCTGCAGAACGGCGAGGCGGTCGCCAAGACCATGACAGTCGACTACGTGTTCGTGGCCCAGGAACGCTAGGGTTCAGGCCCAGGAGGACTGAATCATGGCTGAGCGCATCTACGACCAGACTGTAGGCCAGCTGGCCGGCGTCTCGGTTGCAACGACCGGCAAGGGCAACATCACCAACGACGGGCTGCAGGCGTTCGCCCAGATGGTGGTGAGCGCCTCAGGCTCCCCGATTTCGTCTACGGCCGGGACAGGGAACCTCGTCAGCGTCACCGGCGCCACGGTCACCAACGGGACGATCAGTTTCTCGGCCGCCGCGCAGTTCGTGGTCATCGACACCCAAGGGTTCGAAGGCGCGGGCTTCACGATTTCCGGCTTCGGGACTGCTACGTTGCAGGTCCAGTGGTCAAACCTCACGGGCTCCGGGTTCGTCGCGGGTTCCGTGACGAATGTCGGAACCGGAGTCGCCGCCACTAGCATCACGGCGAGCGGCCAATATCTGGCGGCCGCTGGCGGCCGCTACATGAAAATCATCACCACGGCCTTTACCTCAGGTCCGATTCTGGTGACTCCCGTGCTGATGGCGGGTGGCGGTGTGTCCAGCTCCTCGGGCGGGGGAGGTGCTGTCACCATTGCTGACGGCGCGGATGTGGCCCTGGGCGCCACGACGGATACCGCAGCGGCTAGCGGTAACGTTGACGCCACACTGCTTGCGGTTGAAAAGGCCATCCTCAACGCCGCAATCGACACAACCCCTGTGGCGGTGGACGGCGGCACGGCGGCTGACGCGGCCCTGACGCTGCCTCCGGTCACTATCGGAGGCTTGGCGAAGTCGGCCAACCCCACGGCTGTCTCAGACGGCGATGTGGTCAACGAACGATATGACCTCACAGGGCGCGCGGTGATCGTTCCCCACCAAGCCCGCGCTTTGCAGTCCGACACCGCAATCACCATCACGGCCTCGACCGCCGCAGCAGACCTTCTGGCTGCGGGCGCTGCGGGAGTGTTTAACGACATTCTCTCGGTGACGTTGATCAACACCTCGGCGACCGGAACCGTGGTTCAAATCCTCAATGCGGACGGGGCTACAGTGCGTTGGACCGGGTATTGTCCGCCCACGGATATGCGAGGGATCGTCTTTCCTGTGCCCCTGAAAAACGCTGCGGCGGCGGCTAAGTGGATGGCAAAAACCGTGACTTCTGTCTCTTCGGTGACCATCACCATCCAGTACGCTATCAACGTGGCCTAAGATGGCGAACAAGTATCTCTACAGCGGGGCGGCGGGGGCCGGGACCGGTAACGACTTCGCCAACGCCTACACGACGATCGCTGCGGCCATTGCAGGCATTGCGGCTGGCGACACGCTCTACATCGCCAACGACCACGCCGAGGGGGGTCTGGGGTCGAACCAGACCCTCACCTTCCCCGGTACGGTGGCGAACCCGAACATCCTGCTGTGCGTCACGCGGGCCGATCCGCCGACCACCTTGAACACCGGGGCCGTGATCGGGACCACGGGCGCGTTCTTCGTCAACCTGCTGGGCAGTTTCTACTGCTACGGCGTGACCTGGGCGGCAGGTTCGGGGACGGCCTCCACCGTGTCTTTCCGCATGGGCACGTCAGCGGCCGCGACGCAGACCTACGACACCTGCGCCCTGCAAATCCTGAGCACCGGTGCGTCTTCGGTCATGACGTGCGGCAACACGACGGCGGCACTCGCCATCGTGGTTCGCCTGATCAACACGACGATGACGTTCGGCGCCCCGGGCCAGAAGCTCGTTATGTCCGGCGGCGATCTCTACTGGTCCGACACCCAGAGCGCGATTCTTGGCACCAAGCCCACGACCACCCTGTTCGGGGACTCCGGCGCCGCCCGCCCCTGCACCGTGACCATCACCAATGTAGACTTCTCGGCGCTGGCGGCGGCGACCAAGATCACGCCCGCCTACACTACGAACATCACGACGCTGCTTTCCAACTGCAAGTTCGCCTCTGGCGTGGACACGGTCGGGGAGATTTTCACCGACCCGACCGGCGCGGGGCCGGTTAACTACGCCATCAACTGCGGCGATGCGATCGGGGTCATCCGCACGCAGGCGTCACTGTTCCGGGGCAAACTGGAGACCGTGACGGCGACGTACCGGAATGCCGGCGCGACGAACGGCACGACCAACTATTCTTGGACCCTGGCGGCCACGGCTGACGCGAAGCGCACCGCTCCGCTGCGCTCCGTGGTGTTCTCCCGCTACAACACCTCCACGAGCGCGATGACCGCCACGGTCGAGATCGCGACCGACAACGTCACGCTGACCGACAACGAGTGCTGGATCGAGGTCAGCTACCCGAGCAGTTCGTCCCTGACGACCCAGACCATGGTCAGCACCGCCTGCGGCCTCATGGGCACGCCGGCCAATCTTCCCACATCCTCCGAGACGTGGACGGGGATCCCCGGCACGCCTGTAAAGCAGTACATCCGCACGGCCTCGTTCACGCCGCAGGCGGCCGGTCCCATCACGGTGCGCGTCTGCTACGCCAAGGCGTCGGGGACGGTCTACGTTGACCCGGTGGTGACCCTCGCATGAGCGACCTGACCGTCCCCGTCATGGGCGCAGGAGGGCCCGTCAGCGTCACCAGCGACGCGACCCGGCAGTACCCGGTCGCGCAGGTCGTGGAGGTGAATGCCGAGGCCTACACCCCTCCGCCGTCCACTACGGCGACGTCCCAGGGTCTGTCGATGATGGGGGTCGGTTAGCCGTGGCCGGGCGTGGTCGGCTCAAGCTGAAAGGCCCCAGGGTCGTCACCCCTCCGGTCGCCAACACGATCCGTTCGACTGAGCGGATTTTCTTCGATCTCACGACCGATCTCGCGGTGTTTGACGACGCCTATACGGTAAGCGTGTCGGTCAGCTCTTCGAGCGGTGTTTTCACAGCCAATTGCTGGAATGACAACACCATCTCTAATGGTGAGACCACGACGCAGGTTCTCCGTGATCTGCAGGATCACTTCTATGTCGAGACCATCGGCGCGGCAGACGGCTCCGTAGCCGGCACGCTGATGGTCACCGGAACGCTGCTGGCTGGCGGGACGGAGACCCTAAGCTACGAGTTCACGGTCGAGGACTACCCAACCACGATCGACACCACGATGGGCGCGCTCACGTTGCCGAAGTTCGGCGGCCTGCTCATCAACAACAAGCTTCCGGGGACGGCATCCGGGTGGTCAATCAAGACCGACGCCAGCGGACTTTACACCATCCACAACGTGGGGTCGGAATACTGGCTCGTGCTGAGTGGGACGCTCTACACAGGGGGCTTCGGCGTGTCGGTTCCCTCAGCGCCCCTGGCGGCCATGGCGGGACAAACCAAGACGGTCGTGCTGCAACACAACGCGGGCGAAGCGGATCGCACCATCAACTTCGAGGTCATCGCCAACCAGTTCGATGTGGCGCCCCGTTCGACTGACACGAACACGGCGACCACGGGCAACCAAGCCGTCATCTTCTGGGGCCGTTACAATCCGAAGGCCGCCCCGGCTACCGGTGATCTCGTCTGCATGTGCGAGGCCGGAACCTATTCCACCGGGGCGAGCACTGTCCTCAACTCCACCGGCAACACGGCCAGCTTCCCGACGACAAATCAACCGACGCAGCCCTACATCGACGGCTGGGCCTACAGCGAGTACCTGAAGCCCTCTGCGGGCTGGATCACCATGAAGTCGCGCACGCCGCTCGGCGCGGTCTTCGAGAGGGGTATCGCCCTTAACGTGCAGCTCGTGACGCGGAACGCCAACGGGTGCATGGGCTTCCGTCTCAGCAACCTGAAGACCACCGACACAGGTAGCACCGTGGCTATCTCAAACGGCAAGATCACTGTCTCCGACCTGGGCAGTGCAAACAACCCGTTCAACACTGTGATGATCGACCACTGCGACTGCTACGGCATCGACTTCGGGCGGCCGACGGCGGTTCAAGGGCGCATTTTCGGGGTGCAGAACCGCTATCGTGGGACCACCTTCCTGAAGGGGTACGACTGCCAGGACTGTGGGAGCCTCTGGTACAACAACCGGCTGTACGCCCTCGGGTGCGATCAATACTCGGTGGTCACGGCGAGCCAATCCAACGGCTCTGGTGGCGCGGGGAAAGTGCTCAACGTCACGGACATCTCGTCGCAGACGACGCCACTGCGCGTGGGATCGGCGATCTATCTAACCGGAGCGGCTGCTGCCGGGAACCTCATCACGGCTTTGGGCACGGGAACCGGCGGTCTCGGAACATACACCGTGAACGGCGCGGACCAACTTGTCGCTTCTGGCGTCGCCAAAACCTTCCCCTCCGATCTGGAAAACGCGGCTGCGGACAGCATGTCCATCGCCATCAAGAACTCGACGCCGGGCAGCGGGCGCTCTCGCATTGCGTTCCCGACCTTCATCGGTGGCAAGGCCATCACCCTCAACCATCTGGACGTCGTTCAGTACGACGGGCTCTCATTCAGCGGCGCGGAGACCGTCGACTCAATCCTCGGGTATGGCTGGATGATCGTCCCGGGCCAGCCCTATGTCATCACCGCCAACGACCTGCAAGGCGTGGCTGATGCGGCAACCATCGGCCTTGAGGCGGCGCAGGGACAGTCTCAGTTCGCGCAGAACGTCCCTTCGACATCCACCCTGACGCTCAAGTATGTCGGCAACGTCATCGCCAACAACATCGGGGTCGGGTCGCTGATCACGTACCCCTCGTCGTCCGTCGTCATCAAAAACAACATGTACTTGTATCCCATCTCGATCACGGCGTCGCTGACGGGGGGCAGCTCCCCGGCGATTAAGTTCCAAGTTTTCACTGGTGCGGCCAGTGGCGCCGGGATCACGGTCAAAGACAACCTCTCGACGCAGAGTGACATTACCTACAACACGACCTTCACCCCGACCGTGACCGACAACGGCAACGTCTGGGGTATCAGCTCGGCCGACCAGACGGCGAATTTGACCAGCCCGAGCATTGGTGCGGCTGCGACCTCGCGCAGCAAGGCGATCCAAGCCTACACGCCAAAAGCGGGGGCCGCCTCTGACTATCTGACCAAGGGTCCGTTCTTCAACAAGGCCATGATCGACCAGTGGCGTCAGACGGCTGACGAGACCTACATTCAGGATGCGTCGTGATGATGTACGACGCCCCACCCCTCGCCGTCAGAGCTGCTCAGATTGCCCAGGAGCTGCAGGAAGCACTGAGCCTTGCTCCGATGCCTCCCGGCCCCACGCAGGGCCCCGGCGGCCCTCCGCAGGGCGCGCTGGGGGCTCCTGTGCCAGGAGGACCTCCGCAAGCGCCCAGTGGGGCCGAGCAGCCGGGACAAGTGGGTCTGGGGCCGAAACAAAGCCCCTCGCCACTTCAGGCCACGCCTAGCTTCAAGTCGCCGCCGATGGAAGCCTATCTCCAGAAGGCAGCTGGCCGGGCCCAGGGCCCGGTGGGCTTCGCCAAGGGCGGCCGGGTGAAGCTGTCGGTCAAGGACGCCCCCAGTGGGTTCGCGATCAAGCCGAGGATGGAACCATGGTGAAGGGCTTCAAGGACTCAACCCGGATGCAGCACGTCGCAGGGCCGGACGCCAAGAGCGGAGCGGCCGGCGCTGCCAAGCAGAGCGCGATGTTCAGCACGCACAAGAAGGGGCCTCAGGGTTCGCCGATGGCGTTCAAAGGCAAGCCCTTCCACCGTTCCTGACGGCGCGGTATAAGCACAGCCTCAGGTCTGCCTAGGATGGCGGGCTGCCGGCGCAACCTGCGAGCAGCTCATGGCCTACAGCGGAACAGTATCGCAGACCCGGTTCACCACTCGGCGTGTGATCGACAACGCCGTGCGTAGGTGTCGCATTCCCGCGCAGCAGATCACCTCCGAGCATATCGACATCGCCAACGACCAGCTCTACCTGCTGCTGTCGGACCTCTCGAACAAGGGCATCCAGCTCTGGTGCATCGAGAAGCTGCTGATGCCGATCTATGACGGCGCGGCCAACGTGACGCTGCCGGTCGGTACGGTCGACATCCTGAACTCCAACCTGCGGACCATGAGCGAGGTCACAGGCACGAACACCGACACCGCGACGCGACGGACGATCGAGTTCGACTCCGTGACCTTCGTCACCACGGTCGGCGTCCTGTGGTCGGCCGTCTCGGCGCCGCTGAGCTTCGAGCGTTCCGACGACGGGGTAACCTGGGACACGATCCAGACCGAAGATGACCCCGTCGCCGTAGCAGGCGAGTGGTCGTGGTTCGACATGGCGAGCAGTGTGGCGACCACGTTCTTCCGGGTCACCGCGACGACAGGCACGCTCGACTACGACACGCTCTACGTCGCCAACAACCCCTCGTCGATCCCGCTTTCGCGGATGAACCGGGACCAGTACACGAACCTGCCGAACAGGGCGTTCCAGTCCAACCGGCCCCTGCAGTTCTGGTACAACCGGGTGATCCCGCAGCCGATCATGGTGCTCTGGCCCGTGCCCGACGCCCAGGCGACGACTTCGCTGCTGGAGGTCTGGCGCCAGCGCCACATCATGGACGTCGGCTCCATGACCCAGGAGATCGAGGTCCCGCAGCGCTGGTACATGGCCCTCGTCACCATGCTCGCGGCCGCCATGGCTCGCGAGATCGTCGAGGTGGACCCGAAACTCGTTCCGCAGCTGGACGCAGATGCGGCGGCCGCGCTCTACTCAGCCCAGATGGAGGAGCGGGACAACTCGCCGATCATGATCGCGCCCAATATCTCGATGTACAGCCGATGAGCATCTCCCTCGACACGCGTGGCAAGACCACCCTCGGCATCGGGATTTGCGGCCGCTGCAGCCGCAAAATGTCCCTGGATGATCTGTATTCAGACCCCAATTACCCCGGTATCCGCGTGTGCCGGGAAGACCTCGACCAGTTCGACCCGTGGCGTCTGCCGCCTCGGCAGTCCGAGGTCATCACTCTGCGCTTCTGTCGTCCCGACCGTCCCCTGGCCCCAGGGGACGACGATTGACCCATTTCCAAGTCACGGCGGGTGCTCCCCGTGAACCGCAGCGGCGTCGGCAGCGGCTCTCCAGTCAGCCGGCGCCGCTGCGCGTGGGGGCCGCATGCCTCGGCTAGGCACACGCGGAGCCATGAGCGCCCAGGCCTTCGGCTTCGAGGGCAACAACCTGTTGCGGCTTGAGTACATGCTCGCCGCCGGGGGCGGAGGCGGCGGGGACGCCACGCCGGGGTCCGGTGGGATCGGCGGCACGGGCGGCGGGGGCGGCTACCTCGCAGGCTTCATGAATCTGGCGCGCGGGATACATGCCGTCGTCGTAGGCGCTGCGGGAGCGGCCGCGAGTGGCGACGGGGGCAACACCACGTTCAGCGGCCTCACGGCCGTCGGCGGGGGCGGTGGGGGCGCGGCGAACGCCAACGGCCGGAACGGCGGTAGCGGGGGCGGGGGCGGCAACGGGGTCGTCACCTCCGGTGGCACGGCTACCGTGGGACAAGGGTACGACGGTAGCGGGGGCACCGACACGGGCGGCCCCTACGGCTTCGGCGTCAACGGTAACGGCGGCGGCGCCGGTTCCGCTGGCGGCACTTCCCCCTCGCCATTCGGGGGCGCTGGCGTCTCCAACGACATTTCCGGCTCGGCCGTCGTCTACTGCGCGTCGGGGGCGGTGCTGAACGGCCTTCCCGGCTGCGGCGGTCCTGGCGCGGACGGCGGCGGTGGCGGTGGCTATGTTGCGCCCGGACCCGGTTACAAGGGCACGGCCATCTTCGCGTATCCCGGCCCGCAGCGCGCCACGGGCGGCAACGTCACCTCCTCCGGCGGGTTCACGATCCACACCTTCACGTCTAACGGCAACCTCACGTACTAGGAGCACAACATGTCAGCGAAAGACGATCTCGCGAACCGCCTCAAGGCGAACATGGATGAACTGCACGCCTTCGTTGACGATCGCCCCGCCGGTGTTCTGCGGCGCCGGGCCCGCCGCCTTGTCGGGCTGGCGCACACCGCGCTGAACGAGTTGAAGGCCTTGGCCGTTGACGAGGGCGAGATCGAGCCGTTCAGTGGCGGCGATCCCAAGCCGGAATGAGTCCCATGACCGAAGAATGGCGTCCCATAGAGGGGTTCGAAGGGTACTACAGCGTTAGCTCTATTGGGCGCGTGCGCTCAGAATCGCGTGTGGTTTCTGACGGCAGGGGCGGCTTGCGCGCATACAAAAGTCGATACATGAAGACGCCCGTGGACCAAGACGGCTATCAGAAAGTGACACTTTGCCGTGACGGCGGCCGCAAAAACGGCATGGTTCACAAGTTGGTCGCCCACGCTTTCCACGGTCCTAGACCGAGCCCTGGGCATGAAGTTTGCCACGGTGACGGCAAACGAACCAACAACGCCGAGGGCAACTTGCGCTGGGGCACGTTCAAAGAAAATCAAGCAGATCGTGTCCAGCACGGCACCGATCCTGCGGGCGAACGTAATCCCAGCGCCCGACTGACATCTGCTCAGGCTAGGCTCATCGGCAAGTTGAAGGGCCAGTTTTCAACACGAGAGTTGGCGCGAATGTTCGCCGTGAGTCGGCATACGATCGCTGGAATTTTCAACAGCAGAAAATGGGCGACGGCATGAGCGCTGAAATCCAATTGATCTTCTGGGCCGGAGCCGCGTACGCGGCTCTGGGGCTCAACATCCTGACCAAACGTGACGCCGACTCCGTCGGCTCGGCGGGTATGCTACTCGTCGGCTGGCTCGTCGCGCGACTGGTGTCGATGATGTACGACGTGCCCGACAGCATGCGGCTCTACCCGGTGCAAGATGCGCTGTTTGCCGTCGTCGTGTTCTGCGCACTCGTGTCCAGGCCGGCATGGTGGAAACTGGCGCTGGTCAGCCTGCTCATTCTGCAACTCTGCCTGCACACGGCGTTCTGGTACGCATGGAACAAGGGACACCGAGAAGCTTTGCCCTTCTACCGTGAGATGAATAACGGTACATTCGCCCTAGAGTTGCTCGTGGTGAGCTGGGGCGCAATCGTGGATGTGGCAAGTCATGCTCTCCGGCGCGTGCCTCATTGGGGTGGTGTGGTTCATCTGCGTAAGGTTGGACCGTGAATCAAAGCGACGAGATCGCGTTGCTGAGAAGCGAACTCGTCGCCCTTCGAGCAGAGATCGCTGAACTCCGACGCTTCCAGGCATGGCTTTCCGGGGGGCTGGCCGTACTGGGGGGTATCGGCGTCCTGCTCAGTAAGAAGTTCATGAAAGTGATGGGGCTGGGGTGAGGTGGGCGAACGCTCGCATCACGGCCCCCTGTCAACAGCGGCGCTCATCTCCTACGGGATCGTGACGCTGTGGGCGCTGACGGTGCTAGGCGTATTCGTCCTCGTCTTCAACCGCGTCCCTGTAGAGGACGTCATGGTGGGTATTCTGGGCGCGATTCTCTCGACGACATCCGGCGCCCTGACGGCCGTGGCGGGCTACTGGCTGGCCTCGTCGGCCAATGCCGAGCGCGCGAAGACCTCGACAACGAAGATCGACACACCACCCAACAGTACGACGACAACCACGGAGCTTACCTAGGGGACCTGGGCTGTGCTACCCTGCACCGACTGACGATCGAGACCTCGACGAAGGTTGCGGCGTTCATGCAGGCCTTTGAGGGCTAGATGGCGACCAACACCACCTTCGATACAGATCGGAAGAGCACACGTCTGAACTCCAGTCACGATCAGCGATCT
>ERZ650310.90-NODE-90-length-26517-cov-6.801716_pt1 | contig 26517 bp, 27 predicted proteins | sample MGYA00376246_ERZ650310 | MGnify/ENA primary metagenome ERZ650310 (study PRJEB26733, sample SAMN07839286) | wastewater metagenome | biome: small river; feature: stream; material: water | place: USA: North Carolina | collected 2016-03-01 ...
CGCTGGTATTGATTCTGTGGAGCGTAACTGAAGAGCTTCGGATACTATCTAAACTGAAGGCGGCCAGTGATGCAGGGGAGTCTGTACAGAATCTCATGCGCGCCAACCGCATTTGGGGAAATAAAGAGCGTTTATATCCAGCAGCATTGAGAAGGGTGCAGCCTCTAAAGTTGCGAAGAGCGATGCAGGTTGCCGCAGGCTTAGATCGGCAGGTGAAAGGTCTGCATGCCGCTGATTTGCCGGCAGATCCTTGGGATGGCTTACGCTTAGTAGGAAATTTATTGCGTTAAGAAGTAAATAAAGCAAATAAACAAAAGTAAATTAAAGAGCAACAAGAGAATACAAATGAGTTCAGCTATAAAAGAAATGATGCAAGACATTGGCATGCGAGCACGATCCGCATCGCGTGCAATGGCGCGTGCATCTAGCGAGCAAAAAAATCAAGCTTTATTGCATATTGCAAAGGTTGTTCGTCAAAAGTCAGCTGAGATTCAGAAGGTCAACCAAATTGATGTTGAGCGTGCTAAAGCAAATGGTCAAGATGCTGCTTTTATTGACCGCTTAACTATGACTCCAAAAACTATTGAGACGATGGCTTTGGGTTTAGAGCAAATTGTTTCTTTAGAAGACCCTATTGGGAAAATTACTCAGTTAAAGAAGCAAGCATCAGGTATTGAGTTGGGTCAGATGCGTGTGCCACTTGGAGTGATTGGCATTATTTATGAGTCTCGTCCTAATGTCACCATTGATGCCGCAGCGCTGTGTTTAAAGTCTGGTAATGCTGTGATTTTGCGCGGTGGCTCTGAGGCAATTGATTCCAATACTTTGCTGGCTCAGATTATTCAAGAGGGCCTGTCTGCTGCAGGCTTACCTAAGGACGCTGTGCAGGTGGTTACAACAACAGATCGCAGTGCTGTCGGTGAAATGATCACGATGACTCAATACATTGACGTCATAGTGCCGCGAGGCGGCAAGAGTTTGATTGCACGCTTAATGGCTGAGGCGCGAGTTCCAATGATCAAGCACTTAGATGGTATTTGCCACACCTATATTGATGCCGATGCTGATGTAGCAATGGCTGTAAAAGTGTGTGATAACGCAAAGACCCAACGTTATGCACCTTGTAATGCAATGGAAACTTTGCTCGTAAATCAAGAGATTGCTAATGCAGTATTGCCAATACTGTGCAAGATTTATCAGGATAAGGGCGTAGAGCTGAGAGTGGATTCGTTAACTCGTAAAACTCTTGAGGCCAATGGTTTTCAGAATTTAGTCGACGCCAAGGAAGAAGATTGGCAAACCGAATACTTGGCCCCAATTTTGTCAATTAAGACAGTGGCTAATATTGATGAGGCCATGAATCATATTGAGCAATATGGCAGCAAGCACACTGATGCCATTATTACGAACAACAAAGCGCAGGCGGATCGCTTCTTGCGTGAGGTAGACAGTGCCAGCGTAATGGTGAACGCGAGCACTCGTTTTGCCGATGGCTTTGAGTATGGCTTAGGTGCTGAAATCGGTATTTCTAATGACAAGCTGCATGCCCGCGGTCCTGTTGGTCTCGATGGTCTGACCTCCTTAAAGTATGTAGTTATGGGTCATGGCGAGATTCGCACCTAATTTAATAGCGCAAAGTAAACACACTACATATGAGTAATTCCTACCTTTGGGTTAAAACTTTTCACATCGTATTTATAACCTCGTGGTTTGCAGGTTTGTTTTATCTGCCTAGAATTTTTGTGAACTTGGCTGAAGAGAAAAATGCTGAGGCTTATGCTCGTCTACTGGGTATGGCTGATCGCTTATTTCGGTTTATGACTATCTTGGCAGTGCCAGCAGTCTTATTGGGCATAACGCTGTGGCTTTATTTTGGTATTGGTCGTGGCGATGTATGGATGCACGCCAAATTATTTTTTGTAATTCTGGTACTTGGATATCACCATGCTTGTTTAAGCTTGCTTAAAAAGTTCCGTGCTGGCTTGAATAAGCGATCCGGTGTTTGGTTTCGTTGGTTTAATGAAGTACCAGTAATCTTGCTAGTGATTATTGTTGCTTTGGTTTTATTTAAGCCTTAAGTCAAAGTAATCAATATTCTTTTATTTTTAGTATTCCCATTTTGAGATTGTTAGCCCCATGAGATTTTTTGTTGTGTGTCCAGGCGGTTTAGAAGTGCCGCTTGCCCAGGAGCTAGCAGAGATTGCTGGACGCCCTGAATGTAAGGCTTTAGGCTCCTGGGTAATTGACCCAACGCCAACCAGTCCAACTGGTGGGGTAGGCTTGGCTGGACCTCTATCTGCAGCTATGGCACTGAATTTGCATTCGCGTATTGGGAGTAGGGTTTTATTGCAAATGGCGCAAGCTCCCTATCGACAAGAAGACGACCTCTATAAGTTGGCTAGCGGTTTAGCGTGGGAAGAATGGTTTACCTCAAAGCAAACTTTGCGAGTGGATGTCACTGCTCATCGCTCTCCACTCAAGAGTTTGAACTTTGCCACCCTCAAAATTAAAGATGCGATTGTGGATCGCTTACGTGATGTAACGGGAGATCGACCAAGTATTGATACCGCCTTTCCGGATGTGCGAGTGCAGGCACATTTAACGGCAACCCAAGTTACTATTTATTTGGATACTTCTGGTGAGGCTTTGTTCAAACGTGGTTGGCGCGATGAAAAAGGCGATGCACCTCTTAAAGAAAATCTAGCAGCTGGCATTTTGTCTTTTACTGCCTGGAAGCCTGGTCAAACATTATTTGATCCGATGTGCGGCAGCGGTACTTTTTTGATTGAAGCTGCTCAGATGGCCTTATCTATTCCGCCCGGTGCTATTCGTGCAGGCATGTATGGCGATGATGCCAAGCCAAGCAGACTGGCTTATCGACCGTTAGTTACTTCAGCGCATGGTTTTGGTTTTCAGCGACTCAAGCCCTTTAATGAAGCTGCTGAACAAAAGCGTTGGGTTGATTTAAAAGAAGCCGCTCTTGCAAAAATGCTAGAAATGCGTAAGCACTACCCTAGTGTTGATGCATTAAAAATTACTGGCGGTGATATTAATGAAAAGTTAGTTTCTATGTTTAAGGGTAACTGGCAAAGAGCGCAATTACCTGATCAGCCGGTGGTTCGTCAAATTGATGCCTTGGCTGCCAAGCCGCCGGGAAGTATTCATGAGGGCGTGATGTTGTTGAACCCCCCTTACGGTGAGCGCTTGGTCATCAAGGGTGGTCGTGGCCAAGATCGCGCTTCTAGTTCAGATGCTAACTATGACGATGCAGATGAGCCGGATAACCGGTTTGAGCTGAATCTAGAGACGGGTCGTCAAAGTGCCAAGCGCTCTAGTCGTGAATCATTGAAAAAGCTGCAGGCACAGGAAGAGCAAGATCCTAAATTTGTTGAGTTTTTGCGCCAGTTTGGACAGCACCTCAAGGACGACTTTGGCGGATGGAATATATTTGTTCTGACTGCAGATATGGCACTTCCAGGCCAGCTGCGTATTAAAGAATCTAAGCGCACTCCCTTGTTTAATGGTCCTCTTGAGTGCCGTTTATTCAAGTTTGAGATGCATGCGAAGCGCCCAGCTTAAGTCGCCATAAAACCTTAAAATAAGATCAGAAGCATAGTAAACAAAAGATAGATCAAAGAACATCAGAGAGCAAGGCAATGGAATTTAAAACATACATGTGTTTAATTTGCGGTTGGGTTTACGACGAAGCCGCTGGTTTACCGGATGAAGGTATTGCGCCAGGAACACTTTGGAAGGATGTGCCAATGAACTGGACTTGTCCAGAGTGTGGTGCTCGCAAAGAAGATTTTGAAATGATGGCAATTTAATTAGAAATAACAATGGCAAAAGTAGATCAAAACGAAGCACTATTTGAGCGTGCACAAAAAACCATTCCTGGAGGAGTTAATTCCCCAGTGAGGGCTTTCCGTCAAGTTGGTGGAACACCTCGTTTTGTTGCTAAAGCCAAAGGCCCTTACTTTTGGGATGCCAACGATAAGCGTTATATCGATTTAATTATGTCTTGGGGCCCCATGATCGTGGGTCACGCAAATCCCGAAGTGGTTGCTGCAGTTCAAAAAGCTGCTGAAACTAGTTTTAGCTATGGCGCACCTACCGAGGGTGAAATTGAATTGGCTGAACGAATTTGTGCCTTAATGCCAAGCGTTGAGCAAGTGCGCATGGTGTCAAGTGGCACAGAGGCGACGATGAGTGCCTTGCGTTTGGCTCGTGGCTACACAGGCCGTGATTTGATTATCAAGTTTGAAGGTTGCTATCACGGCCATGCTGATAGTCTTTTGGTGAAGGCTGGCTCAGGTCTATTGACCTTTGCTGACTCTACGCAAAACGCACCATCCTCTGGCGGTGTGCCGCAGGATTTGGTGAAACATACTCTAGTGTTGCCATACAACGATGTCGCTGCGATTGAGGAAGTGTTTAAAAAGCAGGGCGATCAAATTGCTGCAGTCATCATCGAGCCAATCGCTGGCAATATGAACTTAATTAAGCCGTCTAAAGAGTTTTTGACGGCGATTCGTGGCTTGACCAGTAAACATGGCGCTGTATTAATTTATGACGAGGTCATGACTGGCTTTAGGGTGGCTTTGGGTGGTGCTCAGTCTTTGCAAGGAGTTACCCCAGATCTCACTTGTCTAGGCAAGGTCATGGGCGGCGGCATGCCGATGGCAGCCTTTGGCGGCAAGAAAGAAATCATGTCTAAGCTTGCGCCTTTGGGCACTGTGTATCAGGCTGGCACCCTCTCTGGTAATCCAGTTGCTGTAGCTGCAGGCCTAAAGACTCTCGAGATTATTTCTCGGGAAGGTTTCTATGAGTGCTTGACTGGCCAGACAGAAAAATTAATGGCCGGCTTAAAAGCAGCTGCCGTTCGAAACAACATCCCTTTTGCTGTAGATAGCGAAGGTGGAATGTTTGGTTTTTATTTTACGAATGAAGTTCCCACCTCCTTTGAGGCGGTGACTAAATCTAATATTGATGCATTTAAGAAATTCTTCCACTTGATGTTGGATGAAGGGGTGTATTTAGCACCATCTGCATACGAGGCAGGTTTCACATCCATTGCACATGACAACGCTGTACTCGATGAAATTATTGCTGCAGCTGAGAATGCTTTTAAAAAGCTTTAAGCCCTTTAAAATCCAGTCTTTGCAATGCTTTACATTCTGAGTGGGTGGTCATAGCCATCCACTTGAATGATTTCTAACTTCGGATTGTCTTTATTGGAGTCTGAAATCTCAAGTGCAGTGAGTTTGCCGCCCCAGACGCAGCCAGTATCTAGACCAATGACACTGTGTTTGCGCATCAAACCTAATGTGGACCAATGCCCAAAGTAAATGAGGGTGTCAGCAGTTTTTCTCTTGGGCGCCATAAACCAGGGTGTATAGCCTTTTGGCCCATCTTCTAAACCCTCTTTACTTTCAAACTCCATCTGACCTGTAGGGCTACAAAATCGCATGCGGGTTAAAGCATTCGTGATGACTCGCAAGCGTTCATACCCCTTTAGGGAGTTGCTCCATTTGGTGGGGGTGTTGCCGTACATATTGGCTAAAAAGGTTTTGTAAGACTTTCCACGCAATGCCTTCTCTACCTCTTGGGCGCATTCAATAGTTTGTTGTAAGTCCCACTGAGGTAGTACTCCTGCATGAACAGTGAGGACTTTTCCATTGCTCAATGCCATGGGACGATTTCGTATCCAGTCAATGAGCTCTGCCCGATCAGGAGCATGCAAGATGGGCTCAACAGTATCTAGACCTTTCGTTTTGCGAAGGCCGGCATCAATTGCCAGGAGGTGTAGATCGTGATTTCCTAAGATGCACTCGGCGCGACCAGATTCTTGCAGAGTTTTTAAATGTCGTAATGCGCCTAATGAATCGGGTCCACGATTCACTAAATCTCCCAGAAAAATCATTTTGGATTTTGGGGGAAGCTTTTTTACTAAGGCTTTTAACGAAGGTGCGCAGCCTTGGACATCACCTACGGCATAGATCTTGCTCATACCTAATCTTAAAGCGGAAATGAGGACTTATTGATTTTGTTAAGCGATTTTTTTCACAACGCTATAGCGCACTAAAGTCTTCTTACGGGCTTCATCATGATCTACAACCGGCAGTGGGTAATCTCTTCCCATGGTGATGCCAGCCGCCTCTAGCTCGATATGGCCAGCTTTCCAGGGTGCGTGTATCGACTTCTTGGAAAGCTTCTCAAGTTGCGGTAAATAGCGCTTGATGAACTTGCCTTCGGGATCAAACTTTTCTGATTGGGTAATCGGATTAAAGATTCGGAAATAAGGCTGGGCATCGCACCCTGACGAGGAAGCCCATTGCCAGCCACCATTATTGGAAGAGAGCTCAAAGTCATTGAGATGTTCAGCAAAATACGCTTCACCCCAGCGCCAATCTATCCCCAAATCTTTAGTGAGAAAACTTGCTACAACCATGCGTAAGCGATTGTGCATATAGCCGCTTTGGTTCAGTTGATGCATGGCTGCATCTACCAGAGGGTAGCCAGTTTTACCTTCACACCAGGCGGAAAATAATTTTTTGGCGGTGGCACCACTCTCCCACGCAATATTGTCGTAGTCAGGTTTAAAAGATGCGCCCTTAGCAAGGCGAGGATGATTAGACAAAATCATAAAATAAAAATCACGCCAAATGAGTTCACTCAACCAAATGGTTGCACCCATACTTCCCGCAAGCATGCGTCGATGAGCTTCGCGTACCAAACCTCGAATAGACAACATGCCAAAACGTAAGTGAGTAGAGAGATAACTCACACCCTTGATTGCTGGAAAGTCTCTGCCAACCTGGTATTGATCTATGCGATGAAGAAAGTCTTCTAAAAAGGCTTGGCCACCCTCAGAGCCAGGCGGCAGGTAGCTTTCAATGCCAGTGGGGCAAAACCCCATGGACTCCAGGGAAGGAAATGGCGCAGACAATTTCTTGGGAATCCCGGTAAGTTGTCCTGGTTTCGGATTGCATTCATAAGCAGCAAGATCTTTTTCTTGAAGTGTCTTGAGCCAATTATTTTTATAGGGTGTAAAAATAGAAAAGACGGTATTGGAATTGGTCAAAATTTCTTTTTTCTCAAAGATCACTTGATCTTTAAAAGTCTCAAACCCAATACCTTGTTTTTCTAACTGAACCCTGACAGTCTCATCGCGCTCTATTGCTGAAGGCTCATAGTCATGATTCGTAAATACTGTATTTACGCCCAGTTCTTTGGCTATTTCAGGAATGCATTGAGTGGGTTGACCGAAGCGGACAATTAACCCTCCACCTTGTTTACGTAGTTCATCATCGATTTGTTTTAAACCTTGCCAGATGAAATCAACCCTGCGGTCATGTTTAAGACCATTAGTATCGAGCTCGCCTTTTAATAAAGGTTTCAGAATATCGGTGTCGAAAACGAAGGTCAGCCAAACTTGCTCAGCCTCCTTCAGTGCGTAATGGAGGGCTGCATTGTCATACAGGCGGAGATCTCGGCGGAGCCAAACAAGTGCTTTTTGCATAGCCCCTATATTAGGGCTAATTTAAAGAAGGTGCCCAACGCTGTTTTAGACGAACAGGTTAAGATCCTAATGAATGATGGATACGATCTTTTTTACTCTCTCGAAAGTAGTGCAATTTTGCATTGAGCCCCTCAATTGGGTAATCGTCTTTGTATTATTGAGCCTCCTTTTTCTATCCCTACGAAAACCTCATCTTTGTAAGCGTTTTTTAGTGCTAGCACTCTTCGACCTTCTGCTGGTGGGTTGGTTGCCTGCCTCAGAGTTACCGTTGAGAATGATTGAAAATCTCATTCCTAAGACTGCTTTATCAGGTGACCTCAATAATGAGGTTGGGGGCATCATTATTTTAGGAGGTGCAATCTCCGGTGAACAGATCGCGGTGGATCGGGGCGAGATATCAATTCATTCTTCAGCAGAGCGCATTACCAAGGGATTTGAGTTCGTTCGTAGATATCCAAATCTTCCCTATATCTTTAGTGGCGCCTCTGGGCGTATTACACCAAGAGGTATTTCAGAGGCAGATGCTTTTAAACAGTTGGTTCAGGAACAAGGTCTCAATGAAGATAAGGCTCATTATGAAAATCAATCTCGGAACACCTATGAGAATGTGATTTATATGAAGCCGATGATTCAAGAGCTTGGGGCGAAGGATGGTTCTGGAAAATTAAAGCCTTGGCTACTCATCACCTCAGCTAGTCATATGTATCGATCGGTCAAAATCTTTGAAAAACAGGATTTACCTGTATTACCTTTGCCGGTGGATTACCAGACTGCCAATCGCCTGCAGTGGACGGAGTTCAGCCTAGTAGATGGCGCGCAAAACTGGCATGATGTGGTGCATGAGGCTGTAGGCCTGCTTGCCTACTGGATTACCGGAAAAATCTAGATCTTCGGTAAAATAAAGGCCATGACTTCTGCTAAAAAAGCACCCTCTGCTTCAGATAAAGCGCCATCGCCAGAGTCATTAATTTCTTTTTCTGCCGACCATCTGGCTAATCAGTTTTTAATTGCTATGCCGGGTATGGTTGACCCCAATTTTGCTGGCTCGGTCATTTATCTCTTTGAGCATACTGAGAGAGGAGCGATGGGCTTGGTGGTGAATAGGCCAACTGAGGTGAACTTAAGCACTTTGTTTGACAAAATCGATCTGAAGTTAGAGATTGCTCCACTACTAGATCAGCCAGTGTATTTTGGTGGGCCTGTTCAGGTAGAGCGCGGTTTTGTTTTGCATGAATCCAATCCCAATCTTTCTTACAGCTCCTCATTAATTATTCCGGGCGGTTTAACCATGACTACCTCTAAGGATGTATTGGAGGAGGTGGCTAATGGCAAAGGGCCTGCAAAGTTTTTGATGACCCTGGGCTATGCGGGCTGGGGTGCGGGACAGCTTGAAGAGGAGATTACTCTCAATGGCTGGATTAATGTTCCGCTGAACCGCGAACAAATGATGGAGATTATCTTTAATACTCCCTCAAGCCAGCGCTATCAAAAGGCTATGCATCATTTAGGTTTTGATCCCTCTGACCTCTCTGGAGAGGCCGGGCATGCATAAGCCCGCTGCATCTATTGCGCCTATGACGGTAATGGCATTTGACTATGGGACTAGACGTGTAGGTGTTGCAGTTGGTAATTCAGTAACTAAGGCGGGCGAACCATTAAAGACTATTGCGGCTCCAAATGCCGATACCTTGTTTAGGGATATAGAGATGCTTTTGGCAGATTGGCAGCCCAATCAATTAGTGGTTGGTCGACCAACCCACCCGGATGGCAAGCCTCATGAGATGACCGCCAAAGCCATTCGCTTTGGTAATCAATTGCATGGCCGCTTTCATTTACCAGTAGCCTGGGTGGATGAGCGCTACTCCTCCGTAGTTTTAGAGGGGGATCTCCAGATGCGGGACAATCTAGATGCTCACTCAGCAGCCCTTATTTTGGAGCAGTACTTTGCGGAAGTTAGCTCTAGGGCTGTCGATTAAAAATGCAGTTTTATATATAGCGGTGAATAAAGAATGAACGCAGAACAGTTATACGAAAAATTACTAGCAAAGCTTCGTGAGTTGAAGCAGGCGAGCTCTTTTGAATTGGTCGGGCTTGCAATGGGTGGAGCCTGGATTGCTGAGCGCTTAGCTAAAGATTTAGGTTTACCGCACTACGGTGTCATTAATGTGGCCTTTCATCGTGATGACTATGCCGAAAAGGGTATGACTGCACTTCGGACGGCTAGCACCATGACGACTCACTTACCATTTGATGTCAACGGTGCCACGGTGATTTTGATTGATGATGTTCTGTTAACCGGAAGAACTGTTAGAGCAGCCTTAAATGAGTTATTTGATTTTGGTAGACCAGCACAGGTGGAGTTAATGGTCTTGGCTGATCGCGGCAACCGAGAGCTCCCTGTCTGCGCCAATTTTGTCGGTGAAGAGGTTAGTGTGCCAGATCACCAAATTCTGGTTTTAGAAAAAGATACGGCTGGGAAGTTCAGTTTCGTACTAGAGGAGCGTGAGTGATGAGTTCGATATATCAGCCAGTGAATCAATTTAATGCTGCCGGTGAGCTCACACATCTTCTCACCTTAGAAGGCCTTCCCAAGGAGCAAATCGTTCATATTCTGGATACGGCTCAGCAGTTTGTCAGTGTTACTGATCCAGCACGCGAGGTAAAGAAGGTTCCACTGTTAAGGGGTAAGAGTGTATTTAACCTCTTCTTCGAGAACTCTACTCGCACCAGAACAACTTTTGAGATTGCTGCCAAGCGTTTATCCGCTGACGTCATTAATTTAGACATTTCTACATCATCAACTGCTAAGGGGGAAAGTCTCCTCGATACCATTGATAACTTGGTAGCGATGCAGGCAGATATTTTTGTTGTTCGCCATAGCGTATCTAGAGCACCAATTGAAATTGCGAATCACGTACCGGCACATGTGCACGTAGTGAATGCTGGTGATGGTAGTCATCAGCATCCTACGCAAGGGTTGCTCGATATGTATACGATGCGCCACTTCAAGCAAAACTTTAAAGGTTTAAAAGTGGCGATTGTGGGTGATATTGTTCACAGTCGTGTAGCAAAGTCGAATATTCATGCTTTAACTACTTTGGGTTGCGAAGACATTCGTGCTATTGGCCCAGAAAGCTTATTGCCAAGTGATTTGGATATGCTGGGTGTAAAGGTCTTCCATAGCATGGAAGAGGGCCTGAAAGACGTTGATGTGGTGATGACCTTGCGTATTCAGAAAGAGCGCATGGAGGCTGGTCAGGTTCCCGAGGGAGATGCCTTCTTTAAACAGTATGGCCTAACACCAGCACGTTTGGCTCTCGCCAAGTCTGATGCCATCGTGATGCATCCGGGCCCAATGAATCGCGGGGTAGAGATCGACTCAGTCGTAGCTGATGGCCCGCAATCAGTCATTTTGAATCAAGTGACCTTTGGCATTGCAGTGCGCATGGCAGTGATGTCAATTGTGGCTGGAAATTAATTTAGTAATTTCCGCTGCAATTTGATCGTCAAAGTACACATGACTATCTAGTATTAGCTCATCTTGAGCGGCAGCTGCAGAGTGCTCTAGATTGTTGCTAATGACGACATTGAAATCACAGAGTGTTGATAGGCCAAACATTTGAGCCCAAGAATTATTGCGGTAAGGGTTTATTTCTAAGACCTTGACGTCGTCACTTAAAAAAAGCAGATTAAATACACCAGCACCTACCATGTAGGTAAAGGTCTGGGCATTTGCTAGTGTCTGAAGATAGTCTTTGAAGCTCAGTTTGGATAAGAACACTTGATCAATATGGTTTGCCTTTAAAAATGCCTGATCGATATTGAGTAGATTCTTGCGGCTGAGCTCATTTCTGCCATAGATCAAGTTTTTATTTCGTATCTCAGAAATGCCGTGTTTAGCAAAACAGATTGCTTTAATTTCGCGACAAATTTTCTGAAAATCAGGATAGATTTTTAAATCTCTGCCTTCAGGCGTGACGATAAGCTTAGAAAATGCATAAGCCTTGTCGTAGTCTAAAAAGACTAAATCTTTTGGATCAATGATGGATTCCAGAAATTCTCTTTGGAATGTATTGCCTTTAATAGAGACGCAGACTCGTTTTTTATTTTTTCTCCACTCAAGATAAAAGGGGAAGAAAACGTCATGAAAAAAATGGGCAATGTTATCTGTGTGAATAATTAATAAATAAAACTCTTCACCCTCAAGATTTTCGACTGCTAAATCTATTGGCAGCAGTGACCAGCGCTTAACAAAATGAACACGGTCATTTTTAACTGAAATGGCATTCTTGCTATAGAGCTGATCTTTGAAGAGGATATAGCTTGCGCTCCCAGCAAACTTAAATAGGCATTTCTGAAAGAAGTCTTTAATTTTGTGCATGCACTTTAATATTCAATGTGTAAGAGGAAGCCTACTATAATTCTAGCTACTAATGTGATTTTAAGCGGTGATATAAGGGTGCTGATTGAAGGCTAAATCTATTGCGCAACAGAAAAACTGGCTTCTTCTATCTCATGCTTTCAACATGGATGGTAGAGCGGCTAGTTTGACCATTACCGATAAGATTCCTTATTTCTTGGAGGCCGGCGTTCAGCCGATTGTTTTTAGTGCTATTACTGGCTTAAAAGACGAGCGTTTCCCTCATAAGCAGTTCTTGGCTTGGGGCCCAGCAGCCTTTAGGTTTGATTTTCGACATTGGATAGCCAATCAATATGGGCGCGGGTTTATTTACAAGCTCCTGACGCGCACCGTTTCTATACTTCTGGCTCCATTCATCGGCATTGAAAAACTCCTCTTGGGGTATTCGAGTCAGTGGTCTTGGGCATTGCCTGCATTTGTACGCGGTTACCTCTTGATTCGCAGTGGCAAGGTAGATGTGATCTATTCCATTGGCAGCGCTTGGTCAGCACATTTAGCTGGAGTTTGGTTAAAGCGTGCCACAGGCTTGCCCTTGATTTCTGAGGTGCATGATCCCTTGGTGATTCGTAAGAATCCCAATGACCAAGGGTTTGAGAAACCCAAAAATCGAGATGCGCGCTTTCGGCACTATCTAGAAAGTCAGCTTTGCAAGTATTCAGACTATGTCTGGTGGTTTACTGATGGCGCACTTCATTACGCCAAAGTCAGAAATCCGAATTTAAATACTCCCGGCAATGCCAGAGGTTTTGTAGTGATGCCCGGCGCCAATCCTCCAGGTGAAATGCAGGGGGCGTCTCAGCATCAATACGGCGAACATTTAAATTTATGCCACTTTGGTTCATTGGCAAACGACAGATCGCTCTCGATTGTTCTGCGGGCGGCACATACACTGTTCCAAAAGTATCCCGAGGCTAGAAATCATCTGCGAGTTCACGCCTATGGCGCACCCTTGGATTCTTTATCAGTGGCCGCCATCAATCAATATGGTTTTTCTGATATTTTGTTGGCGCACGGTCGCTTAGAGCGTGACCCTGTCAGTGGTAAATCGGGGCGCGAGCGAGTTGCACAAAAGATGCAAGAAGCAGATGCGTTGATTTTGCTTCACGGCAATGATGAATGGTGTGCAGAGTACATTCCTTCGAAGTTTTACGACTATCTTTGGTCGGGCAGGCCTATTTGGGGTATTACCCACCGTAATCCACAGTTAGATCAAATGCTATTGGATCGAAAGTCCTATTTAAGTGCTGATGGGGATGAGGAGGGGATTGCTATGGCCCTCGAAAGAATTTGGTTAGATTGGCAGCAAAAACAGCTTCTGCAGCCAATTTGGCAGCCAATTGGCGTTGATCAGGCAGTTAGCAGTATTCTTTCGCATATTGCTCAAGAAAAGGTTGTCTCTTGAAAGACATTGTTCTTTACTGTAAATCCTATCGCAAAGATTTCTTGCGGCTTAAGCGTCTGTTGCAGTCGATATCTCAATATAACTGCGATCACATTCCGTTTTATATTTCCACCCCTCAAGCTGATCATGATTTATTAGTTCAACTAATTGGTAGTGAAGGCTATCAATGGGTTTCGGATGAATCCATTATTCAGGCGAACACAAGCGTACCAGCGGGAGTTGAGAAAGATAAATCAGGTAGCTTGACCCAGCAAATTATTAAATCAGAATTCTGGCGCCTAGGATTGTGCGAGAACTATGTATGTTTAGATTCTGACTGCTTATTTATTAAGAACTTTTATCAGTCTGATTTCTTGGCTGATGATGGTAATCCATACACAGTCATTTATCAAAACAAAGAATATTTCCAGTTAGCAGTTGATCGTGGTTTTGCTAAAGCCCCACTTCAGTTAATTGTTGAGGGCGATAGAGTGAAGCAGCTGTTTGGGCGTCGTGGGCCTAATTACTACTGCCCTTGCCCGCCATTTATTTGGTCGTCCAAGGTATGGAGCTCCCTTGATGAAAATTATCTTAAGCCTAAGGGGCTTACCTTCTGGGATATTTGTACTCCAGAGCATCCAGAGACTTTGCTGTATTTAGAAGCCTTGTTGAATTTCAAGGCTATCCCATTGCATCCTATAGAGCAGCTCTTTCGAATTTATTACTATGACTGGCACTTTTTCTTATTGCGCAGAAACGGTGAAACTCTAGATAAGCTAAAGCAAAATTATTTAGGTGTGATTTATCAGTCAAGCTGGGATCTCAGTTTGGACTATGGCGCGAGCCAAAAATCTCTTCCATCCCGGGCGCTGAAAAAGTTGAAACGATTCGGCCGTTATTTACAAAGCTTCATTTAATGAATCAGCAGCCATTAATTAGCGTACTCATGCCCGCGTATAACTCAGAGTTATACATAGCTGAGGCAATTGAGAGCATCCTCAATCAAAGCTATCAAAATATTGAGTTAATCATTTTTGATGATGGCTCCTCTGACAATACAAGGCAAGTAATTCAGAGCTTTAATGATCCTCGCATTGTGAAGATACTTTCAGATCAGAATTATGGCGTTGTTAGAGCGCGCAATGACATGATTGATAGGGCTAGTGGCCAATATATTGCATTGATGGATGCCGATGATATTGCCGATCGTACCCGTCTTGAAAAGCAATTGCGTAGTTTAGAAGCTGGGGAATGTGATCTATGCGGTAGTGCGCAATGGGTTTTAGATGAAGCTTCAGGCAAGATTAAGAAATCTAAAGATAAATTTACTGATGCTGATTTGCGCTCGCTACTTTCCGTGTATTGTGGGCTCTGTAATTCTGCCATGATGGGCAAGGCTGAAATATTTAAGCGCTTTAAATATGACACTACTATTTTGACCTCAGAGGATTATTACTTATGGGTGGTGATGGCTGCAGCTGGTTATCGTTTTTTAAATCTTAAAGAGCGTTTGATTACTTACCGTCGCTATCCAGCCCAAACAAGCTCAGTGCATTTGGATAAGTTCCGCATCACCACAATTGAAGTGCAGAAAAAGTACCTGGAGCTATTAGGGATTTCTTTGGATTTCTATCCGCGTCAGTTGCCATGGACCCAGAGGGTGTCGGTTGGTTCTGGCTTATTGCGAGCCTTAAATCAACGCTTTAAAGGAATTTCATTGCAGGCAAATTGTGAGATTTATGCCCGCTTTCAGTATCGAAGAAACGGAATATGGACGCCGCTAACGCGCCTCGAGCGCCTATTGGTAGGGCTTTGGGCAACCCTCTAGTGAATTAACTTAGAGTAACTGCTGCAGGTGCTTGGTAATTTCTTCTTGATTAAGTTCTGATTGCGAACTCGATACTTCTAGTAATTGATTGGCTCCTCGATAGGAGTGCCACATCTTGGGCATGATCTTTGTCTGTTTACTCAGCATGCCTGCTAAATGACTCATACCACTTTTAGAGCCAATGAGGATATCAGCGTTTAGTAGGTGATGAAACGTACTCTTGAAGTCACTATCAATGTGTTCATGAACTGCATGCGGTGTATTTTCAAAATGCGATTTCCAGGAAAAGGGTGCACCAGTTTCTGAGTGATATTTTCCGTCTTTGCCTTCACTGAAAATATGAATAGCTAGATCTTTTTGGGTATTGCGAATGATCGTATTGAGGATTTCTAAATACCAAGCATCAGGCAGCATTCTGGAGGAAAGATCAGAAAACTGACGACCTGGTAACAGGTCTCCACGGCGTATGTGGACAGCAATATTCAGTTTATTTGGATCGAATGTGAGTGAGATAGGATGTTGCTTACGTGCTTCGGAGTAGGCATTGAGGAACCAATCTCTAGTAGAGGCATATTCGTAGTCGCCAAAGCGGTTATTGCTAATTCTGAAAGCGGTATTTGGCTCGGGATGACTTTGGATGAAATCATCTATCGCTTTATAAATGAGTTCATCATTTTGCTCATTCGAAGGGATATGGATTTCAAAAGCAGGCAGCTCTATGAGCTTAATTTCTCCACGCCGAATCCTTTGCTCCACTTCTTCACGGCTAGCAAGTAGAGTTTTGGGGTCAAGCATTTCATTGAGATCATTCCCAATATTGTGCGTTTCATTGGCACGTCGTCCTCGCAGTTTTCGTAGACTCTGTTTGAATTTCCATCGCAAGGATTGGTTATGAGATTTAGCAAGCTGCGTCTCAGAGTAAGCAAACTGGAGATTATTGCGCTCGGCGATTTTAAGAGCACGGTTTAGGATGCCCATCGAGTGGCCAATGCCGGCATCGGGATTGTCGTAATCGAGAATAAAACGATTAAGCATGATTTAGATCTTTGAGAATCTTGCTGATAATCGTTGAGACATAGCTAGTGGTATCAAACTCCATTGCCTTTGAGCTTGAAAGGAAGTCACGAATACTTTCTTGGTATTTTGTGTATTCATGTTCATCAATATTCAATAAGAAGCGATGAACTTCGGCTGTATTCTTAAAGTCTCTTCTGTCTATGAAGCAGGATTTGGGAATATGCTGGCTGATTGTGCTGGAGCCCCAGTAGACTGGAACGCAGCCACCAAAAAAACAATCAAATATTTTTTCGCTAATGTAATCAGGCAAATTAGCTACATTCTCGTAGCAGTAGGCAAATTTCGTTTGGCGATAGATCAATTCTTTGTCGGGCACTTCGCCGGCGTAACTTGGAAAAGGTTTGTATGCAAAAAGCTGGCTTGCCAGGCGCTTCATTCGCCTAGCTACTTTCTCAGCAGGAGTAAAAGCGGGCTCTGGCTTGCCCCAACCCAAACCATACAAGGAGAAATATTCAGGGGCGTTAGTCTCATACCAGCGGATCACTTCTAGGCGTTCCCGATAGAGATCATTTTCTAGACCCTTAGGAAATGCTTTATTCGCATTAATGATGCAAGAAAAAATGGGCCTCTCGGAAAACGAGGGTGTAGGCAGACTTCTCACCTGATTGGGGATGAAGACGTGGCTGACATTTGGTAAGTTTGCAAAGTCCGTATTCCAGGTAAAGACCCCGTTGAACTGGCTTAAATACCCTCTATCTTTATTCAGTGGGCAAATATGGGGGTTTTCAGTGGCAATCAGGTATTTTGGCTCAGAAATTTGGTCTAGAGCTTGGCCGTCGTGCAAAATACTAAAAGCAATTTCACGACCTTCATTGACGTCTGGATTGTTTAATTCAATACCGTGCTTCAGAAACTCTGATCTTAGTAATCTGTTGGTAAAGGTGGGGTTGTAGGTATGATGTCTATCGACTTCCTCAAAAGAGGCATTTTTTACCCTATCAGGTTGATAGTAATTGGCAAATAACATTTTTATATGACTCTAATTAAGTTTCGAAAACCTGCTCGTAAGGCAATTGCCGACTCCAAAATTTTGCTGGCTGGCCCGATTAGGAATGTGGCGCATACGATTCAAAATGAGGTTGAAACCTTAGTTGCAAGTCTTGGTAACTTCAAGGAAATACATTGCTTTGTAGTTGAGAGCGATTCTAGTGATGATACCCCGAAAAAATTAGAAGAACTACAGAGTGTTATTAAAAACTTCTCATTTGTTAGTGTGGGTAATTTAAGCAATCAATATCCAAGGCGTACCGACCGAATTGCTTTGTGCAGAAATCTGATTATTGATGCGGTGGCTTCAAAGCCAGAATATGCTGACATTGATTACATTGCCATGGCCGATTTGGATGGTATGAATGCGCTGGTTACTCCTGCAAAAATTGCCCAATGCTGGGAAGTGGATGAGCCTTGGGATGTTATTACTGCAAATCAGTTGGGTGAGTATTACGACATTTGGGGATTAAGCCACCCTTACTGGAATCCAATGGATTGCTGGGAGCAAAAGCATCGATTGGAAAATATTTTGGGTAATGATATGGCTCAAAATATTGCGGTGACATGCAAACAGTCGCCCATTGATCCAAGAGCAGATCTGATTGAAGTCGATTCTGCTTTTGGCGGCTTAGGTATCTATACGCGTGAATCATTTCTAGCTGGCAGATATGCGGGCACGGATGATCAGGCTAATGGCATTGATGTCGCTGACCACATTCCATTTCATCGTGATTTACGCCAAAAAGGCTATCGTATTTTCATCAACCCAGCCTTGATTAATTGCGATAAGACGCCTGGTGGCACGGTAGAGCAGGTTCCTCTGCCCAAGGCGAGAGGCGGATTAAAATTGGTACAGAAATTAGGGATTCTGCTCTTTGGCAAGAAGCGCTTTAATAAGTACCTGCAATTAATGCAAACGCCTTAGTAGGCTAGTTGCATTGTTGCTTGGTTAAATTGGCACTCACTCATTTAATAGATTAAAAATGATATTAGTTACTGGCGGCGCAGGCTTTATTGGTGGCAACTTTGTTTTGGACTGGCTCAAGGTTCCAACGAATGAAGGTGTTATTAATTTAGACAAGCTCACTTATGCGGGGAACCTTGCCACGCTGGAGTCTTTAAAAGACGATCCCCGCCATGTTTTTGTTCATGGTGATATTGGCGATAAAGAATTAGTTACCAAGCTATTAAAAGAGCATCAGCCTAGGGCTATTGTGAACTTCGCTGCTGAGAGTCATGTGGATCGATCTATTCATGGGCCAGCAGAATTTGTAACAACCAATATTGTGGGTACGTTTAATTTATTAGAGTGCGCGCGTGAATATTGGAATGGCCTTGATGTGGCTGGCAAAGAGCATTTTCGCTTTCATCACGTGTCTACTGACGAGGTGTATGGTTCTCTGTCTTTGACAGATCCCGCCTTTACAGAAACAAATTCTTACGAGCCTAATAGCCCTTACTCGGCATCTAAAGCGGCTTCTGATCATTTGGTGCGTGCATGGTTCCACACCTATGGATTCCCAGTAGTGACAACAAATTGCTCTAATAACTATGGCCCTTATCACTTTCCCGAGAAGTTAATCCCGTTAGTGATATTGAATGCGCTCAATAGCAAGCCATTGCCTATCTATGGTGATGGTCAGCAAATTCGTGATTGGCTGTATGTTGGCGATCATTGCTCTGCTATTCGGGAAGTATTGGCTAAAGGTAAATTAGGCGAGACCTACAACATTGGTGGCTGGAATGAAAAAGCCAATATTGATGTAGTGAAAACGATCTGTCGGATTCTAGACGAGCTCAAACCTCGTGCTGACGGCAAATCATATGTAGAGCAAATCACGTTTGTAAAAGATCGACCTGGTCATGATCGTCGTTATGCGATTGATGCGAGCAAAGTAGAGCGAGAGCTTGGCTGGCGTCCGGCGGAAACCTTTGATACAGGTATACGTAAAACAGTGCAGTGGTATTTAGACAATCCGATCTGGATTGAGGGTGTAGTGAGCGGCTCATATCGCGACTGGCTACAAAAGCAGTACAACTAAATCCACTAACCCTTTATATAAGCACTAAATACTCAGTGAATATTTTAGTTTTCGGAAAAGACGGACAGCTCGGCAAGGCTTTCAAAGCACTTTTTGACTCACAGACTATTCCTAAAAAAGTGGTTATTCAATATGTTGGTCGTGCTGATTGTGATTTAAGTGACTCAAACGCTTTAAGCAATTTACTTCTCAAGACAAGTCCTGACCTGATCATTAATGCTTCTGCCTATACAGCGGTAGACAAAGCCGAAAATGATATTGAGATGGCGTTTGCTATCAATGCCCGCGCACCAGAGCTAATGGCTAAATACGCTGCTGAACATGGCGCAACTTTTTTGCATTACTCGACAGACTATGTATTTGATGGCAGCAAGAATGGTTGGTATGTCGAGAGCGATGAGCGCAATCCTTTAAGTATTTATGGCAAAAGTAAGGCTGCTGGTGAGATTGCTGTAGAGGAAGCATTTGCAAATACAGCTTCTAGCCGCTTTGCTATTTTTAGAACCAGCTGGGTCTATGGTGCTGGGGGTAATTTCATACGCACGATGTTGCGTTTAGCAAAAGAACGCGATGAGTTAAAAGTCGTTCATGATCAGCATGGTGTGCCAACGAGTGCAGATTGGCTTGCTAATGTGAGCCTTGCTTTAGTGCTTGACTCCCAATTCCAAATCAAGCCATTTACATCAGGCATCTATCACGCAGTACCTGCTGGTGAAACGACATGGCATGGCTTGGCTTGTGCGGCGGTTCAGGCTGCCCTAGATGCCGGCATAGTCCTCAAAGCCAAACCAGGCTCCATTAAGCCTATTCTGGCGACTGAATTCCCGCTTCCAGCCCCTAGGCCTGCAAATTCCCGTATGGCTAACCGTAAATTACAGTTAGCCCTATCAGGCGGCCTTTCTGACACTTCAAACTCTTATAATCAAGCTCAAAATATGTCTAATTTCCCAGCTTGGGATGGCATGGTTCAGCAATATGTATCTCAGTTGGCTAAAGAAGGTTTGATTTAAGGCCTTTGGCAGTTCAGTTTGGATTCGCTCAAATAAGGTGAAGTTCGCAATGACAGTAAATCGCAAGGGCATTATTTTGGCTGGCGGATCAGGTACTCGTCTTTATCCAGTGACGCAGGCCGTATCTAAGCAATTGATGCCTGTGTATGACAAGCCGATGGTTTACTACCCATTAAGTACCTTAATGCTTGCGGGTATTCGTGACATTCTCTTAATTTCTACGCCCCACGATACACCGCGTTTCTCCGAGCTTTTAGGTGATGGTTCACAGTGGGGTCTCAATATTGAATATTGCGTGCAGCCTTCACCAGATGGCTTGGCCCAAGCTTTTACTCTAGGTAAAAACTTTGTTGGCAATCACCCAAGCGCTTTGGTGCTTGGCGACAATATTTTCTATGGTCATGAATTGGTTGATCAGCTTAATAGTGCAAATGACCGCAGTGTTGGTGCAACCGTATTTGCTTATCACGTCAATGATCCAGAGCGTTATGGTGTAGTGGAGTTTGATAGAGATTACAAAGCGCTCTCTATTGAAGAGAAGCCGTTAAAGCCCCGAAGTAGTTATGCAGTGACTGGTTTGTATTTTTATGACAATCAAGTTTGCGACATTGCTGCTGCAATTAAGCCTAGCGCTCGTGGTGAGCTCGAGATTACTGATGTGAATCGTGCTTATCTAGAGAAGAATGAGTTGAATGTAGAAATCATGGGCCGTGGTTTTGCTTGGCTGGATACCGGTACGCATGATTCTTTATTGGATGCCGCTGGTTTTATTGCGACCCTACAAAAACGCCAGGGCTTGATGGTGGCCTGTCCGGAGGAGATTGCTTATCGCCAAGGCTGGATTACTGCTGAGACGGTACAAAAGGTTGCCTCCCAGTTAAGTAAGAATAGTTATGGACAATACCTAACGAAGATTTTGAATGAGCTCAATAGCTCAGCTCAGCCAATTTCTCTTTCCGCTAAAAAGCCAGGAAAGTAAACATGTCATCAAAGTTGCAAATTACCTCGACAGCCATTCACGATGTATTGATCGTAGAGCCAAAAGTATTTGGTGATGAGCGTGGCTGGTTTACCGAATCATTTAATGCGCTCGATTTTGCTGCTGCTACTGGTTTAGATGTGCAGTTTGTTCAGGACAATCATTCTTTCTCGCGTCAGTGGACATTACGTGGCCTGCATTATCAGCTCGAGCAAACACAAGGCAAGCTGGTGCGTGTGGTGGTAGGTAGCGTTTTTGATGTGGTGGTAGATATTCGTAAGGATTCGCCAACATATGGCAAATCGGTTGGCGTTGAGCTCAGCGCTCAAAACCATAAGCAATTGTGGATTCCAGAAAAGCTTGCACATGGCTTTTTGGTGCTTTCAGAAACAGCAGAGTTTTTATATAAAACTACTGACTACTATCATCCACAAAGTGAGGTTTGCCTGGCTTGGAATGACCCTACGGTCGGTATTGAGTGGCCTTTGCCTAGTGGTATTCAGCCCAATATGAATGCTAAAGATATGACGGGTCTCTCATGGGATGCTGCGCCTAAGTTCTAATCTCCTGTGCTGGCTGTAAAAGATAAGATAATGCTCTTATGAGCGATTTATCGACCCATTCTCAACAGACTAAGATTCTCTTGGTCAAACTGTCATCTTTAGGGGATGTTCTTCACAATCTTCCGATTGTGTGGGATTTACGGGTACGTTTACCAAACGCCCAAATTGATTGGGTGGTTGAAGAGGGCTATGTCCACTTGCTCACACCATTACTTTCCAGAGATGGTTTTCAGGGTATTGATCGCATCATTCCTTTTGGTTTGCGTCGGTGGAAAAAGAATCTTCTTCAGTTATCTACCTGGAAAGAGTTTTTTACATTTAAGAAAACCCTGCAAGAAACATCTTATGACCTCATTATTGAAACCCAGGGTTTACTCAAGTCAGCCATTGTTTGCTCATTAGCCAAAAAGACTCCGAATGCAGTGATAGCGGGCTTGGCTAATGCAACCGAGTTTTCTGGATATGAGCCTATAGCCAGATCTTTTTACAATCAGTCTGTACAAGTGCCAGTTCAGTGTCATGCTGTGGATCGTTCTCGATGGGTAATGTGCTCAGCCTTAGATTGGCCGCTACTAGAACGCACAAGCGCCCCGCAGTTTTATCCTGATCAATATATTCAATCTTTGCAGTTGTCTGATAAACCTATTGCTCAGCAGTTAGCTGCTCCTTATGTGTTGTGTTTTCACTCTACCGCGAGAGAAGCTAAACGCTGGCCTAATAGCCATTGGGTAGCTTTAGGCAAAACATTGGCTGCTCAAGGTTATCAAGTTGTTTTACCTTGGGGTAATTTAGTGGAGCAAGCTGTCAGCAAAGAAATTGCTGCGCAGATTCCGAATGCATTAGTGCCCCCAGCATTTTCTATAGAGGATGCTTTTGCGATTATTGCTGGTGCTGCATTAACGGTAGGGGTCGATACTGGTCTAACGCACTTAGCTGCAGTGTTAAAAAAGCCGACAGTTGAAATTTATTGCGATTCACCGCTCTGGAAAACAGAGGGATATTGGTCCAGCAATATTCGTAATGTAGGGGATATTCAAAAACCACCGACAGTAGCGCAAGTTCTGCAGGCTGCTACTGAATTACTCTCGTAATTCTGATTGCTAATTAGCGTAGCAAGGCATTAATAGATACTAAATCTTCATCAGTTAAAGCGGCAGCGTGGGCTTTTAGCTTGATCGCGTTCAGAATGGTGCTGTAGCGTGCTTGTTGCAGTAGAGAGCGTGTGTTAATTAATGAATCCAGTGCAATCAACACATCAATATTGATTAAGGTGCCCACCTGAAAACCAAGTTTGCTCGATTCTAGGGCGGAAGACGTTGAGCGCTCAGCAGCCTCGTATGCTTTAACGCTAGCTAGACCACCATAAAAGCCAGTAAAAGCAGCGCGTGTATTTTGCGCGGCTGTGCGTCGAAAGTTATCGTAGTTTGCTTTTGCTGCATCCAATAGAGCGGCATTTTGACGAATGACCGAGCTGTTGTATCCGCCTGATACCAGTGGAATAGTCATTTGTAGGGCTACAGTATTGTTATATACGTTGGTATTAGCCGGCGTGTAATTATTTGGAGTGCCGTTTGAAGTGTTGTAACCAGAGGTGCCTACAAAGTTGATGGTTGGGTAATTTAAAGCCTGTGCGCCACGATAAGTACTCTCTGCAAGACTGACAGAGAGTTGCCCTGCTAAGACATTAAAGTTGGCAGCCTCTGCTTGATTAATCCAATCATCTAGCGTTTGACCTGGTGGCAAATGAGGATTGACGCTATCAGCAATAGGATTGCCTTTGACATCCTTGGATTTACTCCGTGGATCTTTTAATACACCTTCAATCTTGGCGTCTTTTACTAGCGGCTTTAATGCGCCTACGGGGCGGCCAACAATCTGTTCAAGGGCGCCACGCTTCACAATCAGGTCTGCCTGCGCAGCAATCTCTTGAGAGCTTGCTAAATCCATTGCTGCTTGTGCGGTATTGACATCCACGATAGTTGCTAAGCCTGCATCAAATTTTGCTTGAGCAACTTCGAGCTGTTGTTTGATTAAATCTTTTTTGTTCTTATAGAGCGCTACATTATCTTGGCTTGTTAGTGCATCAAAATAGGCTTGAGACACACGCAAAATTAAATCTTGTTGCGCTGAGAAGAAGCGCATATCTGCCAATTTGGTATTGAGGTCCCCTTGCTTGAATAACTCAAGAGCACCTACGTTAAACACTGGTTGCGTTAAGGTGACCGTATAGCTTTTTTGATCAAAGACTCTTGAATTGCCGGCGTTATTCGACACTACAGTGCTGCCAGCGCCATGTTGGTAATAACGTGTGCCACCTGGTGTGGCATTAGCCTGAGGCATCAGCAGTGCAAATCCTTGCCAGTACAACTCTTTGCTTGCTTGGTAATTAAAGCGTGCGGCAGTTAAAACTGGATCGCTAAAAGCAGCTTCTTGATAAAGCTGAAGTAGATCGTTTAGCTGCCCCTTGTTATCGGCAGCTTTATTTCCATTTAAATTGGATGGAGCCACAACCGGTGGTAATGCTGGTTTGGTCGGCGGTGGGGCAATCTGAGGTGGCTGATCTAAGCCAATCAGGGTTGATGCGCTCATGGGGGTGGGGAGTGCAGGTTTTGAGGCGGCATTGGGGCTTTGAGCCATTGCACTGCCTGACCATGCGTTCCAGCCCAGCGCTTGACTTAGGATCAAACCAAAGGCGGTAAGTCTAGAAAGTCTAAAGCGGCTTGGGGTCATGTAATTCGGGTACTTTTCTATGTGCCATGCAGTTTAAGGCTAATTTATTCAAATTGCATATTTAGACACTATTTTGCCAAAACCCCAAGATTGGCTCTGTATACCTATAAAATTTGGCCTATGGATCTAATTTTGTTATTAAAAGCAGTCATTCTGGGAGTGGTAGAGGGATTAACGGAGTTTTTGCCGATCTCTAGTACGGGCCATCTCATTTTGGTGGGTGACTTGCTGGACTTCAATGATGAGCGAGGCAAAGCTTTTGAGGTCATTATTCAGTTTGGCGCCATCTTGGCAGTTTGCTGGGAATTCCGAGAAAAATTACTAAAGGTTGCCACCTCTTTTTCTGCTAGTTCCGAGTCTCGTCGCTTTGTGCTCAATTTATTGATTGCCTCTGTTCCGGCTATGGGTTTGGCCTTCTTGTTTGGTAAGTACATTAAGGCGGTATTGTTTGCCCCCATTCCAGTAGCGAGTGCATTTATCGTGGGCGCACTCATTATTTTTTGGGCTGAGCGTCGTCAGCAAAAAATGACTGCTAGAGAAAGTCATATCAAGTCAGTAGATGACTTAACGGCCTTTGATGCACTAAAGGTTGGTTTGGCGCAATGTGCGGCACTCATACCAGGAACATCACGTTCTGGTGCGACGATTATTGGTGGCATGTTGTTCGGTCTTCCACGCGCTGTAGCTACCGAGTTTTCTTTCTTTTTAGCTATTCCGGTGATCGGTGGTGCTACAGCTTATGAGTTACTCAAGCTTTGGAAAGCGCCGGTATCCTTTTCCGGTGAGTTCTCGCTAGCAATTGCAGTAGGTTTTGTATCTGCGTTTATCTCAGCCTTTGTTTGTGTTCGCTGGTTGATTCATTATGTGGCGCATCACAATTTCATCCCCTTTGCGTGGTATCGAATCGCTTTTGGATTATTGGTCTTATTTACTTCGTATACTGGCCTGATTGCTTGGTCGCATTAATTTAACGAACATCCTTTATCAAAGTTAACGAACAATATGGACGCATCAATAGACGCAATTACCAATAATATTCAGCTGGCATTAGCCCCTGTATTTTTATTAACTGCAGTTGCCACTTTAATCAATGCCATTTCTGGACGTCTGGCGCGATCTGTTGATCGTATGCGCGAGATCAGAGGGGCTATTGAAGAGGGCAAAGTAAAAGATGGCGTACTGTTACAGCATATGAATAAAGAGGCGGATGAGGCCAAAATTCGTGGTCGTCTTTGCACTGCCGCCATCTTTTTTGATGTACTGAGCGGAGTGTTTATTTCATTAACTGTGCTGGAATTATTTTTCTTTCAAGCGGGCGCAGTGCGATCTCTGCAGACTACCTATGTGATCTGGACATTTGTCCTGGGCCTGATTTTTTTCATGACTTCTTTGTCAATCGTATTAACTGAAGTTGTCTATGCCTACAGATCAGCTGGCTGGAATAATCCTAAATTTGATTAATTGCTGATTCGATAAAATACTACTCTCTATAAAAGACTAACTATGAACAAAATCCTCATCACTGGTGGCGCAGGCTTCCTAGGCTCACACCTTACTGAGAAGCTCCTCAAAGAAGGTAATGACGTGTTGGTGGTGGATAACTACTTCACAGGCACTAAAGAGAACTTGGCGCATCTATTGCCTAATCCGCGCTTAGAGCTCATGCGCCACGATGTAACCTTTCCGCTGTATGTAGAAACAGATCAAATCTATAACCTCGCTTGCCCAGCTTCTCCCGTGCACTATCAGTACGATCCAGTGCAAACCACCAAGACCAGCGTGCACGGCGCTATCAATATGCTGGGCCTGGCCAAAAGAACTCGGGCGCGTATCTTGCAAGCGTCCACGAGTGAAGTGTATGGCGACCCAGAAGTGCATCCACAGCCAGAAGAGTATTGGGGTAAGGTCAATCCGATTGGTATTCGCTCTTGCTACGATGAAGGCAAGCGCTGCGCTGAAACCCTCTTTTTTGACT
>ERZ650310.91-NODE-91-length-25967-cov-7.276011_pt1 | contig 25967 bp, 33 predicted proteins | sample MGYA00376246_ERZ650310 | MGnify/ENA primary metagenome ERZ650310 (study PRJEB26733, sample SAMN07839286) | wastewater metagenome | biome: small river; feature: stream; material: water | place: USA: North Carolina | collected 2016-03-01 ...
TGTCCTGCCTGCAGACGATGGCTGACATCGAGCAGCGCATGAAGCTCTACCTGACACCTTACACCCAGCTGATGGATCCCGAGACTGGACGGGTCTACGCAACCTTGTCTTCGATGCTGGCTACCCGCCGCATGGCGATGCAGAACCCCAACGGTATGCAGCTCGCGAAGCAGGGTGAGTCAGCCTACATCCGGTCCTTCTACCTCGCTGACGACGACGAGAGCGTGGTGATCTCAGCGGACTGGAGCTCGATCGAGCTGGTCCTGGTTGGCGATCAGAGCCGCGACCCGGCCTTCAAGGAAGTATTCGGCCAGCTGCCCTATGGGGACCTTCACTCGGGCGCTGCCGCTGACTGTCTCGCTGTCAAGACCCTGCCGGGCCTGACCGAGGCCGAGTTCATGGAATTCAAGTATGGGCGCAACCCGAACAACCGTGAGCTCAAGCACATCATCACCGGTCAGATCCAGGAGCCTCGGGACTACTACAAGTTCACTCGGGGGACGCCAGTCGGGAAGGGTGCGAACTTCTCCTACTGGTATTCGGGCGCACTGTCCTCGGTCTCTCAGACCCTCGGCTGGACCGACACCGAAATGTGGGACGCCGTCGATCGCTACCGCCAGCGCTTCCAGGTCGCCGAACAATGGCGTGTGGGCGTGGGCCTCGAAGGTGTTCGCGAAGGCTTCATCACCCTGCCTGACGGTCAGCGCCGGGTTCGCCGAGAGGCCACGGCCTTCTGGCACAAGGAGATGATGGCGAAGTTCATGAACCTCGATGCCAGCCCTGCCATGCGGGGTTACGCCGAGCTCGCCCTCAAGCGGATCGCAGGCCGGGCCAAGAACCAGCTGGTCAATGCCATGATCCAGGGCACTTGTGCCACGCTGGCCAAGCGCTCAATCTTGCGGCTGCAGGAGCTGGTCAAGGAAGCTGGCTTCGCCGACCGGGTCCGGTTCATGATGCCGATCCACGACGAGCTAGTTTACTCAGTACATCGTTCAATCGTGGTTCCCTTCATCGCCCTGCTTCGCCAAGCCATGTGCGAGCATGAAGAGATCGTTCCGACCCTCCCGCTGGCCTGTTCGGTCGCGATGGGACGGACCTTCCGGCCCTACGACAAGACCAACCCTGCCTTCAGTCAGATCGAGCTGGACGAAGCTGTCCCGCTGATCGGTCTGATCCCGCCCGAAATGGAGGGCAAGGCTCTCAACGACAACCAAGTCGACGAAGTCGTCGACTTCCTGTTCCACAAGGAAGCAGCATGATGAATACCAACACCCTCGGCTGGCTCTTCGGCCACCTATTGATCTTCGCGGTCACGATGTTCTGCGGCTACGCCGCCGCAGCCTTCGTGACCTCCCAGATGAACCCGGTCGACTGGTCGCCGGCTGCCCGGCTGGTGTTCCTTGGCACCAACTTCATCATTTACCCTCGGCTGCTCTCTCGTGAGGAATGACGGCAAGGATGCCGAGCGGGCCTTCCTTGGCAAGATGAAGCGCGCGGGAGCCGTGGTCGAGCGGTTCTGGGATCAGTCTGACCTACGCGGCATCAACAAGGGTAGAGCAGTGGCAGACTTTGCCAAGCCCTCGGACTTCCTCGTCACCCTAGATGAAAACATCCACTACGCGGAGGTTAAGAGTGTGCAGTCGGCGACCAGCTTTCCCTTCTCAAATCTTGAGAGCGGCCAGACGTCGGCAGCACTTCGCCAGGCTGCCGTCGGCGGAGACTACCGCTTCTACATCTTCTCATTCGGCCTCGGCGATTGGTTCGTCATGCCCGCCTCACAGTTCGCCCTCGCAGTTGCTGCAGGCAAAGCCTCGATCAAATTCAACACCTTAACCAAATGGAACCTGGCATGACCCAAGCCGACAAGTGGACGGCACTCCTCGAAGCCTACGGCGAGCAGGAAGCTGACCGCCTGGTGGTCTGCGAATTCGGTTCCATCGACGCCCTTTACGAACACGCTCTAGCGATTGGAATTATTGCATGACTTTCTTCCCCGACATCATGGTAGATGTTGAAAGCACAGGCCTCAACCCCGACAAGAACGGTCTGCTCCAGATCGCCGCGATTAAGTTCAACTACGACACCGAAGAGATCGGCCCGGTCTTCGATCGCTGTTTGGCACTCGCGCCGGGGCGGTACTGGGACGAGGAGACCCGGACGTGGTGGATGGGCCAGCGCCGTTCGACTTTCAACGACATCATCGCCCGGCAGGAGGATCCGACCACGGTCCTGCAGGACTTCTCGGCCTACTCGCTGGGAACCGGTCCGATCCGCTTCTGGGCCAAGCCGGTTCACTTCGACTTCCGGTTCATCGCCTCGCACATGGAACAGATCGGTCGCCCGATGCCCTTCCACTTCCGCCACACCCGCGACCTGAACACCTTCATCGCCGCCCTCGGCGGCAGTGCTGACCACCAGGAGATGGCTCACATCGAAGCTGGTAGCGGCGCGCACAACGGCCTGGTCGACTGCGTCCACCAGCTCAAGCTGCTATTCGCCGCCAAGCGGGGGGACTTCGGTCCAGTGGACGTCGAGTATGCTGAGTTTGAGGAGGTCCCAGAATGACCCGGCTCCGCTGGTACAGCACCGTGGGCTCGCTCATAGCGATACTATCCGGTCTAACCCTTCTGGCGATGAGCTATCCTCGGGTGGCCGGGCCGATCATCCTCTTTGTGACCTTCGTAGCCGCTGTCGAGATAGTGTTCATGATGGAACCGGACTATGAAGATTAACCTCCCCTCCGGCGATTTCGCCTGGCTGATCGGCGATCCTCACCTGGGCCGCAAGTTCGAGCGCGGCGTCCCGGCCCACCGCCGGGGCGAGCGTGAGAAGGCTCAGTTCGAGAGGTTCGTTGCTGAGCTTGGCACCCCTGGCGTGGCCTACAACATCATGGTCGGGGATTTGTACGATCACCCCCATGTTAGCCCTTCGGTCGTGGTAGCAGCAGCGCAGGCCTACCTGCTCGCCGCAGACCAGTGGCCACGGACCACCTTCATCGCCCTTGCGGGCAACCATGACCTCAGCCGCGACATCAACGTCGTCGGGGCCTGGCAGCTGTTCTGCAAGATCGTGGATGGTCGGCTGCCGAACCTGATCACGGTGACGGAGCCTTGGGACGACGATGAACTGCTGATCATGCCGTGGCAGTGGGGTGTCCCAGCTGCCGATCAGGTCAAGCTCTACGAGGGCAGCAACATCCTTGCCCGCACGGCCATCGGCCACTGGGACCTGCAGTCCTTCGGCGGTGACGACAGCCACATGGCTCCAACCCAGGAGCTGCATGACCTCGGTGTGACCGAGATCTACGGCGGTCACTACCATACCCCCGGCGACTACCAGGTGGCCGGCCACGTCGTCCACTGCACGGGATCTCTGGAGCCGTTCAGCCACGCCGAGGACCCTGACGGTGAGATCTATGTCACCCTCACGCTGGCCGAGGCCACGGATGGGCGGGACCTGTCGGACAAGTTCGTGCGGCTGGAGCTCGAGCAGGGCGAGATCGTCCCAGAGGACCTCAACGTCCAGGCGCTGACCACCCGGCTGACCAAGGCCGAGGCCACCGAGCTCCTCCCCCAGGAGAACTTCGAGTGGGGCAAGATCATGGCCGAAGCTCTCGATGGCCTCACTCCCGAGGTCAAGGGCTTCATCACTGAAAGGATTACCCCGGCATGACCGACCAAACTCTCCGTGAGCTGCAATCCAGCCTACCGTGGACAGCCCACTACCACCGAGATTTCCGCTCCTCGCCGATGACCCACAAGGACTTCGGTCACGCGCTGCTGCACATCCACAAGGCCGGCGGCAAGATCGCAGCGATTATCGACGACGCCGAACACGGTGGGGTCGATTTCGCTAACCTTGAACAACGAGCCGAGGTCGGTAAGTATGTTGCTGACATGGTGATCTGTGCCCTGAGGCTGGCCAACACCTGCCCTGACGGCGTGCTTGATCTCCAGCGCCTGGTTGAGGACCGGTTGTTCGCCAAGAACAACCAGCTCGCAGCGACGAAGCGCGAACATCACTCAGTAAACTCTGCCGTTCAGCTTGTCGAAGCCCCAGGCGTCGGCGAGTAGCTCCACCACAACCCAAGGAGAATACCATGTCCAGTGACGAACAACTCAAGCTCCATGTCGAAGCCCTCGAGAAGCTCTTCGAGGAGAAGCAGGGCATTGCCGACGACATCAAGGATCGCTTCGCCCTGCTGAAGGGTGAGGGGTTCGACGTGAAGGTCGTCAAGGACGTCCTCAAGCGCCGGGCGATGGAACGCGCAGCAGTGGAGGAACATGATGCGATTCTCGCCACCTACGAATCCGCTCTCAACTGAGCTCGCGAAGCTGACCATCCGGCTCTATGACGCGCTGCGTCAGGCCGGGGTCAGCGTCCAGATGGTGTGTAGTCGAACCCCCAGCGGTTTCTTCGGTCCCTCTCGTTCCAAGTATCTTCGGATCAACGGACGAGAGGCCACCCTCCGGATCAGTGACCACTCTCTTCCTCGCCACCACGACAACACCGACTGTGACTTCGAGGTCATTGTCAGGAACGTCAACATGATCGAAGCCGCCGAGCTTCGTGCCAAACAATGGATCGATGAAACCTATGGTTCCTCTCAAATTCAAAAAGCTGCATCCTGACGCGGTCCTGCCCTCGTATGAAACTGCGGGGGCAGCCGGGATGGACGTGCGGGCGTGCATCCAGGGCCTCTACGCAGTAGGTTCGCGAGACCGAATGGTCATCCCCACGGGCCTCGCAGTCGAAGTGCCTGAGGGCTACGAGCTGCAGTGTCGGCCTCGGTCGGGCTTGGCCCACAAATGGGGCCTGTCCATCGTCAATTCTCCAGGGACCATCGACAGCGACTATCGCGGTGAGATCAAGATCAACCTGGTCAACCTCGGTCAGCAGGCTGTTTACATCGACCCCGGCGACCGCATCGCCCAGCTGGTCCTGGCCATCTCTCCCCGTGCAATCGTCACCGAGGTCGACGAGCTCTCGTCCACCGATCGCGGTGCCGGTGGCTTTGGGTCGACTGGATCGAAATGACCCCCACTGCTGTCAGCCTCAACCAGCTCAGCCAGCGTTGGAACATCTCGGCGGAAAGTCTTCGCCGGGCGTTTCACGCTGGCCAGCTGCGTGGCTTTCAGCTAATGGGCTCCATCCGTATCCTCGCATCAGAGATCGAGCGGATCGAATGTCCTACAGAATTGTCAAACACCGAGGCCGTTACTCCCTTGCCCATGGACGACCGCGCGTTCGCGTCGCGCTTGGCACGGACGATCTCGGCGTAGCTGAGGCTCGAGCCAAAGCCCTGTGGTCGGCGATGACCACGCCCAAGAGCGACAAGGTCAGTGACCTCTGGGCCACCTACGTCGCAGACCGCAAGGCAGAGAACGTGCCAACCACAGATCACACCCGCTGCTGGAAACACCTGGAGCCACACTTCGGCTACAAGATCGGCAGCGAGATCACCAAGGACGACTGCCGGGCCTACATCAAGAGCAGGCCGGCAGCCAACAGCACGATCAGGCAGGAGCTTGCCCTGCTGCGGGCCTGCCTCAACCTGCGCTACGGTCGGGGCAACAGCCACCTGGTCCTGCCGCCGGCCAGCGCCCCGCGTGACCGCTTCCTCACCAAGGAGGAGGCCGAGCAGCTGCTGGCCCATGTCGTCACCCCTCACGTCCGGCTGTTCATCACCCTGGCGATCACCACCGGGGCCCGGATGGGGGCGATCCTCGATGCCGAGTGGGACCAGGTCGACTTCACTACCAACACCATCAACTACCTCGCCGCTGGACGTCATCAGACCAGCAAACGACGGGTCATGGTCCCACTCAACAGCCGGGCACTGGCAGCGATCACCGAGGCCAAGGCTACCGCCAAGAGCAACCGCGTCATCGAATACAACGGTGAGGGGATCGATAACATCAAGTGGGGAATCCGCCGCGCTGGTCGTCGGGCAGGGGTGCCCTGCTCTCCGCACGTCTTCCGCCACACCGCCGGTGTGTGGATGGCACAGGCTGACGTCCCGATGCAGAAGATCGCCCAGTATCTCGGTCACACTTCGACCGCCGTCACCGAGCGGGTCTACGCCCGCTACTCGCCCACATTCATGAAGGATGCCGCTGATGCTTTGGATTGGTAGTACAAGTGAACCACCGACACCCTTACCGTCATCATCGTAACCACTTGATTTTATTGGTGCCGGCTAGAGGATTCGAACCCCTGGCCCCCTGATTACAAATTACCCTCGGGCGTTGATTTCTAAAGGAAATTTTGCCGTTGGAAGCCCATTATAGCCTCGATATCCACACGATCCAGAGCAAAGTGGTACACTGTGAACCAGTGACACCCTTACTGTTTGTCGTCGTGCCGTTTCGTGAACTTCTCGAGGCTGGTGAGGAAGATGTCGTAGAGGATGTCGCCAAGAGCAAAGCCTCCCCAGCCAGCGGCCAGGCCGAGCGGGATCATGCTCAGCGGGTGCCAGTGCTGGGTAGCGACCAGCCAGCCTGCCAGAGCGGCAGCAGCGGGCATCAGCGTCAGCTGCAGACCGAGGTGGCGGACGACCGCCAGGGTCGAGAAGTGTTCCAGCGTTTCGAGGTGACGCCCCAGACGGCCCAGCGAGGCCGCGAAGAACGAGATTGCCGCAACCGCAGCCCCCAAAGCCATCTCTCGGTAATCGTTCATAACGGTGCAATCATCCAAACAGAGAGGGTGGCCACCGAGCCGAATGCCGACAAGGCAAACCAAACTCGGGGTAGGGGACTCTGGCCAGCCCGGATCAAGATGCCTCCAGCCAGGGCCAGCATGAGCGAGATATCGAACAAGGGTCGAAGCACATGACCTTGTTCAGTTGCTGGAGGGAGCAGGGACAGCAACACCCCTGCCGTAGCAATATTGCGGAGGAAGCGGCCCAGCTCAGGCCCCTCGAAGGGTTTCTTCAAAAGCTCCTCAAGGGCCGCAGCCAGGGTGAGACAGAACAGCGGGAGCATGATCACGAGGGCAGTGAACATTCAAGCTTCACTCCCTTCACGAACTTCGACGCCTCCAAGGAGGTAGGGCTTCACGCTGGCCGGCTGGACTTTGTAAGCCGGACGGCGAACGGCGATGCAGCGCGAGCGAGGGATTGCGGCGATGCAGACCTTGTCGGATTGATTGCCACCGATCGCCAAGTAGTGCGTCGGGGTCTCACCGAGATAGAAACAGACGTGGCCACCGCCATCGCGGACGAACACGAGGATGTCACCGAGGCTGGCCTTCTTACCGGCAACGAACTTGAGCTTGGTGGCGGCCAGGTAGCCGACCTCGGTGCCGAACTTGGCCCAGTTGCGAGCCCACAGCGGGGCGTCGACCACGTCCTTCTCGGCCCGGTGAGCGATGACAGCGGCGAACAGCCCACACCACGGGATGCTGTCGTCGGTGTAGCCCTTGTTGATGCCGACTTCCTTGGCCCAACCCAGGATCTTGGCGTTGCTCGCCTTACCGGGGACCTCGAGGGTGCCGTATTCCTTGAAGGCTTCCTGGATCGTCCGGGGCAGGACCCCGACGGTGGAGAGCCATTCGTAACCTTTGGGGAAGCTCATAGAAATTACCCAGTAATGATTGGCTTTCCGATTGAAAAAGCCTGTGGTTGCTAGAAGGACTCCCGAATGATCAAATCACTCGAATACTCAGTCACGTTCCCTACCAACGGGATTTCCCTCAATGGAAGCTATGCTTTCGAACCAGGCTTAACCGCCGTGACTGGCGGCAACGGCAGCGGTAAGACTTTCGGCACGATCGAAATGATCCGCTACATGCTGTTCGGGAAACGGGCGCTGCGCGGCCCGGCCAGCGACTACAAGACCCTCAAGGCCGTCATGGTCGTGGAGATCGTCGGCGAGGACTACACGGTCGAGCGGAACAGCAAGACCGAGAGCCTCAAGGACGCCGCTGGTGAGACCCTCGCGGTCGGTGCCGAGGCGGTGAACACCCGGCTCCAGGCCCTGCTCGGCATGTCGCTCGACGTGTTCGATGTCGTCTGCGCGGCGGTCCAGAAGGAGAGCGATCGGCTCAGCAAGCTCCAGCCAGCAGCGCGCAAGAAGCTGATCGACGAGACTGTCGGGCTCAACGCCAACGAGGCGGTCGAGAAGGACTGCAAGGACGAGGCCAAGGGGCTGATCCGTGAGGCTGACGCCCTGCGGAGCAGCTTGGTCGTGCCGATCGATCCAGTCATCCCCGAGGGCTATCAGCCCTCGGACGTGCTGGGAGAACAGCTACGGGTCCTCAAGGCTGCTCTGGAAGAGCGCCGCCAGTTGCAGTCGATCATCGACCGTGCTGGCCTGCCACCAGCTGTTCCCCCGCTGCCGACCTTCGATCTGGTCGAGCTCGAGCAGCACGAGCAGGACCGGCTCAGCCGCGACGCCGCTGTCGCAGCAGCTGAACGTCAGCTCAAGACCCTGCCTGAGGCCATCTACACCGCCGAGCAGCTAGACGCCTCCGAGCGCCTGCTGGCCTACCGCGAGGAGGTCGCCCGGCGCGGTGAAGGACCGAAGCTCACGCTTGAACAGGTTGAGGAATGGGAGGAGTTCCACCGCCAGCTGGACATCAGCAACCGGATGGAGTCGCTCGAGGTCTCATGCCCATCCTGCACGACCAAGTTCTGCCCTGGCCATTCCCCGCCGGCTTCTCCCGAAGGGGATTATTACACCGCAGCCGCTCTGCGTGAGCAGCGTGCGGCTCTCCAGCGCTGGGACACACCGATCACGGTCACGCTGACGTGCTATGCCGAAGAGCTCACGGCAGCGCAGATCGCCGCTGGCCGTCAGGCGCTCACTCAGGGCGACCTTCGGGCGGACCTCGTGGCCACCACCTGGCTGCCCGAGTTGACCGATCGCAGCGCGGACCTTGCGATGGCCCGGCGTGAGAAGGCTGCCGAGGACGCCTACGCTGAGGCCTACAAGCGCTGGGTGCCAGCGTCGGTGGATGCAGCACTGGCCGAGACCCAGCTGGATAACCTCCCGCCGGTCGATCCTACCCTGATCAAGGACCTCGACCAGCGGTTTGTCGAGGCCTGCATCTACGAGAGTCAGCTGTTGGCATGGACCGACGCCTCCGAGAATTACCGTGTGGCTCTCGAAGCGATCGAGGACCGGGTCACGCGGGCGGAGGACTTCAAGCTGGGCGCGAAACGGCTGGCCGAGACCCGCCAGAAGTTCAAGAGCCACCTGGCTCCGACGCTCTCGTGGGTGGCGTCCTCGCTGATCTCGGAGATGACCGGCGGGGTGCTGTCCTCGGTGATCGTCGACGAGGACATGAACATCACCGTCAACGGTCAGGACATCGCCACGCTCTCGGGGGCAGGCTCAACGGTGGCCAACCTGGCGCTGCGGATCGCCCTCGGCCAGGTGCTGGTCCGAGGCGTCCTGCCGGTCTTCCTCGCCGACGAAGCCGACAGCGATATGGAAGCTGCTCGGGCTGAATACACCATGGAGTGTATGGCGAATCTGAGTGAAAAACTCCGTCAGGTGATCGTGATCACCCACAAACCGGTCAAATTCACCGACCAAGTCATAACGTTACAGAGTAATGATTCGATCATTGATTGAGGTTGTTCGGCTTCCCTGTTCTAGGAATGATTCACCTAGAACAGGAAGCAACGATGGACCCTACCCCCGAAATTATCGCCGAAGTGCTGGCATCTTACCGACGTCTGCGGAGTCCCTACAAGGTTTCGCGTGAGTGCGGCTACGACCCCCGGATGGTCTGGGCGATCATCGACCAGCACGCCGAGACCCTCTCGCTGCCCCAGGAACGGTTCGGAGGACAGGGTCGCCCTGACCTCGAAGCCTTCCTCGTCGCCAAGATCAAGCCCGGCTCGGGTGGCTGGGACAACACCGATCCTGCGATTGCTGCTGCCCGCCAACGCTACTGCGACGGCACCCACGACATGGCCACAGGCCGTGATGGTGGCTGGCTGCTGCTCTACTCGATCCCGCTCAAGAAAACCCTCACGGCCCGGCCCGACTTCTTCAAGAACCGGAGCTACTGATGCGCCAGTACCAAGAGCTGCTCCAGCGGATCATGGAGCACGGCGAAGATCGCGGTGATCGGACCGGGACCGGGACGCGCGGCGTGTTTGGGGCGCAGCTGCGCTTCGACCTCCGCGAAGGCTTCCCGCTCGTCACCACCAAGAAGGTCTTCTTCAAGGCGGTGGTCGCCGAGTTGATCTGGATGCTCAGCGGTTCGACCAACATCAAACCCCTGGTCGAACAGGGCGTCCATATCTGGGACGAGTGGGCCGACGAGCAGGGCGAGCTTGGCCCGGTCTACGGGCGGCAGTGGCGGTCGTGGCCGACGGCTGGATTTGCTTCCCCGACATTCACAGGACCTCTTGGCTCCTTCGGCGGCCAACCCCGCCGGGTCGTGATCGATCAGATCGATCAGGTCGTCGACAGCTTGATCGAAAACCCGATGTCCCGGCGACATATCGTGTCGGCCTGGAACCCCGCTGACCTCGACGTCATGGCGCTCCCGCCCTGCCATGCCCTGTTCCAGTTCTACGTCAGCAACGACAACCGGCTCAGCTGCCAGCTGTACCAGCGCTCGGCGGATATGTTCCTGGGCGTGCCCTTCAACATCGCTTCCTACGCCCTGCTCACCCACATGGTCGCCCAGGTGACCGGGCTTGAGGTCGGGGAGTTCATCTGGACCGGCGGAGATTGCCACGTCTACTCGAACCACTTCGAGCAGGTGCGCGAGCAGCTGACCCGCGAACCACTCCCACTCCCCACGATCGCCCTCAACAAGGGCGTGTTCAACATCAACTTCTTCGAGCTCGAGGACGTCGAGCTGATCAACTACCAATCCCACCCCGCGCTCAAAGGAGCTGTATCCGTATGAAACCTCTCACTCTCGACGATCTTGTCGTCAACCCTAAGGAAGCTGCCGGGTCAATGAAGCCAGCAACCTGGTCCGTGACCCCGCGCTGGGTCACGCTCCTGCTCGGTCGGATCATGTCCGTTGGAGCCCACAAATATGGCGCGTTCAACTTCCGGGATAGCAATATCTCGGCCTCGGTTTATCAGGATGCCATGGAACGCCACAGCCAGCTGTGGTTTGATGGCGAGGACAACGACCCAGAGACTGGCGAGAGCCACCTGGTTTCGATCATTGCCAGCTGCACCCTATTGCTGGACGCCCAGGCTACCGGACGACTGGTGGATGATCGCCAGCAGACGGGGCTGGTTCGGAAGACCCTGGACCGGCTGGAGGCCCGGATTGCTGCGGACCCGGAATCGGTTCGTCCTCGGGCTTCGACAATCCGTTGACCTCGATCCAATCGAGCAGGCCTTTCAGCTGATAGGCCTGCTCGGTTGCGATCAGGGCGTCTTTGGGAGGAAGTCCAGCTTTTGCACAGGCCTCAGCAAGCTGGGCGGCACTGTCAGGACCCGCTGCTTGGAGACCTCCGGTCGAACCACCAGCGGCTCCTGCGTTTTGGGCAGACTCGTACAGGCGCTGGTAACGAGTACGAGCATCAGCCACACCTTTTTCAAAATCATCGGTCAACCTTTCGTTGTTGAGGGTCTGGGTCTTGGCCTGGGCCAGCGCGCGTTCGGCCTCGAGCCGACCCGCTTCGGCGACCGCAGCCTTGTAGTTGGCCTTGGTCGTGTTGTGGGCAGCGACCTCAGCCACGATGGCCTGCTGGACCCGCTCCCGGTCGAGGTAGAGATACCCGGTGAAGGCCAACAGCAGGGTGAGCAGGATGGCTCCAACATATCTCACAGCAGTTCTCCTCGGATCGCTTGAATGTCTTCGGGGGTGGTGGCCTCGGCCAGCTGGGCCTCGAGCTGGTTCGACCAGTCTCGGATTCCCACCACGATCTGCTTGCGCGCGATCACAGCGGGGTCACTGGGGGTGTCGAGGTCGTTGATCTGACGCCAGATCGGGACCTGAGCCAGGATACGCCGGCCAGCCTCGGCCTTGATTTCGGCAACCAATTCGGCCTCGACCAGATTGAGGTCGAAGACGATCTCGCCCAGGGCATCCAGATCTTCCCCCAGAACCTGCAGGGGTTCACGCTCGAGCAGCTTGACGACCCGCCCCTGGCAGGCTTCGGCCTCACCGTAGTCGCTCGGGTGATGCTCAGCTGACGCCGTATACTTGAACACGTAGCTCCCATCGGGGGCGATCAAGGCCCAGATCTGGCTCATACCTTCACCTCGATGCTGGCGGTTCCGCTGGGGGAGACGTTACGGCCCGTCGCCGAGCAGATGCCGACCAGTCGGACGTCGTAGTCGTTCGCAGACAAACCCGATTTGGTCTGAGTGACCTCGACATAGCCCGGTGAGGGGTCGAGTTCGTTCACCCAGTCAGCCGACGTTGCTGTGGAGCTGGTGATCGGCGAAGCGAAGTCACTCCACGAGCCTGCGCCCGCGATCGAATACTGCCACTTCAAGGACATCGTCCGGATGACCCCACCGGTCCCGGACACGTTGATGTCGAGCGGGGCCAGGCCATAGAGACTCTCGCCCGTCGCCAGCGTCACCGTCTTGAGGGTGTGGATCGCAGTGTAGCTGGCGGTGTTGAGGCTGTTGAAATCTCCTCCGCCCCAGGTGACCAGCTTCGGGTAGGCTCCTGCAGTGCCACCGCCGCTCGGAGGGGCAGCTAGGTTCTTGGTGACCTTGAATAGCAGCTTCGGCTGCGCAACTCCGGCCACGGTGATGACCAGTTCTCCGCCAGCGATGTTGCCGGTCAGCGCTGAGGTCGTGATGTTGCCCTTGGTCCCCGAGGCGATCGTGTTGTCGACCGCAAAGGTACCACCGTAGGTGTTCGAGATCACGTAGGTCGTGTCGTCATCGATCCGGATCGAGGTGCCACCACGGGTGACGACCGGAGCCCAAACCAGCGCGGCCAGGTCATCGCTGGAGACGACCCCGGTGTAGGTAGCTGCGACGGTCTTGTCGGTAGCCATCGACTGTGAGACGGTCGAACCCGATACGAAGTCCCCATCAACAACGGTGCCAACCGCGAGCGTGGCCATCAGCGGATCGGAGTAATTACCCCGGCGATCCCTTGAACTGATCTCGAAGGCGTAGAAACCCTCGGCGGGGTTGATCAGCTCAAGGCTGGTGTCCTGCAGGCCATCGGCAACGACGACCAGTGGCCCACCATTGAGGCGATACTGGACCCGAAATCCTGCCAGGAAGTATGAGGCCGGGCGCTGCCAGTTGACCACCAGGTTGAGGATATCCGCCGCCGCGCCGGGGATGCGTTTGATCGTGAGGATAGCGCCGAGCGAGGGTGCCAGCGGTTTGGGCACGACCGTCGAAGGTGCCTGATAAATGACGGTGCCGGCCACCGCCGCATCCGCCGAAGCCCACTTCCCGGTATCGACCTGGATGCAGGAAATCGTATGGCGCTCAGGGTTCTGGTCGTCGACATTGACACCCAGGACACGGTACATAACCGGGATCGAGGGAAGTCCAGCGGCCTCAATTGCGACCGAGAGGAGATCTGGGGTTCCCGCTGGGAGGGCAGTACCGAGGTAGAGGGTTCGGACGTCGCCGCGCTGACCACTGGTGTTGGTGATGGTCCGGGTGGTAGCCAGCGTCGGCTGGTCCCAGGTCCCGTCTGCCGGCTCGGTGGTCGCCCCAGGATTGTAATTCGGGTTCGGGATCGAGAAGTGCAGGGTATAAGTGACGCCTAGCTCCAGGCGCACGGTGTCGCGCAGGGTGATCTCAGTCCGAGCCGGGTTCATTCCCACCACCCGGCCAGTCGTCCGGTTGTTGAACTCGTCGAGGTCTTCAGAGACGGTCGAGCCTGTCGGCAGCTGATAGCCCAGGTCGCTGTCGGCGATCAGGACAGTACAGAACGGCGTGAGCAGCCGGCCCCGACGGTTGGTCGAGAAGGTCACCATCCGGGTTTCATTCTGCGAGGCCCTGAGCCGTAGCTGGGCCCGGCGAACTGCTTCCTGCCGGTTGGTACAGCCGATACCGATCACGGTGGTAGGCTTCAAACCATAGGCCGTGATTGCATCGAGATCGACGACCGTGACCCGGTCCTCGCGGTAGTCCAGATCCTCGTTCAGAAAGGCGATGGTCACCTGGTTGAACCGAGTGGAGATATCCGTGTGCGAGTAGGCGAACTCGCTCTCGATATTCTCGAGGGTGAAGATGTCCGATGGAGCCTCAGGCTTGTCGAGCTTCATCCGCCACTCGCCGTTGCCGTTGTCCCAGGCAAAGCCGCCAACCGCGCCAGCCAGATACTGGATGAATTCGTCGGCCTTCTGTGGGGCCTGAGAGCGGAAGTTCAGGGAGAAGCGAGGCTGAGTCCCGACGTCGCCGTCCCAGACCAGCTCCGAACACCACTTCGAGACTTCGAGGGCGTCCCACTTGTTGAGGTAGGACCCCGGCGAGAGCGAGGACATTCCGAAGAGCCCATCGGAGAGCGCGTCGTTGATGACCCAGGCGGGGTCGTTGGTGTAGGCCTTGGAGAAGCTGCCATCCCAGAGCGTCCCGGTATATTGCCGGGTCTCCGGGTTGTAGACGCCGATCGGTGGGACCGAGACAATCTTGGTGTCCCACACACCCTCGAGCTTGGGGACGCCGTTGAATTCGTCGGTGGCCTTGCCGTAAACCTGCATGACCGACAGGCCACGCCAGCCTTCGGTCGTGCCCATTGGGGCGGTGAAGCCACCCGCGATCGTCTCCCACGAGATGATCCGCTTGGTGAAGTTCGGATCGGCGTCAATCGAGGCTGGCTCGCGCAGGCGCACGCGAACGTCCCAGGTCACCCCGGCATATGCTCCGGTGTTCGGGACGCGGATGCGGAGCTCCTTGACGTAGGCGCTGGTCGTCTTCCCCGAGATGTTGAGGTAGCCGTTGTTGGTCTCGGCATTCCAGGCTCCGGCACCGTCGAAGCGGTCTCGCAGAAGGAAGGTTGAGACCCCCGAGACTATTCCTAGCAAGCCACCCGTCGCCGAGTCGTAGCTGGTGGTGGTCGGGACGTTGAGGTTGGGGTTGATCCAGGTGGTCAGGCCCGTGGGCTTCATCTGGATTTCGAGGTTGGCAGTGATCTCGCCGATGCCACTCTTGTCCTGGTAGAACAGCTGCTGGACGATGAAGCGAAGATCGATGAAGTCCGCGTTGATCGAGCTCATCGTCTGGACGACCCAATCTCCGGGGACCGTGCCGGTGACGTCGGTGTTCGTCAGGGTAAGGCCAACCGAGGTAGGAATGCCCCCGGAGCCGAGCTGGGTGATGACCGGCTGAGGGAACAGGGCAGGGTCACCATTGTTCACCGTGATCATGATGTTCTTGAAGTTCGCTACGCCCGAGGCATCCTCGACTGCCGTACCGTTTAGCTTCTGGGACTTCAGGCCTTTGACCAGCCCTTTCATAGGGCCGGCAGCCATGCCGAGGACGCCTTCGAAGACGTCGTTGGATCGCAGCGTATCGGGACGCTGGCGAAACTCGCCCCCGCCACCTTTGGCTCCAGAAAATTCAGTGGTCATCGGCGGGGCATAATGCCCCGTCGGGCCCTCGGCTCGTCAGTCTGGGGAGTTAAGCTTCGAACATATCTGGAGTAGCGAAGGACCGTGTGATCTCTTTCTTGAGATCATAGGTGATCGCGATCGCCTCACGAGGGCTGATGTAACCGCTGCGCGATCCGTGCGCGTCGTTGGCAGCCATTGTCGGGTGCTGAAGCATCCGCATCCCCAGCAGATCCTGCTCGTGCAGATGGTGGCGGTGGCCGGTGTGGCCATAGCGCCGCTTGGTCCGGCCCCACATTTCCGAGAACTTCTCAGCGAACCAGATCGGAAGGGCTGAGGGCTTCAGCTTGTGGCCGTGGTGGAAGGCCAGCATGACGTCGCCGTGCTCGTAAGCGTAGTACGGGAGCGGGCTGTCTTCGACCGTGACCCGAGGCTCGTCGCGGTAGATCCGCTTGAACATGATCCGCAACCAGCTCGACGAGCTCTCGTCGTGGTTGCCTTCGGCGTTGATGAAGTGAACCTGCTCGTGGTTCTCGAGGGCACAGGCGATCACGGTCTCGAGGATTTCCACCCCGACTTCACTCAGCTTGGGGAAGCGGGTGTCGGCGTCGAGGACGTGGCCGTGGCCGGGGGTGACCGCCTTGAGGCCGTCGGTGTGCAGGAAGTCGCCGAGGTTGTTGATGATGATCTTCTTCGCTGGCGGCAGCGCCCGGATCATTCCGCAGAACACGCGGGTCAGCGTCTCCTTGGCGATCGCCAAGTCCCAGTCGTCACCGCCTTCGCGGTGCCAGGCCATTGCCCCGACGTGGGCGTCGGTGATCGTGATCAGGTTCAGGAGGTCTTCGCGAGGAGCGACCTTGAAGGCCATCGGGGTGGGGATGCGGGGGAGGATGGCCTCACAGCGGGCCGTGATCATCTCGATCATCGCCTGCCACTGCTGCTCGCGCTCGGGCTTGGACTGAACCCACTGCTGGGTGACCTCGCCTTCCTTGCCGTAGTTGGTCGAGATCTTGCTGACGTAGAATGGGTTCGGGACGTCATGGATCATGTCGTTGGCCGGCGCGTAACCCTGAATGGCCGCGCGCACTTCGAGCCGGGTCATGGTCCGGCTGAGAGTGGTATGATGAACCTTCAGTTCCTTCGCGGCCTTGCGGAAGGAGTTCTTCGAGTTGATCACGTTGATCATCTCAATCTCGCGCTCAGTCGCCCACTGGGCCAGCTTGATGTCGATCATGTGGGGGTTCCTGGGAATGTGCCAACCACGAGATTGTCGGCGTCTGATTGAAGGCTGAGCCAGTGACCGAACAGATTGATCCGACCATAGGCAAGGGTGATGGGCGTGCTGCTGTCGACAGTGTTGTCGTTGATGCCGAAGTATTTAGAAGCCGGAGGGTCCTCGGACTTCGAGACGGATGGGGCCTTCATGAATAGGGACATGACGCCGCCCAGCGTCATGGCGATGCCCGCCGAAAGCAGGGCCGTCGCCATCGTGGCGCTCAGGGCTAGGCCGATCGCCGGGGCGAAGATCACCAGGGCGATCAGGGCCACGCCGATGATGATGTTGAAGAACTTCCCGCCGCCGCCGAACATGGTCGGAACCAGATGGAGCTCGTCAACCTGGGTGGTAGCCTGAAGCTTCTCGTGGGTATCGAAGTCCAGGGCGTCGATGACCAGGTCACGCGGCCAGTCTGGCAGCTGCCGGGACAATCCCTCGATCGCATCAGCAGCACAGCGGGCCTGGATCTCGAAGCTCGCTCCGAACTGCTCGCGCAGCTGACCATGGAGGATAACCTTCATGCCATCACCACCACGTCGTCGATGACCTGATACCGGATCGTGACCGGCTGGCCCCTGCGGTGGCCGACGATCAGGTGGTCGAGGTCCGGCCACTGCAGGAAGCCAGCATAGTCCGCGTCGCTCAGGTTCGGATCAGCCCCTGGGTGGGTGTGCCAAGTGGCGAGGGCGTCCGAAAAATGTATGACAACTTCGGACGGATCAAACCGAAAACCGGCGATCGGATCCACGGCGATGTTGGAAAGCTCGAGTACCTCCCCATCCCTCGTGATGACTCCACATCGTTCGGGCGTCCCTTCAGCTGTCAGGAATGAGGTTATATCGTTCACGGAGCAAACTCCTGATGTCGGTATCGGGAAGGACCGGGCGAAGATCCGGAACGTCGGGGTGCCGGAGGACGTAACAAACCGAGTTCCGCCAGAAGTCCCGGAGGAGCTCCTGGGATGAAGTCCGCCCGTACAGATGATGGATGATCGTGTTGTCGCCAACGTAGACGGCGAAGTGGTTGGCCGTGGTGTCGCCCACTGCCATCAGCAACACGTCACCGGGGCGGAGGTCCGACTTCTTCCAATCCGGGTACATTTCGAAACCCTCTCGGGCGAAGAGCATCCGGGGGAGGTCGATGTCCCCCGCCTTCCAGTTCGTGGGCCGGGCGTAGTTGGTGATCCGGATGTCGAAGTTGTCGGCGAAGAACTTGCGGACCAAGCCGAAGCAATCGTCCTGCCCCCATTGGAACGGGATGTTGAGCAGGTGTTCGAACTTCAGTGTCATGACAGCCTCACCGTGGGGAAATCCGGTGGTAGATACTGCCGGTTGGGGAGCGTGAAGCCTACGCCGTCCGAGGGCAGGGCCAGCTGCAGGGTGATCTGATTGCGGACGTAGCCGGTGACCTGGCGGATCTGGTAGACCATGGTCTCGCGGATCAGGTTGTCCTCAACGAGATCAGTCAGCAGAACCCGGAGCTTGGTGAGGGTTCCACCGTCGAGAGCCCCTGAGTGAACCAGTGGCTTGAACATGGAGAGATCAAGGTTCGGCGCACCGATCATGATCTTCGGCGGCTGAATGCCATGCTCTGCTGAGATTTCCTGGTTGGTGAAGTTCACCGGGAGGCCCGCGTAGAGGTTCCCCCTCCAGGTGGCGTCGGCCTCGTTCTTGAAACGAAAAGTGCCCGAACCAATAGCGGGCACAATCTCGTAGAGTTCGATTACCCCGTCAGCCTGGAGCTTGTGGGCATCTTCAATGTGATTTGTGGGGATGCCGGTCATGACTCCCAGTAGGGGTCATGACCGGCGATCGTCGAACTCAGCCGGGGAGTTAGGCCCCGACGTACAGTCGGCCAGGGGCCGAGGCCCCGATCTCGGCCAGACGACCCGTGGCTTCCGAGGAAGCCATCAGGAGCGGCGAAAGCTCCCAAGGCATGCTGCCGTAGTCCGACTCGGCATAGCTGAGGCTGAAGCCCTTGCCGATGCGGCACTTCGGGAACACGGCGGTGACCGGGCGGTCATAGCTGGACAGGGTGCCCACGATCTTGACACCGAACAGGGCGTCAGCGGTCGTGTTGGCGATCGGAACCGGGGTCAGAATCCAGATCCGCGAACCGATCGGGAAGCTCATGCCCGCCGGGATGGCTTGGGTGCCCGCGATCGGGGTAGTCCAAGGGCCGGTGCCGGTGGTGACGCCGCTCGAAACGCACGGGAACACGTAGTCGGTTTCATCACCAGCGCGCTGGATGATAATGGTCGAGCCCGACGGAACATCGCCCACGACGGTAATCGCGCTGTCAGCCTGGCCGGGGACCGGATCCGAGTTGTAGACCAGAGCCACGGCAGCGGCGTTCGCTGCGGTGGTCAGGATGCCACGCTTCACAACCACAGCCGAGCTGGGGTCGATCGCGGCGGCAACCATCAGGTTCTTGGCAGTATGTTCGAAGACCTGACCGCTGATCGACGCCGATACGCCAGTCCGGCGGGACTCGACTAGCGCCTGGGCGATGCCGTTCTTCAGTTCGATCATCGAACTGTCGACGTTGATGGCCAGCTCGCGGACCATGCCGACCGAGTGGGTGTCCGGGGTCAGCGAGAACACGTCCGTGGTGAACGCAGGGGCGATCATCAGGGTAGCGCTCGAGAGCATGAAAGCAGGGGTTTTGACTTTGGCCATGAGGCGCTCCTTGGTGAACTCGCCAGACCATTGGCTCCCCGTCCCTCGCGAGACAATCAACGGAGATCCAACCACGCTGCACCGGCCAACTCCCCAACGCGGTTGGACGGCAACCACAGGCAACCGTAACTGGCTCTCCATGACAACTCACTCACCCGCCGCCCCCCGGAGCTTCACGATTCGTGTCCCTCAGGAACTCTACCTCGAAATTCTGGAGTGCTCCGCCGCCGAAGACCTTCCGATCAACGTGAAGGTCAATCAGCTGCTGCGGCTCGGTCTCGGGAAACACATCGATCTCAACGCCACGCTGGCCAAGATGGTCTCCAAGCTTATCGTTGAAGAGGAAGCCGGAGCATGAGCGAAGACCTCCCAGCTATCTCGGACACCATCGAGATTGGTGATCAGAAGATCAAGATGACCTACGGGTTGATGATGGACCTGCAGCGGGTGATCCCAAATGCCGAGTCCGCGATCGAGTCTGTGACGACTGACAGCTTCATCCGCGATTACCTGGTTCGCCGGGTACTGACCCCGATCAAGGGGACGGTCGAGAAGGAAGCCGACCTGATCTCCGCCGAGGATGTTGACCTCGACATGGACGCTGTGAACCAGGTACTGGATTGGGCGGTGGCGCACCTACTCCATTTTTTCGTGAAGTCGGCGCTGGGTCTGAAAGCTCAGGGTCAGATGCTAAAGGCTCTGGCCCCCTCTCGGCAGCCAACGCCTGGTTCAGCGGACTGAGCTTTATCGAGTCCGCCAGTTGGGCGTTCGATTGCTGCGAGAGCGAGCTGACCGACGACCTCTACTGGCGGTACTCCTTCCGCGAGTTTCGCTCCCGCATCCAGATCAAGTTCGGACACATGTGTTCGGGCGTGCTGTCGAACTACAACAGCCTGATGGACGTCGTCAGCCAGGCGCTGGGTGGTAGTTCAGAGCCCACTGCTGCTGCTGTTGGTCACGCGGATGTCTCGGGCGGGGTCGACAAGGCTGTCGCCAACCTCAATCAGCTACTGACCTTTTGAGTTCATCAGGTTGAGAGCCTCGCGGGCCTGCTGGGCATAGACCGTGAACTCTGGCGAGTTCTTCGCCCAAACTTCGTTGAACACCGCCCGAGCTTCGGGCCGGCAGCCCGCGTCTAGATAGGCATATCCCAGCTTGACCTTCTCGGCCAAAATCTCCTGGTCGTATTTCAGCCGACCCCGATCGTCGCTGTCCGCCATGGTGGTGAGCCCCACCTGGCGTAGCTTCTGGCTCTCCTCCGGGCTACCGTATGCTGTTCGCATGGTCTCATTGAAATGGATCATGCCACGTTCACCCTGCCCGACCTGAGCCGGGCAGGAGTGAACAGGCGATCCTGCGAGCAGGAATGCGACGGCGAGTTGCAGCATTGGCGCTGTCTGCGCCAAACATTACCCAGTGTAAACCCCCACGCGCAGGCCAAGCTGGATATCACACTTGGTCACCGGGTGGCCATCGAGCAGATCATCCGGGAGAACCTCGGCTCCAGTGATGAAGCGGATGGTCTCGAAGGAGTGCTTGAGCTTGCTGTCGTTGGTCTCGCGGTCGGCTGGTTCGAACGCGATCCAGGGGTTGTCGATCGTGGTCAGACCCAGGTCGCGCTGTAGCTGGGTGATCGGATCCACGGCGAAGACCCGGCGCTGCCAGAGAACCTGTTTCGTCACCGCGAACATCCGGAAGGATTTCCACAGAGTTCCGCGCCAGGTCTCGGACGGGCCGTTGTCACCGACCAACAGACGTTCGCCGGCTGGCGTGAGGACCAGCATTCCTGGCTGGATCGGAACCTTGGGGTCGACCCGCAAGACCTTACGGGGCCGCGCGAAAACGTAGGTCGGCTGCGAGTTCTGCTCGGCTTCCGAGAGAACCCCTTGGAACTTCCCCGAGCCTCCGGCGATGATCTGCAGCGGGACTTCGAACCGCTTCTGGACTGAGCTGAGACTGACCATCAGGTGTACCCTGGGTTGTTGTGGATGAGCGTTATCTCGAGGGGGTTGCAGAGTCCCCCCGAATTCGGGATTGCCGCCGGGATCGTGACCGCTGCCTTGAAGCGAACCTGCAGGGCTCCCAGGTGCGGATGGTACCAGTCGAAGCTGTCCCAGGTCCCGTGGAGCTCATAGAATTCCTCGAGCGCCCGAGCATTGTGCTTGCGATCGGTCAGGCGATCGAACGTGCCGTCCGAGTTGAGATACCAGATCAGACCGTGGAGGGTGACCTTGAAACTCTTCTGATACGGGACGTTCGGCTTCGCGCTGAACGCCCAGCCGTTCATCGACATGACGCCGATCGGCTCCGGAGGGAGAACTTCGGGGACCAGCGTGGTCGGACAGAAATTGAAAGTGCCGGCCACAATCAGCCTCCCTGCGCAATGTGTTTAACCAGCTTCCTCGTGGTCCCGCTCTTCATCAGCTCCTGCTGCATGTGAACGGTGACATCATTCGGACCCATCGAAGGCTTCTCCTCGGGGGCGACCACGTAGACCGAAACTTCCTGGCGAGCAGCGGGAGCGATCACCGGCATGGTAGTCCGGCGCTTGATAGCGTCGGCCCCGTTGTCGTTGAGGTCCTTCATGAAACCATGACCGACCGACTTGACGGCTGCGCCGCGCGTGACCCACTCGCCCTTGGCCAGGTTGTAAAGCGCCGAGTCCCGACCCGGATAGCCCCGGTTGATCAGACCACCATTGGCACGGCCACCGAGGACCGGCCCGCCGTTGAAGGCTCCGAAGCCGGAGGCCATCCCGGCCATCCCGCTCCCGACACTTGAGGCTTGCCCTCCGGGTGAACCCCCGAACAAGCTCATGCCGAGCTGGACTAGCATCTCGATGATCTTGGAAGCGATCAGCTTGGCGACAATCTGCTGGATCGACTGGATGATGCTCTTGGCCAGGTTGCCGAAGGCCGAACCCAGAGACACGGTCCCGGACATCACCTCGCTGAAGAAGGTGGTCAGACCACCCTGCAGCTGATCAATCGCCGGGCCGACCTCTTCGCTCAGCAACTGAGCATAGCTCTTGGTCGAGACATTCAGCTCCTGCCAGGCCATCAGGGCCTGCTGGATATTGCCCGAGAGACTGGTGACGATCATCGAGGGCGCATCGGCCTCGGCCTTCATCTGAAGGTAGGAAGCTGTCAGCGTGTCGATTTCGGTCTGCATCGAAACGATGTTGGCCCGTTGCTCGTCGGCCTGGGTACTACTGAACTGGCCCGAGATTTCTCCCCAGGTAAGCTCCATCTGGGCACGGTCCCGCGCAGCCGTCTTGGCCGAAAGCTGGTTCGCGGCAGCGGGCATCTCGGCCTTGCGGCGGTCCTCTCCGGCCTGATCCACCTGCTTCTGGGCCAGGGTGCGCAGGTATGACGGGACGCTCTTGCTCACGCCATAACGATTGAGGCCTGCCAGCAGACCGTCGGCGCGGGCCACGGCCTGGTTGGAGGGAGCCATCGCGCGGGCGAAGGCATCATCGATCGCATCGAACTGAGCCTTCAGGTTCTTGACGATCCCTTCGGCGATCTTCGCGCCCAGTTCCTCACGGCGCTGGTTGATGGTTTCTTCCATCTCGTCCAGGCGGGCCTTGGCGGCATTGGGTCCGATCCCCTGATCGGCGATCTCCGACATGGTGGCATCACGAAGTGCCTGTTCCCAGCCCGCGAAGGATTTCTCAGCGGCAGAGACACCCTTGTCGAAGATGGTCTTGTCGGTGAACTTCGACAGGTTCTTCATGTCGAAGTCGAGCGACCGAGCCGAGTTCTTCAGGTTCAGCTGATCATTCGACATGTCCTCACGCGCGGTGGCCGAGGCCATTGCGTTCTCGGGACTCGAGGTGGTCATCCGCTTCTTGGGATCCCACTCAACATGCCAGTGACCACGCTCCTTCATGACCTTGGTCAGCTGGACCCCACGCTTGGCGAAGGCCTTACGCAGAGAGGCCTCGCTCGTGCCGGGGCGATCCTGGATGTCCAGAGCGCCATCGCGTTCATGAGCACTGGTCCCCGGCTTGGCGGTCGGGTTGTCCTTGGGCCGGCCTTCGGAGATCCACTTGTTGTAGAGCCGCTCCTGGCTGCTACCACCGCCGGGCTTTTCGTCCTTGATCCAGGTCGGGCGCTTGCTGCTGTTGACCTGATAGCCCATGGACTCGGCGATGCTCTTGACCATCTTGCCGGTGGGCAGTGGATTGGGAGTCGACTTTGCCGCCTTTGGAGGCTTCTCGTCCTTGAAGGATCCCGTGCTATTCAGGGTGGTCTGGGCGCGCTGCCCCAACTGGTCGTAGGCGGCAGCAAAGCCGAGTTGCTGATCCCGCGCGCTACCAGGAGGCAGCTTCGCCGCTGCCGCGCGATTGGCAGCGGCATACGCGGCGGCGTCGGTGACGACCTTGTTCTTAGCAGCTTCGCTGACCCCCGGCTGGCTTAGCCCATCGACCCGAGTAGCGAAGGTTTTGACGCTCGGCTGATTACCTGCCCAGAGGGCGTTGGCGTTGGAACCGTCGACGGCAGCACTCCGCTGGAACCCCGCTCGGGTGGTGTACGTCCCTTGGACGGCCCGAACCTTCGTGCCAAAGCCGCGCTTCTCGTCGCTATCCCCTTCGCGTTCCTGGGAAAGGACCGACAACTTCGCCAGTTTGGTCTGGTCATTGGCCCCGCCATTCATGAAGTCGTCCCAGATCTTTCGATCTGATGCGGACATCTTCTTGTAATAGGGATCCGACTGAACAGCCCTGATTTGTTCCCGACCCTTCTCCTTCAGCACCTGGGCGGCACCGAGTTTGTCGCGTCCAGCAGCCTCTGCCAACGCGGCGTTGGTGAGGATCATGTCCCCGCGTGCCGCCCGCATGGCATCGATGAGGCTCATGTAGCTGTTGGTGGCCGTGTCCACGTTCCGCGCCAGATCGGGGTAGCGGTTCATCAGGCTGACCGTCTCGTTCTCGAGCGCCTGCGAGCCGTCCTTCAGGCTTCCACTCCGCTGGATCACGGACTCCATCGCCGTGTCGAACGACGTGAGGGTCGACCGTCCAGCGGCATAGGCGTCTGCCGAGTGGGCCGCTGCCGTGGTTGCCACTTCAAGGCGGTCTGCGAATTTCTCAGTGATTGCCGCAGCGGCTTCTTCAGTTCGGGTGAGGCTCTCGATCTGAGCTTCGTAATCCCGATAGACTGCCGTGAAGGCGGCGCGCTTTTCTGGGTCACCATCGATCATGGACCAGCCGCCGGTGGCTTCCAACGCGGCCTTCCGTTTGGCCAGGAGCTCGGCCATCTCTACGGACTTCTTGCCCCGGTTCAGGAACTCCGCGAGCCACTTCAGCATGGGTGAAGTGGATTCATCCCACTCAGCAAAAGCCTGGTTCTTCGCCCGCTGCCAAGCAGCGGCCAGCGTATCTGCAGACTTCGCAGCAGCATCAGCAGCGGCTGACTGGTCAGTCATGGCCACCTTGATGTCGTTGAAGACCGGGAGCTGGCTGCGCATTGCGAGGTAGGCCGCAGCGCCGCGCTTTTCCATGCTACCATAGGCTTCCGAGGCACTGAAGCCGGCGTCGCTCAGGTTCTGCAGGACCTGGGGCAGGCCCAAGGTGGCGACGTCCACGTCGGCGAAGGTCAAACCCAGACTGCGCAAGGTGTCGCTGAGCTTCTGGGTCGGGGTGGCCAGATCGGTCAGGAATTGACGGAGACCCGTACCCATCGTCGAGCCGCTGCGGATACCGGCCTGAGCCATTGCGGCCATTGCGGCGGTCAGATCTTCGAAGGAGATGTTCATCTCCTGCGCGGTGACACCAGCATACTGGATGCCGAGGGCGACCTGAGGCAGGGCCAGCCGCGACTTGTTCAAAGCAGCCGTCAGGCCATTGGCGATCCGTTCGCCGTCCTGCTCCTGCATCTGGAACGCGCCCATCGATGCGGTCATGATGTCGACCGACTCCGAGACTGTTGAGCCCGAGGCCGCTGCCAGGTCCGAGGCAGCCTTCAGCGAGGTGCCGATGCCAGAGGCCGAGTAACCAGCCTGGGCGAACTGGGTTGCAGCTTCGGTCAGCTCGTTCGCGGAATACTTCGAGTTCAGAGCCACCCCGAGGATGGTCTCGCCGAGCTCGGCCATCTGGGTGTTGGTCGCACCCGAGATCGCGCCCAATTCGTGGATCCGGGTTTCGAATTCGATCGAGGCAGCCACGCCGTCATGCATCGCCCCGACCACGCCGTAGATCAGGGCACCGGCGGCGGCATAGCCTGCCGTGCGCGCGAGGACGCCGCCGAGGCCAGCCTGGCCAAACAGAGGTGCGGGACCGGCGGCGTCAGGAACCCTGGTGGGGGTGACGGCCTTTTCCTGCTTGCGTAGGGCGACCAGTCGGGCTTCCTCCAGGGCGAGCAGCTCGAGCGCGGCCTTCTTCTGAACAGTGGTCGCGTTGACGCCGAGCTGCATCGCTTCGGCAATTCGCTTCTCGGCCCCGGCACGAGCGATGGCGATCTGCTCGAGGGAGGTCATCGCCCGGACTTCAGCAGCATTGATAGCCTGTTGGTATCGCAGGCCGACGCTGGCTTCGCGGTTGGCCTCAGCC
>ERZ650310.92-NODE-92-length-25960-cov-10.448292_pt1 | contig 25960 bp, 44 predicted proteins | sample MGYA00376246_ERZ650310 | MGnify/ENA primary metagenome ERZ650310 (study PRJEB26733, sample SAMN07839286) | wastewater metagenome | biome: small river; feature: stream; material: water | place: USA: North Carolina | collected 2016-03-01 ...
CGACCTGAGCAGGGCCGACCTGAGCAGGGCCGACCTGAGCGGGGCCGACCTGAGCGGGGCCTACCTGAGCAGGGCCGACCTGAGCGGGGCCTACCTGAGCGGGGCCGACCTGAGCAGGGCCGACCTGAGCGGGGCCAATTTAAAAAATGGTGAGCTGCTTGTCGGAAAACGACCTGTCATATGCATTGGGCCTGTCGGCTCACGCTCAGCAACATTCACGGCGTTTATAACTGACAAGGGTTTGCGGTTCGATGTTGGCTGTCAGCGATGCATCACAAAAGAGTATTTCATTGAGCGCTTGCAGACAGAGCATGGAGACGGCGAACACGCGCAGGAATACATGGCCGCGCTTGAGTTTGTTGATGCACATGCTCGAATTTGGACGCCAAAAGCCGAATGAACCGGAGAAAACCATGCGTTACAAATTTTATGACGCCAGCATTGGCGCAACGCTCGAATGCGAAATAAAGGATTGTGAAGATTACCAAGAGCTGCAATCAATCAAGCTGAATGGTGTTGATCTTGGCCCGTGGTTCCCAGACGGATGCGACAAAGAGCTTGAGATTTTGGCCGCGTATGACAAGCACTGCGCAGAACAGCGGAACGACGCCTCAATTGAGGCGCATGAGTGGAGGAAAGCAGCATGAGCGACGCTTACACACAATCGACGCCAATCGTTTTGGCAATCGGCTTGTTCACCCTGCTGGCGGTAATCGCGGGCGTAATTTGAGGAATCGACATGGACAAATTCATTAACATGCACCCCGAAGCGCTGGGTGATTTGGAGGCTGATTTGATGTGCCCGCCATGGACGTGGCGTGACGTGCTTGTCGGTGTTGCTGCAATAGCAGTAATTGGGTTTGTCACTGGACTGTTGACCGGGGCGCTGTCATGACCGACTTTGACGAAGCGATGGACGAAAAGCTAGACCGGCTAGAGCGAGAAAACGAACAGCTACGCGCAGACAAGCAAGAGCTACTAGACGCACTAGGGCCATACGCAATGGCAAGCTGGATACACCCCAGCGTCCACGAATTTGGACGCGCCACATTTGACAAACACAAAGAGATCATGACATGAGCGCACTATTACACGATCTGCTTGACGTGATTCAAACAGCAATCAACCGCTGGCACTTTATTCGCTACATGCGCAACGGCGGCAACATCGACAAGAACCCTTTTTGAAAGCAACACATGGACAAAATCGCATCAGCCTTTGTTAAGGCACAAAAGCAATTCAGCCCTGCGCTCAAGACTTCAACAAACCCGCACTTTCGCTCGAAATACGCAGACCTTTCGGCATGCGTAGAGGCCGTCATTGATTCGCTCAATGCAAACGGCATCGCCCTAGTGCAGCGGTGCCACGATGTTGATTCGGGCGTCAAGGTGGAAACGATATTTCTGCACGAATCAGGCGAACAATTAAGCGGTGGTGTGCTGCACGTACCAGCATCAAAAAATGATGCTCAAGGGTATGGTTCGGCCCTCACATACGCACGGCGCTACGCGCTAATGGCTGCGTGTGGAATTGCACCGGAGGATGACGACGGCAATGCGGCATCGAAGCCGAAACAAAAGCCCGCGCTTGTCGTGCCATCACGGCCTACAAGTGAATCACTAGGTATCACCGGCGAGCAAATGGAAGCTATTCGAGACTTTGCAATGGAGCTGATAGACCTTCACGCGAAAGGCGGCGACATCATTGCAAAAGTGGCATCGTGGAATCTTGATGATGACCAAAAAACAGCACTTTGGAACGAGCTTCCATCTAATGTTCGTTCAGCACTCAAAAAGAAAGCAGCATAACAATGGCCTCAATTAACAAAGCAATCATCGTAGGCCACCTTGGCAAAGACCCTGAAACCCGCTACATGCCCAACGGTGATGCAGCCACAAATATCACAGTAGCCACCACCGACAAGTGGAAAGACAAGGCCACTGGTGAGCAGCGCGAAGCAACAGAATGGCACAGGATCAGCTTCTTTGGCAAGCTGGCAGAGATTGCCGGTCAGTACCTAAAGAAAGGCTCACAGGTCTATGTAGAGGGCAAGCTGGCAACTCGCAAGTGGAAGGACAAAGACGGCCAAGACCGCTACACCACCGAGATTCGAGCCGACACCATGCAAATGCTTGGCGGCAAGCAGGACGGCGAACGTAGCAGCGCACCGGCAGCACGACCGGCGCAGCGTCAGGCGGCGGCGTCAGGCGGCGGCACCGGCTGGAAGTGGGTTTGATGATATGGACGACGATCTGCCCTTCGCTTCGCCACACCTCACGCATGACGTGATTTTCAAGCGCATGACTGGCATGGACTTCGATCGCGTTCTGTGAGTGCACCAATGACGAACGAAGAACTTATTGCTAGGCAAGCCAAGCAAATTGAGGAATTACGCGACGAGGTTTCAGCCCTTAAAGCGAGGGCAGACCTAGCAGTGAGGCATATGGTCTGTATGGGAGGCCCACTAAATGACAACAAGTTGCGCTATTCAAATGAGCAACTGATGACATTCGTAAATATTGAACACGCACTAACTGGCGTTAGGCGCTAGTTCAACTTTCTACACACATCCCCCGCGACCTGTTCAAAAAGTCGCGGTTTCTATACATGACCGCATACTACAACGAAATCGACCCTGTAGCCGCTCAATGGCTCAGGAACCTAATTTCAGCCGGTCACATTGCGCCTGGTGACGTGGACGAAAGGAGCGTTGAAGATGTACGGCCAACTGAGCTTATGGGATACACCCAATGCCACTTTTTTGCCGGTGTTGGAATCTGGTCATACGCATTGCGTCAAGCAGGCTGGAGCGACGACCAACCGATCTGGACAGGCTCTTGCCCTTGCCAACCTTTCAGCGCGGCAGGCAAAGGAAATGGGTTTGATGACGAGCGGCACCTGTGGCCAGCGTTCCACCACCTCATTGAACAGTGCAAACCTTCAATCGTTCTTGGAGAGCAGGTTGCGAGTAAAAAAGCAGACCCTTGGATCGACCTTGTACAACTTGACTTGGAAGCCTTGGGCTACTCCTTTGGGTGTCTTGCGTTCCCGGCTGCGGGGGTCGGTGCGCCGCATCTCAGAGATAGAGCTTACTGGGTGGGTCACACCAGCAGCAAGGGATTGGAAAGATACACCATGCATGACAGCATTGCGGGGGGGCAAGGAACGGCTCGACCAGTTGCCACGGCAAGCGTATTTGGCGGGCTGGCCGACGCCCTCAGCAACGATTGTGGACGCGAAGCCGAACCCGCCAATCATGACCGGACGCAAGCCGACAGACCCGCAGATCGGACTAGCGGATGTGGCGGTGCATCTAGCGGGGCGGCCGACACCGACACGGACGGACGCGAACAGGGGGACGGAGTACGACCCATTTGCCAAGAACATGACGCTGAACATGGCGGCAGTTCGAGCATTGAACGGCCCGGCCCGGTTAACGGTCACTGGCGAAATGCTGATTGGCTCTTGTGCAGGGATGGAAAGTGGAGGCCAGTTGAACACGGCACATTCCCGCTGGCTCCAAGCGCTCCCGGTCGAGTGGGACGATTGCGCGCCTACGGAAACGGCCTCAATGCTAAAGCGGCAAAAACTTTTATCGAAATCGTGATGGAGGCTATATGTACCAAGTACACGTAATAGACGGAGACACGGGCCAGGTCTTGCAGAAGATTGACTGCGCAACGCTAGATCAAGCCAAGCGAGAAGATGCGGCCCAGACCACGCAACTGGCGCGGACTGGGCACTATTCAATCATCGTCAATTTGGACGAAAACAAAACGGGGGAAGCATGAGCGAATACCGAAATTACACGCGCAAAGGCGAAATGGCGTTCGAGGCTCACTTTCACAAACACGTCAGTGCTATGACAATCGAAGGCTTGCACAGCAAATTTGAAATCGCGTGTGAGCTTGCATACCGTGACCAGCAAATCGAGGCCCTGCAAGCTGAGGTCGCCGCACTCAAGGGACAGATTGAGTCGGCTAGGAATCAGCCGCCAGCCGGACATATTAGATTTGGCTTGGGCAGCGACTTCGTATCGACAGGATTTGCTGACTATCCTGACGCCCCAGACGGAACATGGTTTCCACTCTACGCCGCCCCACTCCCGCCAGTGCTGCGCGAGCTGAGCAACCAGGAACTTTTGCGTTTGTTTGAAATATTCTGCGTACACCCAACACAACCACTTGTAGCGCTTGTAAGAGGGTGCATCAAAGCAGCAGGGGAGGCAGCATGACAGACACACAGATCACTACTGCCATCATCGCCATTGCAGTAGTAGCGTGGCTGGCTTGCGGGGTTGCTGGTGTCGGCATTTTGTGCGCCTATTTCGCCAAAGATTTTTTAGGTAAGGCCTGGCGTGAAGAAGTGTTTGCAGTGCGTTACTACGGCCCGGTGCTGATTTTGATTGGCCCATTTACGCTAGTGACTGCGTTGCAACTATCTAATGTCGGCTGGCTCTGGCCCTGGTCAGCAAAGGCAAAGAAGGAGGCGGGGGTTGAATCGTGAAAGATGCAGCACTATTTATCTTCGTGATTGTGATTGGGTACGTTATTGGGACATCGGTTGAAACGATAGTCAAATACATATGGCCCCTCGTCAAGGCCGCAATACACGGAGCAGCGGCATGACAGAAACGACTTGGCTACTACTCGCTTTTGCAGCGTGGCATTGGTACGTGCTGGTTAACTATGAACACACACGCGATTACATCAAGAAAACACCATTTCATGTGGCACTAGCGATGGTGACGACTCCCGTAATGATTGTGCTAATCGTGATTAACGCCCTGAGCCAGCGCATCGTTAAACTGCTGTCGCTTGGAGAAGTTGACATTGACTACTACTGAGGATACCAACATGAAACTAATCGACTGGAGCCGCGCACCACGGGGCACGATGACGAACTACGGCGAGTTGCTTGGAATCAGCAACACAGGCAAAGGGCAGATGCTCGGCCGATTCAACAGCAAGTTTGACTGGGAGTTGGTGAGCGTGGATTTATCAGCACTGCGCATCGTCCCACAAACCCGCTGGGCGTACCACGACTGCGGGCCTTGTCCTGTCCCATTTGGTCTGCGCTTTCAAGTGCAGTTGCGAAGCGGCCTTCTCATGGGGATCGGTGAGCTACACGCACTGAACCATAGTTGGCGCACTGGCCCTGCACTGTTCGACATCATTGCATACCGCATCACCGGCGTAGACCGCGCTGGCGGGTGGACGGATGACCCATCGGAGGTGACGGAATGAGCAAAAAAGAACAACTGTGGTGCATCCACATCCCAGGCCCAGACGACATTTATGCCGCTATTGCTGAATATTTGAAACACAACCCGCTAACAAAATACTCACCGAGTGCAGAGAGCATTACAGCCGTGGCAATATTGTGGGACGGGTCAAAAGAAGATCGCGCCGAAGCGATAAAGGATTTTGATCCTGTTGCGTGGGGCCTGAATGGCAATCAGAATGAGGTGATGGAATGACCCAAGAAACCCGCGCGATTGAAATCAAGGTGTACCGAAGGCCTGATGGCAAGCGGACTTGCTGCGCGAAATATACCGCAGGTGAGTTTTGCGGATTTTTGCGAACACGAAAATTCGGCGGCGTGGATGTGTGCGCCATGCTGCACGGCATAGACCTTACCCGCGATGAAACCGGGTATATCAAGCCGGACGACGACTGCGAACTATGGAAGGGCCAAGCATGACAACAGTACACATAAAAATTAAACGCCTACACCCTGACGCCAAGCTACCAGTGTACAAAACAGACGGGAGCGGTGCGATGGATGTATTTGCGCTGGCACTTGAAAAGTACGGTGAGCGTGGACTGGAAAAGTACGCAACTTATTCAACGGGCTTGGCTTTTGAATTGCCGCCCGGTCACGGTCTGTTTGCATTGTCTCGGTCGGGGCACGGCTTCACAAGCGGGCAGCGCTTGACAAATGGAATAGCCCTACTCGATTGTGACTATCGCGGGGAATTATTCGTGCAACTTGTATGGCACGGTAACGGCGTAGAAATGCCCAACGAAGGCGAACGCATTTGCCAAATCTTGTGCTTGCCAATGCCGCGTATTGTGCTTGAGGAAGTGGCCGAATTAAGCACTACCGAGCGCGGGGGAGGCGGGATGGGGAGTACCGGCAATGAGTGAGCTTGCACTGATACGCCAAGACCTGGCAGCCGTGGCAGCTGCAATCACACCGTGGGTTAGCGCGGAGGAAATGATGCGGCGCTATGATGTCAAGCAATACCGCACTCTAGCAGCAATGGAAGCCAGGGGCGAGATTCCCCGGCGCGTAAATGGCCGCTGGTCACGCATTGCGCTGATGCAGTGGGAAGATGCGCAGATCAAAAAAGCGGCTTGACTACGCAAAAATTACGCACGAAACGCCGCAAAGCACCGTAAATACTGGAAAGTCTGGTGCCGGTCATCGGCACCAATCATTTACCTCTGAATACTAATCGTAGTGGTATTCAGAGGTAAACCACTAGCGCCACACCATCAAATACCACTGTATTTAGTAAATAATGGCGAGCCCACTACGCATTATTTACGCATGTCCTCAGTAATTCCGCACAAAAATGGCTGGCGCGCACACGTCTATGTAAACGACAGACGCGCAAGCAAAACGTTTGCGCTCAAGCGACAGGCCCAGGCTTGGGCAGATGCAAAGACAGCCGAATTTGTGGCGCAGTCGGGCGGCAAAGCAATTTCCGGCCAGACATTAGCCAGCGCGCTTGACAGATTCGCCACGGAGGTCGCACCCGGGCGGCGGGGCGGCGACTGGGAAGTGGTGCGCATAAAAGCGTTTGAAAAGCACCTGCCAACGCTGCTACGCATGGACATGCTCACACCGGCCATATTCGCGGAGTGGCGGGACAAGCGGCTGGCGACCGTCAAGGCGTCTAGCGTACTGCGCGAAACCGCACTACTCAATACGATTTTTGAAACCGCGCGACGGGAATGGGGCTGGCTTGAATCGAACCCGCTCAAAGACGTGAAGATGCCAAGCGCCCCACGACACCGGGAACGCATAGTAACCGGGCCAGAGCTGCGCGCCGTGTTGCGCTGGCTGCGGTTTGGTAAGGCAATCGGAACAGATACTCAGGCCGTTGGCGCTTGTGCCCTGCTAGCCCTGTTCACCGGCATGCGCTCTGGCGAATTGACATCATTGGACTGGCATCAAGTACAAAAAGACCACATCAAACTGGACAAGACGAAAACTGACGAGCCGCGCAATGTGCCACTCACGCATGGGGCCGCTGCACTGCTAGAGCGGCTTAGAGGCCGCCACCACACCAGCGTACTAGACCTCGACCCGCGCACCCGTGATGTGCTTTTCAGACGTGCCAGGCTTGCATCTGGCGGCTCAGGATTCACGTTCCACGATTTGCGCCACACCGCCGCGACTCGCTTTGCAAACTCTGGCCGCGTGTCGGTGCTGGAGCTTTGCAAAATAATGGGCTGGCGTGACCCGAAATTTGCGCTTGTCTATTTCAACCCGACGATTTCCGATCTTGCAGCAAAGATGCGCTGACCATTTTCCTGACGCCAGGAACATGGTGCAAACGCGACATTTTGCTATTTGCGACTATTAGGGTTTGTCCTAATGAAATAACGAACAATGTTCGCTATACTGCACACATGGCAAGCGAAATCGCTTACCTCCCGCGCCTCGGGGTTCAGGGGCTAGGAAACAAAAATGTACCCAATCCGAATTGAAAAAATTGGCGCCATATACCTGCCACATGCCCCAGATGACGCCGATAAAATTGTCAAAATAGCCCAGCACATGGCTTCTAGCGGATGGACTGGACGCCCCGTTTTGCTTGCAAATTGTGGCGATCATGTCCGCGCATTTACGGGCACACATCGCCTTTGCGCCGCCATCGGTCAAGACATTGAGATTGACGCCGTGTACCTGCCTGATGACCTGAGTGCGGATGATTGGGCCGCTATTGAGTTGGCAAATGACGATGATGATTTGCTAGTCGCGTTGGTTGATATTGGTACTCGGCGCGATGACATGCAAGCCTCAATAGACGTGATGCAAGCCGAGTGCAACAGCAATGCTGCCTAATCACCCAAACAGAGGCACAAAAGGGCCGTCATCAAACCCTACACCCGAAGAAATACGGACGGCACGGGAAAGGCTTTGGCTCACGCAACCACAAGCTGCAGCCTTGATTTACTCGACCCACCGAGCGTGGCAAATGTGGGAAGCGGGAGACAGGCGCATGCACCCAGCAATGTGGGAGCTTTTCAGGCTTAAAGCAGGTCGCAAAGATAACATATTACTTAAAAGCGACTATTAGGGTTTGTCCTAATGAAAATAGATTGCCTGTTCATATTTTTAGGAACATAATACAGTCATGCGATGCAATAGTGCGACGCAGCAACTCAAGGAGTACCAAATGTCTTACATCATCAACACCCGCACAAACGAAATCGTTGCAGTGACATCCGCATCAGCGGCTGCTGGCGAGTGCAGCTACTCATTCAATCGCACCGCCGAAGCTATCGACGCCAGCCGCGAATTCAATCTTGTAAATGCCAGCACTGGAAAAATCAGCAATGCTAAGAAGTGGGACGCCGCATACAAGAAAATGCAAGATTGCCCAGTTGCCACGCAAATCAACGCTAGTGAATTTTTCGTGAGCTAATATCATGAGCGAGCACGTAAATCTCAGTCAAGAAATACGCGCCCGCTTGCTCGATCTGATAAAGACTGAGCAAGCGGCAAGCGGCAAATTCTCAGTGTGGCTGGACGCCGCCGAGCTTGCAAAGCAATACCCAGTCTGGATAAGGCGCGCAAACTGTCTCGACAAAATGCCGCCAGGTCAATACGACATTGACGAGCCTGGCTATGAAGAGCCAGACCCAACAGATGACTATGAGCCCAGGCCAAAAATTGGGCGCGGTGAGTTTGAATCACGCTGGGCCGGTCGCCCGTATTTCACAAGCCGCGATGCAGCAATAAACAAAATGGTGCACTGGATTGAGACAGAGCGACAAGACATTGTTTATTTTGTCAAAAACAACGCTTATGCGTACATGATGGAGCAACGGCAATATGACAGAATCCAAAAACAACGGACAGAGGCTGCGTGAACTGCGTAAAGAAACAGGTCATAGTGTGGAGTGGTGCTCTCGGCATATAGGCCGCGTAAAAGACCGCACATGGCGATACTGGGAATCAGGCAATAGAACTGTACCCGATGATGTTATAAGCGCAATGCAACGGCTTTCAGATGCCGTAAAATCTGTGACCACTGCCGAACAGGCAGCTTAGAAATAGTTGAACACTGTGAACCTGTGCACTGCTGGATAAGCAGCGATAGACCCGGCCCCGCGCCGGGTTTATTTTTACTCGCACCCAACAATCGCAGCTTCAGTCACGATGCACGGCTTAACTTGCGTCACTTTGCCAGCCGCTTCTATCCCCGTCCCGGCAATGTTGCTCATAGCGCCGTAGCGAATGCCCTCTATTTTCACCGCGTTGTCGGACTGGCGAACGCCGAGGCCATAGCTAAACAGCCCTTGCAGGCCCTGCCCGGCCAACGGAGACAGCACCTGGGCCCATTGCAAAGCCTCGTTTACCGGAGCGGCAATGGCCGCTTTGGTTTTGTTCACACCGGACATTGCCAGGGCCATGATCGCGCTGGATTTAGCCGCCGCATCACCCGATTCGGCAATGCGCGACAACGCAATGATGCGTGCCGTTTCGGCGTCAGATTCGGCTTTAGCGCTCGACGCCTGGGCCTGCGCGTAGGTTTCGTACTGCGTGGTGGAGCACCCGGCCAAGGCCAAGACGGCCAAAGCCGCCAATGCAAGAATCATTTTTTTCACTTCATACCTTTCAGTTGTTGTTCAAACTCTTCCCACCTGTCAACCGGCTTGGCATCAATCAAATCGACGCCAACAGCTCGCGCAAAGTTGCGCAGCCTACTTGCACACACTTCGTTCACCAAAACGCTCTCAGCTCGGTTTTGCAGCACCGGGCCTAGTAACTCCCCCCCTGGCTTCACGCGCAGCTTCGGCAACGGCTCACACGCCACGCGCAAACTGTCGTCAATCGTCGGCTTAACGGGCTGGGCCGGGGTCGTTGTACAGCCCGATAAATTGAGCATCAGCAGGGCACACAACATGCCAAGCGCTGCCAGCGTTTTGATTGCTTGCCACATATTCCACCACCCTTTGAATTTTGGTTTTGTAGACCACCTGCGCCGCGCCGGTATTCGTCGCGTGCTCTGTCTTCGACCATTGGTTTTGCTTTCCCTGCGCTGCTACCGCTTGCTCGTTGGCTGCGGCCCACTCTGCGCGAATTTCATCGCGTCCAGCCTCTTTCAGCGTGTGCACACCCCATGCAATACAGCCGCCAAGGGCCAGTACCACGGCACCAAGAATCGCCCATCGTGTCGGGCTAAACCACGCCATCAGTTTGCTCATTTGTCGTTGCACTCGGTCAATTCGCGGTTGCGCTGTTGCAGCGTCTTTACGTCGTCCTCCAGCGCAGCGTTGTCGCTAAAAATAAACTGACGCTCGGCATAAAGCCCAACACCAAAAGCTACAGACGCAGCACTTGCGGCACCAATACACCACATCAAAAATTTCTCCATGTCACACCCCTTTTAAACACAATTCGCGATTCGCCGCCCTGCGCTTTGTAAGCCCTGGTAGCGGCACCAGAACGCCGCCAATAGTTGACTTATTCCATTTTGGAAATTCGTTACATGCGCCAGCGTAATCGCCCGCCTTTAGCTTTCGCGCAAGCGTTGACCGCGCTGGGTCTATGATTTTTGGCCCAACGTTATAAACACCGTCAGACGCCGACGCTACAACAGGCTCTGGCGCACCAGGGATGAATCTTTCAACCTGTTCAACCGCCTCCAACATGTCGGCATTAAGCAGCCGCTTACATTCCTCAAGCGAATACTTCGCGCCCTTTTTTACATCCGCTCCGGTGTGTCCGTAGCACACGGTCAGGATGCCTGGCGGGTCATAGTAGGCGTATTGGCGCAGTCCCTCGGCAGGTATGGCAATTGCAGCAGCCAATGCCGCGATGCGAGCTTTTCGGCTATCCATCACACGTCCTTTTGATAGACGGCCCGCGCCCAGATTGCGGCAACGGTCAAAAGACCCGATAGCCCAGCAAAAACGCCGCGTGGGACGGCTTCCGAGTAAAAGGGTAGCAGCGCCTCGGCGCCAGAGAAAACGGCGGCAAGGGCTGCAAATCTCACCGACCATGCTTTGCGCAAAATCTCGCGCCAGTTGTCATAGAGCTTCACATGAGCCCCACTTTCTTCGCCGCAAAAATCCCGACAAGCACAACAGCCGCCCACACTGCAGTTTGCACCCATGTTTGGGTTTGCTGCGTGACTGGTTGTTGACCCTCAAGCGTCTGAATGCGCTTGTCTAAATCGGCGTGGTCTGATGCCAGCTTTGCGTGTGCGGATTCGTGATTTGAAAGACGATCTTCAAGCCGCCCGATGCGGAGCGTCAAATCACTGGCTTGTCGCATTCCTTCTCGAACAAACCCCTTAATTTCATTCACCGTGTCAACGATATTTTCAATTTTCACGGCAAGCTGGGCGAGTAATGTTTCTGTATTTTGGTCGCTCACGTCAGTCCTTTTTTTCAACCGCGCGGCACTTGGTCGCGCTAATGCTATCACTCAAAATCATAAAAATCTAGTTAGCAAAAATGATAGGTTTTCATGCGAAAACTCGCAGCGCAGACCGCATTACAGACCGCAATCAATCTCAATCCCCTGCCCTGCGCCGGTTGAATACGTGTAAGAGCCCGTGGCAGTCACCGTCGCACGAACAATGCATGAGCTGTCTGTCACGTCTGTAATTGTTGGCTGCCCGCAATTCGTCGCCGCCCATGTACCGATTTTTGTAATTGTTGGAATTGCTTTTTTTGGCTTGAACGACAGCACTTGAAATGCTGAATCAGAAGCGGTTCCGTATGAGCGGATTCCGATTGCCCCGACACCCACGCGGCGCTCATAATGGAACTGACACAAATCTAGTTCCTCGGCATATGTTCGGGCTTGAAATTGAGTTGGAACAGAGCCAAGTTCTAATTGCACATCAGCGAACGTGCCAGCTTTTAATACGACGGCAACGTTTGCGCCCGCAGTCAGTGTGATGGCCGCCCCCTTTGTGTACGCGACAGTGTTGATTAGACAAATAGCTGTGCCGGTCCAGTTCAAAACATATGTTCCTCCTGCAATGTCGGAGCCCGGAACAGTTTGTTGCACCCCGGTTGCCGGGGCCGTCATTGTCCGTTTGTTTCCCGATGTGACAAACGTCAAACTCTCAGAGTTGTTCATCAGATGCCAGCGATCAAGCGTGCCGGGGGCAATAGCGCCGGGCAACGGCGTGCCCGACACATACCCGCGCTGATTAATGCGACCATCCCCGTTGACAATCAAATTCTCGGCGGTTGTAGCGCCAAGTCCAAGAGCGGTTTTTGCATCTGCAAGCGTGGCGACGCCCATCAAAAAATTGGTGATGTTAAGCCAGCTGCCAGATACGCCGGGTGTAGCAGTCGCAACGTTTGCAAGGTTGGCAGTAAGTAGCCAAATCTTGCCAGAGTGCGATACGCTGGCGGGCATATTGAGCGCACCCGTCAGAGACGACCACGCCCCTTTAAAGTTCGCACTTGCAAGAGCTTGACCAGCCATTGTCTGGGCAAACAATGCGTTTTCGTAGGATGCAGTGCCAAGTGCATTTTGCCCAGGGGCTGAGACATTGGTCATCCAAGTGTGCAGCTCTTGCATGCGGGCGCCCCACGTAGCAAGATCAATAGAGTCTGGCAATGGCAATGCTGGGCTAGGAATAATTGATGGTGTTACGAGTGGCATCAGACAAGTCCTCTTACTGTGTAGTTGATAGTTGCGTGAGTGGGGCCAGCGGCGACGGGTTCGGCATCTACAAGGCCAATCGTCGATAGATAGTCGTAGTCAGGGTCATCGCTTCCAACGACTACCAAAGGCGTGCCGCGCAGTCGATCAATCAGATCATCAACAACACCGGCTTGCGCTTTATCAACAACAAGAGTGCCGCGCAAGTCTTTTGCCTTTCGCCCCTTGACAATGGTTGTGTTTCCGTACTCGTCGGTAGTGATGCGCGAATAGTCAACAGTACGAGCGCTTGCGCCATATTCTTGGCATCCGACAGGTTCAAAACGCCCGTATGCGGCGACACCAATTTGAACCGGCAAGGCAGAATCTAGGGCGGTCAATGTCAAACGACACTCGCAGGTTGCGCTGATGGGGATGCCCGAAAAGAAAAGCCGGTTTCTAAATCGTGGCAGGTCAAAGTAGTAGGAAATATACGGGTCGCCAGCAGACCAATACTCAGTCGTAAGCGTCTGAGCAAACGTAAGGGCGCCGCCGCTTTCGTACCAAACTTCGAGGCGTGCAGAGTACACATTAACAAGACCAAACAATGCAACATCAGTGAATGAACCCGGTTGTAGCGTGTGCGTGTACGGTGACGGAGCAGACGTTGCGGTACTCACGCTTGTATCGGCCCATGCCCATTTATTTGTCGGCCCTTCGTCAAACCATCGGTCGGGCGCAAGATGCGGTGATGTCGCATTCACCCCGGCAATCAGATTGCGGTAAACACGATGCGTAGAAGCAAGCACCACGCGCTGGCCGGGCGTGTAGCTTGTGGCCGCATTCCACGCCACTTCGCCCGTGTCAGGCTCGCCCACGCTGGACGCGATAAATCCAGCGTTCGCAATCGTTAGGGGTTGTAGTATCTTCATGCAGCATCGGTTAGCATAACTTCGCCGCCTTGTGTTACACGCTCAAAATTTCGGTCAAAGTTTTTTGTTGATCTGTCAATGCTGGATGCCGATTCTCGAAGCGATACCACTTCGGCACGCAAGGCGCGAACCTCGGCCACCAATGCGGTGTTATCCAACATTGATTTTGAATTTGCGTTCGTGTACACGGTGGCCGATGGCATATTGACAAGCTCCGGGCCTTGCTCGCCGACAAGCGCCCACCCACCGGGGTGATTGCCGCCGTTTGCGTAGGCTGGCACATCAAATCCATATTGCTGCGACAAGATGCGGCGCGTCTCGATCAAGCTGCTGGCCGTGCTTCCTTGCATTACGCGCAAATCACTCAGTGAACCGGCGCTATTTTTTGCTAGTTCGATCAGGGCGCGTGACAGCTCAGGGAGCATTGCAGCAGCGTCCATGTTTCCTGCGCGGGCTTGTGCCGTGGCAATTGCAAATTGCGCCTGGGTGTAAGCAAGTCCTCCCGATGTATCGCCAACAATCTCGCCCTTAATCCGACGAATTTCATCGGTGAGGGTGTCGCCCATATCGCGCCAAGCATCGCGCACACGTTGCGCGGCATCTTCGGCAGCCTGCCCGGAGTTGTCCACGGCAGACGTGAACGAATTAACATATGGGGCGGCGTCTGCGGTCGTGATTGAAATTGAGCTAATCGTCGTTCTAATTTGATCCATCGCAGCCAAGAACGCCTCATTCTCAAAAATGACCTTCATCGCTTCGGCTGCTTTTTGCGCAGTCTCGACAACTTTATCAATTGCGGATTGGCTGATCGCTTGCGACAGCGGCACCCCAGCGGTGATTGCTATCATCACCGGATCCATGATTTGCGTCATGAACACATCGCTGATTTGTTTCGCAAAGCCCCCGGCAATGGTGTTGTAAATGCCGCCGATGATGATGTCTGAAAGCTGCTCGCCGACTTGCGCCTGAGTGAGCCTGCCCGTCATACCGCCGACGATCACATCAGCGATTGCTTCGCTTGTGATGCCTGCCTGCTCAAGTGCTGCCTGGGTCTCGGTGTACAAGCGGATAAATGCTTGTCCTGCGGTTTCACCAGCCTCTGCAAACTTCTCCAAGCCCGGGACTGTCGCGGCCATTGACTCGCGCATTGCCATTAGATCGGACTCAATTTTTTTCATCGCGTCTTCATCGCTCAAGCCAGCAATGTCAACTTTCAATTGCCCAGCGAAGCGCTTTATGGAATCACCGGAGAGCCCAAGCGCCTGCACCATCGCAGCCATGCCGTCGCGAAAATTCGTTAGCTTCGTCGTCCACTCTTTGCCGCTCTTGCCGGTCATGTCTGTGTACTCAGTCTTGCTTGATGCGAGCAAGCCGCCCTTATAGTATTTGTATTGCTGACCCGTAACGGTTCCGTCAGCGTTGAAGTTCCCGACAGGACCCCCGCCCTTCAACTTCTTGCCGTACAAAAAGGACATGTGGTTTCCACCAGACAATATCGACGCCCACTTTTCGCTAACACCAATGCTTTTTAGCATCGCGTACGTGGCCCGCTCGTATGAGTAGCGGTAGGCCTTCGACTCTTTGAGTGTTTCCTGGTTGTAGCCTTGGTCGTAGTGTTTGCTGGCCATTTGAAAAGCGGAGTAGATCATCCCAATCCAGCCCGCGTATGAAGCCATGCCGCCACCCGAAGAACTACCCGAATCACCGCCAGCAGAAGACACCATTCCCATGCCCTTCTCGGCCGCCTTCGTTTCGGTATCATTGCTCGAAGATCCAATATAAGACCCAATTTTTGAAGCCCACGCACTCCACCCGCTCTCGCCGCCCTGCGGGGAAATAATCGGCTGCAATACGAGCTTTGCAAACGTGTCAATCAACCATTTTTTGAGCGAATCACCGCCCTGCATCATCGCGCTAACAAAGCCCTGCGACACTGATTGCCACGTATTCGACCACTCGACTTCTGCCTTGTCGGCGGCGGCTTTGTTGACCTTGATTTGCTCTTTGTATTCTTTCTTGCCCAGCTCTCCGATGAGCTTTTCGCGGGCGTCTATTTCTGCTTGAATACCAAGCACGGCATCTTCATTGCCCATTGCCGCTGTCTGCTGCTCGCGCAGACGGGCAATGGTCGTGTATTCAATCGCTTGGGCCAAGCTGATTTGCAGGCGCTCGGATAGCTCCAGCGCGGCGGCCTCGTTCTGCATGTCTGCAATTCGTTTTTCAACACTTGCCGCACTGTCTGCATAACCCTTCATCAAGGCCGCGTAGGCTTCGTGGGCGGCTTTTTGCGTGTCGGCTAAGGCCTTGGCGGCGTCCTTGGCTTGCTCGGCCTTAATGGCCTGCTCTAGCAATGCCGAAATTTGCTCGCGTTGCGTCCCGGTGAACGCGGCCCATGCCGGTGACGCGAATATTTCAAGCGCACGTTGCTGCGCTTTGTTGTAGCCATTAGTCGCCGCCTCAGCATCTGCGTAGCCCTTGGTGACATCGCCAGACAGCTTGGCATTTAGCTTTTCGAACTCGCCAACTGCCGCCGAAGCGGCTCGGCCCACCCCTTTTATGGTAGGAGCCACCTTTTTAGCTGCATCGTCATATCCGCCCATTGCTCGCCTGAATCGCGGCTCGTCATAGTCGCTTGCGCCCTTTAATGATGCAGCGACATCGCGGGCAGACATTACGCGCCGCTGGAACGAATCAAGATCAGCTCGCGCCTTGGTTGATTCAGCGATCCAATCAGAACCTATTTTTGAAAATCCTTCAAGATCTCCAGAAATGAGCGCCTTTGCTTGCTTTGCAATTGTCGATATTTCGCCCGATGCCATGCGAAGCACAAAAACAATATCAGAGCCAAGAACAGCAAGTGTTTCAAACACGATGGATAACCCGGTCCCGGCCAAAGAAAGTGAACCCCCATTCTTTGCGCCGATAGCCATTTCCTCTGAAATTGCCGTCAGCGCAGGCAACAACTCCTTCATTATTTGAGTGGCAGCGCCTTGCGACCGCTTGGTTAACAGATAAATTTCATCATTGAATTTCTCTGCCGCTTTGGCCGCGTCTTCATCCAACGTCAATCCGAGCTTTTGCGCCGTAGCATCAAAATCATTCAATGCTGTAGCGCCGCCATTCAATAGCGGGATCATTTCAGCGCCTGACTTACCAAACACTTCCATAGCCAGCGCCGTCTTGCCTGCGCCGTCTGCGTAGCCTGCGAATTTGTCGGCCACCTCCCCCAACATTTGGCGGGTGCTTTTCAACGTGCCATCGTTGTTTTGAGCGGTCAGTCCCATGGCAGCAAAAGCCTTGTTGCCTTCGGCCATGCTGCGCGACAGTTTTGACATCGCGCCCGATACATCGCCAGCGGTCATGCCGGACTGTTCAAACGCAAGCGTAAGACCGGCCACATCCTTCACCGCAAGACCGGCCTTTTGCGCAAGTTTGCTGGCTTCGTCTGCGGCATCAATCGCGCCTTTAATCCAACCGGAAAAAACGGACGCAGAAAGGCCAACGCCAATAGCACCAAGAGCGGCGCCAGCCATGCCAGCAGCCTTGCGCATTTGTGCTGTGGCGTTATCCACAACGCTGGTTGCTCGTTGCATGTCTTGCTGCAACCGGGCCACATTCGCGGCCATTTCAATCGTGAGCGTTGCGATATTCATTTGTTGCCAAACATTGATTTGAAGTTTTTCAATTGCGATTTCACTGACTCGTCTTTTTGCTCATCTTCGACCGGCGCAATTGGCGTGTCGTCGTTGTACTGATTGCAAAACGCACGACTGGCATTGCGTAGCACTGAAAATTCCCACGGCTCCAATTGCACATCGCTCATTTGTGCCCACGCTTGCAACTCGGATGCAGTCAGCGACACGGGGCCGTTAAATCCCGGCAAACAAAAACCAATATCAAGCAAATACGATTGCAAATAGCGTGCAGAAACGACCGGCAAGCTATGAGGTAAACCGCGCTTTTCGAGCGATTCAGCGCGGGATAGTTCCTCACGCTTGCCATCCTTGCCGGGTATGAGTGGGCGTTGTTGAAGCCAAGCGCATTGCCGGGCGAACAGCGCCAACTCGTCACTTATTTGTCGTCTGCACGCTTCGTAAAACGGTCCTTCTCACCGAGTGCGGCTTCAACCTGGTCGGCAAGCCACATCATCTCGGGGTCACTGTATAGCGCCGTTGCCGTTTCGCGGGTGTATGGCACATCGAGGCCATCATCACCGCCGTAACCAGTCCATCCAAGCGTGAAAGAAACGAGGTTCTTCACCTTGTCTTTCTCAACGTCCTCCGGGTCGGGCAATTGCACCTTGCCGGTCTTGTTTGCCTGCGCGATCAACTTGCGGTTCGCCGCCATTTGAACGGCTTTGCGTGCTGGGTGGTTTGGTCCCGCAAGCGTGAAAATTACGCCAGTTGGGTTGCCTTGTTCGTCTTTAATTTCAAGCTCGAACGATTCCACAGTTTTGATACTGCGTAGATTGAATTTACTCATGATTTATTTCCTTCGCGGGTTTGAAAAATTGCCCTTGCCACGCCGCGCCGAACCCCGCGAAGGGAACGAACGCGGCGGGGTAGGTACTCGGTGGTTAAACTGCGTTTACGACGACAGCGGTGTCGCCAGTGGCTGGGGCATTCACGCCCAAGTCGTAGCCGCCCTTTTTGATGTCGCTCACACCGGCACCGCCTGTGATGACTTCGGACATGACCTGAGCACGGAAATAAACGATGTCGCCGTTTGCTTCCATAATTTTGAAGCTGTAAATCAGCGTCAAAGACTTACGCGCCGTGGTGAGCAGTGTTTGACCAGCGTCATCGCGATCAAGCGCAACAACAAGGGCAACCGTTACCGCATCTTCTGCGCCCTTCTTCGTGCTGGTCTTTCCGGTGCAAAGATTCGCGAATGTGACCGCTGCGTGACTGATCTTGAATTCACCGATGGATTCGATTTCTCCGACCTGTGTCCAAGTCAAAGCCGCAAACCCTGCGGCATCGTGCGTGGCCGGGGCCGCTGCGCTTACGGAAAGGCACGTCCCCGCGCCGGTATATTGAGCCATTTTTGTACCTCTAAAAAAACAAAAGCCCTGAATTCGGGCGGAAAAAAACCGCCTCAATGGGCGGCTTCGGGCAGGGGCTTTTTAGGGCCTCATTCGTACATCAGCATGTAGTCAGCGGGTTTTGTCCACATGCCTGAAAAATCGTCTTTGCTTACCGGGCCGTACCCGATGAAGCGGCAATAGCGCAATGACTTGCCTGCAACTGTTCTCGTTTGGTCGCTTTGCATCGCTGTTTTCACAATCGCATGAATCGCGTTTACAGACACCATCGAATCGGCCAATGGGTTGATCTGCACTCGCGCAGAAGTCGTCTCAGATGGGCCGCATAGTGGCTGCATGGCCGTGTCTGTTATGGGTGAATAGGTGATCGCCGGGTAATACGATCCCTGCGGCAGTTGTACCAACGCAATACGCTGCCCCACGACCGCCGTGATTGCAGACACCCGCAATAGTTCATCAATAATTGATTCGGTCATTTCTTTGCGTACTCTTTTGCAATGCGCTTTGATGCGTAATCCGCAAAGGCTTTCAAGGCATCTGTTTCCAGCTTCGCGGCGGCAGGACGCATGAACGGCTGAGGCTTAATGCCTGGGTGGACAACTTGCGCGGCCATCGTTGCGCCTATCTTTAGCGCCCTCCGCTTCAATCCGACACCCAACTCATTGCCTGTTGAATCCTTGGCTTTGATAATGTAGGGCTTGCCTACAGTATTTCCGGTGCCGGTGTAGTAACTGGCTGTTCCGTACTCGATCAAGTGCGGATACCATGCCTCTTTATTCCCTGCTACAACGTGAGCGCGAAGCCATCCATACTTGCGGGACTTCGCGTGAAAACGGATACGAATGCTCTTTTTCAAAGCGCCGCTATCGGTCGGCACGTTGCGCCGCGCCTCATTCACAATCACCATCTGACCGGCACGCAACGCACCACGCATCACGTTTGCCTCAATCTTGGCTGGTAGCTCCTGCATCAACTTGTGCAGGTCTGCCAAACCTTCAATCTTGGTTATTGTCATTCACTGGCACCAAAATGCCACACTCGACATAGGACTTCACAAGGTCAGCACTGAAAGCGCCACGGGCTTTGTCGCCCTTGGCAAACGTGCCATGGTCGTTTGTGCAGGTCTTAGCGAACACGTAAACGCGATTTGCTGGTTTCTGCTCGATTGGAGCATCATATTTTTTAGTGGCCATCTGTGCCCCCCTCGGTTACGTCCATGATCAACCATCGACCGCGCTCGTCAAAATTGCGAGGCTTGCCGACGATGTTAAAAATCCTGTCGCCAAAAACGATGCGACATTCACCATTCACCACAGAAAGCGATTGTTGATAGCGAACGGTCACGACATGCGTGGCACCGCTTTGCATTTTAAACGCGCTTACCCGCTCACTGCTCCCCATGGGGCGAACGTCAGCGAACAGGCACTCTACGCACGTCCAGTCGGTCACACGATGGCCGAACTCAGCCACGGTCACGGATGGCTTTTCAATCGTGATCTTGTGGTGCAGCTTACCGATTCTCATGCGCCACACTTCCGAAACTGCCGAAGCAAACAATAAGCCGCTTCTTGCGTTTCTTTTCCGTATTCAGTGCCCAAGTCATCGAAGTAATAGCGAACCAATAGAATGATTGCTTGCGTGTATGACTTATTCAGCAACACGCCACTGCCAGCAGCGTCTAGGGCTTCTTGTGTTTCAAAGGTGTCTTGGTCAATGAAAGATTTCGCCTCAGCGTCAGTGCGGTCTATCAACTCGAATAGCTCTTCTTCATGATCCATTCCGGTAATACGGAGTGAATTGGTAACTTGTTCGAGTGTTGGCTTCATTTTTTAGGCTTGGCCGCTTTTTTCTCTGTTGGAGTGGATGGCTTTGTTTCAGCAGGGGACACAAGCCCAATGCGCTGATATTCTTTAAGCGTTGCATCGTCAAGCCCTGACAAGTCATCGCCTGGACGGACTTTTTTACCGCCCACTTCAAACATTTTTTGTGCAATCATGTATGTCTCCAATGAGGGGCCGAAGCCCCTCACTTCGATTAGGCGAAGGTGCCTGTAATCATGGCCGCTGGACGCTCAACAGTCAGGCCAAGGCGCTCTTCACACAGAATTGCAACCATGTTCTGAATGAAGAACGTTCCATGCTGTTCAGCCACGCGAACGGTAACGTCCTCGCGGTCGTAGATGGTCGCGGCCATGCTAGAACCAACAAGGAAGTCACCAGCATCCATGCCGAAGCTCTCGACAACACGCTTACCCCACAAGCGAGGTGCTGCACCGTCAGCAGGACTGCCGAAGATGTAAGCGCCGTCAGTGGTTTTTTGCATCTGGATCAGCGCCCAATCTTCCAGGCTCAGAACCGCAAAGGTGGATGGCAATTTGGCTTTGCTTGACTGCAAAATAGCCCAACGCAAATGGTCGATTTTTGTCGGAGTAGATGGGATGCCAGTCGAAACGTAAGCAGTAGACTGAGGCACCAAGCCAAGCAATCGACCATTTGTTCCATCACCAAACAGCAGCTCAGAATCTTCTTTCAGCTTCAAGCCTTGGCGCAGCTTGCCGTCAATGATCCCAGCCAACATTGGAGCATCAGCAAGTACCTGGCGGGAAACAGGCACCCAGTGGGCCAAGGTAGACACTGCGCTCGTCATTTTCTCGAAGGTCAAGCCAGACTCAGGCTTGTTTGCACCCTCAGAGGCTTGCGCGCCTGCGGCATTCGTGAATAGCTTCTCTTTAACCCATTCAATCGCATTGCTTGAAATGCTCACGGATGCGAACAAGTCGCGCACGGTCAGAGGCTGTTCAGGGTTCATCAGAACACCGGGCACACGATATGCCTCAACCAATGCGCCTGCGCTGGTTGAGCCAGAGGTGATATTAGCCTTGGCAAACAAGGGGCCAGCCATCTTTGCCAGTTCAACAGTACCACCGCCATAGCCTTTCGCGGCTGCACTTTCAGCGGCCAATTGACCAATTGATTTTTGATGGCTTTGATTGCCGAAACTTGGCGTCAATTTCTTGGCCAGTTCCGTCATTTCAGCGCTCATCTGATCAAGCAATTTTTCCGACTTCTCGACCTTTGCAACTGCATCCTGAAATGCAGCCTTGGTAACTGCGTCAGCTTTGCCGCTGCCGATTTCTTCGTGCAGCTTGGCAACGCGCCCATCAAGTTCTTTGTGTGATTTTTGCACATCGGCAACAGCATCCTTGGCGGCTTTGGCGACTTGAAGAAGTTCGTCTGTATTGATTTGAGACATGGTTTGTCCTTAAAGTGTTAAAGTTTTGAGAATTTGCAAAGCCTCTGCCAGCGTCGCGCTGTCTTTACCATCATCACGATGGCCAAGGGACTTAAAGCCGCACGATGCCAGTGTTTTGGCCTCAGTTTGGCTGTATCCGAGGCCTCTCAACTGGGCCTCAAAATCTCGAATGTTTACTGCCTTCACCGAATCAATCAGTGCAGCAGGGTTCATGCCGAATGGGACAATTGAAAATTCCCAAAGTTCAGCGGATTTGATCACGCGAACTGTTCGCCCGTCGCGCTTTTCAAAGCTCGCGCCCGGCTCGTCGCCTTGTCCAATGATGTTGAAACCAACAGACAGGCCATCTAAAACGCCATCACGCATCAGTGCATAGTGGTCTTTGACGTATGAAACGCCAAGCGTTAGCTTTCCTTCAACACGCAGGCCGTGGTCGTCCTGCATGAATGAGGCTTTCCCTGCCAACATATCCAAACGATGCCCAATAGCAATACGAATCTTGCCGTCTTTGGTGGTTTTTGCAGATTTGAACGCGCCCGGCAAAATTACATCGTCGCCAAGGTCGATATTGTTAAAAACCGCCGCATAGCCAGTGAAACTGCCGTCATCAGACACAGCCTTAACTTCTAGCGGAAAATTCAATCTATCCATTTTTCCCACCCGTCAAAATTTCAGACAATTGGCCAACTGGAGCCATATTCAGCGGGACATGGAGATCATCACCGCCATCAATTCGCGGCAAGTTCTCAAGTGCGCGGATTTCGTTTTGTGTCATAGCGCCAGCGGTTCGCATATCTTTGTAGTAAATAGCTCGCTGCTGAGAATCGCCGCGCAATATTCCCTTGGTGTCAAACTCAAAATAGAACTTCTTTTTGTCGTCAGCGCTCAACAATCCAGCATTCAGCCCGGTTTGAATCCGTACCAGGTACGGGGACAGCGTGTAATTGAGAAACTGCGAGTTTTCCTGCTCGGCATTCGCGTATGTCGCCCGATCCATCTCCATTAGCATGTGCATTGGTACTCGGTAGATCCTGGCAATCTCGGCAATCTGGTGCTTTCGCGTCTCAATAAACTGCGCTTCGTTATTTGCAGTGGTTATCTGCTGATATTTAGTGCTGCGCTCAAGCAGCGGCATTTTTCCAGACTGCCACGATTCCAAGACGTACTTTTGAAAGTTTTCGCGGATTGCGTCGCGCTGTTCTGCCTTGAACTCATGCTCGGTCGTCAACAATCCCAATGGGCGCCCACCCGAGCCAAAGAAGTCAGATCCGTATTTTTCAACAGCAATAGCCAGCGCATAGGCGTTTGGCATTATTCGGTGTGGCGCGTATCCTTCAATCTCGCCAACCCCACCAAATCCCCGTATAGGGCACAGATCAATCCGGTCATGCTCTGTTTGCTGCCCATTCCTGCGGCTCAATCGGTAAATAATTGTCCCGTCATTTCTGACTTCATGCGTGACTTTGCTTTTGTGAACCGGAGTAATGCTTATAACTCGTCCAGTGCTCTTGAACCGCTCGACGTAGTTGTAAGAGATTCCCTGCGTGACAATGCTTGTTGCAATCGCCTCTTTGAAGTCCACTGCCGTCATGTACTGATTCGGCGCACCGTGAATAAGCTCATAAAGCGGATGATTTAAGGCTTTTTCCCTGCTGCCATCAGCCTTCTTTTCATACAAATGAAGCGGCATTGCCCCGATAGTCTCGGTAATCAGCTTGATTGCTGAAAAAGCGGCTGATATTTGCAGTTGTGTCGAATCGTTTACAGCGACTTTGGCCCAAGTTGTCCCGCCCATACCCCACCCTTCCGGGCTGGTCAATGAAAGGTCAACCCCTTTCAGCGCCAGTTTTAGTGCGGTGCGACGGAAAAAATTCATGCAAAACTTTCAAAAAAACTCGGTGGCGCATCGTTTGCGGCACTTGGCATTGACCCAACAGCCATTGCCAACGCCACCAAGCCATCAATACGGCCTGACGTTTTGTTTTTCGCAAACTTGCGATTGCCAGCCGGGTCACTGACTGCAACGGCATTGGCCGCGCACATCGTAAGTAATGGGTGGTTGCCGTGCCTCAGTTGCTTTTGCAGCAAGCGTGATTCAAGCTCACGTATCGCTGGCGACATACTCACAAAACCCTGCCCGAACTCAACGAACCTCGAAAGTTCATCATCACTAAACCCGACTTTCTCAAGCCACGGTTTTAGAAACCTCATGTTGTACCTGTCGAACGCAATTGCGCGAACTTTGCAGCGGTCGAACACGCCGCGCAGGTAGTCAGCAATGAACTCGTACTCAATCGCCCTGCCTGGGGTTGTTTGTAGCCATCCTTGGCTTGCCCATGTGTCATATGGCACACGGTCAAACTTCGATTTTTCATAGAGTCCGTCAGCAGGCAGCCAAAAAGTAGGCTTTACCGATCCATCGACACCCACAAGCACCAATGCGGTCAAGTCTGAAACGCTCGACAAGTCAAGCCCACCAAACACCTCTTGGCCTTCTAAATCGTCAGGCTCACCGCCGTTTTCCATCCAGATTGCCCGTGCAATGAATGGGCTGTGCGCCTCCACCCGCTGATTCAGAATCAAGTTACGGTACTGCGGTTCACGGCTTGGCATACGCTTTGCCGATTGCGCCTGACTAAGCACCTCTGATTTGTTCATGAAGATCTCGTAAGCCGGGTTTGCCGCTCGAATCGTCTCTTCGCTGAACGGGTCAGCATCAACCGGCGCTGAAAATATCCACACCTTTACTCGCGGGTCAGCGCCTGTTTTTGCATCGTCAATCAAGATCGACAGCAAATCCGCATCGGTCGGCGCTTGGGTGCTAATAACAATCGAAAGCGGGTTTTCCTGCGCTGCGCTTGCAGTCTCCAATGCTTCGTAAAGCTCAGACCGTGGCCCCTTGACCTGCCCAAGTTCATCATGGACAACAAAAGCAGGGGATAGACCGTATGCTGTAGAGGCCTCCGCACTCAGCGCCCGGTAGAGTGTCCCCAACTCTTGGCAAAACAGTTGCTTTGCCGTGTCCCTAATCGCAATGTATTGGCTCAGGCCAGGCGACATCCTCACGCACTTTGCAGCCAAGCTAAACAATATAGCGGCCTGCTCACGCGATTGCGCGGCGCTATATAGCTGCCCGTTTGGTATCGCCTCAGGGCCAGCAATGTGCAACAACAAAAGGAAAGCTGAAAGCGAAGTTTTCGCGTTTTTTCTCGGAAAACTAATAATTGCCGTGCGCGTTGGTGTATCGTAAATGCCACGAATAATGTCGCGCTGAAACTCACTCAGCACAACCTGCTGGCCGACTAACCTACCCTCTGGAATGCGGCAAAAGCCCTCAATCCATGCAATGTTGCGCTCGCCTCTTGTCATGTCCCTGTCTGCCAAGGCTTGCCACCAGCGCCAACGCTTGCCGTTTTAGTCTGCGCTGATTTCTCGGTGTACCGGCTTGACGGAGCCAATCTCAACTTTGTCGCCATTTGTGCCATTGCACTTGCCTGACTGGTCAAAATGTCTTTGGCCGGGTGCGCGTACTTGCGCCCGTTGTCCATTTCCAAAACAATGCCATCGCGCTGAAGCTGCATTGCAGCCTCTTTGTAAAAAGCACTCGCAACACAATAGGCCGCCAGTAGAGACACGTCACCAGGCCTGAAATAATCGGCAGGCAAACTCTCAACAATCCCTGCCCACTCGCGCATCTGCTCAGGCGTAAGATGCTCAGGCGCGGCTATCCTTGCCCCTGTGACTGCTACAACAGTCAAATCAGCGGTTGATTTGCGTCCCGGTTTTGCCATGTCTCTCGTGCGCGTGCGCGTGACCCTCAAAAGTCGCGCTTTATGAAAATAGTGTAGATCGGAAGAGCGTCGTGTAGGGAAAGAGTGTCTTC
>ERZ650310.93-NODE-93-length-25880-cov-5.192759_pt1 | contig 25880 bp, 44 predicted proteins | sample MGYA00376246_ERZ650310 | MGnify/ENA primary metagenome ERZ650310 (study PRJEB26733, sample SAMN07839286) | wastewater metagenome | biome: small river; feature: stream; material: water | place: USA: North Carolina | collected 2016-03-01 ...
ACATTTCGCAACAATAACAAGCCCAATCATCGCTCACTTGTTCTCTCCCTTGATAAGAGCGATTAGGCGGTCACGCTCAATCACCACAGGCTCGTCATAAACAAGAGCCTTGTCTAACAGTTTGATAATGCGTTCACGCTCAGTTGTAATACCAATTTGGATTCCTTCTGAACGACCTTCATCGTAAGACTTCACCATAATTTGCGAAACCTGCGATTCAATAGTTTTAATAAGCAATCCTAAAAGCAGTTTTGATTCGCTCATTTGTTTTCCTTTATTAGAACAATAGCATTTTCAAGCACCCAACCGGTTTGCTTGCCTTTATCTGTGCCAGTTGAAAAAGCAGTTTCCTGCATACCTTGTAACAGTTCAATGATGCGTTCACGTTCTTGCTTACTGTAATAACGCTGAAAAGCCTCAACTGCTTGATTGCCTTTCTTTTCCAACAATCCGTCACAAAGTTTACACATCATCACTTGTTTTCTCCCTTAATAGCCCTAACCAACATACCCATAGTTGCCCACGCTGGTCGTTCGTTATGGCTTTTCTGAAACGCTTCCCAAAGTTCAAATTCAAGCAGTTTGATTATGCGTTCACGTTCAACTTTGGCAGCAACATCAAGTTGTTCTGCAAAATAACCACGGTCAATTTTGATTTGTTCGCTCATTTGTTTTCCTTTATCTTTTCGATTAGTGCAGTCAAAGCTTTAGGGTAACTGAACGAAGGCTGACGAACCCAGCCGTCAACTTCATCCTGCAAAACCTGGCAAAACTGTTCACGGTGATACGCAACATAATCGCCCAGAATGTTTGACGAACTGTTGATTTTATTGTTACCGCCAACACCGAACGCAAAATCTAGACGGTAATCATCAACCGACATTTCAGGAATGTTCGAACCGTCACGGTCACCACCATTCGCAAACACAAAACGGCAATCAGGAAACTGTTCAATAACCTTGCGAATAAAGTCAGACGCAGACCCGTCAGAATCATCAAACGCCCAAACTTCATCAACCATCCACAACGCGTTCAACACGGCTTCACGGTCAGCAAACGGCAACAGCCCCTTGCCCTTCTTTCGTGCCAACCATTCGTCACTGTTCAACCCAACAATCAGGCCATCACCTAACCGGTAAGCAGCTTCAAGGTAAGCCAAATGACCCTGATGCAACGGGTCAAAACCGCCCGACACTAAAACAAACTTTTTCACAGTGTTCCTTCCACAATCAAAATTGCTTTTTCCAAAGACTTCAAACCATTCGACTTCACATAATCGCCATCAGCAATCATCGCTTCCAGCAACGCAACAACACGTCTACGTTCCTGCAACACACCTAGTTTTCGCCCAACATCCTTGCCGGCTTCACGCCAACGATCAAGTTCCAACAGTTCAGCATCATAATCAGTTGCGGTCATTTGCGAACCAACCCCCTGAGCTTCAGCCACACATACCAGGTTTGGTTCTTCAACCTGAACCAGTGCTGCCACCAAGTTTTGGGATTTCGAACACGCACCGCACGGTGCTTCCCGTTGCCGTGACGCAAAACATCCAACGCACGAACAGGTGGCCTAGTCTTCATCTTCAGCACCAAACCACTGTGTCATCAATTCTGAAGCTTCATCAAACCCTAAACTATCAAAATCTGAGTGAAGTTCTGTGGCAATTTCATCACGTAGTAGTTCAAGACCCTTTGTAAACTGTCGCATCCCTTCTGGTTCATTCAAAACAATTAGTATTTTTTGAATCGGCATTTTTCTAAACGGTGTTACAACGGCTTTAAATCCATCGCAAGTAATTTCAATCATCTTCACGAACGTCACCCAACTTCCAAGCCCAAACACACAACGCCCAAAACGCACCAACCAGAATGAAAGACACAACCGAATACACAACAAACGGGAAAGTGTCAGCCAACCAGTAAACACCCAACCAGCAGGTCAGGAACACTAGAACACGCCACATTAGAACACGCCCCGTTCTTTCAAAGTCTGCAACATTTGAGCTTCATTCAATCCGGTGTGGCTACACAGTTTGTCAAACGCTGACAGTTGTAGCGTGAACGTATCCATAGACGGGGCAGTGCGGTGGAACTGTGACGCTGCCAAATACACGGCAACCAGATAATCCAATTTGTGATCAGTCATTTGTTTTCCTTTCCAGCATCTTCAATTAGGCCATTTCCTTTTGCAATAACACTTTCAGCAGATTTGACACTGACAATTTTCCATTTGCCGGTTTGAGTAATAAAAACTTCTGCTTTTTTTCGACCATTTTCATTTGTTGTGAATCTGTAAACAAACATCATTAGTTTGCCTTTTCTGTGGCAAAAAGTTCAACCGTTTCTTCAAGAAAACGTTCGGTCATTTCTGGGTCAATTGCTGCAATGGCACTACCAATCAGCAACATTGAAACAGTTTGCAAGTTGTGAGAAAGTTGTTCGAACATATGTGGGTCTGCTTGCTTCACATACGTTGCCAAAGCCCTGAGTTGCTTATTAGTCATTTGTTTTCCTTTGTTTGAACTACCTTGTGATTACATTCAAACAGAAAACCGCCAACAACGGAAGCATTTCAGCACACTTTTTTGGTTACAGTTCGGTAACGGTTATGTGGCCACCAAACGGGCAACCATCCGCAAAAACCTTTGACGCGTTGATTTCACAAATCTGACTGTCATTCACCAGCAAGTCACAGTTGACACTGATGCCGTCACCAATCGAACGCACCAGTTTGTCAAGATCATAGGGGGTAACAGGCAAGGCCCTGTTTTTTGCTGCCTTAGTGCGTTCAATACAAAACTTCACATCCAGCCGAACCGCCCCACTGAATTGAACCACTTCCCCCAACCGGTTACGTTCCTGCTGAACCGCCAACGCAACCTGGTCACGCCACGCCTTCAAAGCTTTATCGTTAGACGCAATCATTCGACCACCGCCAATATGACGCATAGACCCTTGACCTATGGGTGAACCCTTGACTGCGAAACTAATCGTCTTCACGGCTATACCGCCACGCAAAAATGCCACCAGCGATAAACTGCCACAACGCTAAAACATAACCGATACCTGCAAGCGTAGGGTCAGGGCATTTCCAAGACAGCAGATACAACACCAGCCCGTAACCCCACGCAAACAGAATAGGCAACATTAGAACGGGGCAGAAACATCCACAGCAGGGGCAGACTGCCCACGCTTCACAGCAGCAGAAACAGAAGTTGCAGACACGTGCAATTCAACACGGGTCTTACCTTCATACTCAGTTTCACGAACCGACAACCGGCCCACAACATCAACACGCTGATTCACTTCAACAGTGACAGGGCTGATCCAAACCTTGAAATAGTTTTTGCCCACTTCTTCCCACTGACCAGCATCATTCTTTTTGCTAATCGGTCTAGCAAGCTCAAAACCTTTGTCACCCAAAATCTTGTTCACAAAACCGGTAACAGTAACTTCGTCAATAACAATGTTCAACGCCATTTTTATTCATTCCTTTCGAACGGCACTATATGGTTCACATTACAACAATCACGGTGCTGGCAAATGCGAAAACCTGGAAGATACAAAACCCCGTTCATTATCGGATTATCTTCACGGTCAAAATCGCCCTGCCACGCCAAACACGTTTCATCATCGTATTCAATGCGTTCCCGTTTGATTGTTTTACAGGATGCACATTTTGCCAACAAGTTATTGCGTTTCGCGGTGATTTCCCACCGATAACCGCAACGAACACACTGAGCAAATTGATACACACATTAAGCGTAACAAGTCACACTTCCCGAATACGGCTAAAAGCACCTTCAAACAGGTATTCCATCGCACCAGTTTGGCCGTGACGGTTCTTAGCCACAATAACCTGCAACACGTTCAACACGTTCGGATCAGTGGCAGTCAGTGAAGCTTTACGGTGTAGCAACATAACAACGTCAGCATCCTGTTCAATCGAACCCGAATCACGTAAGTCAGCCATTACAGGGGCAGAATCTTTACGCCCTTCAACGTTACGGTTCAACTGTGCCAAACACACAACCGGCACGTTCAAATCTTTAGCCAACGCCTTCATCTGCCCACTAACCAAAGTCATAGCTTCGTAACGGGAACGCCCAGAAGACTGAACATCACTAATCAAACCCAGATAGTCAACAACAATCCCCTTCAACGGAATACCACGCCGAACCACCGAACGGGCATAACGGCGAATAGACGCAACTGACTGATTCGAACGGTCACTAATCGCCAACATTCGACCAATTTCGTGAATCTGGGATTGAATCATTTTCTTTTCAGCGGCGTTCACGTCACCGCGTTCCAATCTATCCAACGGGATGCTGAACACTTGAGCAGTCAGACGGTTCAATAATTCACGTTTAGACATTTCTAGGGAATGAAAAGTGACCGCACCAGCATTTTCACCATCAGGCAAACTGTTAGCGTTACGGGCCAAACCAAACGCAACCTGCAAACCCACCACAGTCTTACCCGTTGCTGGTCTAGCCCCAATAATGTAAAGGCCACCAGGTCTAAACCCGTTCAACAACTGATCAAGCGAACGAATGCCTGACGTGGCGTGAAACTGACGTTCACCAATAGTCGGATAGTAGTCACCAAACAGTTCAGACATAAACACAACATCTTCAGTCTGCTCATTTTCCGCAACATCATCCAAACGCTTATAAGCGATTTCAAGCAACTGTTCAGGATCATCAGTGTCAGTCAAATCCACCAACGCATAACCAGCAGACTTCACTTGCCTACGCATTGAAGCTAAATACACTTGACGGGCGTAATACGGGGCAGACGTAACAGACGGGCAAGCAGAAGTGCAGTCATAAAACAATTCAGCCAGTTTAGGCAATTCGGCAATCATCGAAACCGTGTCACAAGGTTTACCCTGCGACTGATTATCAAGAAACTTGCCCCAAATCTGAACGTGACGGGGGTCATCAAAGTCAGCCGGTCTAAGCGTCAATTCATCAAGGCAACGGCCACTGTCTAGCAGCACCGCACCAATCACTGCTTTTTCAACATTCACAATCTTTTACCTATAAACGGAACAAATTCCGTCACTTCCTTTTTCTGTGGTTTTCCAAACTTTACACTGTTTCGAACCCACGTGCGAAATCGTGCGTCAATGTCTTTCACTGCTGAAGCTTTACCAGTGGCAAGAAGGTAATCAATCATTTGGGCAACAGCGTCAGTCACATCCAAATCAGGGTTCACCTGGTTAGCCCATTTAGTCAATTCGGTTGACGGTTTCCAATCCGCGTTGAAACTTTTTTTCTTACTTAAAGGTTCTTTATGGTTAATTATGTTTTGTGCGACAGCAGGTGTCACCCCTGATTGCAAAACCTGACACCCCTGACTGCCAGAACTGTCACCCCTGCTTACCAAATCTGTCACCCCTGACGGGTCAATTGTTATCCAATAAAGATTCGTTTTGTATTGCCCACCAACCGGTGCGGCGTTCTTTTCAACAGACAGTTCACCCAGTTCCACCAGTTTTTTAATGTCACGTTGCACCGATCTAGTGTCAACATTTGCATAACGGGCAAGGGTGGCGATTGAAGGCCACGCACCTTGATCCCCCAAATGGTTTGCAATACCGATAAGAACAAGTTTTGCCCTGCCTGTTGCCTGCGAATAATTTAGCACCAGCGAGATAGCTTCAACGCTCATAGTTGACGTGACCCTTCAGCAACAGCAAGCCACAGTTCAAGGCTAAAAGTAGTCTTTTTGCGTTTTGCTATTTGTTTGCGTTTACGGGCATCCATAGAAGCAGCGTAAATAGTGCGTGGTGGGCGTTTCAGCACCATTTCAGGGCGGTGTGTAGCGTTTATGCAATCCTTATGACCACACAACGCCACATCGCCTGTGAATCGTTTACCATCACTGTCTAATGGGTAATCATCCCAATCAAAGTCACCGTGCCAAACACGGCACAAACCATCAACCTGATTCTTCGGTTTGATCACCAGAACAGGTTTGCGTTCACAATCGGCACACAGTTTTGCTGAACCACGCAACTGCCGTTTAATCCAAGCTTCAGCACTAAACGCATCAGCACCACAACGGGAACACGCAACCATCGTTAAGCGGTTATGGCAGTAAACGGGTTCTTCTTTTTCTTCAAACAATTTCGACACTTCCAAACATTCCAATAGCATCCGTCAAACGCTTTTCACTCAAGGAAGCATATTCGGGATTAAGTTCACAACCAACGTAGTTTCTGCCTAGTTGCATAGCAACCTGCCCTGTTGTTCCAGAACCGCTAAACGGATCAAGAATCAAATCACCTTCTTTAGAACCAGCCAAAATGCAAGGCAAAATCAGTTCGGGTGGATAAGTTGCAAAATGAGCTTCAGCATATGGTTTAGTGGCCACGTTCCAAACGTCACGCTTATTACGGGTTTCAGCACCTTCATAAACGTTGCCCGACTTTGTTGCGTGTTTAGGGTCATCGCTGTCACCATACTTGCTGCCACCAAACCTAATACCCTTACCACCAGTTTCGGTCACTACCGGTTCTTTAATGGCTTCATTATCGAAATAGTATCTGGGCGATTTAGTCAGCAAGAAAACGTATTCGTGCGACTTTGTGCAACGGTCAGTGACACTTTCAGGCATAGGGTTTGGTTTAGCCCAAATAATGTCTTGACGTAGATACCAGCCACGTTCTTGCAACGCAAAAGCTACACGCCAGGGGATACCAACAAGGTCTTTATGTTTTAGACCGGGTAAAGGTTTTCTGTTTGCGTGACCACCACCAGCAGTAGCAGCACCATTTCTATCTTGACCCCTATTTTGACTACCTTTGTGTTCAAAACTTTGTGGTGCGTTTACACCTTTAGAACCGTGTGGAATGGTGCAGTAAGTATCACCTAGATTTAGCCACAACGTGCCATCATCAGCTAGCACACGCCAAACTTCATCAAACACTAAACAAAGTTGTTCAACAAATTCGGCAGGGGTAGATTCAAGACCAATCTGTGAATCTTCACGAACAGCACCGCAACGTGGGCAACTGTCTTTGTAAATTGCATCACCAACACCAAGCATTTCAGTAAAGTTTTTGTGACCCGTAATTGTTTTGTCACTTTTTTTAGATTCCCTACGGTGCGAACAGTTTTCATCGCCACCAATCCAAGTAGCAGTGCCATAGTCACGCAAACCCCAATATGGGGGTGAAGTCACAACACACTGAACCGAACCGGCATCAAGTTCAGCCAAACGTTTACGATTATCGCCCACTAGAACACGGGCATTTACATTTAACACTTTGTTTTCCTTTCAATAGTGTTTCAAACGATTATGTTACGCCCCCACGTATCATTTAGCAAAATCCAAGACTGTGACGGGTAATGCCAAACAGGGATTGAAGTCGGATCAGCGTAACGGCTAATTTTCCAGCCATACCGTTCGGCTTCACGGGCTTTCTTGTCGCTGGCTTCCATTTCAAAGTTTACAAACCAGCACAACAGAATTAGGTTGGCGGCATTATCCATTTGCTTACTGCCACCCATTCCCCTATTGGCACGGTGCTGAACAGTCACTTCATCTTTACCGCAATGCCAACAAACGCCACCATCACGCTTCACCAAAGCTTCACGAATTTTAGCGTTCAAGGCCGCTAGTCTTCCACGTCAGTTCAACCATACGTGCCTGTGTCTGAATACTCATTTGCTGTTCAGTCAAAATCCGCAATTTAGTCTTCACTCTAGACACAACCGCACGGGCAATGTCACGGGCTTCACGCTCAGGAAGCGACTGCAACTGTGCCAACGCTTGCCGATCAACAACAGTGCCTTGAGCAGCCAACAACGCTTGTGAATAGGCACGGTCATAATCTAGTTCAGCCTGAATCAAATCCTTTTCAGCCTGAAACAATGCATCAACACCCTTGCCGGCTTCTACACGAACGGCAACCAGGTCACCAATAATCGAATCAGGTGTTTGGAAGTTCACAGTCAATCCTGTCTAACAAACGAACAACTTCAGCGTGATACTGCAACGCCAAATCAGGCCTATCTTGCTTCAGGCACATCTGGTAAAGCTCAAACACTTCTTTCGCCGCCGCCCACAGAATCAACAAACGCATCAGCCACCACCTGAATAGCATCCAAAACAGGTTTCGGCTGGTTCGCTTTTCTTGCTTCCTGCCACAGTTCACGCAACGCTTTCTTAGAATCCAGCAAGTTAGCTTCAGCAACAAAATCACGCCCAACCGGTGTCACACCGCGTTGAACCTTTTCCATTTCTGTTCTAGACGCTAACCCTTTCTTGTTCCCAGAATACCCTGCCAGCATCAAACAGCGGCCCACCGCCCCAGTTTCACAATTTTCAAGGGCAGACGTTTTGTTTGCCATACCCTGCCCGTCAACTTCAAACGCGTGACCAGTAGATTTCAGGAACGGCACACCATCAGCACCAATCAACCACAGTTCAGCCTTTACAACCCACATCGAAACAGCACGGTCAGACGGCGTAGTTAGGTTGCTGGTGATAATTCGTGCGTCAGGGTGATCAGCGTAAAGCAACGCCAACCGTTCATCAACAGTCGCATAATCGTTTAAATTAAATGTTGCCATTTTTTATTTTCCTTCTTTGTTTACTAGGTAAGGGGCAGCACCGTTTCGACCTGCCTGACGAACACAACGCACAACACCGTCAATACGGGCAGACTTAGCCGTTCCCATAGCAGCCAACACCTGCGTTTTGTAACCCTGCATCAACAGTTCAGCTTCACGCAGTTTCGCCAACGAATCCAAATAGTCAGCACCCAAACCGGTAGGCAAATCAACAACATCATCAGTAATGTCAGGGTTCAGTTCACGAACCGTTTCATAAGTAGACGCTGAACCATCCCAACCAGGATTCTGACGGGTTTGAACAAGATTCCAAAACTGTTCAGCCAAATCAAAATCAACTTGTTGCTGAAACGGGTCAGCATCAATTCGATACCAACGTAATTTTTGACCACCAAACAAAACCACAACATAGGCACGGTCAAAACCCATAATTCGCAAATACCATTGAACCTGCGTCACGTAATGTTTAGGCACACCAGTAACATCACCAGCAACACCCTTCGGTGGCACAATCCAATCATCTTCAAAACGGGCAGTCTTCACTTCAATAATGCCGAACCCGTCAGCATCTTCAAACACGCCATCAGGGTTAGCGTGATCCCAACCAGCAGCACCTTCATAAGTGCCAACGTTCGGATCAATCGCTAGGTCAGGGTGAAGCTCACTAAACCAATCCAAAACAAACGATTCCAACCGTGAACCGGCTTCCATCGCTTCCGACTGTGCAATTTGCGAATCAATCAGGCCACACTTCTTAGCCCACAAAGTAAACGCAGACTCCCACTTGTTCAACCCTGCAATAGTTCCAACTTCAGAACCACCAATGCCCTTAGAACGGGCTTCGTGCCATTCTTCACTGCCATTTACCAGGTCACCCAGATAGAACGCTGAAGTGACTTTACTAATCGGTAAACTTGTAATTGGCATAACTTTTCCTTTCATTGTGCCGTGTAATCGCCTTCACAAAACTGTGGGGGCGATTCACACATTACGGCGGTTTTCTGTTACAGTCAATAACCTAACGGAAGGAACAGACATTTTGCTAATCGAATACAAAAAGCAAGTTGATCTAAAATGCGACTATTGCACCAGCAAACTAAGCGACTTTATTGACCGACAAGAACAACAACCCGTCACCCTGCTTGACGCATACAAACTTGCCCGTTTGTTCAATTGGTCAGTGAAAGGTGTGGTGGCTAAATGCCCAGTCTGCGTGTAAAGCTTTGGCGTGAACTAAACGATGCGTTAGACAAGCACGGCGAACCAGAATGTAGGGAAAACCCTGACCTGTTTGATTTAGACCTATACACCGACCCTGCCACTAAACGCATTGCAGAAAAAGCAGCCAAAGAAGTTTGCCTTCGTTGCCCCATCCGGTTTGAATGTGCTGGTTATGCTATGGCGGCTGGTGAAGAAGCAATGGTGTGGGGTGCGTTGACACCTGCGGAACGTGAAGCGATGAAAATGAACAACAAACTGTTGTAACTACTTTTTGTCTTGAACCTGTTCATCAATTGAATCAGAAGCCTTAATGAACGCCCGTTGAATATCAACCAACATCAATTTCATTCGGCGAATCATTGTGCGACCTAGTTCACCAAACACTAGCAACATCGCACCACCAAACATCACCACAACACCGTTCAACCAGTTACCAGTGACAGCACCAACCGCCGCACCAGCCGAAACAGTCACCAACAGCAGGGCGATAGTGAACCACAAAAACCAGCCCACCAACTTCAAAATAGCCTTCAACCTGGTCATTACTTCTTCTTTCCAAACAAGCTCATAGGGTCAATCAGGTCAGCGTATGAAGCCAAATGGCCATTGACCTTCTTCGACACCTGCATATGTAAATGGCTTCCGGTGCTTGCCGAACCACTTTTAGTGTTCTTGCCCCCACCAATTTTGCCAATAACCTGACCCAACTTGATCAAGTCACCCTTCTTCACCGTCACAGTGTCAGGGGCAACGTGAGCATATTGCACGAAAACTTTTTCTTCCTGCACCCACACTTCAACAACCCAACCCAGCACGTCAGACCAGAAAACGTTGTGAACCTTACCGTCACAAATTGACGGGATAGGGGTCAATTCTTTAGGTGACCAATCCTGACCCCTGTGCGGTCTGCCGTTTCGATACGGGGCAAGGTTGCCAAATTCATCACCGCGTAGTTTTGGCGAAAACGGTTCTTTAAAAATGGTCATCCAAACACCTTCACAATCAAATAAACAATTCCAGTAGTCAATGCTGAAGACAGTATGGAAGTAATCCACGCTGACTGATAACGTGCTTTTTCAAGTTCACGCAACCGGTCTTCGTGATCAGCCAATTGGTCAATTTTTGATTCGATAGTGGTCAACCTGGATTCAATACGTAACAGCAGGGTTTGGTTTGTTGGTGGGCGTTCTTCACTCATTCTGCATCATCTTCAACTATTGGGTAAAGCAAGACCTTACAGCCACCACATTCACAAACGTCAGGGTGCTGGTCACCGAAATCATACACGGTGTCTTTGTTTGGGCAGTCAACACCATCACACACAAATTTGCTCATTATGCACTTTCATAAGTAAAGCCAACATTTATAACGTCAGAAGAAGCCCAAGTGAACGGAATTGTTGCACTTGTATTTACTGCGGTTGTGTAAGTAGCGGCAGCGTTAGTTGCAAGAACTGTTGCTGTTGAAGTGCCTACACGCACCACACCTGGATAAAAGGTTGTTCCTGAATCGTTTAGAATCGCCCCAAAATCCCAAAACTGATCAGACAAAATACTGTTCACGGGCAGGGTGAAAGTTGCGACACCAGTCAATACACCAGTCGAACCTAAAGTGATACGCCCACGCACATTCACAGCTTTACCAATACGCTGATAATAAAACGCTGAAGTGCCACCAGAACCCAAAGTGATGTTAGTTAGTGTTGGTGTGTATGCAATCCACGCGTCAGGCCAAACCAGGTTGCCCCACGCTGAACCGTTATAGAACGTATAAATGTTTGTGTCTTCAAGATACGCAACCATTCCTTCAACGGGTGAAGTAATACCAAGATCACGGGCAGTCGAAGACGCGAAATAGGTCACAGCCTGTTTCATTAAATAATCATTTACGTCAGCGGCAGTGAGCTTTGTTCCTGCTGTAAAAACTTTGTATGACATTCTTTATCCAATCAACCCAACAGGTTATAGTCTAACAAACCATAAAAATCGTCATCCAAAATGAACTGCCCGTTATCGGCAGAAGCAAACTTAAACACCACAACGTGCTGGTCAACTGAAATTTGGTGGTCAATTCCAATAATGGTGCAAGTCTTAGTAATGACTGAACCTACCCTGTTAGGGGTAAATTCAACGTTTACGCGGTCAACAAGTTCCAACGCCAACAGTTCATCCTGTTGTGCTTGAATCAAACCATTCAGGTTCACCGTAATCGCATCAAAACGATACTCAGGCGTTCCATAACGGGTAGCCAACACATCAGCCTGCGATTGCAATTCAACAGGGTCATTAACTAGCAACCCAGATTCCGAATAGTAAACCTGCCCATAGTCAGTGATTGACGAAGCGTTTTCGGCAGTGCCAGTATCAAGTGCCGTGTTTTCTAACGAAATGCTGTTGTAAAGATAGTCAGACCCATAGTTGACCGAAATAGCGTTGTAGGGAATGTCACTGCCAGTATCAGTGAACGTTGTTGAAGAAGTAGTGCCACCGTTCGAAGCATAAAACTTCAAATCATTTGACCGACCAAAAAATAGTGAACCACGTTCAGACTGTTCAACATTTTGCAAATACTCAAGCAGGTTAGTTCCAGCAGTAACAGGGTCATCAACCATATCAACCAAGCCGGTTGCGATTGACTGTGTAGCAAAAAACGGTAAACCACAGTTAGGCCGTGCCAACGCTGCTGAAATTCTTGCACCAGATTTTTGAACGGCTGGCGTGAAATCATCAAGGGCTTGTTGTGCCATAAACATAAAACCGTCAGCACCGATAGCAGTTGCGATTGAATCACCGCCAACATCATATGCCAAATCCCAGTCAGTGATGTAGCCACAGATAACGAAACCGCCCTGTGAAACAATACGAATTAGTTGACGTAGTTTAATAGCGTTATAGAACGGATTAGCGTAAGTGATTTCTGTTGAAGTTGAAGCTTCAGCAGTTCCTGACCAGGCATAGTCTTGATAATTGGTGTCAGTATCATTACCACTGAAGTAAGTGCCAACTGTTGAAGATTGTTCAACCATAGCTTTACGCCACGTCATAGTGCTATTCAACGGTCTAATAATTGAACCCGTAGTATTACCGCCATACATACGAACAGACACAGCACCAGCCGGTGCGGTATAAGTTCCAACCAGTCTAGTTTCAACACCAGCAGTTAAAGTTTGACCGACACCAACCGCCACATCACCTAAAGAAGTTCCACCAGCGTCATAAAAAGTAGCAGCCAAACGCCGCACATCATTCACACTTGAAGTTACATACAATGAAAAACTGTAAGTCAGACCAGCAGTAACTTGAATTCTTTGAGCAGTTGTTGCACCAGTAACACCAAACGAATAAACAACAGTGCTAGCAGCGGTAGTAACCGTGTCAACAGCACCACTAGCAGTCAGGGTTGTTGTTCCAGCCCCACCAGTTCCCCTGTTTAAAAGTTGCCACGATTCCTGTGGTGACACAGCAACCGAAGTTGACGGAATAGGGTTCTTCACCAGGTTGGTGCGTGTAGTCGAATCAGTGTAAGTTGGGTCAAAATACCGGTTACGGTTATCCAACACGATAGAAAACTGACCTGCATCAAAACGGTCAAGTTCACGGCTTTTACCGCGTGACGTAGTGACACCACGAACATAGCCAGTTGCTTCAATTGCAGTGCTGTTACCAAAATAAATGCGTGTTACAGGTTTAGCCATTATGCCCTAGCAAAAATCTTGCCAGTGGTTCGCTCATATTTCAAAATAGCATCAACCACTTGCTTACCAACAGCAGCCCCATCAGTTCCCATACCAGCGTTCACAGTCACATTGATCACGGGGTTAGCTTTGTCACCATACTGTGACAGTGTGCCATAGGCAGCAATGTTAGTTGACAGCCCCTGAAATTCTGCAAACCCAGTGTTCAACTGCCCAATAGCACCAGCACCTGACGAAGCCAACGAAGCCGCCAAACGCCCACCTTCCATAGGCCCAGCCATAATCAACTGATTCAACAGTTGCGTGTTCAAACCCTGACCAGCCAAAGACCTGATGTTATCCGCAAACGCTTTAGTCTGAGCAATCAACTTGTTCACGTTACGCAACAAACCACCAGCAGTCTTACCCATCTGTGTAATGTCGAACGCCCCCATAATGCTTTCACGAATGTCAGTGAACGTAGACCTTACAGAATCTGCATAATCTTCGTCAGCCTTTTTCTGCTTTTCGTATTCAGCCTGTCTAGCTTCAGTCAGTTCCTGCTGACCCTTAGCAGTAGCGTTGAACTGCTTCTGCAAATCGGTTAGGGCTTTCTTGCCCATACCAACAATCTTGTTATAAGTGGCAACCCACTGATCACCGCTAGAAACAATCGCTTCAGCAAACGATTCTGACAAACCCTTACCGGTTAGAACACCAATCGCACGAAGCTTCTTAGCATCATCAAGAAGTTTTTTACTAAATTCGGCAAACGCATTTTTTTGTTTCTTGCCACCGCCACCAGCAGCAGGGGTGTAAGTCATACGTTCAGGTTTAGACCAAGTTTTGCCATCCCACGTTTGTTGCCACCAAACAGCAAGATTCGGATTATCACGATCTGAATAGTTAAACCAGGTATAAACTTCACCAGGTTTAGGGTTCTTCGGGAAATTGGCAGGGCCACCAGTAGGGCTTGCCTGTAAACCGCCACCAGCAGCAGGGGGAACATAATTGCCTGAAGCGTTATTTAAACGTTCCTGTTCATCAGCAGCACTAGCAGTAGTCGAAGCCAATTCAGCAACAGTCAACGCAATCGCCGTAAAACCAATAACCAAAGCAGCAGGGTTTACCGCACCCAACGCAATGTCAAGAATTGCCTGAGCAGAAGCAGCACCCAACGCACGAAGACGCATAATCGCCAACACGCCATTCAAAACACCAAAACCAATAGCCAACCCAGAAACAACAATCGCCAAAGCTTCCAACGCAGTGCGGTTTTCAATAATCCACAAAATAGCCTGTGACAAACCAACAATGACTGCACCAATCGCTTCAGCCAACTGACGCATCTGTTCCTGACCAGTCGGTGACGCCAAATAATCAGCAAACTGTCGAACATACGGAATCAGATAATTTCCAATCTGTTCCTGCATCTCACCAAAAATGACATTGATACGGCTAAATGGGTCAGTGTTAGCGGCAGCATCAGACGCACCCTTAACTGCTTGTTCAAGGTCACCCAACATATTGGTTGAACCTTTAAGTTCAGGCATCAACCTGGTTAGTTGCGTGGTGTTACCGTTGAACGCTTTACCCAACAGGCTTGCCGCTTTTTCAACGCTAATCTGTTTTGAAGCAGACAGGTCAAGGGCAATCTGCATTAACTTGTTAGCGTTAGACACCGAACCCGTAGCGGTGGCCAAAGACTGATATGCCGGCCGAAGGGAATCATCAGCGACCCCCGAAGCCATTTGCCACGAAGAAATTGAATCTTCGACAGACGCAATAACTTCATCATTCGCACCCAAAGTATTCTTCAGGGCGTTCGCCAAAACCGCCTGTGACTTAGCATCAACAACCGCCGCTTTACCAGCATCCTTCAACGCAGAAACAGCAGCAGCAAGCCCAACACCAATACCAACACCAGCAAGAACACCCTTAAGTTTCTTGCCAACCGAACTGAATTCTTTTTGAGCGTTCTTCAAACCCTTATCATCAAAGACAGATTTGACTGCAAGAATAATTGAACCAGCCATTTAAAAACCCTTCATATTCACTAGTTTCGCAAAATCCGAAACCACTTTGTCAACTTCACGCATAGCCTGTGGCAATGACTGTTCAGCAGCAGGATAAACGAAACGGGAAGCCTTACCACCCAACGCACGGATCAACGCCCGACCCTGACCGCTCACCCTGTGCATACGTTCAGTGTTCTTCCATTTGTAAGACCTGGTTCGCCCCGTGCCTTTATAACCAGCATCAATGAACCGCCCTGAACGCCCAGCCATATCAGCCATAGCAACAGCAGGGGAAGCAGCACGAATACGAACCAATGAAGTAACCGTTCGGCTACCAGAAGACTTAGTTCGAAATTCAATTTTCACATCAGTAGGCGAATGAACACGGCCCTTAGCATCAGTAGACGCGTTCCAGTTCAAACGCCCCCGTTGCATACCGCTAGGCGGTGTCACAGACGCTAACCGGTTCTTAATAGCCGCCTGAACAGGTTTGGCAGGTTTCTTAGCTTCACGCAGTAACGCTTTACGAAATTCAGGGTCAATACGTTTTAGGCGGCGTTGCAATTCACGCACATCATTTACGCTTGCACTTTTCGCAGATACGCCAGCCGAACGCAATGACCCCACAGTTTTAGGGATTTCAAGTTTCAGCATCAGCGAACCACCTTCAACCCCAATTCTACCGCAGGTAACAAAAACGTTACCTTTCAATGTTGCTCAAACTGCACCAGGTATGGTTCAATAGACGAACAAGGCAGTAACTAGAAAAAGGAAAACTAATGAACACTGACACATACACAGTCGAACCGATCAGCGGTGAAGCCCGAAAGCTTTACAACGAACTAATGCTGGAACATTCCGCAAACATCATCACCGGTCAAAAAAACATTGAAGCCGAACTGTGGGATATTGCAAAACTGTTCCCAGAAACCTATGACACCATTGACCACATCACAGACGGTCTGTTTCAATACGAAGCAGCACTAATTGAAATCGGTAAAGGCAACATCCCCGCAGATAATGTTTACTATCAGGCCCTAGTGGTTCGATTGGCATACAACGCCATTACCAACATTGACGGATTTGCGTGGATAGTCGCCAACAGCCGATTCACCGAACAAGACATTCAAACAATGATTGACCTAGCAGCGTCACAAGTGGTTTGGCACAAAAACTTTGAAATTGACGAACGCCTAACAATGGAAGGCGAACAGGCTGGTTACCTGCAATACGTTTACTGTTCCTGCAAACTGCACAACTGTAAAGTGCTATCAAACTAATCACCAAACAAAAAGAACCCCCCACCAACCTGGTAGGGGGGTTCTTTATTGACTAGGTGAAGCTTTAGCAACCAAAACTTTACCCATCGTGAACAACATTCGTTCACTTTCCTGCATCAAAACACTAGGGGCAATGCCTGTTTCAACTGCAAGGGTGGCAATAAACCAATGGGCTGAAGTTTCGCCTAGCCCTTTGATTTTGGGTCAGCATCACCAACACCAACTTGTGCAACATCATCCACCCACTCAAGGAACGGTTTACCCGTAACCTTCGTGCGGTGTTCAACGTGCCACGCCAAATAAAGCAGGTGGGTTAGCTTCAGTTCGTGTTCAAGACGTGCAATAGAAAGATTGAATTCGTTTTCAAACGCCACCATATCGGAAGCGACAGCAGTCACATTCTTGCTGGTTTCATCCAAGAAATCAATGCGTAGATTCATTCTCATAGGTTACGCCGTTGCCCTAGTGATAGTGCCGGTGGTAGGCCACGTCACGCTGAACGAAGACAGGTCACCGATAGTGCCAGTAACAGGGGTGTAGTTGTTGATTAGACAGGTCGCAGTGTAAGACGGGTTAGTTGCTGAAACAGCAGAACCTAGCGGCTTAATGACCACAGTGCCAATCGTGTTGATTAGGCTGTTCAGGGTTGCGTCAACCGAAGCGGCAGCGTAATCCTGGTAGAAGTCAAGTTTGACCGAACCTGAAACGATTCCACCAACAACAGTGCGGTAAGCAGTCGAAGCAGTTCCGAACGCGGTGGTCTCAACTTCGTTTGAAGTAATCTCAAGTGTGGCTGAAGAAAGGCTTGAAGTCAGATCAGTGCCGTTCAAGCTAATCTGAAAGTTTGTTGCTACAAATTTTGGCATTTAATTTTTTCCCTAGTTAGAGTAAACCGTGACAGCAAATTCTGCTGCTAGGTATGGTATTTCTGCAATTGTGATGCTTCCATATGTTGAAAGCCCCGACACCCGAAGGTTTTGAACTACACCACCAAGTGTCTTATCTGATTCTACCGCAGTTTTTACGCTCAACGCCCCTGACGGATTACAGTAACCGTCAATCTTGTTTTGCCCTGACCGTTCATCAGCCCGACCAGCAACCACAGTAATCTTAAACAAGTATTCATCAAGCCCACGCCCAAACGTGGTATCAAAGTTGATAGATACCGGTTCAACAATCGCAATCGGTGGGTTAGGTGAATCAGGCACAGTAGCGGCAGTGCGTAGACCTGCAATGGTGGCAAGGTTAGTTGCTAGACCGTCACGAATTTGTGAAATGGTTGCCATTATTGGAAGTTTCTCATAAGACGGTAAGGATCAATCAACTGTCGAACATCAGGGTCAAGGCTGGAACTGACACGCATCACACCCATATCGCCAAACCCTGCAACACCCAACGGTGAATCCGCACGTTTGAAAATGCGTGAAGCTTGAATTATGGTTGCCTGTTTGACCGCAATCGGCACAGCAGACCAGCCCCACGTTCCAGTGATTTGCACGTTAGCCCTACCTGAACCAGTAGTGAATCCATAGTTCGCTGATAGATAGTTACCAGCCAAAACCATTTCAGTAAACGGCCAACCGGTCAGACCGCCCACAACGTTGTTTAACGGGTAAAGCTGATAATCGGTTGAAGTCAACGTTGTGTCATACGTGCCGTTATCAAGGCTAGAAAGTTTGACTTCAGTAACAGTCAACAAGTCATCAAGAATAACCTGGTAAGTGTTTTCTGACGCAAACACACGTGTTGCCGTGCCTGACGGGTAAAAGTATCGTTGTGCATAACCGTCAATTAAACGGCTGGCTGCTTCAACAGCCATTTCCAATTGCGTGTCATCAATGGTGTCACTGATTCGCAAACTTGTTTTTATTTCGGTCAGGGTTGCATACCCGTTAGTAATCGCCATCAAACACCTTCTAAAAGCCTACGCTTCTAGTTTACCGCCTACTGATTCGGGCTTTAATGTCAGTCGAACTAACACCCTTCGTGTAAGGCAAATAACATAAACCAATACCCCGTTCATCAAGCCACGCCTGATCAAAACCCATCTGGGCGTGATAGTCACGAACTGCCCAGTCAGACCCAATAACAATCAAGTCAGGTTGAACCCAGTCAATAGCAGTGCGTGAATCAGCACCGTCAAAGTTCGGCACAACATCGTGAACGAAACGGCAAGCCAGCAATACTTCAGCCCGTTCCTGATAAGACATCACGGGCGGTTTACCTTTATACGCTTCAATAAATTCGTCAGTGTTCAACGCAACCGTCACCTTACCGAACTGACGGCAACGTTCCAAAAACCTGACGTGACCAGCGTGAAACAAATCAAACGTGCCACCCGTATAAACTTTCAATCCCACCGGTTCGCCCTTCTAATCGCTAAAGACCAATTGCCTTCAGAATAGTCACCATCAGTAACCTTACGTTCAAACAGTTGCTGATTATTGCTGAAGCTCACCGCGTTCTTCGACTGAAACCCAGAATGAAGTGTGCTGCTGTTTTCGTGATGAACCACAGCCCCGATACGGTTGATAACAAAACCAGCGTCAATAATACGCCGCTCATAATCGTTATCATCAAAATACAAAGGGTAAAAACGTTCATCATAAAGGCCAACAGTTTCAACAACTTTTTCACCTAACGCTATACCCGACCATTCAGGGTTTGTGCCAATAAAGTTCAACGTTGACGAATCAACACAGTCTGCGATTTGTTTCAACGCACCAGGTTCAAACCACGCATCATCATTAATCAGCAACCAATACGGGGCGTAAGGGTTTGCTTTCACAATCAGATTCCACGCCCCAACCAAACCTAACCCGAACGGCACACGCACAACCCACAGGTTTGCTACCCAATCTGATTTGACAGGATTCCACGAAGCAGTGCCACTGTTATCAACAATCATCAAATGTTCAACAGGGTAATCAATGGAAGCCAACAGGCGGTCTGCTTTAGCAAACTGATTGACTACCGCGAAACCTAGAACGGGAATCACGCCAACAACTTCGATAGCAACGGCAACCAGTGTTGTTGCCAAACCGTTTCAGTGTCAAACTGTTTAGCAAAATCAATAGACGCTTGCGAACGGCCACGCCCACGCTCATAAGCAAGTTCCAACGCAGACACAATTGAAGAAACGTTTGGGGTCATCCACAACGCATCTTGACCTGCATCCCACGTCATCGTGCCATCAACCATCCAGCAATCTTCTGAAAGCAGGTCAGGGGTTGCTGCCCAACTAGAACCAATAACGGGTGTGCCACACGCTTGAGCTTCAACAGTAGGAACACCAAACCCTTCACCGTAAGACACGGCAAGTAGAACATCCATAGCCGAATAGAATCCAGCCAGGTCTGCACGGCTGACACCGTAACGGTAATCTTGCACGGCAGGGAACGTCACTGCTTCTTTAGGGATACCAAACGCCGCCAACATTTTGAGCAAATTCCAACCAACACCACCAGCACCTAAAAAGTCTGTGTGTAGATACAACATCGTGTCAGGGTATTTCTTTTGAAATACGCTAAACGCCAACAGGTTTTCACTAAACGCTTTTCTGTGGATCAGCCCTGAAGACTTATTAGCGGCAACCATACCCACAACAAACCGGTCACCTGCACCAATAAAATCACGCCCGTCACGCCCACCAATCGTGTCAGTAGGTTTCATCAGTTTCGTGTCAATCGAATGTGGCACGTATTCACATTCAATGCCAGCATTATTCAACTGACGCACACCGTGTTTCGCCATAGCAATAGGGGTGACGTTATCCCGTTTAGCCCATTCAGCAACAGCAGGTGGCAGGGTTACGTGGTCAAGTGGAATCCACGAAGCAATCGGTTTCCCATTCCACCCATTACCTTTTAAAATCCAAGTGTCATAAAGGGTTAGCAGTAGCTTTGGCAGGTCAGGATGTTGCGACATAAAGTGTGCATAGTGCATCCCTACCACGTCATTACTGTAAGCATCTAACCCACGTGGATAGTGTGGAACAGGGCCATAGGGTGAACGGTATTCATCAACCACACCTTCCAAACCATAGTTTGAAACGGCAGCCACTTTAGCCCCGTCACGTTTCAACAAGTCAATCAACAGTTTTGCCTGTTCGCCGTAACCGGTTGGCATACCTGGTGAATTCGACCAAACTGCCACCGCCCCGTTCAACGGTTTGGTTTGTTTGGCTGGGTTGCCTGATTTTCCCACTTTGTTCCTTTCGTTACTCAAATAGTAGCAAAATAACAGTTTGGTAACATTCAAAAAAGTTTGTAGAAATGTCACATTTTTTGTTTGAAATGTGGTTGAATATAAACACAAGGAAGCAACAAGAAAAGGAAACCAAATGATCAGCATCAAGTTCAGCACCAACAAAAACGGTCAAAAAGTAGCTTACGAATGGCACAACGCAGCAATGCGTTGGGTTCGTATGAACCTAGCAAAAGCAGAACTGCTAGTTGCTACCGCCGAAAACGTGGAAGTCTGCTAATGCAGACTTTTGCTGACGCAGTGGCAATCATTAAAGCCGAAATTGCTGACTTTGATAACAACCCACTAAGACTTCAATCACAAGAAGCCCGTTGGATTTATGTAGGGCTGAAAAGGGCATTAGAAGCCCTTACAAAATAGGTTTCCTGCCATCCCCCTACGCAGGATAAAACACAACCCCCCAACTCTACGCTGTTGGGGGGTTGTGAATTTAAGGGCAAGCCGTGTTTAGCTTGCACCACCCTTGAAGTAACCAATGTGGGTAGCGTGGGTTAGGCCACCATCAAGGCGGATAATTCCACGATAGGTCACAACATCAGTGTTAAAGGCGTAGTCGCTTGACTGATCTACACGGATACCGCCAGCAACACGAACCTTGAACGAAGGTAGGTGACCGAACAGAACCGACTTGTTACCAACACCAGTAGCAGCAACCGCAGGGTTCTCATAAACTGAGTAACCTAGCAGGGTGGCTGGCTGACCTGGAACAGCACTGTCAGACCAAATGTAGTTGCCAGCACCATCCTTCATCTTACGGGCAGCAGCAATACCGGTCTTCGACATCTGGAAGCCCAGACCTGGAAGAACACGCGCACCGTCAGCAATACCGTAAACAAGGTCAATCAGGTTTTCATAAGTTGCAACACCCGAAACACCAGTTCCACCAGTAACAACCGAACCAGCAGCAGCAGCCAACTTAGTAGTTAGAACGCTGTTAGCCGAAAGACCTAGTGCAGTTCCAAGTTCCTGAGCAATGTAGCCTGAAATGTCAAAACCAGCGTCAGTTAGAAGCTCACTTGAAACAGATACAAGGGCAGCGTATTTCTCAGCACCCAAAGTGATGCTTGAGAAAGTAGGGTTGCTTTCGGTGATAGCCGAACCAGCAGCAACAGACCCAATCGAAGAACGGGCAGTTGCGGTTGGGATAACTAGCGATTCACCCGAAGCAGTGTTGAAAACTTCCGAAGTGGTAAGCATAGGGCCAACCAACGAAGCAATCTCAAACACCTGGTTGTAGAATGACTGACCAACAGTGTTGCTTGAAGGAACTAGGGCAGCACGGGTTTCACGAACGAATTCGTGACCACGAACTTCACCCTTAGCAATCGAACGAAGAAGGTCACCGTCATTTGACTGACGGGCTTCAACCGGTGCAAAACCTTCAGCCGCTTCAACAGCACGGGCTTCACGTTCAGCAACTTTCTGAGCAGTTGCAATTGCAGCGTCACGGGCTTCAATGTCAGCCTCTAGTCGCTCAATCTTAATTTTTTCCTCAGACGAAAGACCACGTGATTCGGCAGCAACAGCGTCAATAACTTCACGCATCTGTGCAACCAAATTGTTACGGGTTTCCGACTGAGCTTTAATGAAATCACTCATTTGGTAATCCTTAGATAAATTTGATTTTTGGAATTTGCTGACGTGCAGACACTGACCAGCGTTAGGCCGTGCCGACACAGAACCTGTTTAGATTCTACCGCAGTTTTTTAAGCACCCTTTAGGGCGAAAGAAAACCCCTGCCTAGAGTAGAACCGGCAGGGGTTACACGCTGTAAGTTAGCGTGTTTCTTTCGGGGTGACTGTTCGCACATCCTTCGGGGCTACCGCTGAAGCTTCTAAGTCTTTCAACAGTTCAGCAATCGCACCCACTATCGGATCACCCGACACTTCACGAATTACACGAATAGCAATTTCGATTTCGTTCACAGAAGTCATAGTGCTAAACCTTTCTCAAGTAGTTTCAATTTTAGTTGCTGAAGTTCCAGCAAATCCAACCCGTTATCAGGGGCAGGTTCAGGGGTGTCAGTTAGTTTGTCAACAACGCTTTTAATCAGTTCAGCCTGGTCAGCGTCTAACTGTTCACCGTATTCCAACCGTGCCAAACTGTCTGCAAGTTTGTCAGGGTCAATGTTTCGTTGTTCACGAACCGATACTGTGCCAGCGGTAGCGGTGTAGGCAGGGAAAGACACCAAACTGATTTCGAACACACGCACTTGTTCAAGGGTTCGAACACTGCCATCATCAGACCACGAATCTTTAATGACGTTGAACCCGAATGACATTGAATCAATAGTGCCGGAACGAATCAGTTCAGCAGTGTCACGGCCACGTTGCGTGTTAGCGATTCTTGCCCACGCACGAAGACCAACTTCATCTTCCCAAAGTTTTAGTGTGCCACCGCGAACAGACGCAAGCGGTTCACCAGCATCGTGATTCCATAGCAGTTTGATTTCGTTGCGTGACTGTAACGATTTACGGAAAGCACCAGGTTCAATGCGTTCAATGAACGGCAGTGGTTCGCTATCACTGTTGAACACAGCGGCGTAACCTTCGAACGTCATACCGTCACCGTCTTCACGAACTTCCAAGTTAGTGACGTGAACACGCTTTTCAGCTTTACCCAAATCACGGGCTTCAGGTGTGCCACCTTCAACAGCGGACTTTATAGCCCACGCAGCGTTCAGCCACTTCTTACGATTTTCCACAGTTTCAGTCATAGTCTTTCTTTTACCTTCTGCTTCAAGCCTAGCAACAACGGAATCAGCAAAATCTTTAGCCCGTAATGCTTGACGTTTAGTAGGCCCTGAACCCCAAAGTAGGTGTGCAACCAAACCAGCACCAGGGTATTCGGGGTCTGATTCGTTACTGTTTTTCGGGGCATCCAAGTCAGGCAAGTGTCTAGCAATCCACGCCGAAATGCGAACCCATTTGTTATCAGACACACGCCCTTGAGCCATTTCACGGGCTTCACGAATAGTCGCAGGAACTAGCCCGTCACCGCCTAAACCTTCTTCGTAATAACGCAAACCACGCCGTGCTGCTGCTTGCATATAAGCAGGGGCTGGCACATTCAACGCACGGTCTTCAGGCTGGTCAGGAATGTTAGACGGTGTAAAAGTTTCGATACCCAACGAACGATAAGCACGAACAGCATCAGGATTATTTTCAACAGCAGCAGTGACATCATAAGTTTCAATAAGCTTTTCGGCAGTCTGCTTTTTGTATACAACAGAATCAGCAGTTGAACCTGGATTCATTATTAGACGGCTGTAAGTAACATCTAAACCTGCAAGTTGATCAACAGTGTTTGAACGGTCTGATTCCGGTCTGCCCGTAACAATAAAAACTGCCCCGTCAAGACTTTGAACAAAATCCCAAACACGTTGCACCAAACGGCCACCCTGAACAATCGTGCCATCAATGTCAACAATCACAATCGGATCACCTTCAGCACGAACAGAATCCTGTTCAACAATAGGGTCAACCTGTTCAGGGTCTTCCATTTCAACCGCCAACATTGACGGTGCTGGAATCTTTTCCAACTTGAAAACATTCATAATCATTAGTTTGTCAGTCGGTGTAAAAATGCCGTCATCTTCTTCAAAGATTCGAACAACCGCAACATCTTTTTCAACCGCAACAACCTGTGCCACAATCTCAGGGTCAAGAACATCCCACGAAACATAATCGTCAACCGCTAGTGAACCGATAGCGGCACGTTCACCTTCAAACGGTTCATCATCACTAAGGCTTATCGCAATCGCCTGATCAATGGCATCTTGCTTAGTGGTGTGACATCCGTAAGCTTCACCAGCATCATCAACCACTGACCAGCCTGAACAGTCAGCGTTTTTATCAGTAATGAAATAGGGCATTAAACGGGTATCCTTAACCAACTAACAATGTGGTCACCGCTATCTGAAAGCATAAACAGTGACTGATTTGGGAACAAAGTAAAGTTTTGAATGCTTGACGGGTCAATGGAAAAACCGTTTTCAACTGAAACAGTTCCATTACCTAAGTAAAGTTTTTTAGTGTTGCTTTCATTATGGATATACAACACAAACGGGTTGACGCTATTGCCATCAACCTGCACGGGTGTTACCCCAACTGTTACCCGACCCGAACTGATAGACATTACTGACCTTCAGGTTGCAACTGTGTCGAAATCAAACCAGCGTGAGTAATAGGCGGCAAGTTCAAAGCTTTCAAAGTTTCTTCAGGGTCAAAACCGACAGTGATCAAGTCACGTGCCATCTTGATTCGCATTTCTTCAGAAGTCAGTTCAGAAGCAGTCAAGTTAATGTTTGCCAACGGCACACGGTGCTGGTCACCGCCAACAACAGCAGACATATCTTCAAGGGTTCGAACATCGTTCACCGACATAATGCCAGCCTGTGTCATAACGCTGTAAGACGTTGCACGTGATTGTAAGTCACCACGCAGAAGTGCGTTCATATTGAATTTGATAAACGCCTGTTCAGTTGAAATCAGACGGCTATAAGCCCATTCAATTTTTTCAGTGATAGGTCTTAGACCGTGCGAAATCCACTGCAAGTTGTTTTGTTCAACTGACGCATAAGTGTTTGAACCTGGTATGCCTAGCAGGTGCGGTGGAATGTTGAACGCACGGGCAATTTCTTCAACCACGAACCGGCGAGATTCCAACACCTGTGACTTTTCAGGATCATTCGTTAGTTGCTTCACGTCAACACCAGCACCCGTCAAGATGCCAGCCTTGTGTGACTTCTTCAAACCACTATGACGGTTGTTGAATCCGTCAACCAAGTTCTTAGCTTGTTCAGGGGAGATCGGAAGAGCACACGTCTGAACT
>ERZ650310.94-NODE-94-length-25589-cov-70.361205_pt1 | contig 25589 bp, 37 predicted proteins | sample MGYA00376246_ERZ650310 | MGnify/ENA primary metagenome ERZ650310 (study PRJEB26733, sample SAMN07839286) | wastewater metagenome | biome: small river; feature: stream; material: water | place: USA: North Carolina | collected 2016-03-01 ...
CTTCCACGTGTATCTACGGGAATCGGAAACGCTATCGAAAATATGGGCGATGCTGCACTGGTCGGCATGGCAAAACTAGGCGAAGCAATCGACAAGGCTTTGAATGTTTCTGGAATCATCAACACAATTGCCGACTCGCTTACGGGTTTAGCGGAACGATTCGGAAGTCTTGACCCTACTATTCAAAAAGCGGTGTCAGTTTTTGCGGTGTTGGTTGGAGCGATAGGACCTGTAATTTTTGCGGTCGGTTCACTGGGTACACTTTTTGCGGAAGGCGGTATTTTGTACGGTGGACTAATGGCGTTGACAGGACCTATCGGCTTAGTGGTTGGTGGCGTTGTGTTGTTAGCGACTGCAATCATAACTAACTGGGATAAGATTAGTCAGGTCTTGAAAGATACGGGCATTTGGTCGGCTTCAATAGATTTGTTTTATCAGTTTAAAGATGCTTTGATTGCTGGGTTTGAAGCAATCAAAGAATTGTTCACAACAGTTTGGAGCGGAATAAAAGACTTTGTTATTCCGTATTTCTCAAATCTTTGGGGTGCGGTGCTTGATATTTTCAGAGGTGCGATTAAGATTTTTAGCGGTGTATTTCAGGTTCTAAAGGGTGTTTTTACGCTCAATTTTTCTGAGATAAAAGACGGTGTTGTTAAGATTTTTAGCGGTCTTTTTGAAACCGTTATCAATCTGACTATAAAGGCTATGGGTATTTTTACCTCTATTTTGGGTAAGGCGTTTAGCTTGGTGGGGCTTTCGATTGTTGGCGACCCGTTATTGAAGTTATCGCAATCTATGGCAGATATGCACATAGGAGCAACCAAAACCGCAAACGCAGTAACAGCACTGGGAAAAGCAGTTGAGGAAACAAGCAAAAAAAGCCTAACAACAAACCTTACAGGCGTTTCTACGGGAAAAACGGACACAAAAAAAGCAGGTTCGACTGGCGGAAAGTCTGACTCACAAGTTTTAGTTGAGGAGGAAATGAAGAAGGCGAAAGATTTTGCAGAGCTCTATAGTAGGAGTATTGAAAACGTTTCTCGCTCGATCGTCAAACATGGCTTAGAAATCAAATCAGAATGGGCAAAAGTCGTAGCAGGATTCAACAACCTTGAAATCAAAATCAAGCCGATTGATACGACTGGATTAGTATCGGCTGTTACCCGTGCGAAGGGTGCGTTTTATGCGTTCCAAGCTGGAAGTACCGATTTTGGGGCTAATCTTTTGCAGATGAATCAGCAGATAAACCAACTCGTAAAAGGTGCATTAAATGACGGTGTGGCTCAGTTTGGTGAGCTAATAGGTGGTATGATAACAGGAACGGCACAGTTAAGTTCATTGCCTGCGATTGTTGGCGGTTTGCTTGGTGACTTGGCGGTAAGTATCGGAAAGACAATGATTGCGTTTGGTACGGCTGGATTGTCCTTGAAATTCTTTGCGATTGACCCGACTTTGGCATTAATCGCTGGGGCTGGTTTGGTTGCTTTGGGTACTGCGTTGAAATCTAGTGTTTCAGCTACGGCAAACGGTGGCGGTGCTAGTAGTTCGGCTTCGACGGCTTCGGCTTCTAGTGTACAAGCGGTTCAATCTTACAAAATGCCTGTACTTCAAATCGAAGTTACAGGAAACAGTACGATAAAAGGAAACGACATTTATACTGCTTATACTAATACGAATAAGAATCGAACTATAACAAGATAGGTATGTACGGATTAAGATATACACTGCCGTTTTTGGATATAGACGGTCTTCGAAATGTTGTTAATTTCTATAAACGAGATTATAGCGGAGGGGTTGAAGTATTGCAAGGCGTAGCAGGACAGGAGGTTATTATTCAAAAGAACTTGGGTGGAAATGGTGACATTGAGTGGATTAATACTACCGAAGTGGCTATATCATTCTATCCGTCCGAATCCGTAAATCTTACGTCGTTTCGCTCGATGTCAAATCGTGACTGGCGGGTTGAAATAATCGAAAATGGAGAAATATTATACGTGCTTTGGTTGGTTAATTCGGATGCACGACAACCAATGGCGATACGAAATAGACCTGTATCGTTGAAAGCTACGGACGGTTTGGGATTATTGAAAAACAAGAAAATTGATATTCAAAGAACGGAAATTGTTTGGGTTAATACGGAAACGTTAGAGGAAAAAACACAAGTATCGCAACCGCATGGCGATAATTGGGTGAGCGACGAAGTAACAATGTCGCTTGATTATTTCGAGAAACAAGGCGTTGTCAATTTGCTGTTTTTGTGCTTTCAAAAGACGGGTTTCGATTTGGGTGTTCGTGTAGTTTGGAATGTGGTTAGTGATTATATGGTTGCTGGTGAAGATAGTCCCTTGTCGCTAATTGTCATTTCATTGGATGCTTTCAAAGGTAAATCGGTGTACGATACTTTGCTCATGTTATGCCAAACTTTTGGATTCTACATTGAGCAATTTAGAGGTCAGTGGCGAGTAATTAGAATCAATGAACTTGCAAGCAGAAAGCATATAGGAGTTGATTATACATTCACGGAAAACGGCACGTATCAAGTTTCTTCGGAGCATGAACAAACTGTCAAAATCGGCTCTATTCTTCGAGATTATCCAGACGTTTATTATGTGAATGACGACCACGACACATTTTTCTTTGAACCTTACAAGTCATTGAGCGTTAAGTGTGTTTTCGGTCAAGGTCGAAATTTGATAGATGGGGACTTTAAAAATGTTGGCAATTTAATTCAACGTGGTTGGTCTGTTTTTCTGCTCAATCCGACGTTTATTGTCAATCGGGAAAGTCAAAAGTATGGATTTGAATTGTCGGGAAGCACTCCAGAGGGCTACATGAGATTACCTAGAATACAAGCATTGAAAGGTCAAGGAATTAAGTTTTCATTTGACTTTAAGCGTTTTGGCGGTAACAATAACACGACACTTTTTAAGGTTTCTTTGTTTATTGCCAATGCAATAGAAACCACTGGATATATTTTCAAGGATTCAGAAACTGATAGTTTAGCGATTGCTGGGGATTGGGAATTTACAACAACTTTTGACAAGTGGGTGAAGCGTGGCAAAGCAAATATGCCTTCTACCTTTCTGGACAATGATTGGTCTTGGAAACGATTTGAATTAACGACACCAGTTTGGACAGGCTCTGATTATAGTATTCAAATAGAAATTGGCAATGTCAACAATACCCCATCTGGAACAGTCGCATACGCCAATTTCGAAGCAAAGGTTTACTCTTCTGGAAGTCAACCCAAATCGCAAAAAACAACAATTAACACGATTGCGGAGTGCGATTATTCACCGTCTGATTTCGATATTCAGTTTGTGGATGATGCACGAAGCGACCTAGTAACAAGTATCGGAGGTGTGTACTCATGGTGCCGTCCGAATAGAATTGAAACCTTGACATTCGATGAAGTACTGGCAACCTCTTTGTATAATCTTAGGATGCACGACAACCCGAATATTGAAGGTTCGTTTATGTACAAGGGTAGATTGATGACGTGCGACACGTTTTGGAATGATGCCTTTGACCCTCGTTATCTGTTTTGGTCTGGCGAAATCAACCTCCGAAACAAAGAAATCAGAGGTGTATTTGTTCCGATTTGTGACACGGACATTAGTAGGAATGTTGAGTACTCGTACAACGATGTAAACGATAACGAAAACGTAACACTTCGGAAATTAATAACGATAACAGAAGTCGAAACTGGCAATGATTTAGACATTGACACTAACGGCTCAGAATATGAATTTGGTTCAGATTTAAACGATTTACCTTGATGAAAAAATTAATCATTCTTCTTGTTGTTTTTGCTTATACCCTTTCTGCTTACTCTCAAAAAGTAGCAGGAAGGCGTATTTTTTACGCTCAAGATGATTTCAAAATCTACGGTGCTGGTTCGTTTGGCACAACTAGAGATAATCCACGCTGTTATCGTTTCGACGAAAAAAACACAGGATTTTCTCGTAAGGTCTATATTTCACAAGCCGATTCGGTAGCGAATAAGGGAGGTATAGGCTTGCAAATATGTGAGTTTGATTCCGCCAACACGAAACACGCTTCGATAATTTGGCGACACGATTCATTAATCGTACTAAAACGTACAACTCGTGGCGGTGCAAATAGCATTGTTGCGACCTATCCAAATAAAACCCTACCCTTGTGGCTTGAGGTTGAAAGGTTCGGAAACAATGCGTTCATCAGATATTCGACCTCACTAGACACGGGTTCTGTTAACTATCAATTAGCTTCAACAATCACGGGGATTTTCACGAAGCAAACGAAATTCATAACTAGACTAGCGGTTGCGAGTGGTTCAGATTCGTATCTAGCTAATGCAAGATTCAAGCATTTTCTATCTGGTTCGACTTGGGGTAGTGGCGGTGGCTCTGGTGGTGGTGGTGGGCAACTTGCGTGCAATTGCGGTTTTAGCATTGTGTCTGTTAATCAGGTTACAAACACAACAGGGCAATTTATTTTCAATTCATGCAATGTGTCAAACATCACTTGGAAGCTAAAGGCTGGCAGTACGATTCTAAGCACAGGAACGCAAGCCGTAACTTCTTCGACAATACCGTTCACCATTCCAAACGGCACATCTTCGGGAACTTACACCATAGAGGCTAACGCAAATAACTGTATTGGCGTAGATTCAAAATCGTTTACTTACACGGTTCAATCTAGCTCTTCGGTTGCGTGGGTGCAACATCCAGGCGGTTATAATCTGTACAATCTTAACGGGAGTATAGCATCTACACCTCTAACCGTCACACTTACTGGAGCAAATGGAAATATCCTAAGTGCTTTTAGTTCACAAACTTGTCCTTCTGGGTATGTTCTTTCTTCCGCAATAGACGGAGGCAATAAAATCGTTGGAGGAAATAATTATGGATGGGTTACGGGACTTCCTAACAATATCACAGTAGTTCCAGATGGTCGGGTTCACGTGTTGACGGTCGGGTGCGTTGGGGATATTTGGGGAAGTGGCAGCAATAAGGGCATCGTGAATGTTATGCAAGAATTCTTTAAAGTTGGCGGTTCGGTTGCTAGTACTATTTCGGTCGATGCAGGAATGACACTGATAGATTATCATGCAAATTTCAAGCCCGACAGAACAAAAAGAATACCTCAATTTTACTATCAATTGCCAGATTTTTATTTGCCTGATATGATGAACGTAACGTCAATAGGCATACCGAAAACAATTGAAACATTCGACCTCCGCAAAAGAGGGTTTAAGTTTTTCGATCCCTTGACAACAGCAGGGCAAAACGCAATACCTACAAGCAATTTCTATCGCTTAGACCCTGACAACTGGGCAACAACAAAGAGTGTAAGCATTATGAACAATGCAACACAAGCAGAAGCGGAAAGCTGGGCGACTGAATTAATGTCGATGCCGATTCGTGGAAAAATAGAACGGGATGGAGAATACAGGGCGGATGGCTCGTTGACAAATACAGGGTACACACGGGAGCGTGATTTCTTCAAAAAAGCGAAAGAAATTGCACCTAATACGATTATAGGAGAACACCAGAACGCACCCTACAAAACACCCTCCGCATGGTTCGAAGGAACGACAACACTATCAGAGATTGCAAAGTGGCGAAACAGTGGATATACAGCCGACCAACTAAGAAGCCAAATTTCGGCAGGAGGTTTGCAGACTGGATTTTGGGGTGACGTGTCGGGCTTGGCAAGTGGCGAGAATGCAGGAAAGTATATGGACATAGACGTTTCGGCATACACAGCAGAATACAACAGTGCCAATACTTTGTATCGTGTGGCGTGGGAAACATGGGTGAATAGAAAGTACTTTCCGACAAAAACCGTTACCGTAAAAACAGAAGGGTTCGACGAAGTTTCAGTGCATAATCTATCTGGATTTAGGTTTGACGGGATTATTGAGTCTTGGGGATGGGCTGGCGGAGGTGCTAGAAATGGCATACAACCCACTTGGAGCGGTGCAATGTTTGACAATGTTGCTGCAATCGCAAACTTTATCGGTGGTAAAAAATCGGGTGTTTCCATTTGGGAATCAACGGGAAGTTTGCAAGAAAGCGACCCTTCGGTTTATTATTCTAACAATTCGCTTATAGGCGTAGCGGATGGAAGCACAAATCAGACGACCGCAAATGCAATCGGTACTTATCCGAATCGTGCAATGTGGGGGCTTGAATACGTGGCTGGGTACATGGAAAAGCACAGCAGAATACCTTCCGACATTGTGCAAGATGGCGAAGCGTGTCAAAATGAAATCAGTACAGATGGTGGCACAACATGGACAACAGGCGACAACTTGATGCCGTTGCAACTCGAAAAAGACAAAAAACCGATGGCGTGGAGTCGCTCGAATACAGGGGCTACCAAGCTGGCTATCTTGGCAATGTTTCCACTAAACACGCCTGAATCTCAATATAGTTTCAAGATTCGGGGATGCGGTATCACGGGAACAAAAACGGTTACGGTCAACGGGCAATTTCCAGAATTATACATTTTAAATCAATAATATGAGAAAGGTATTATATCTATTGGGTGAACCGCTCGACATTCAAACACTGTACGAGCAGTCAATTTATATCGTTTTTCGGTTCAAAAACGGTGAGATTCGCAAGGATATGACGGGTTATGAGTCTGATTTAGCAGTATGGCTGAATCAAGGAACAAATCTAATTACAGGTAGTACTCAAAGCGGAGCAATTACATTAGCTTCTACTGCTAACGATTCGATACTTGACGAAATGCGTATTTTTATCGACTTTATCGGTACAAATACTGTTTGCCCTGCTCCGTATTCATACAATTATCGACTGAATATCGAAAAGGACGGGATTGATACTTTTGCACTGAACGGTAAGTTTGTAATCTTAGATGTCGCTCCTGATGATTTTCAAATCGAAGATATTCAGCCTTCTACGGTTACGTTTGTGCAAACTTTGGTTAGCGTTTCGGTGCAGACGATGGATGTCGCTCAACTTAGAAATGAAGCTTTGTTGTTCAGAAATCAAGCGGAGGTTTTCAAGAATTCAGCTTCTAATTCTGCGGTAGTTTCGGCTAATAGTGCGACACTAGCGAGCCAAAAAGCTACCGATTCGGCTAACTCCGCAACGCAATCAGCAAACAGTGCGACCGCTTCGGCTAACTCTGCTACTGCTTCGGCTAATAGTGCGACACAGTCGGCTAATAGTGCGACAGCTTCGGCTAATTCGGCAACAAATGCCCAAGTAAGTGCAGATGGTGCTAGTGCAACAGCCCAAACGGTCGGAAACGTCGTTAATAGGGAACTCCAAATTTTGCCCGCAAAAGCAGGCTCTGCAATGAATATCGGCACACCTGTTTATGTTTCGAGTGCAGACGGTACAAACATTATTGTTTCTCCTGCATCGAACGCAAGCGAAGCCACTTCGTCTAAGGTTATCGGGTTGTTAATGCAAACGCTTGCAAATAATGGGCAGGGTAGCGTAGTAACGGGTGGTAAGTTAGTAGGACTAAACACAAGCACCGCAAGTTTGGGGAATCCTGTTTGGTTAGGGGTTAATGGTGCATTAATCTACGGACTAACAAACAAACCCGTAGCACCTGCACACCTTGTTTATTTAGGGGCTGTTTCACGGATTCATGCTACATTAGGGGAGATTATCGTGCATATTCAAAATGGTTTTGAGTTCAACGAGATTCATAATTATTTGGAAGCTGGATTGCAAGACGGAGATGTTATTCAGTACGAATCAAGTAGCGGTTTGTATAAGAACAAACACCTTTCTCAATCTTTTGGCGGTTCGCCTAACGCAATAATGAGTCAAAAGGCTGTTCTTGAATTTGTAAATAAGAACAAGGCACTTTTTGAAATTCCCCTACAAGCCCCTATCGGTTTTGAGAAATTTACGAGTGAAGGTAGTACAGCAAGTGTAACATATATTAACGGGGTTGTTACCAATTCGCACAATAACGATTTCTTAATCGCTAGTTCGGTCGAAGAATTAAGAGAAATTGAAATAGGGTTCAATAAGCAGTGGTACTGCATCGGGTATGATTTAGATGGAAACGCATTAATAGTCGCTACCTCATTTGTGTCTGGACAGCTTGGTAAGGTTAGAAAAATGCTACCAAATGGGGTTTTATCTGACGTAGCTACGGGCGTTTTACCAAATTCTGAAATCCCTACAAATGCAACCAGAATAAGGATTAATACTGAAAATAATAGTATCACAATCTCTTATACAACGGACAACACAATCTGGACAACTTGGGGAACGGTTGCCATTACGGCTATTACAGGTTATACTTCTAAAAAATTAGGGTTTTTGACTTATAAATTAGATGTAAACAAGTCGGCAACTATTTATTCGTTTAAACGAGCGGACACTTACGAGCATACAGTTGTTGTTGCTAATATTGAGCAAACGGACAATCTGGATAGTAAGTTTTTACTTGTTGGTGGGGGTGTAAAGGGAATACAAAAGCTACCCAAAGCTAACGCAAAGCAAGCACTAGGATTTGTAACTCAAGCTGAAATAGAAACGGCAAAAGCCCTTTTTAGCCTTAATACTCAACCTGCTATCAACTTTGAAAAGTTTACAAGCGAAGGTAGTACGGCAGGTGTAACATATATTAACGGGGTTGTTACCGCAACGCACACCGCTGGATATATGGGTGGGTTTATGATTGCAAGTTCGGTTGAAGAGTTAAGAGAGATTGTTGTTTCTAATAATAGACAGTGGTTATGCTTAGGTTACGATTCGACGGGCAAGGCAATTATCGTTTCAGTAAACGGGGATAATATAGGAAAGGCTCTTAGGATAGCAACAACAGGCGTATTATCGGAATCTACACAACTTTTTCCAGTCACTCGTATTCCAGAAAATGCAACCAGAATAAGGATTAATACTGAAAATAATAGTATCACAATCTCTTATACAACGGACAACACAATCTGGACAACTTGGGGAACGGTTGCCATTACGGCTATTACAGGTTATAGTTCTAAGAAGTTAGGATTTTTGAGCCATGTTGGTTATCCAACACCCAGAACGCTTACGGTTTATTCGCACAAAAGGGCAGAAATTGAGGATACATCTTATAGCCTTGTTTTAGAGGGAATTGAAGAAACAGCGAGCGACACAGATAAATGGTATTTGCTTGGAGGTGGTTCAAGAGGTTTACAGAAATTCAAAAAACCTACTGTTACGCCAATCAACTACGGAAAAATTGAGTATCTGGGTGATTCGATTATAGAACAAGGTGTAAGTATTATTGCTGATTTCTACTCAGGCATTGCTACGGTGTACAATAACGGTCATAGCGGACATTGTTACGGTGCAGGCGGAGCAGGAACACTTAATAATACAACGTTCCTTAATGCTATAATTTCACACGCCCCCGATTTTGTTTTTCTTCAAGCAGGGACAAACGATTTTGGGAACAATGTCGTAATCGGTAGCCCTGATTCTAGTAACGTTAATGAAATGTCGGGAGGGCTTAACGCTATTATCAATACGATTCAAACAGCATTGCCGAATTGTAGAATTATTATTTCAACGCCTTCGCCTAGATACTACACAGGTAGCACGCAATTTCAAGCAAACGGAATCGGAAAATATTATGTTGAGTATGTAGATGCAATTATTTCAGTTGCTGCACGTCATTCGATTATCGTAAACGACAGATGGCGGAAGATGGGTGTTAATCAGTATAATAAAAATGCCTTTACTACTGACGGCTTGCACCTAAAGCCAGCAGGTTATGCAAGAATGTTAGAAGCAGATTTAGCACTATTGAAAACTTTAGTGTAACAAAAAAAAGCCCCTATAAACGGGGCTTTTTCAAACAAACTTACTAACATGAAATACTTTAATTCAATCAGCAAAGACACAGTCGCTTTGCTGTACATTATAAAAAAACTGCTAATGTACCTCACAATCGGGGGTGCGTTAGCTACGGCAAGCTTGGAGTTAAACCCTTATGTTTCGCTTACAATTTTACTTGTACGGGAAGGGCTGGGGGAGTTCTTGAAAATCATCAAAACATCGAAACTAGATGACGAAAATTAACAGAGTAGTGTTTTTTGACGAGGTTCGAAAAACGCTGTTTTCGGGGAAACTACTACAAAGTCAGGTTGAGGGGCTTGATTTGTTTGTGAACGAATACGAGAAACGAAACCTAACGACTCAGCAGTTCGCTTATGTTCTTGCGACCGTGCATCACGAAACGGGTTTCAGATGGCAACCCGTGGAAGAAATAGGCAAAGGGTCAACGAAGCCTTACGGGAAACGGATTAAGTACGACGGCTCAAGATACATTGACACAAAAAATATCTTTTTCGGTCGTGGATATATTCAAGCAACTTGGTATGAAATCTATCAAAAGCTAACACTTGAAGCCAAAAAACAGGGTAAGGAGTGGGATTTCATCAAGAATCCAGAATTATTATTACAGCCTGAGCCGTCTGTATGGTCAGCATTCGAAGGCATGGAAAACGGATATTACACGGGTCGCAAGTTGTCAGACTATATCAATCCGACAAGAAGAGAGTATTTCAACGCTCGGAAGATTATTAACGGAAAAGATTGTGCAGGAAAAATCATGATTTATGCTGAACTTTTCGAATCAGCACTAACCAAATCAACCAATGAGTCTTAAATCAATTTTTAAATCAATCCTTAGTTTTGTATCGAAACTTTGGAGGTCGCTAAACGGAAAAATCAAGCAGATTGTTCCGATTGCGATTAATGTAGTTGAAGCCGTAAAGTCGGTAAACGAATCCCTCCATGGAGATGCGATAGAGTTTATTTTGAATCAAGTTTTGCCCGAAACTAAGGACGAAGCACTTAAAATGCTAAGGTCTAAGCTTTCGGAATTACTGCCAAAAGTCTTGAATAGCCTTGTACTGATTAACGACATTTCAAGCATTCAAGATGAGCAGCAGAAAATAAAATCTATTATCTTAGCGATTAACTTTTCAGACGATGCCGTCAAAAATGCCTTCTATCATTCGCTTTCGGTTCTGATTATTGAAGCCTTAGCGGATGGGGAACTAACATGGTCCGAATCGGTTCAAATTGCTGAGTATTATTACAAAAACATAAAAACATGATTTCTCAAAAGACTTCTTATTTTTTCGGATTTATTATTGCTTTTTTTGTGCCTGATACGGTCGTTCAGATTAATCTATTCGGACACTTGATTGACCCCGTAGGCTTTGCACTTGTATTTTTTTCGAAGTTGCTGATGGGTGGAGCAGGAGCGTTTGGAGTTTGGATATTTAACAGGTTTGTCGAGAACCATAAAAAAGAAAAGCCATCCTAGTTGGATGGCTTTTTTTTGTTGTTAATCTTCTTGACCGTAAAAATCTGATAAATTAAACTTCCAGTCCTTTATCTTTCCAGTTTCTTCTATTTGAAGAATCAGATAATCACCATAACCTTCACCATTGATACATAAAGTATTTGGTACGTATCCATCTTCTTCTGACAAGATTGTCTCGTTATTTGCGTCCTTAATTTCAAAACCTAAGCAGTCAGCAACTTTGTAATGAATATCAGCAGTTTTCCCAATTTCCCAATTTTGGATAATACCAGAATCTATATCAATAATTGGACACCACAATTCACCAACCTTGCAAGGAATATTATTCCCTTCTTCCGTGTCAGATTCACCGTCAACTTCGCTACTTTCCCAACGGCGAACACCAGCCTTTACAAAAAGTGTTTTTAAGTCAAATTCCTTTTCTACTTTAATTTTAGCATTCATCTTGTTTTAGATTCCGATTGACAAAAAAATTAGGGACACCAGAAGCATCCCTAAAAGTAATTCCCAGCCATAATAATTAACCCTCTTTGTAAATCGGCAGGCTTAAAACCGAAGGGTCGAAAAATAGCCTTTTTATCGCTTTCCATGTTACGGTTAAAAAGTAAAGGGAAGCTAAAAACCTCCCTTACTATCATACCCTAAAACCTATTTAACTATGAAAATTGTGGGAGACAAAGGACTCGAACCCATATCCGCATACCGATGTACTAAGCGTGCTTTACCAATTAAACTAGTCTCTCAAAAAAAACAAAAGCATATATTAAAAATACCTAGTTCGCTTTTCTGGCAAAAAGCAAAATGCCTTTGTAAGTTATCCCTATTAATGATTGCTGTGATGGTGAGACTCGAACCCACGCCATCAAGCTATTACACCCTTGCTCTGCCACTGAGTTACATCACAAACCAATACTATCTTACACGTAAATCTATGTGTTTTTGCTGAGAATTACAAGTTTAATACCTAAATTTTGTAAAATGAATTATAGCCATAGGTTCATTTAGGTCGCAACCCTTAAACCAATTTTGAAACTCAGCAAAATTCAAACCGTCGTTGATTGCTAATTGTACAGGACTAATGTACGTCTGATACTTACTTTCGGAATCTTCGTGAGAAACAAACGACTCTAATAGATTATTGCTATCAAAATACAAGCCTTGAACTCCTATCCCGTCCGTACTATCGAACGTAAAAACCTCTATTTGCTTTGACCTGTATGGTTTTCCAGCCCAAACTCTTACTGATAAAACTGCTTCTCCAGCTTCGATTTCGACAAACCTATTTTTCCACAATGGAAAATTTTGTCGAATTGTGTGAATCTTTGCTTCTGCCTTAATCTTTTCAATAAACCCTGTTGGCTTGCCATGTTTTATATTTCCAGCTGGAAATTTAGTTGATACCATCAACACGTATGTTTTCATTTTTGTATTTTTATGGTTTCCTTTTGATTTAATTCACTGCCTATCTCTTCAAAATCCACATACTCGCTCAAAGCCTTTTGCTCAGGTTTTGGCAAACGAGACTGTTTGATAATGCTCACGGCCTTGCTTCCGTGTGCGATAAGTTGAAACGGGACTAGCAAGACCAGACCCACAAAAGATAGTACCTCTACGGCATAGAAAACATAGTCTCTTTTCTGTTCACCTTCATTGAATTGTAGGTTACAGTTTTCGAAGTTGCAGTTGTTGAATTGGTTGTTCATCTCTTAACAGTTTTCAATAAAATAAATACTTCCCTTTTTGATTCGATTAACCTCCAAGCTATCTTGCCAGCCCCAATCTTCAACTTTTAATTTCTTGTTATTGGGTTTCGGCAAACTTGGGTTTTGCTCATGCAACAAATAGTCATTTACATATTTATTGCAATCGTCATACATTCCCTTGACCTGTATCGGCTTGTCTTGGATATAGGGTCTAAACAGCATCCGTACAGGTTTCTTTTTGTCTATCAGTTCCGAGCGTTCCTTTTCCTCCAACTCAGCTTTCAAGGCAACTGCTTTGAGATAATAAGGCTCGAAACTTACAAAACTTTCAATGGCTTTTTCCGAAGCGTTCGGCTTCTGAGTGTCGGACTTCAAAGCGGAGTACTTGTTGCTTATTTTCACGAATGATACAGGTGTAGGGTAGTGGTTCGTTTTGAACATTACGTCTTTGCCGTCTCTTCCGATTAATTCAACCAAAACCTCTTGATTTTCCGCCTTTTTTACCTCAGTCAAAACCACTGATTCAGAAGCGTAAACATCCTCTTGAATCCCTCCCCTTCCAGTAAGAATGTCGTGCAGGGCTTTCTGTTCCGCCTTTCTGTTTTCTGTAACCGATGCAATAGAATAGGGGAGTCGCTTAAATCCTAAGAATTGAAAGACTCCGTGACGGGCTAAAATACCACCAATTGTACTGAGAAACAGTATTCCAAAAATGGCAGTTTCGGCAATCAGAACGCTTATCGAAGTGTATCGAAAAGCCTTAAATCCGACCACATCCAGAAGGCACAACACGCCAAAAAGCAGGATAACAACAAGCCCAAACAGTAGCATTTTGACGACATACAACACCGTTGGGCTTGCGACAATCCACGCTTTTGCAGATTGTCGCACCGTTGGATTATTCCCGTTTTGGTCTTCCATTTCTAAACATATTGAACACATGAACTACTACCGCCAAACCTAGTAACGGAAAGTAGATTGAGTGAATGAAGTCGCTCATAAGCCGTACTTATCTATCAAATCGCACCATTCAGCGATAAACGCCTTCTGTTGCTCTTCTGATTTATGCTCTAACGAGAAGGCTGTTTTCACCGCTTTTTCATATATATTAATCACGTTTTGTAGTTCGTCATTAATCGCAAAACAATCTGAATTTTGATTCTTTTCACGGTGTTTGCCGTAGAATTTATCCATGACTTGTTCCGATTGCCGAACAGCATTTTTAATAGCCGATTTATACTCTCTAACAAAGAATTTTGAGTTATCGCTGATAGCGTCCGCCACTAAGATAGTTTGCTGTACGGTTGCCAAGAACATGATTAAATCCTGCTCATACTTGTCTCTGTACGCCTTATCACGAATTGTTGATAGCCAAGACTTTGCGTTTGTGAAAAATGCACGTCCTTGATTAGCGATGTTTGTAGTGCCTGTTCTGGATGCTTCTATCCTGTTTAAGATTCTTAGGGATGTTGCCATCGAAACCCTTAACTCGTCTAACGAGTCAAGGTCTTTTGTTTCTTCTTCTTGCATTGTTATAGTTGGTTTTGCATTTGTCAGTGCAAAATCTTGCACCTGTTTTTTTGCCTATCATGCTTTTTCCGCAAGATTGACAAGTGTTAATCTGTTGAAACGTTTCACTTTTTGCCGTATCGCTTAAAACTTGTAAATCATTAATAATCAATGCTTTATCCGTTTCAGTAATCGTGTTAACATTTGTAAACGGGTCTAAACCCTCCCATTCTGTTAATACTTTCCAGTCAACCTTCAAATAATCAGATAGCCTCTTAATTGAAACTATCTGACTTTTGTATTCTTTGCCGTTTTGCTTGCACCAATGATAATTTCTTACCAATCGTGTTAATCGAGACTGGAGCGAATCCAGCCACTCCAGCTCTTCCCGTGTCATAGTTTCTTGTCTCTTAGCGTCTCCAAAACGTTAGTCCAAAACCTAACACCTTCTTTCGTGGCCTTCCAATCAAAACAATGTGTCAACGCTGATGACGGAAGGTTAATATCTGCGTGTGAATCAAGCAATCTTTCTTTTCCTTGTTCTTCTGCCCTACGTATAGCCAATTCGCTATACTTAGGTATTTTTTGTAGTAGTTCTCGGTTAGTCATAACTAAAATCTAAAATTGTTTTTCTTGGCGTAATTCAACAATGCTTCATACTGTTTCCGTCCGTCCTTAATCATCTTTGCAGTAGCTTGCACAATAAAAACAGGGTCTTTTTTTCTAGTTTTCGATAAGCCAATGAACGTAAAAGTTTTCGCACCTATTGAATCAAGATAAAATGCCGCCTGTCTGTCGTAATTATACTCAAATATCGTTTGCTTGAATGCACTCTCAGAACTTGCGGAAGTCGTTTTAAGGTCAAAAACTTCGCTTCTGTCTGCTCCAAAAATCAAGTCTAACTTCGATTTCAAGGGAGTTTCGAGCTTGCTCCACAACACTATTTCCTCTTTTGTCGAATGCTGATGAACAAACTCGCAAAACGGGTTTTCAAAAAATGAATCTCTAAGTTTGTGTACCAAATCATAATTCACGTTTTCGTAAACAGTATTCAGGTGTGGCTCTAAAATAGATTCATGTACAGCACTCCCAAAATCAAAAACAGATTGAGGAACATCCAAACTCTGACCCGTTATTTTTGACAGGTCAGAGTTTGAAACCCTTTTTAAGGCTCGGTATTCGTTATTGGTCATTGAGCCTTGAGATTGCATCTTCTAGTGCGTAGATAGCAGAAGATTTTACGTCTGAAAAAGAAATACAACGAACAGCATCAATTGTATAAGCCGCTTCTTTCAAGGCTCTTAACAACTGTTCACGCTCTGGGGCTTCTAGTGCCTTTTTTAATGCTTCTGCCTTCTCCTCCGCTTGCTTGCGTGCTTGTTCGGCTTTCACTTCCGCTTCTGCCTTCATTTGTGCGATTTCCGCATCTTTAGCATCTTGAATGCGTTTCGCTTCTTTGCGTTCCTGCTCAGCTTTCTCCTCCGCTTGCTTGCGTGCTTGTTCGGCTTTCTGAATCTCTGCATCACGAACAGCTTTTAGCCTTTCCGCTTCGGCTTTAGCTTCTGCATCTTTAATTGCTTGTAAGCGTTCCGACTCCAGCTTTTCGGCTTTCAAGCGTTCATTCTCCAGGCGAATGCGTTCTTGTTCTACCTTTGCTTCCTCTTCTGCCTTCTGTTTTGCTTCGGCTTCGGCTTTCAATCTTGCCTCTTCCTCTGCCTTTGCTTTTACCTCCTCTTCCTTGCGTTTGTTTTCCTGAGAAACTAAACCTTCTAAGTATGTAGAAAACATATCGTCAGACATATTTTCGATAAGCGAAGGACTAACAGCAAAGCCTAATTTATTAGCATCCTCAATTCGCTGATAAATCAACTTTTTCTTTTGTTCAGCTTCATACAGCTGTACAAACTTTGCTTTTTCTGCAAGGCTCTCTTCGAGCGGTGCGACCAATGAGGCCAAAGACTTTGCGATTAAATCAATCGCTTTCCCTTCACGCAACGAATCCTCTTTTAACTCCTTGCGTTTTGCTTCAATGCCTAACCGTAGGGCTTTGATATGCTTGTATGCTGTCTTGGCTAACTCAATCGACGCTTTGTCGTCAATCGACTTAATTATCAGCGTTTCGTTTCTTTTATTCCAAGTTTCAACCTCTTGTTCTAAGAGTGCGAAAGATGATACTAGAATGTCTGACTTCTCTTTCCTTAACCCTGTTTGCAAAACAAGGCTTTCGAGTTGTGTTGTGTCTTCTTGCATAGTAATTATAGGGGCTTTTACACCCCTGTTTTGGGTTTATTGTTCTAGTGATAAGGTTTCATCAACCTCAATGTACTTTTGATCCTCAACGATTGAGTCAAAATATGCTGACCTAACCATGCTGTAGTCGAATCCATCTTTTACAGAATCGGCCCTAAAAACCTTGTTGTCCTTGTCAAACTCTTCGAGTTGAGATACAAGCTCTTTGTCTGCAAGCTCTCCTTCTATTTTACAGACAAACCATTTTTTGTTTGGGTCTTTCTTGCTCACTACTTCCGTAGGTGTTGCAGTTAACACAAAATCTGTTAGGCTCAAGCCTTCGTACAGGCACTCTTCTAGCATAAATTTCTCAAAAGGCTCTACATTTGTAGAACTAAACAAGATTGCCGAAACACAATTTTTGGCATCTACAAAGAACAGTTCAATCCACTTTTCAACCTTTTCACGACCGAACATAATTGCTGTTCCTTTTCGGAACGCAAACGGCTGGAAAGTGAATGACTTGGCTGGCTTACTTCCGTTCATGACTGGCTTTGACTCTCCAATCTTAAACGTGCCACTTCTTGCATCAAATCGGTAGTCACGAGGTTGACCAGGGAAGTATAAAAACTTATTTTGGATTTCCCCGTCTTCATTTACGAGTTGGTACGATTTTACTAGTGTTTCTGACATTGTGCTTGTGTTTTAAAGTTTAAAATGTTACTATACTCTTGTTCTGTGATTTCCACAAAGTCTTGATGGTTTGCAAGTCGCTCCAGACGGTCTTCGTAAAACTCCTTGCTCACTTGGATTGTATGCGAGTTTTCAATATTGTAATATCTAGCCACTGCCGTATTGGTAATGCTGAACGGCTCTACTTTTTCTAAGCAGATTAAACCAGCGTATTTTTCGGTTTTAAAGTATTTGGTCATATTTTGTGCATTTAAAAGGGGAGTATTACCACTCCCCTAAATTGTAAATCCAACCTTCTGTAACCTCTTCTTGTGACTCTTGTAGTGAATCCTGTATTTGCTCTCTGATTTCTTCTTGATAACCCTGTCCTAGGTGCTTTAGGATTTCTCTATTCTGAAGCATTACGCTGTCAATCCTAATACCTCCGCCCCAAACCAGACCGAACGATACATCAACGGCTGTCGGTTGTTGGTTGCGGTTTTGGCGGGTCAAAATACATCTTGCTGTCATTGTCTTATTTTTAACGTTTTTCCGTATTTCAAAGAACTTTACTACCCCTTTCGATAACCTGTAACAAAGATTTGCAAATTTCAAACAAAGATTGATAAAGTTTTTAAAGTTTATTTGCCATCTCTTTTACAGCTTCTAGTTCCAACAAAGAAACAATCACGCTTCCTTGTTCCTGAAACTTGAAATAATGCAAAACAGCTGCATCAATGAAAGCCGTTTTATTAATCCCATCTCTCGAAAGGATTTTACTGCACTCGATTGCTGGTGTGTAATTTATAGCCGCACCGCTCGGCTTTTTTGGTCTTGGCATTTTTTTGAGGGTTAAAAAAAGCCCTGATTTAGGGCTTTTTGGGGTTGTGTGATTAAGAATTCCATTTAGATTTGTCGTAACCCAATAAACTATACAAATCCTTATGCTCAGTGCTTCTTATCTTATCCCGAAAATCATTATCATAATTGGACAATATATTTTCAAGTACACTGACCCGTTCCCTTAGAACGTGGTTTTCTGCTTTTGATTGAAGCCTTGCGTTTTCTCTATCCTTAATGACTTCATTTAGGTTGTTAATCCTATCAAGGTGCTTCTCTTTCGATATTTGATTCCCCTTGACTTCTGCCCGCTTTTGAATTATCTTGTTTAGGGTGTTAACCTTTTCAAAAAACACGCTTTTAAGAATATAATTCTTTTCGGTCTCATGCTTCAATTCCTCATACATCGACTGTAATTCACCATACGATTGGAGCAAATCTCGGTACGATAATAACAACCTTTTCCAGAAAGGACGTTGCTCTAGTCTTTCGACTTTTGAAAATTCACAATTTTCGATTGGAGTGAATTCTGTCATGTTAATTGTTGGTTGAAAGAAACCCTAGTCTTAAAAAGATTAGGGTTTTTTGTTTGGGGCGTTATTAAGACTTAAGCACTATTTTAGCATTTCCGTTATTGGTATGCCCAATAATAATTAGGGTGTAGCTACCTAGCTTAATGCTTTTTTTGGGACAATTGGTAATCCTTCTTAGGATTGTTCCATTAATCTTTTCACCTCTGTAAGTAGCATTTTCTGCTACCTCTCCTAAGTCAACACAATGAACAAATGCGTCCCTTACTACACAAACTTCCCCGCCTAAGAGGTTTTTGAAGGCTTTATTATGCAGGTAGTCCAACCTCTCCAGATCGGATAATTCCGTCTTCTTAATTAGCTGGAAATACCTATTAGTTCCGCCTCCGTAGCCACTGTGTTCAGAGAACTCGTTTTTGCTTTCAGAATAATCACAGAAAGCCCTGTAATTGTATACCAATTCAAAATGAATTTTCTGGTTTTCGTACTTGGTAAAATGTACGTTATTTGGCATAAAATTTCTATTGAGAAAATCTACATTCCCAAACCCTCCTGATATTTTTCCCATTGTTTTATGATTTTAATTTATAATGGTCGCCTACTCTTTTTTGGATTTTCGGCTTCCTCCTTTTTTCGACTAAGAAAGACTAGCAAAAATCTTCCTTAACCACTTCAATTTTGACTAATCGTTCCCATTTCTGGTGAACGAATTGCACTTTTTCTTCGCCACCGTTGAGATTTGGGACTAACACTCGACCGTTAAGGGCTTGTATTACAGGCTTATCGCCTGACACCTGCAATAATTGCTGTTGCAAGTGAATTGGAAGCACAACGGCTAATACGTCATACTCTTTAATCAACTCCTTTAATGCAGGCTGTTGAACGCATGTAATGTCCTCAAACGGAACATGAACGTTAGCAGGACTGCCGCTAATTTGAGTAATTTCTAAGTCTGTAAACTTAGAGATTAATCCTTGTTTCTGTTCCGCTGTCATTTCGTGACGACTGAACCATAAAATTTGAGTTTTCATTTTTTTGTTATTTAAAAGTTAAAATCAATATTATTTCCGTCAAAATCCCTAACGGCAACAACCTTCCCATATTGAGATAGATTTTCAATCCATTCAGCAGGATCATTTTCTTGAATATAGCCTTCTGATTCAATATCCATATCTGAATCAACCCACTCGTTAGGAACTACAATATATTCAATTTCTAATAAGTCTTCGATAGTATATCGAAACTCGTCATAACCTGTATTGATTCCGCTGTCTGCATCCCCATCAAAAAACAGTCCAGTCCTTTTTTTTTGCTCAAAAACTAAGCAAAATTCACCTCTTCCAATAAGACAAACGGAGTCCTCTGTACTAAAACATAACTCACCCGTTTTCAATAAGTTTTCAGAACTTACTTTTCTAAAAAGTCTTGATGAAATTGTTTTTTCTGCTAGTTCTTGTCCGAATGCCATTGTCTTACTGTTTTACATCTCAGCTTCGTCGCTTTCAACACTATAAAGGTACGAAGAAACTCTAATATATCATACGTTTTACCTAAATAAAATGTACACTTTTACACAAATGTAGAAATTTAATGTTTGTTTGCGATTTGTGTATTTTTGTTTATCTTTGTTTATAATTTAAAAATCAAGAAACGAAATGAGAAAAACAAGCATGGTCGGTAGGGTCATTGAGCGACTGAAATCGCAGGGGACTAAGTCCCAAAATGGAGGTGAGTATAACTATCACAAGGTGTATCAGATTCTAAACGGTCGTTATAAGGATAACAGGGTAATGATCGCACGTGCTGAAATTCTGCTAGAGGACAAGGCGGAGGAGGTTAGGTTAAAAGAACTTGAGGAGGAGTTGGTGGGGTGTGGAGAATAACCGAAACCTTAAATTCTTTTCGATAAAGTCAATTAAGGCTTTGAAAAGTGGGCAGTTCGCCATCATTCGAGGGAATATCGAAAATACACCCGAAAAGTTAGAATTAGCAAAGAGTATTTATAGTTCGGAGTTTTACTACTTTGAATTTCACAGCGAAACGTATGAGATGTACGGGAGTTTTAAATAACTAACAAAATGAAAACAAACCAATTGACTTTGCAGCAACAAAAAGAACTTAATAGGCTGATTTTAGAGGACAAAACTTTTAATCTACTAAAAGATGCAGTAGGTAAAGTTCTGGAAAAGGCAAAAATTAAGGGCGTTAAGGATGGGGCAATTATTTACGATAATGAAAGTATGACTTTGATTAGTGGGTATAGATTGCAAATTGAGGAAAGAATAAATGTTATAGAATCATTTTTTAACGGCAACGAAATGAAAAGTAAAAATTTAGGCACAAGTGAAATTAATAATCCAAGGGTCGAAAAGCCTAACAATTGTAAAGAGGAATTTGATGACAATATATGTGAATCTTGCAGGTTTTGTTCTTCTTCTACTGCTTCGCACCCTGGGGGATCGAGTTATCATACCGTAAAGGTACTTAGGTGTGACCTTGGGTATTGGGAAGATTGTTTTTAGTAGTCGGTTCAACAATTTTAAATCAACTAACAAAATGGAAAAAATTAAAGCGTCGGAAATTCTGGCAATGAATGAGAGCTTAACTATTGAGGAACTTAAAGGGTTTAAGTTTTTTGCGGTTGACAGGAATGGATATTCTCATGTTTTCAACCCGAAGCCTACGGACTTTATAAGGGATTGGGATTTCCATACAGACAATAATGGAAATATTAAACTTGTGAAGTGTTTTCCTACTTCGCTAGATTGGAGGGAGTCTTTAAGGGAAATTGATTTTTCAGAGTACGAAAATACCGAAACCTCAGAAATTGAAATCAAAGGCGTTAGATTTAATCTAACAATCGAGGAGGTTAAGGTTTTACAAAGAAAGCTAATTGCAATCCTTTGTAACAACGAAAAAGAAGTCCAATCGGTAAAGGATTATTTGAAGGAGTTCGAAGAATCGGACAGAGAATTTCCAGACGAATTATTCACCCCTAAAAGTCAGACGGAAGATGAAGCAAATTAAAACCAAACATCAACTCCAAAAACGAATCAAGGAAATTTGCGATTGGGAAAAGAAACTTGAGAGGTCAAAAAATATAAAATTTCACCTTTTTAAAGGGCGGAGTATTATTCAATTTAAGCGTCAATTATATTGCAGGAATCCAAGATTTTACGCAAAAGATAAGGTTCGGAGGTGGGCGTTTCATGCACAATAAACACATGAAGAAAACAGCAAAAACACGCAGAGACAATTGTCGCACTGGAGACTTTAAAATAAACACAAAACATCATGCTGTTTTTTTTGCAATACTTGGTCATGGGCATTTCAGCCCAACAATTGATACAGCACAAACAATGGATATGTTAGGGATGGTTAACAACAAGGTGTACAGGAATACATTCTCGGAATTAGAAGAGTTTGGGTTGATTGCCATTGTGTCTGAGGTGAAGTACAGTTCAATAACGGTCACTATAACCAATAATTCGCATGAGCAAGATTGAGGACTTTAATTACTTCAATACTCAGGGATGGATGTTGAACAGGCTCAAATTGAAAGGAAACGAATTAATTGTCTTTTCAATAATTAACTCTTTTTCACAAGACAAAGCGAGCAGCTTCTTTGGTTCTTTGTCGTATTTGGAAGCATTTACAGGAGCTTCCAGACCAACAGTTATAAAGATTTTAAAATCATTATGCGACAAAGGATTTATCGAAAGAAGTGAATTTGACTATCACGGGACAAAAAGGATTTCATACAAAATAGGTTCAATTGTTTCGTCATATACTAGTAAAGAAACTTTACCACCACCTAGTAAAGATTTTTTACCACCTAGTAAAGAAACTTTACCACCACCTAGTAAAGAAACTTTACCACCACCTAGTAAAGAAACTTTACCTAATAATATAAAAGAAAAACTAAAAAAAGAATATTTAAACTCTTCGTCCGCAAAAAACGACGAAGACGAGTTAAAAAATTCTTCTTTTTTTGAAAAAAACGGTGGTTTAGAGGTTGTAGAAAACAACCGTACTGCGACAGCTCCGCACACTGGGGCGCCGAAAACCTCCGCACCTGTGGATAAGTTGTTTTGCGATTCTGAACTGGCGGATTTCAAGGTTTTCGAGCGGTACGTCAAAAGCGTTGCGGAGTTTGCCAATGCAGGGTACTATTTTACGAGGATTAGCACTTGGCAAACGAAAGAAGGGTTTCCGTTGCGTGCGAACTGGTACTCGGTAGTTAGTGCGTGGGTGATGGATGATTACAGAAAGGGTAAATTAATAACAACAGAACACAAAGGATATGAACAACCAATTGCAGAACAAAAGAGTGCATCTCGAATCGAATTCGAGCGTATGCGTGACGAGTATCTTAACTCGCTTTGATAGTCCAGCTACGAGCGAAGATGATGCGAATACAATAGCCATGAGTATTATGCACCTGACACACGAAACAAGCCTTGTCGCACCGAAAATATACCAACAGGATGCACGAATGGTTAACGGTGCGTTATGCTCTTTGATTCGGATGTTTAATGTTGCGATGCGTGTGCAAAAAGGGATGTTTGAGTTTGAAGTACTATTGCTTGCAAAAAGTATATCTGAAAAATATACGCATGATTCAGTTGAGGACGTGGCACTAGCTTTTAAGGAAGCGTTTACGAGTGGCTGGCGACCATGCGAGTTTAATACTTTGCGGTCTGGTGAGGTTATGGAATTAATAGACGCTTATTTCGAGCGTAAGGCGTTAAGATTAGAGCAAGCACACAAAGACCTTAGAGACTCTAATAAGTCGCTTGTAGGTGGCGAAATCGGGGCTTTGGCGGAAGGATTAGTAAGTAGTAGTATTGAATCTTTCACGGAAAAGTATCAGCGGGAGCGTCGGGAACGAGTGGCACGGGAATTAAAAGAATGGCGTATTGGTTTAGAGGAACAAGAAATTGAACCAGAAAACATTTGATTTTATGGGAAAATATAGTAAATTTATGTTATGGAAAAGAAAATAAAGCCACAATCCAAAAACGTAGAACTCTGGAAAATGGAGCTTACTTGCTTTAAGATTCCTTTCGTTTCGGAATTTGTTTTTGACGAAGAGGGTAAGCGAAAGTTTAGATTTGACCTTGCCATTTTGCCGTATAAGATAGCGATTGAATATGAAGGGGTTTCGACCTCTGGCAAGAACGACAAGCATAGCGAAAACGGTCACACGTCGCTTTTAGGCTATACTTCCAATTGCGAAAAATACAACCTTGCACAAATGCAGGGTTGGATAGTATTAAGATATACAGTTAAGAACTATCAAAACTGTATCCGTGATGTAATGAAATTAATTCAAATAAAAAAACATGAAAAGCAACAAAGAACAATTTGAGGTAGTGACTCTTGAAGAGTCGCTATCAGTTGAGGAACTAACAGTAATTTCAAGTAAAATCGCTGAGTTGGTAGGTGAACGCAAGTCGTTAGAAGAGGAAAAGAAAGCCTCCGCAAAGTCGTATAGCGATATGATTAAGAGCTTTGATGTGAGAATCGAAGTTGCTGCCGATGAGATTAGAACAGCGGTTCGCAAGGTTGAGGTAATGTGTAAGAAGTCAAAGGACTTAGAAGCTGGCGAGTGGGTGTATGAAGATGCAAACGGTAATGAGATGAAGCGTGAGCCGTTGTTGTTGGAAGCTAGACAGATTGATATTGAGGACGTTGTTTTTGAAGAGGATGGCACGGAACAAGACTAAAGCAATCACTTGGTTATGTATCGCAATCTTGGAGGTTGCTATATTGTGCTTAGGTTTCTACTGGTTGAGATACCATGCCTAGAATCGAGCGAGTTAAACGGACGTTTGGCATCAAGAAGAAGCCTGTCAAGTCGGTTAAGTCTGCACCGAAGCCTTACAACTTAAGACGTTGGCGAGATAGCATAAGACCTGCTTTCTTGAGAGATAACCCGCTATGTGTCGTTTGTGAGCGTAACGGGTTATGTACGCCATCAACGGAGGTTGACCACATCAACCCAATTTCTCAAGGTGGTGCTTGGGACGATTGGAATAATTTACAGGCACTTTGTAAAAAATGCCACTCACGCAAAACAGCAAAAGAACAAAATGAAAGAAAAACTAACTGAACTAGGATTTGTCCTAAGAGATGATAACTCGTCATTCTCACATACTTATAGCAAGCGTAAGGCAGAGAGACAAGGAGATATGAGTATTAATGTCTCTATGAATGTAGATGTAGAGTATGAGGATATTGTTGAGTTTCGTGTTGGAGTGTCTGTAATGTCTCATGTTTGCTCATTAGCTTCTGTATCAATGGAGTTGACGGGTAAAGATTTGACTATCGAAGAGTATATAAAGTTGGCAGAAACGTTTACTAAATCGGTTTTGGTATGTTTGGTTTAGTTTGTTTATTATGTGCATTGTCTTTTGTACTCATTGTATTGAGCCTTATATACGATAGGTCAGCACGTCGGCATCGTAAGCGTGCAGAGATGTATCGAAAGCAGATTGAGGAGTTACAGATTGAGCGTGCTATTGAAAAGGGTGAGGCGTTTGCGTTTAGTTATCAGCACACTAGGTCTGTTCTTGATGCAGACAAGCAGAAAGCGTTAATTGAAGTACTTGCAAAGAGTATAGAGATAGAGACAAAGGGTATTGGTGTTAATCATGAAGGCGAATGTGTTGGTCGCTTCACGTGGAACAAAAGAAAATAAATGTTCCACAAAAGCCCATCGAGCCGACTAGGGGGGGGTAAAATTGCCATTTGGTAAGAGCGTGGCAAAAGATCGGAAGAGCACACGTCTGAACTCCAG
>ERZ650310.96-NODE-96-length-25120-cov-7.665390_pt1 | contig 25120 bp, 49 predicted proteins | sample MGYA00376246_ERZ650310 | MGnify/ENA primary metagenome ERZ650310 (study PRJEB26733, sample SAMN07839286) | wastewater metagenome | biome: small river; feature: stream; material: water | place: USA: North Carolina | collected 2016-03-01 ...
GTCAGGTAGAGCTTCATGCGCTGCTCGATGTCAGCCATCGTCTGCAGGCAGGACATGACGGCCAGCGCCGGCTGGTTGTCCTCGCGCTCGAAGGCGTCGACCATCTTGCCGCGTGCTTCCTTGTCGGAAGAGACCTCGCCCTTGTCGAAGACCAGCTTTGCACCCATCAGATCGTGGACGATCGTCCGGAGCGTCTGGTAGTAGGTGATGTTCAGGCCCTTGGCGGGCGTCCTGCCCTTCTCCTCAGTCCAGGCGTTGCCGATCGGATTGGAGACCTGACAGCACTGGTCGTAGTCGTCGTTGGAGTCTGGCGAGTTGGCCCAGGCCGTGATCTGGGCGCGCTTCTTCAGCCAGTTGTCTTTGGGCGCTCCGGACTTGGCGTCGAAGCCGACGTACCACTTGGCCTGCTTCTCGATCAGCTTCTCATTCGGAGCCTCGTCGAAGGGCAGCATCGCCCGAATCTGACCCTTGAATTTGCGCAGGGCCTGAGCCATCTCGATCCGCTCGAGCCGTTGACGCTCGTAGACCTGTTCGAGGTCAAGCCGGAGCCCTTCCTTCCAGGCTGCGGCGTAGACCTGAACCATTGGGTTCTCGGTCTTGAGAAAGGTGACGAAGGCCTGTGGGTTGTTGGCCAGCAGATCGTCACGCATCCACTTGTAATGCTCGACGGCCCAAAAAGCGTCGTCCGCGCCATAGCTGCAGACCTGATCGCCGGTCAGCTCGCCCATGTGCTTCGCACCGTTTTCTTCGAGCACTTGCTTGAAGGTTTTCTGCTCGACGCCGAACCGCGACTTGGTCAGGGCCTTGAGGTTGTAGCCCATCGCGATCGACTTGACGAAGCCGTTGTAGCTGTGCGCAGCCTTGGATTCCTTGGCGATGAACTTGCCAAGCATCTCCGATTGGTCGCCCGACAGCTTGCCGCCGCCCTGGTAGTCAGCGAAGGCCACCTTGACCGAGCGGGCGATCGCGTTGAAGCCAACCAGCTGAGCTCGCTGAAACTCCTCGAGCTCATATTCGTCAGGGCCGTGGTGGGTGACGGCCAGCTGCAGGGTGCAGATCAGGTTGTCCAGAACCACGTTGTGGCACTGGCCGAACATCACGATTTCGAAGCTGGCATTGTGGGCCACCTTGATCGCGGCAGGGTTGACGGCGCGGAGCAGCTCGAGACCGCGCTCGGCAGTCAGCCGGTTGGCGATGTCGGCGTGGGCCAGGTTGACGTACCAGGAGGTGTCCGAGCCATCGCAGTAGATCGAATATCCCGTCATCGTCGTGCGGCGATGGTCGAAGGCGTGGCGCTTCTCCGAGTTGTAGGCGTTCAGCCCGGCGTGGCGGGCCTCATCCTGCGTCTCGCAGTCCACCCCGACGAGAGTGGCTGCCGAAACCTCAGCGAGTGCCTTGGCCCAGACCGTCAGGGGGGTTCGGGCATCGAGTAGAGTGGCGTTAGGAACGAGCATATTGTTTCGAGGCCCTTCCGACTTCAATGTCGAGTTCGTGGCGAGTGATTTCGAGAAGAGCCTCGGTCTCGTCCTTGAGACCGCCCGAGGCAGAGACGATCACACGAGAGAGGAGGGTGACCAAAGCGTTGCTGATCTGGGCTCGGGTCAGGTTGGGCATTTCCTGGGCGGTGAAGTTCTCGATCGCTCTGAAATACTGGTCGGGACTCAAAGCAAATACCTTTGAAGGAGCTCGTGGGCGGCATCAGGATTGTGAACGCCGGGGGTAATCCCAGCGTTCAGCTCCTCGGTCGGGACCGGGAAGAAGTGCGTGATCAACAGCATCGCCTGGAGCAGCTTGATGTTACCAGGTGCGGCCAACCAGGTGGCCACGCGGGGTGATACCGGGAATGCACTGAAAGCAGCGGGCCGACCAGCTTGGACCGCTCGCTCGAAGTTCTCGAGGTGCGGCTGCAGATCGAGCCAGGCTTTGGGGCCGAAGCCGGGGATACCCGAGATGTTATCTGAAGGGTCCCCGACCAGGGCTTTGTAGAGTGGCAACCAGCGGGGGTCGATATCCTTGGTCTTGACACCATTGAGGGTCACGTTCGGCAGCTTGAGCAGCTGGGCATAGTCAAGGTCGTTGGTGTGGATCGTCATCGGAGCGCCCTTGCGGGCGAGGGTGCCGATGACGTCATCGGCTTCCCAGCCCACGACCTCGATCAGGGCAGCCGGCGAGTGCCGGACCAGCTCCTTGAAGAGCTTGATCTGCGCGAAGATGTTGGCAGCGGGCGGGGTCCGGTGGCCTTTGTAGGCCGGGTAGATTTCCTGGCGGCGCTTATTGTGGCCGTGGCCGTCGAAGACCCATATGTCGCTGGCCTGGAGCTGGTTGTAACGAAAGCGAAGGTTCATGCCGTTGGCGGCGTGGAGACTAGTGTCAGTCAACGCCCGCATGAGGACGTTGTTACCGTCAAATACCTGTATCATCGAAGGGGGTCACAATCTTTTCGAGGCGCGAGACCAGCTCGAAGAAGATCGGGTCCTCACGGAGGCGGGCCTCGGCACGGACTTCTCCCTCGCAGACTGATCGGTGGTCTTTCTTGAAGTGACGGGCGACCTTGCGAGCCGTCCAACCCATCCGGGAGATCGCCACCCTCGCCACGGCTTCCCGTGCCCTGGTGGCATACCCCCGGCTGGGCGAGTAGAACGCCCCATCGCTCAGCCCGTAGAAGTCGCTGGCGTCGTCGATGAGGCGGTCAATCATCCGAAGCTGAAACCATCCGGATGATACTCTTCGGTCACAGAGAGAACGTGGTTCTGACCGACGTAGAATTCTCGCGAGAAGCCTGAGGCGATCAGGACATCCTCGACCGGCTCAGCATCAACCTGGCGGTTGGTTTCATGCTTGACGACCCGGGCTGGGTAGTTCGGGCCGCTGGCCTTGACGATGACGGTGGTTGTCACAGGATCTGTTCCTCGAAGAAGGCCGCGCCGTTATTGTCACGCTGAATATCGAGGGCCTGGACGGCTGCAACCGCAAGGGCTGCGACCTTGATCATCTGCTTGCGGTAGATATCGACCTGGGCGGGTGGGTACGGGACGAAGCCTCCGGTGAACCACCGAGTGGCGTGGTGGCCAATGTAGGCCACGAAGTCGTTGGGGGTGTTGACTTCCAGGTCAGCCTCAACTCCAAAGCGTTCGATCTGGTGGTCACGCTCAGCGCGAATTTCGTCATAGATGGTCATGAGAATTCCTTGAGAGAGGAATCGGCGGGGAAGCGTCCCTCCCCGCCGAAACTGGTTACAGGCTGACGACCTCGAGCAGTTCGAAGTCGACCACGCCCCACTCGTTGTTGCGGCTGTTGGTCCGCTTCGTGTGGGTGACCTTCACCTTGAGGGTGGCGTCAGCGTAGGCCGGGTTGGCCTTCAGCAGCTTCTTGTAGAACTTCTCGAAGTGCGTGAAGCCGGTCATCGAGGGAGTGATGCCGACCGAGGTGCCCTCGTGGATGATGAGCGGCGACTTCGGATCCTTCACGTCCTCGACCAGGACGGTCGGGATTTCGACCGTCTTGTAGGGCTCCTTGTTGTTGGCGTTGCGGGCGCACTCCGCCTTGTAGGCGTAGTCGAAGTTCTGACCGGAGGGGGTGGTCAGACCATCGTAGCTCTTCAGGAACTTCGTCTGCCCGCCAGTTTCGTGGCTGGAGACGTAGACCGGGATGACATCCATCATGTCGATTTCGACAGTGACTTCGTCGAGCAGGCCCTTCATGTCCTTGCCGATGCGGAAGCCCTCGGCCTTGCTGACCAGGTATTCATCGACCGACATGCCGCCAGCACCGATGAAGTTGTCCATGCTCGGCTTGGCGAGTCCGCCCATCCGATTGTCGTTCTGAGCGACAGGGACCTGGTTGTTCTGGGTAACAGCCGGAGGGCTGAAGTTTTCGGCAGCAGCGGCAGCGCCCGCGAGAACGTTGTCGAGGGCAGAGTTGGAAGCAGTCATTTGGATTACCTTCATTTGTGATTGCGAATTTGCAACCCGTAGAACCTGGGCGCATTTTCGCGGTTGGGCTAGGAAAGATCCTAAGTTTACGCAGTAAAGTTCAAGACGGGCCGACTCGGATCTACTTTGTTGGCCACCTGCGATTTGAGCGTCAGGATTTGATATTGCCTGCGCTCGATACTGTTCTCGTATTCAAGCGACGTCACGCGGAGGGTGGTTGTTCTCGTTCCTCGGCTGCCGCGTCGATAGCCTTGGACAAAGTTGTCATCCTGGTAGTCTGGGGACACGTAGATGACGTGGTCGGCGATCTCCCAGTCGTAGCCAACGGCGGTGGTGGGTCCTGAGGCCACCACGAAGTCCAGCTGGCCCGCCTTAAACGCCTGATCGATGCGGTGACGCTCGGGCTTACCGACGTCAGAGTTGATGATGCCGCCCTTGAGCCCAAGGCTCGTGAGCAGTTCGTAGGTTCGGCGTTGCTCCGGTTTGAGTGATGAAAAGAGGATCATCTTCTGACCCTCGGCGGCGAAGATGGCGAGCCGCTGGTCCTTGCCAGTGATCTCACCCTTGGCGATCCCCATCGTTTCGGGGTGGGCCAAGATTTGTCGGGCGCGGATCACCGCAACCCCCGGCTGAGTTCCGTCGAGGAACTCGGCGTTCTCGAGCTCGAGCATGGCCTGCTCGTGGAACTTGTCGTAGTCGGCCCGGCAGAGTGGACCGACGGGGATCTTCTCGTGGAAGAACACGACCGGCTCCTTGCCGTAGATTTCCTCGAACGAATGCTGGACACCGTGGCGGGCCAGGATTTCCTTGACCTTCTCCTCGTTTTTCCAGCCGAGGACCCTGCCGAAGCCGTCGATGAAGGTGGCATGCTGCTGGAGGAAACCAGCGTGGCTGCCATAGTAGAGCGGCTCGATCGCGTGGATTGCTGGGAAGGCATTGTCGAGCCGGCCCGCGATCAGCGAGCCAGTCATCATGTAGAGGTTCTCGACGTGGTTGCAGACGTTGAAGAAGGCCTCGGTCTGCTGGCTCTCAGCATCCTTGAAGGCCAGATGGTGTTCGTCCGTCATCAGCAGATCGATCTCTGGCCAAACCTTCAGCATGTGCTCCCAATGGAGCCGGAGGAAGGCGAAGGTGGTGATGAACACCTTGGCCGGCGAGGCTGCGATCAGGTCCTTGACCTGGACCGGAGTAGTCAGGCCCTTCTGCTTCTGCGGCTTGCCCGAGGGGCTGAGCAGCACCTTGACGATCAGCGACTTATCCTCGGGATAGTCCTGGGGGTCTGCCAGCTGGTCGTGGAGCAGGTAGCCCACCGGTTGGGGCTTGTCCTTCTCGGGCGGGCCTTGGAGTTCAGTCTCGACAAAGATCAGAAAATCCTTGAGCGCCACCATGTGGGACGGGCCGCGCCTGACCCCGGTCTTGCGGGGGTCGGACACGAACACGCGGATGCTGTTGACCCGGCGTTCATAGGTCTTGGTCGGCCCAGTCCAGTTCTTGGTCAGAGCAGCATGGTCGGTGTCGAGGATTTCCACGTCGGCTTCGGCGAAGTCGGTGTGGAGCATCATCTTCTGGCGGTTCTGCTGGAGAAGTGACTGGGGCATTACCCACCAGGTCTTCTTCTGGCGGTTGCGCCATTGATAGTAGGCGAACACGCAGGCCGGTCCGGTCTTGCCAGTAGCGGGTGCGGAGGTGTTCAGGGATTTCTTGTGACCAATCGCGGCGGTAAGGTCTTCGATTTGCTTTGGACGAAGGGTGTATTCAGCCACTGAGGGCCTCCAAACTGAACGCAAACATTTCAGGGTCCGGGGCCTCGCCAGTCTCGAGCCAGTGCAGGCCACGTTCGGCAGCCTCGATCGAATTCTTGGCGTGCTGGATCTGACGCCGCTTACGGATGCCGTAGCTGTTGCGGGCCATCTCCACGGTCTCGTGGGCGTGGCGCTTGCCGTCGCCGTCGAGGACGAAGACCGCGCCCCAATCGTCGCGCAGCTCCTTGACCTCGCGGTCCTCGAGCGGCTTGACCAGCCGGGCGTATCTCCACGAAGGAATGATCCAGGCCCCCGAGGGGGTCTTGCGGACGACCGTGAACTCCCGAACGGAGGGAGTCCCCTCAGAGTGGTAAGGATCGACGATCCGATAACGGGTGTCAGCCAAGGTGGTCCTCCACGAATGCCCAAGAGGCGATGCAGATAAGCCCAGTCAGGGCTCCGAAGAGGAGGTTGTTGCCGAGATAGGTTCCCACCAGTCCAGCCCCGATGCCCGTCGGGGCGACGATCCGGATGGTGAGAAGGAGGCTTCGGTCGCTCACGACATCAGCTGTTCATAACGAAGGAGAAACATCCGCTTCGCTGAGGACCAGCTCATTTCGTGAAGGCTGACGTACTTCGCGATGTGAGGCTCGAGATGGTAGTCGTCCCATTCTGGCCAAGCGGCGCGCGGGTGGGCATTCGGCTGGGCCAGCAGGTGCTCCTTCTCGAGCTTGAGCATCTGCATATCAGCAAGCTTGACCTGAGGGCTCATCGTCTCGGGCAGGCCAAAACGTGCCGCCAGGGCGCGTTCGCCAGCTTCGAGTAGCACCCGGTAGTCATCGCACATCCGCTTGAGTGGTGAGGTCATGTCGCCGAAGGCGAACTCGGCGGCATCGTGCATCAAGGCTTCGAAGGCGAACTCCGGGGCGACGATCCGGCTGGCATTCACGCAGTGCTGGGCCACCGAGTATGGATAGCGGCAGCCGCCGTTGTAGCGATTGATCTGGGCCAGGTGATGGGCGATATCCTCAATCGTGTACTCGCTGGTCTCCGGTTCGAGGAACTTGAAGTAGCCACCGCTCGGGTGGGCCAGGCCGGGGTCTTTGTTCATCAGTTCACTGCCTCCGGGACAAGGTTGCAGCCACCAACGAGCTCGGTGACGATGTTGAGGGCCTCACGGTGAGCCTCGAGGATGCTGTTGCACTCGGCCTTGGCGAGCAGGAGATCCTGCTCGGCGTCGGAGACGCGCTGGAGGCCCTCGCCGTATTCGATCGATAAGCTGACGAGATTGTTGACAGCGTCGCAGGTGTGGAATTTCGGGGTCATGTTGATCTTTCAAAAAAGACCCCGGAAGCGGGACAGATCGCTTCCGGGGTCAGTCATCCTCAGTCTGATGGAAAGGGGAGATCAGACGAGGGCAGCGGTAGCCCGGATGCGGAAGAACGTGCTGATCGCGGCCAGGCCGGTGATCACAGTGCCGAGCAGGGCCGGAACGGTGACGCCCAGGTTGGCGGCGACGTTGTCAGCGTTGCAGGCGTCGGGCAGGACGCCGACGGCGGTGAGGATACCGACAAAACCGATGGCGATGTTGGTCAGGACGGTCTTCGAAGCGAAGATGGATTTGAGCTCGAGCACTTGAAATTCCTTCGTTGTGGAGGCGGACCTATAAGCAGGCCCGCCCCAGGTTGTCGTGGCGTTAAGAGGACTTTACTGAGTAGAGTTGAAATCTACCGGACAAGCACCGTTGTCGCAGCCGACGTGTTCGCGACCGATATCCTCAGCCATCGTGCTGCGGATATTCGAGAGCGATGCTTCGAACTCGGCCTTGGTCATTGGCTGCTCGGGCAGGTATTCGTAGACCGAGTCGTCGGAATTGATTTCCGGCATGACAGAGCAGCAGCGGATCGTCGGCTGATACTCGAGCATCATCTCGGAGAATTCCTCAAAGCTGGTCTCGCTCGGCTTGTACTTCAGCGTGTAACTGATCTGCGAGCCATACCGTTCGTCGCCGGGGCGTGGACCGAGACCGGACAGGTAATCAGCCACCGTGCCACCCTCGAGCCAGAAGAACTCGCCCAGTTGCAGCCACTTGTACTGCTCCTGAGGGGTAGCATCACCAGCCAGAACCAGTGCGTCACCCATGCCGAGACCCGCGACGGTGGGCTCGGTCGGGAACCCGACGATCGCCGTGCCCTCGTAGGTCTTGAGGTTCCGGCGGACCGGGTAGCCCTGGGCCTCGTAGTCGGCGACCAGCGGGTCGCTGTCCCGGAACTGCACCCACCGCAGGTAGTGAGCCATGGCTGGCAGATGCCATGCCTCGGTGAGGCCGAACAACTTGCTGGTGGTTCCCGCCGGTTTCATGGTCGGGATGGTGTGCGGCTTGGCCGTCTTGAGGACCTCGACGGCGTAGTGGAAAGCATTGCCGACCATGTCCCGCGAGAACAGACCCAGGCACTGCCAGAACGCAGCCGCCCGAATTTCGGGCGGATAGATCTCGCTGCGCAGGAACTCGATCGTCTCGGCGTAGGTTTTGTCATGGTTCCAAGCACCATCAGCGGCAGCGTAGCCTGCGAAGTCCGGGTCGATCAGATCACGGAAGCCGATCTTAAAGAACTTCCAGGCGAACTCGTGGACACCGGTCAGACCCACACCGATGCGGTTGGTCCGGTCGACCTCGGCCTGGTAGAGGCTCGGCATCGTATTGACCCGGAGCAGCGACCGAGCAGCGTGCTTGAGGGCATCGCCAGCTTCAGCGAGGCTGTCGGCGTGGAACAGGACCACGTCCGACAGGGTGCAATACGCCCCGAACAGGGCCAGCGGCTGCTCGCCGCAGGGGTTTGGGACCATCAAGTATTTCTTCTGCAGCGCGCGGCGTTGCAGGCCGGCGAGGTAAATGCGGGTGTCATCCCCGACCTGGTAGCTGGGCGAGCCCACGTAGCTGCCGTCGATCACGGTCGGGAGCCCTTCCCGCTTGTCGACCAGCATGTCCACGTTGACGAAGCCCGGCTCGCCCGTTCCATCGTAGTAGGAGCACTCCGACACGGCCTTGTAGACCTCGCGGGCGTGGCGGCTGAGCGGCGCGCTGTAATCCTTGTGGTCCGGCAGCATCTTGACCCGACGCCAGAAGTCAGCGTCGACCGCGACCGAGTTGTTGGACGACCACAGGAAGGGGAAGCCCTCGCCGTCGAGCGGGCGCTTGATCTTGATGAATTCGAGAGCCGACTTGTCGGTCCAGATCTTCATCGCCATCCGAGCTGCGCGGCGAGCACCGCCGACCAGGACCGGCTCAGCCAGGTAGTGGTCAACGTAGAGAGCCTGGAGCCACGGGGCGAGACCAGCGCCCTTGAGCGTGGCGATCTTGTGCAGGGCGTTCATCATCGGGACCGGGCCTGACGACGGACGGTTCTGCATTCCACCGATCGGCGAGCCCTTGCAGCGGACGGGGGTGAAGTTGATGACGAGGAGGTCGTCGCGGTAGGCCTTCTGGAAGGCCATGGTTTCCATCTTCTCGATCGCCTGAGCCCAGCCCTCGCGGCTGTCAGGAACGTCGAACCAGTGAACCGAGTTGCCCTGCCCGTACTTATGCTTGGCATCGCGGACGCTCTCGTGCGCCGAGTAGTCGAAGTCGGGGTGGCTCTCGTCGAGGACGCAGCGGACGGTCGGGACGTTGTCCCAGTTGGTCAGCATCATGTCGTCATCGTAGACCCGGCCCACGCCCGAGCCGTTCAGCAGCAGGTAGAAGAGGATGAACGAGGCAGCGGACGAGCTGCAGTTGGTAAAAACCTCGTAAGGCCGGGTCTTCTGCGAGAGGTCGCCGTGCTGGAGGTGCCGGCCTGACATCAGGATCGTGGCGTTGTGGAGGTGGGCTTTGAAGGTCTCAAGGTCGGCAGCGCCCGACGGAACCAGCGAGCAATTGCCCTCGGCTACCCGGTCGGCGACGTCGCCCCAATCTTCCATGTGATATGCAAAGTGCGGGGTCGCATTGGTTTCGTCAGTAGCAAAGCCGGAACCCGACCGGATCACGTAGTCGCGGATCTCGTCGTGGCAAGGGTCGTTTTTCGAAACGGTGATGAAGTTCATACCATCGAGGTAGGTCGTGTCGGGAAGCTTCCTGAGGATCGTGCGTTCGGCTACGGCCTGGCCCATGCCAGGGTGAAGTTGTCGGGTCATGTGGGGTTGTCTCCATCAAAGGGGACAACCCACATACAGCGCGGGAGTCTCCGCGCCACAAGAAGCCCGCTCTTTACTGAGTAGAAGCTCGCGGTTGGGAAAAATTCTTGGCGAGATATCGATTGACTTCGCAGTAAAGGCGGGAGCTCGAGGGCACGGTCGCCGATAGCTTCTCGAGCGCCACCTGGGTGGGCAGCCGCTTGAGGGTCTTGGCCACGCCGATGGCTCGGTTGTAGCCGGAGATGATGGTGAAATATTCTTGGAGGAAGTCGATCATGCAGCCCTCTTGGTTGGGACTTGGGAGAGGAGCTTCGTCATGAAGGTATGGAAGTCCTCACCCGAGGCCTCGGCTAGTCGTTCGATTTGGCTTAGGCTCCAGTCAAAGTTGAAGGGACGATCGCGGGCGATCGGCTGGGCTTTCGCCAAGAGGCCGATCTGACGGGCAATCTCGGACGGGGTTCCTTCGAGAGCATAGAGAGCATCCCCGAGCTTGGCACGGAACCCTTGGGAGGCCGTGGTCAGTCCGGGGATGGTCTCGTCGCCCGGGTTGGTCACCCGCTGGGCGTGGTAGGGAAGGCCCTTCAATCGGGCCACCCTCATCAGCAGCTTGTAGGCGTAGTCGTGGTCGATCCCCTCTAGTCTTGCTACAACACGAACCGGGCGACCCTGTTCAATGAATTCGGCAAGTCGTTCATCCCGCTCATTTCGAGCTCTTGTTCGACGGCTTGGTTCTCCAGACATCCCGTAAATACACTTTCGAGTAGAGTTGCAGGACCTTGTCAGGGATTACAACGGGTTCATTTATCAGAGCTCGATTTACACGCTCCATCAGTTCGATTTTTTCCAGATCACAACCGATCTGGACTGGGGTCAGTTCGACTTCCCAACACTCCGTCAACTTCACAAAGATATCTAGAAGCAACTGAATTTCGTTGCGTTCAGGCATTTGGCGGCTCCCTTGCGGTCACCCCAGCGTCAGGAGCCTAGCATTCTAGGCCACCCCTGCGAGCTGGGGAATGTCATCATTACTGGGTAATGATTGTACAAAGCCAGAGGTATCTTGCTTCCCCTTGGCTCCCTTGGCTTTCAAACCGATCACCACACCACGAGGATCCGAGGGGCGATAATCGTGCTCGTCACCGTCGATGACGACGAGGTTCTTGCCGCCCAGGGTGAGCTGAACGGGAAGCTTTCTGCCAAAGACGACAGCCACGTTGAGTCCCTGCTTGAGCGCACCGAGAACATCCCGGTCGTTGTCTTCCTTCGCGGAGAAGGTCAGGTCGTAATTTGCCGGAGGCGTCCGGTTCGGAATGGCCGTGTAGTCGTAGAATGAAATTGTAGGAAAGAGCGAAATGATATTTGTTCCACTCGGTCCGTCGAGTATTTCGCTAACCTCCGGGAAGAGAATGAATTTTTTCTTCTCCCAAACGATGTCGCTGGTGCCGTTGAGGCGGATCGCCGGCTCCATGTTCTCTTTTTCGGCAAGCTTGAGGTGTTCGGCGATCTCGAGCGCCAGGATGTTCATGAAGAGGTTGCGGTCGGCGAACAGCAGCTTGGTTCGGGCGATTCGGGCGGTGGTCTTGCCGCTCATGTAGGCAGGGGAGCCAGCGAAGTGCAGGCAAGCTGCCGAGCAGCCGGCTGACCGCTTCGGGCAGACCTCGTGGCCCGACATGTTGCCCGGGGCCAGGTGTAGCACGGCGGTGAGGATCCCGAGCTTGCCGTTCTTGGCAACCTTCGGGTTGGAATTGACGGCGGACAGAAGGGTACGCACGCCTGCGCGCTTGCGCAGCGTGTTCAGTAGTTTTGCCATGTTGTGTGTTTTCCTAGTTTAGGTCCAAAAAATTTTTTGGTATTTTATCTAACTCCCCACCTCAACGGTGAGGGGCTTCCAGTTGGGGTTCTCACCCGGGTAGCCACGAGGGTTGCAGACCACCCGGACGCCGTGGATGATCTTGTCGTTGGAAGCGTGGGTGTGACCGTGGTTCCAGACCAGGATCTTATCCGAGAACTTCTGCAAGACCTCGAGCATGAACGGGTTCCAATACCAGTCGTTTGAGTAGTGTCCGGCAAAGGCCGAGTGCAGGGTATCCACGCAGGGTGCGGTGTGGGTGACGACCACGGCCTTGCCCTCGAGCTTTTCGAGCTCATTGTGGAGCCAGCTGGCGTGGATGCCGGCGTTCATGTTGACGGTCGCAGCATCTCCAGCGAAGCGACCGTCATTCATGTAGCTGAGCCAGAGCGGCTCGTCGGTGACGTGATACCAGCCATTCACACCCAGGAAGGTGACGCCATCGATGACCTCCTTGTTGCGCTGGTTGATGCCAAAGTAGAATGCGTCCTCAGTGCTTCCGATCGTCCGACCTTGGCTATCATTGGCATAGTGCTCATGGTTCCCGTCGACGGCGAAAACCTTGTGGCCCTTGTTCTTGAGCTTCTGGATAAACTTGAGACCGAGCAGGCCATTGGCCGTGTCCCCCGCCACGACGACCAGCTCCTCGAGCTGGTCGTAGGGCGTTTTGGGTTGCGGGTGGTCGACGTGCATGTCGCTGATCAGGGAGTATTTCAAGCAGCCTCACTCCAGCCCAGAGCGTCGATCGTGGCGAGCATGATGGGGCACTTGTCCTTGCGGCCCGCCAGGACGTCGTCGCGAGCAACACCCTCAAGCCGCGCGGCAGCGATCTTGCGAGCCTTGAGGACCAAGGGGTCGACCGCCAGGTCTGGGTAGCGAACGGTGGCGTCGTTCTTCCACTGCTGAAGCTCCCGAACTTGAGCCTTCAGTTCCTGAAGCTGAACCTGGAGCCCCGCTGGGGTTGGACCGACCAGCTTGAGCTTTGCGGGGAGCGGGGTCGGCGTGGGGTTGAAGCGGTAGACGTAAGGACTGCGGCCAGTCCCGAACGCCTGCGGGCCACGCAGCTCACGCAGCACCTCGCCCTTGGCGGTGAGCTTGCTCAGGACCTGACGAACCACGCCAGGGTTGATGTGGGTGACGTGCTCGGCGATCTGAGCCGGGGTCAGGCCGGGGAGCTCGCGGATAACCTCGAGCACGTCATCTTTTGTGGTAGCCATTAGTCGGTCCTTCCATTGGTGTGAAAATCGATGGCGATGGGATGGTATTTTCGGATCATCCATAATTCCTTTCAATAATACGATGTTCGAGATCCGCTGCAGCCCTAACCTCCACAGCCTTCTCCAAGTTGGAAAAGTATCCGAGGGTGTAGCGTCGGCCTTCGCGTTGTATTCTGACTACCCACAGACCTCGTTGAGTGTTCCAGTTGACGCCGGTGTGGCCCGTGGTGCTATCCGATCGGACGAATACGTTGGCTTGGTTGGTAGATTTTGGAACGTCGCGAAGATTGGTGAGCGAATTGTCGTCTCGATTGCGATTGCGATGATCAACCTCACCAATCGGCCATCTGCCGTGTGTGTAAAACCAAGCCAGTCGATGGGCTAGGACTGTTGAACCCTCCAACTGAATGGCTCGATAGCCGTTATTTAATACCCAGCCCGCAGTCTTGCCGACCCAACCTCCTCGGGAGGTCTTCAGCCACGTAAAAATTCCCGATGTGGGTTCATAGTGCAGGCTTACCTTTAGAGCCTCCTGGGTCAGCCATTTAGGGTCCATTTTGAACATTTCAGTCTCCTCTTTGGAGCTGATACCGTCGGGTTAGGCTGATATGAACTTCGGCTGGGGAGTTAGTCGACCCGAGCTTCGCCGTGAAAGTCGATGGCCACGGGGAACCTTGGTATTCCGTCTGGGGTGAACTCAAAGAACCTGATGGTTGCGATCTTGTGAGTTTCGCCGAGGAGCTCCGCTGCGCGCTCCTTGGTCCCTTTGATCCCCGCCCCGAAGGTCCTGCCGTCGGACAGCTGACAGGTCACGGACTTTGCCACCCCCGACCAGTTTCCGAGTCCTTCGTCGATCGAGAGGATTGAAAATTCTTCCGTCAGAAAGGTCTTCCGTTTGAGTAGGCTCTTCGAGCGCTTCTGCTCATAGGGCAGATTGAGCCTGAACATCGAACCTTCATAGCCAGCTTCAAGGCACTCGGCGTGAAATTCGTCGTACTCTTCGGAGTCGGTTACGTACTCCGTGCGGACAAAAATGATCGAGGGATTGTTGACCCGCTTCAATATCTGTCGAAGTGTCTCAGAGCGATCCCCGAAGCCACCTGAGGCCACTGGCAGATCGTAGATGTGATAATCGAGCACCGCCGCTGACTTCTGCAAATCCTCCACTGTAGGTTTGGATTGGCGGGCAAGGCTCATGATCTGACCGAAGTCATCGCTCAACGAGGTTGCGTAGATTTCGCCGTCGAAGATGATGTCCGGGTAGGCTTCGAACTCGGCCCGGAGTGCCTGCCAGATGTGCGGGACGCTGACGATCGGCTTCCCTTGACGCGAGAACAGCCCCGCCTTGGTGGCGATGCAGCGCATGCCATCGCTCTTTGGTTGAGCGTATCCCGGCACAAAGTTGGTGGCCTCCCAGGTCTGCGCCAGCATCGGCTTGAAGAAGTGCGCGCCGCCGCTGATCGCTTCAAGGGTGGCGTGATATTCGCGGGTCAGCTTGTTCTTGTAGTTCGCGGCCACTTCGAATGCCGCTTGCTCTTCGTCGTTACGTCCTTGTTTTCCGACGCAAATTGTCCAGTCGCTTTCGACCAGATTGCCGCCAAGAATGCCGGCGATCGTGCGGAAGCGTGAGCCGTCGAGCTCCTGGGACCAGACGCGGGTCTTGCCCTTGGTGTCGAGCTTGTAAATCTGTTGGGTCATATTCCGAGTGCTTTCTGAATTGCTGAGCGAGCGTCGGCCACGCCCTGCCTGTAGGCATGGTCCCAGATCGCCTGATTATGGAGATGCATAGTGGCGCAGATGTCGGCGGGATTTTCGACGGGGAACAGGACCCGCCCGCCCCCGAGGACTACGCTCTTCTCGTAGGCTCGGGGTTTGACGTAATCGTTGGTCACGTCGTCAGATCCTTGGCAGCTTCACTGGGTTCGAAGGCGCTCCAGGCCTCCCACCAGTCGTTGAGAAACAGGTCGAAATCGTCGAAGCCGCCGGCCTCCAACCCCGCCTGGAAGCCTGCCTTGAAGGCCTCCTCGGCAATGAAAAGTGCGGCGTCGTTAGTTATCGTTGTCGGCATGAGGTAGCTCCGGTGGGCAAACGAGACATTCGATCGCCATTGCGTTCGTCGTCGTCCGAACGTGGTAGCCGAGCGCAGGGAAGACCTGGTCGATCAGCAGGACGGGGAGGCCCCAGTAGGTCAGCATGGCGCGAGACTGAAAATGCCGCCGTGCCGCTCATTGAGACGGTGGAAGCGAGCGATGCTCCGCTCGGTCCGGTCGAAGTGGTAGAGCCGGATCAGCCGGGTTTGGCGATCCATCGTGGCGGCGGCAGTGTCGTGGATCTCGGTGTCGAACCAGCACTGGTTGATGCCGAAGTCGAAGTCTGCGACGATCTCCTCGGGCGTCGGGCTGTCAGATAGGACGATCGCATCAACCTTGTAGCCGAGCAGCTGGCCGGAGCTGACGAGGTCGATGTTGTTGAGCGCTTTGTACTCCTCCTGGCGCTCGTAGATGTTGTCGATGCGGCCAAGACCCATGCGCGGGTCAAAGCAGCGTGTCAGGATAAACTCCATGAGTTCGTCACCCTCCAAGGGAGGTTCGGGGTAGGGCGGATTGGCCTGCTCCGCCGTGATGAACACGTCGATATCCTTGGGTTCGAGGCCGAGGAGGTAATCGCGCACGGCACCGCCCGCCACGATCGCCCCTGCGGGGAAGTGCTTGAGGATCTCGGTCCAGAGTGCGGGGCCGTTATTCATCTCGGTCACCGATTTTGACGCAGCCGAAGACGCCTGCCCACAGTCCCGCTCCGAGCATGACCCAGAGAAGACGAGAGAATTCGTACCACTCGGACATGGGGGTGAACTTCCAGTAGGTGAAGCTGGCGACGCCGACCCAGAAGAAGATCCAGAGCACAACCGCAACGGTTGCGAGGGCGGCGGCTTTGAGCATATCAATCAACATCGCGAACGGTCTTTCGTTCAATGAGGGCAGCAACCATCCGCTCGACCGAGAGCTGGTTGATGCGGAGGGCTTCGGGGTAGTCGGCCTTGGTGAGGATGCGGGTGATCGGATCGGCGGAGTCGACCGGTTCGAACCAGCTTTCGATTTTCTGACCGAGCGGGATGATCTCGGGGGCAATGTCCGGTTTGATGTCCGGTTCTTCCCGAACGGTAACCCGGTCGTAGAGCTCATTGACGAATGCCATGAGCCCGGCCTTGTCCACTGGGATGTCCAGTTGGACGAAGTCCTTGTCGAGCGCACGCGCGTCGGCTTGGGTTCCCACAAGGTGGGAACCGTTAGTCAAGTAGAAGATCATGGAACAAACACGCCGTCTTCGACGATCCAGTCGTCGACACCCTCCTCGTCCGTCCCTAGCCCGCCTGCGTCGACTTGATAGAGAATGGCGTCTTCGACGTCGTTCGACAGGCAGGTGAGCAGGTCTTCAGTGGCCTCGTCTGAAACGGTGAAGAGGACGGTTACTGCGATTGTTTTGGACATGACTTATCATTCCCTGTTTGAAGGTGCCGAATTGCTAGTTGTTTGGAGGTGCGCAGTCTTGCGCGGAACCGAAGATTACTCGGTAATCTCGAATTCGATCATTTCGCCGGCGTAAAACAGCTGGCGCTCAACCATCTCAGTGTATTCCAGGTTGCGGTGGTTTTCGTCGTCGATGTTGACTTCCCAGCTTTCCCAAAGCTTGAGAGTTTCGCCGTTGGGCAACAGGATGCCAGAGCGGGTTTCGTTCAGCTTGCTGCCCTCGGGGGCGTCGATCAAGCCGCGCAGGGTGTAGGAGATCATCATGACTTCGGTCCTTCCAGAAAGAGCTGATCGACCCAAGCCTCACCCGTATCGGGGTAGATCAGCTCGCGAACGTAGACGCCCTCGACGGTGACGAAGGCGGTGTCGAGAATGTCGCACTCGCCACAAGTGCCCTTGGGCAGACGGGCGGGGTCGAACCAAGCAATGTCCTCGTATTCGGGGCCATCCAGGTCACGCTCGAGAACCAGGCCGCTGGCCTCGTGGACGGTGAGGTCGCCATAGCTGCCTCGGATGATCACGACGCGATCTCCAGCGGTCCAATCGGAGCGGCGAACCACTCGACCAACTCGTCGAGCTTCTCGAAACCGATCTGCTTGATCTGCTTGGCGCTGAACAATGGGTTATCGGGGGTCCCCTCGGCGTCTTCCCAGCGACCCGTAAGGTCGCGCTTGTAGAACCCTTGGTTCCAATCCGGTCCACTGTCGAACCAATGCTCGTAGGCTAATCCGTTCTCGGCGGCAAAGTTCGTCAGCGCATCGAGGTTGCCGTAGTTGACTTCCCAGTCGCCGAACGTCTCACCAAGGTTGGTGAGGTCGGGACCGGTGCTCTCGTCGAAATCGACGGTGAGGCACTCGGCCTTGATAAGCTCGATCAGCTCGTTGGCCTTTTCCTGCGTCAGCTTTCCGCCGAAGCGGATGCTGGATCCAATACGTTCACCCATTGTCTTCAATCCTCTTCCGGTAAAACAGGCCGAAGCCGATATCGATGCCGAGAATTCGACACCCGAAGCGCAGCCAGAAGCAGCGGCTGACCCAGTTCCACTGCTTCATGCCGTTGAGGGGTTGCATCGGCAGTTCATCGACGAAGCCCTGACCCAGCTTTGGAAGAGCGGCACGCGGGTTGATCATTTGCTGACCGATCAGGGTGACGCCAAAGAAAGGGTCGAAGGCCCATTTGCGCCAGGTCGGCGCGTCATCGCTGGGAAGCAGCCTGAAGTTCAGGCCGAACTCCAGCTGGAGGCGTTGGTAAAGAGGGTCGCGCATCATCCGCGATCCGTGCAGCTCGACACCGCAATCGACGTCGAAGGGTAGGTGTTGTGGTTGATTACGAGATCGAGGTTGTCCGCGATCCGCATGAGGCTGCGGGCGATCGAAATTTGAACGAGGCGCTCCTCCCGCTCCTCGGTGAGAGGGATGGAGTAAAGACCCTCTGGGTCAAGCATCGCAAATGTTTCAGGGCTCATTGTTCAATCCTTGCAGCAATGAAGGGGTCGAGCAGCTCGGCCAGGCGGTAATAGTCGCGCTTGCCTGGGGGTTCGTCGTGAGATCGGTGGGGCGTGTTCTCAGCCATGTGGCGGACGGCTATCCGCAACATGCAGGTCTGGACTTCAGTCAGCTTCAGCGAGGTCGTTGAGAACTGTGAGGTATTGGCTGTAACTGTCATAGTGCCAGTCCTTTTCTTCAAGGAAGAGAATGGCCGAGACCTTGCTGCCGTGGTCAACCTCGCGCTGGGCGCGCATGATCTTGGCCATGAGGCGGTCGAGCTCGACGGCCATGATGGCCGGCGGGCGGGTCAGCATGTTTGCGGCGTAGGGGCTCATCAGTATCGGTATCCCGTGTTGAACTCTTCGTCCGCGCCCCAGGGGTTGCGGCAGAGGACGCGAGCGAAGTAATTGACAGTGGCAAAGCCGGGGGTGAGGATCAGCTTCCCATCGCAGTCGACGATCGTCCAAACGTAGTGGACGTCGACGTCCTTGAGCGAGGGGTCGTCCCAGTTCCGAGCGATGGACCCATCGGCGTCGTAGAGCGGCTTGTAGCGACGATCGAAGTTCCAATAGGACCCCGTGATCTTGCGTTGCTTGATCACAGCCGGCTCAGTTCAGACTGGAGCCGCTTGATCTCGGCGCGTTTTTCCTTACGCTTGGCTTCGCGAACCTGATTGGCCTTCTTGGCCTCTCGGATCACTCGCTCTTCTGCCTTGCGGGCAGCGAACTCCACGTCGTTTTCCGGGCGGCGGTTGTAGAAGTAGAGGGTGTAGCCGTCGTAGTCATTCTCGCAGCCGATCATCCAGCCGGGATGTTCCTCATGGGTTTTCTCGAGGAACCAAATGGCCTCCTTGAGCGAACCACACAGGTGGTCAGCAAGGTCACAGCTGCGAACCCGCTCGGTGATAGTCTTCCGCTTCGCGGCGCTCACGCCACCGACTCCACGTCCTGATGCCAGGCCAGCACGCGGCTGCCACTGGTGATGTCGATCGGCGGGATAAGGAACACGGCATCGGGCTGCTGCTCGTCGTCTTCACGGTTAGCTTGCCAGAGCTCGATGGCCTCGGCAGAGGTCTCAGCCTGGACGAACCAGTCCTGATCCGGGTAGCAGGCAATGAAGTAGAGGTTCATGGTCGGTCGCCTTTCAGCTGCTTGATTGCGCTCAGATACTTGTAGCCGCCGGCGGTGATCGGCGGCGGATTGGTATTCGAGGCGGGGTTGGCGTAGAAGGTGCCGTCCGGCATCTTCCAGTAGTTGGCGCGGCTGGTCTGTTCGATGAGGACGGGTTGGGTCACGACGAGGCCAGCCCGAAGAACATGAACTCGCAAGTGTCGTCGGTGATCTTGATCAGCCAGGCCGGCCCCCCACTTGTCGTGGTCCTCCTGCATCAGCTTGTCAGCCAGCGCATCGGCCTCCGCATTGGTCGCGACCGTGCCGACCGTGACGAAGCTGGGCTTCATGCCGATCCCACCGGAATAGCTATGGCCATTCTCGTAGCGGTCGTCGTCTCCGAAGGCTTGAAAGGCAGCCTCGGCGGTTGGGAAGGCACCCTTGCGGGCGATTTCGCGGAAGTCACAGGCACCCATGTTATCCGTCCTCTTCAATTTCGAGAATCCACTGGCCGATCTTGTTTCCGTCGAAGGGGTCAAACTTGGTTGGCATCGCGATATTCCTTGTGACTCTCAGGGACCGGCACGTCCCGACCGAAGCGCCAACCCAGGGTGTCAAAGCGCTCCCCCTCCGGGGTTATAATTCCTGGGTAAGGGCGTCCTTTATCGTCGAGAAAAACGACGGCTCTGAAGCTCGCTGGGACTTCCCGCGCGATAATCATCAGAGCCTCCCGAGTGTCGGGTCAGCCCGATGCAGCGCCATTACCCGTGAGGCCTCGGCGGCTCGTTCCTCGAGCGCGCAGTGGCTGTGGGTGGTGAACAGGCTGGTGTAATACGCCGCCGACTTGCCAGTGACGTCCTTGGCCGCGCGCTGGGCTGCGGATGGAACGAGGACGATGGGCTTGTTGCAGAGGGTGCAGTTCATCCTGACTTCAACCCGTTCAGAACCTCGGCCAGACGGACATTGACGCGGCGATCAACTTCGGCGCTGATATGCTCGTCGACCCGGCGGTTGACGCGCTTCTGGATGCGCTCTTCGATCGTCGCCATGACGTCGGGCAGTACTTCCTGGGCCTTGGCGAGAGCCTTGGTACCGAGGTCGGCCTCGATGCCTGCCAGCGCCCTGGCCTGGCCGTCCTTGATCAGGCTCTGGATTTCAGGGCTCAGAGCAGGAACGCTGCTGCCCCAGGAACGATTCACGATGGCCTTCTTGAGGGCTTCCCTGACTTGCTCCTGGACGTAGTCATCCTCGCGGAAGGCAGACACGGCCTTGTCGAACAGATCGCGATCAGACTCGCGGATGATGCGTGCGGCATCCTTGCTGAAGAACTTGGTGACGATCTCGCTCAAGATCGCAGCGTTGAGCTCGAGCTTGAAGTCGGGATCGTTGTCGATGTAGGCAGCCAGTGCTGGCCGGTCGAGGGTGATTTTCACAGACATTTCAGGCGTTCCTTAGGCATAGAAGTGGAAATCGGTGTTGGCCCGATGCATGTAGACTGCAGCGTGCTGGAGGTTGTCGATCCGCTTCTGCTCGGCATCCCAGGTTTGAGCGTAACCCAGCTGCGTGAAAGCGCGCTTCTTGCCGGCTAGTTTGGATAGCTTGGTTGCGAGCTTGCGGGCTTCTCGGCGGTGCTGGACGGTTTCCATCGGATGTTCCCGAAGGGCCTTTCGCAGTTGGTCCTCTTCGGAAGGACCACGAGCGGTCTTTGCGGCGCTCCACCGAGAGCTCCAGAAGTTCTCGGAGTAGGCACCTCCCTCAAGGATGCGGAGCAGTTCGGTTTTCTCGTCGGGGTTCACGTCAGTTTCCGACGTAGAGCGAAATGTAATCCGCGCCTTCGGTCCAGCCGGGGGCGTCGAGATCAAAGGGGCCGCATTCGTCCTGCTGGTCAGTGACGTGGGCAGTTCCCACGTCACCGCAGTCGCCCGAGGAACCATGACGGTACGCCACAGGCAGGTCGCCATGGCCCTGGTCGGCCAGGTCCTGGAGGTGCTTGATCAGTTTGTTGAGTTGCATGGTCTCAGCTCCAATTGACTGCTGTCTACCGAGAGCCAGACACGGGCTCCGCAAGACAGCGGCTTTTCAGGGGAATAAATGAACTTCCCGACGACGCTGCCGTCGGGAAGAACCAGTTCAACTTCATGAGCGCGGGTCGCACCCTTGTAGTCACGAACGATGATCGCTGGGGAGCCGTCCTTGCGGCGGATGGCGTCCTGCGCGACGTGGAGGATTTGCTTCACCGCACCTTGCGGACCAGACGGAGGCTGGTATCCTCGAACGGTGAACCGTCGGTCCGGAACCAATAGATGACGCCGAGCGGCTTCTGCTCAGCACACACGCCGTTCTCATTGACCTCGACGATGGTCAGCTCATCGCCGTCGTTGTCGAGCCAGACCTGATCGAGTTCGAACTTGGGTTCGTCGATCAGTCGGATGAGACGCAGATAACCTCCATCGACCTCGTCTCCGTCGAGATCGAACTGGTATTGGCTGCCGTCGTATCCCAGTTCGCAGGTAATGACCCCGTTCGGCACATCGACGTTGATAACGGTCAGCTTGTCGCTGTCGCTATCGAACCACACCTGGCCCACGGCGAAGCCCTGGTAGTTGGCGTCCGAGTCATAGGCTGTCGGCACGTAGACCGTCCGGGTCGGGAAGAAGGTCTCGACTGCTTCCTGCGGAACCTGCTGGACCACGGTCAGCTTGCAGCAGCGGCCCTTGGCCGTGTTGTAGTCACGCGGGATTGCCACGACGTCGGCGGGGTCGATCTTGACCAGCATGACCCGGCGTGAGTCATCCCCGCTGTGGTAGTGTGGCAGATAGTCGAAGCTGCAGAAGTGGATGCCGTAGCTGCAGGTGCTGTCGGGATCTTCATCGCACTGGTTGCGCGGCTGGGACACGACGTTGCCTGGAGTGTGGTCGAGGGTCTTGGTGTAGTAGTCGAGGTAGTCCGCGTTGACGATCTTCCAGGCGTAGATGTCACCGTCCGGAGCGATCGGCATCTTGCTGGCCGCGACCCAGTCGTAGAGACCCTGGACGGCACGCCGGCTGGGGTTGAGCATGACCTTGTCGAGGAAGTTGACCAGCGGACCGGCCAGGTCGGGTTCGCCTTCACGCATGAATTCGATGATCTTGCGGGTCAGGCCGGTGTCGAGTTCCTTGCCGCCATAGGTCAGGACGCGATCGTGGATTTCGATCTTGCCCTGCATGAAGTCGGCGACCGACTGCTTGACGTCGATCAGCTGGCGGAGGTCTTGGAGACCGTCGTCGACATCGGCGAGACACTCGATGATCGCATCGAAGTTGGCATGGCTGCGGGGAATGGCGATCGAGCGTCCGTCCAGCAGGACGGTCAGGCTCTGGTTGGTGAGGATGTGCGGGATCATTAGATGAGCTCCTTCATGAGCTTGAATTCAGGGGTATCGGCGGCGATGTGATGACGGTCGTAGACGTTGTGGAAGGTCATGAATTTCCAGTGGGTCTCCTTGATGCTCGCGTAGAGCGCTTCGGGGTCGACACCCTTCGGAGGGTTGTCGTTGACGTGCGGTGAGAGCTTGTAATTGTCGGCGATCACGTAGGTCTCGACCAAGGTCCTGAGCTTGGCGAGCGGCTTGGTTTTGGGGATATTGTCGAACAGTGCAGGGCTCTGGGTCATCGTGCGGATCAGCTCACGCAGGCACGAGGTCTTCAGTGCATTGGACTGTGCCAGGGTTGGCACCTCGGCCAGTTCGGCCTTGAGCCGAGCCTGGAACTCGGCTTCGTAAGCCGTGAAGTCCTTCAGCTTCGCGGCATCTGACTTGTTGACGAACAGCAGCTCGTCGGCGTCGAAGAACTTGAACTTCTGCCAGAACTCGGCGGGCAGTTCGAAGTTCTCCATTACGACGAGGACGCCTTCGGTAGGCTGGTCGGCGTAGGAGATCTCGCGGAGCGGCGAGTTCCAGCGGCAGGGAGTGATCGTCCCGTTCCGGTCGCGCAGCGCCTGCTCGGTCAGCTGGAACATCCGCACGACCGGGCGAGCGAGCTTCTCGGCAGCCGTCCGGAAGGTCCGTTCCGGTTCGGGCAGGCTCGAGGTCAGGATGTAATCCGTGGCCGGGATATTGCCGAAGCCCGCGATCAGGTCGGAGTAATCCTCGTGATCGTGCGGACGGATCACCATCACCTGATCCTTGGGGCTGAGCTCCTCGTCGACGTAGGTCTTGATCCGCTTGATCGTGGCCGACTTCGAGGTCGGCGGCAGATCATCGATGAAGATGGTCGTGTAGCTCTGCGGCGTCAGGCTGTGGATCGTGTCATCCCACTTCGGGTTGGGGCAGTCTGGGGCCGAGTAGCCATTGCGGCGATTGGCTCGGCGTTCGCCGATGACCCAGACCTTCTCGAAGGCATAAGGGTCGGGCTTGAAATACATCTCCAGCTTCTCGCCCTGGTAGAGGGAGTGCTTGAGGACGAGCCGCGAGCGGGCCTGATGCTGGTCGCCGCCGAGGTATTCGTGGAGACCCTTGACCGCTTCCCACTTGCCGGGGAGGTGGTCGAACATCGTCGGAATGTCGGCGGTGATCTCGTCGATGATCGAGGCCAGCACCTGGCTGATCGCGGCCTTGGTCTTGTCATCGTAGAGCAGGCTTTCCCGGCTCAGCGTGACCGAGCAGGACCCGATCGGCACGAACAGATCGATTGGCATTTCGAGCAGCGGACCGAGCCGGTCGTCGTAGCGCAGATCGTAGTCGAGCTGGTTGGACGCAATCGGGTAGGCCACGCCGCCCATCACGACTTGCGGCACGGGCCGGCTTTCGCGAGGCCGGACTGCCCAGGTCACGCCGCGCTGGACGAAGTGCGGCGCGTCGAAGTCAGCGCCGTGGAGCCGGACGCGGTCGAAGAAATAGGGCAGGCCGTTCTGGGCTGCCGTGCGGAACTTGTCGAAATCGTCCTCTTCGACCGGAACCGAGAATTCGACGCCGTTGTGTTCGGTGGTCTCGGTCTGCTCGAGCAGGCCGATCGAGGGGATGCCGTCCTCGTCCTTGAACACCGAGTAGACGCTGGCGATGCCCTCGTGGACCGAGCGCAGGGTGAACTGGTCGGTGTAGGAGAACGGGGACTTCGAACCGATGCCCTTCTGGCCGACGGCGATGTTGCTGCCACCCTTGGTGGTGGTGGTGAAGCTCATGAACCCGCCGGTGCAGAATTCGTGGCTCATGCCCATGCCGTAGTCCTTGACCCGGAAATACGGATCGAGTTGGTCGGGCAGGTAGACGTCGACCGGGTTGGGGTTGTTGGTCTCGTTGTGGGAGTCGATCCCGTTGGTGACGAGCTCGCGGACGATCGCCTTGTAGTTGTCGGAATAGATCTGGCTGGCGAAGGCGTCGAACGCCTGGTGGCTGCTGGCGATGGTGGCCTTGTGGACAGACATCAGGCCAACGGTCTTGACGTCACGGGTGGTGGTTTCGAGGATCATGTCGATGGCCTATTCAGAGAGTGGCAGGATGTCGCGCGGTGAGGCGGACATTACTGGGTAATCATTGTCGTTGGCGGCGGGTTCGTCGAACTCGCGGTCGAGGACGCAGGTATTCTCGAAGAAACGTGGATCGAGAAATAAGTAATTGCGATTAGCCATAAACTAATTCCCCGAAAACGCAGAGCTGCAGGAAAACGTCGGCAGTATCGGCATCGACGTTGTCGTTGACCACGTCGGCCCAGTGGTGGGGGCAGAGCGTGGGCATGAGGCGGAGGCCGTTCTGGATCGCCTCATCGTTGAGGAGGTATGGTGTGTCGTCATCTTCGGCGAAGAGGGCCCGCTCGACCATGTCCGGGCCGTAGTTCTGCGGCTCGGAGTAGTCGTGATGGCAGGTGTACCGAGGTTCGACGCGGTCGATCCAATAATTGCTGCCACCTTCGAGGGCGGTGACCATGAGGTCCGCAATCTGTTGGTTGGAGATTTTGGGCATAGCTTCGCCGTCCTTTGGAAATGAGTTTTTGAAATTTTAGGAGTGGGGGTAGTGGTTCAGCTCGCCTCGGCTTCTTCGATAAGGTCTGTCATGTCAGGTCTCCGGGGGTGGGGTGAACTCGCCGCAAAATTCCTCTGCGCGCATAAACCGAT
>ERZ650310.97-NODE-97-length-25090-cov-8.071780_pt1 | contig 25090 bp, 26 predicted proteins | sample MGYA00376246_ERZ650310 | MGnify/ENA primary metagenome ERZ650310 (study PRJEB26733, sample SAMN07839286) | wastewater metagenome | biome: small river; feature: stream; material: water | place: USA: North Carolina | collected 2016-03-01 ...
GGCGCGATGCACCCGGTCGAGGCGGCCGGCTACCAGATCGTGCTGCGGGTCCACGACGAATTCATCTGCGAGGCCCCCGACAACGACAACTTCAATGCTGAGCACCTGTCCGACTTGATCGTCTCGGCCAACCAGAACTACATCGACGACGGCCTGCCGCTGGCGGCCGACGGGTTCGAAGCGAAGAGGTACCGCAAGGATGATTGACGACCTGGAAGAGGTGGCCCCGAACCTCGCCACGGACAAGAGCCTGTGGACGCGGCGGCAGACCAACAACATGATCATCCGCCAGCAGAAGGGTCAGGTGAAGGCGCGCAAGCACAGCGGCGGGCTGCGCTCGGACCCTAAGCGCGCCGACGCCCGCCTCAGAAAGTTCTAGACGCGCGTAAGGGTTTGTCTTACGAACAGCGTGTCAACTTGGAGGACGACACATGCGCGACCCCGAACTGCAGGCCTTGATCGACGATCTCAAGGCGTTGAACATCCAGAAGAGCTGGACCGCCGCCCGTGCGGCGAAGGCGACCTTCGGTGTGCTCCAGAAGCACGCCAAACTCCACGGCCAGAAGCCCGAGATCGAGACCTTCATCCGCAAGCCGGGCGAGGAGCGTCACTTCCGCGACACGACCTGCTGGTGCGTCGCGTGGGAGGCCGGTCCCTACGAATGGGGCGTCGCCGCTTCGCTCAGCAGCGCCTTCCCCGCCCTGGTCGAGCCCTACTACAGCTTCGATCTGACCTTCTATCCGGCCGAGTGGGGGCAGAAGTGATCCTGCCCCCCGCCAGCGACACGCACTATCCTGACGACAAGGAACGTGACGTCAGGGCCTACCTCAAGAAGCGCCTGCGCCTCATGGGCCACGCCAGTCTGCGCAAGTGCTCCTGGTTCCCCAGGTCCGACGCGCCGGACGAGCTGGTGCTGATCGAAGCGCAGCCGGGGCGCATCGCGCGCGGCTTCTTCGCCGAGCTGAAGCGGCCGGGGGCGGTGCCCCGCCCTGGCCAGCTCCGCGAGATCGAGAAGCTCCGCGCCGCCGGCTTCGTGGTCTACGTCATCGACAGTAGGGAGGCCGTGGACGCGGCCCTGTTCTGGTAGTTCAACCGTTTTGGAGGACGACATGACCACCCTGAAGTACGGCGTCGATGCGCCGAAGGTCCGCGAGAGCGACGCGGTGCGGATCATGCTGCACCATCTCGCCCTGGCCGCCGCCTACTTCGAGGCGACGCCGGACACCACCATCCAGGCCCTGGCCGAGCTGCCCGACACCTTCGAGGGCAGCTCGGCCAGGGCGCTCGGGCCGGCGCGCGACTGGTACCTCGCCATGGTCAAGACCTACGAGGACGCCGATGCCCCGGCGTGAGGGCAAATGGTCACTCTGGGAGCTGCAGCTTGTGTCGGTGGGCGCGGCTAATGGGGTCTCGCACGCCCGTATGAGCGCAGCGCTGGGGCGCGCACCGCGTGCGTCTATCGGCGCGTATTGGCGCGCTAGACATTCCACAGCGGCGGCGCAACGCGAGCGTTTGCGTCGCCGCATGCCCGAGCTGTACGCGCATGTCGTCTACCTTAGGATCGACGACGAAATGCTGGCGAGGATCACGGCGCTTGTGCGACCGGGGCAGGCCCGTTCAACCGTGCTACGCGATCTGCTGGAGTGGGGCCTGGAGGCCGCCGAGCTATGAGCGTCGACACTCCCCTGGGCAAGACGCCCTACGACCGTGGCATGATCTGCGACGCTCCTGGCGCGCCGAGCGATAAGCTCTTCGAGCAGGGCCGCAAGCTGCGGCGCTCGCCCTTCGTCGTCGAGACGTGGCGCGGCTTCAACGGCGTGCAGTCGTTCACCCGCTACCGGGTGCTCCTGGTGCTGCCGATCTGCATCGGCGACAAGCTGCACCGCGCGCGGTGGCGTCGGCAGGTGGGCCTGTGAAGTACACGCCTCACCCCTGGAACGACGCGATCATCGCCCACCAGCTCGACGTGAAGCGCGGCGGGTCGTGGTCGGGCATGGGCACCGGCAAGACCGGGGCCACGCTGACGACCCTGCAGATGGTGCAGGACTTCGTCGACCCGCGCCCCTACCTGATCCTGGCACCGAAGCGTGTGGCCAGCCGGACGTGGCCGCGCGAGGTGGAGAAGTGGGACCACATCAGCGGCGACACCGCCGTCATCCTGGGTACGGCGGCCGACCGCATGCAGGCGCTACAGAAAGTGTTGCGCGGGCAGAGCTACGCCAGAGCCACGATCAACTACGAGAACATCCCCTGGCTGGTCGAGACGCTGTCGGACATGCGCCGGCCGTGGCCCTTCCCCTGCATCGTCGCCGACGAAAGCACCCGGCTGAAGTCGTTCCGCCTCAAACAGGGCGGCTCGCGGGCGCAGGCCCTGGCGCAGGTAGCCTGGGAGGCCGAGCGGTTCATCGGCCTGACCGGCACCCCCATGCCCAACGGCCTGGGCGACCTGTGGGGACAGACGTGGTTCTACGACCGGGGGCAGCGCTTGGGGCGCAGCTACAGCGCCTACATGAACCGATGGTTCGCCAAGGACTACACCGGCTTCAAGTGGGAACCCTTCGACTACGCCCAGGCGCAGATCGAGGAACGGCTGGCGGACATCTGCCTGAGCGTCAGCGTCCCGGTCGAGAAACCCATCGTCAACGAGATCAAGCTCGACCTGCCGCCCAAGGTCCGAGACCTGTACCGGCGCATGGAGAAGGAGGCCTTCCTCGAATTGAAGGGTGTCGAGATCGACGCGGTCCACGCGGCGGCCAGGACCAACAAGCTGCTGCAGCTCTGCTCCGGCGCGATCTACGACGAGGACAAGCAGGTCCACTACATCCACGACGTGAAGGCCGAGGCCCTGGAGAGCATCGTCAACGAGGCCGGCGGCATGCCGATCCTGGTGGCGGTCAACTTCAAGTTCGACTTCACCATGATCAAGCGCGCGTTCCCCCAGGCGCGGCTGCTCGACACCGGCCAGGACATCGACGACTTCGCCGCCGGCAAGATCGGCGTCGGCGTCGCGCACCCGGCCATGCTCGGCCATGGCATCAACGATCTGGAGCGTGGCACCAACATCTACGTCTTCTGGTCCGGCGACTGGAACCTGGAGTTCCACGACCAGATCATCGAGCGCATCGGGCCGATGCGCCAAAAGCAAAGCGGCTTCAACCGGCCAGTCTACGGCCACTACCTGCTGATCGAGAACAGCATGGACGAGGCGGTATTCTACCGGCGGACCGAGAAGGCGTCCATTCAGGACAGCGTTAAACTAGCCATGGAAAGGCGACCTGTATGACAACTATTGGCGACAACTCTGGGGACGTGCTCAACCAGCAGGCCCAGAACCAGATCAAGTCCATCGTCGAGCGCATCGAGCGCTTGGAGATGGAGAAGGCCGAGATCGCGGAGCAGATCAAAGAGGTCTACGCCGAAGCGAAAGGCAACGGTTTCGACAACAAGATCATCCGGCAGGCCGTGCGCAAGCGCAAAATCGACCGCGCCAAGGGCACCGAAGCCTACGCCATCCTGGTGCTGTACTGCCACGCGCTGGGCGACCCCGGCCTTGCGGAGCTGATCTGATGGAACCCGAAGTCGAGAAAGAGCTGACCGCCAAGGAAACCCTGGTTGCTGCGCTCGGCGGCTGGCTGATGGAGCTGCGTCTCGAAGGCGCGTCGCCCATAGGGTCGGTGGCTTCGCTGATGGGCGTGCTCTACGAGGTGGTCACCGACGATGTGGTCGGCGTCGGCCACGGCGCGGCGCGCACCGCCCTGATGATGGTCTACGAGCGCAGCTACGCCGAGCCCATGACCTTCTCCGAGCGCGAGAAGGCCAAGACCCTGCTCGACCAGATCAGCCAAGCGCGTCGGTCGGTGGAGGGCAAGCCGTCGCTGATCCTGCCGGGGGCGTTCGATGCCTAGCTACTTCCGTCAGGTAACACCGGAAGCGCGCGACCGCGTGGTCGAGCGCTTCCACGAGATGATCCCCGCCTCGCTGATCCACAAGGTGGTTGACCGCTACGTCCATGAGCAGTGGCTCATGGAGGTGGTGAAGAACCCCCGGATCATGACCCTGGTGAACCTGCAACCCGGCGGTCGGGGGGTGCCCTGGAAGTACAACACCAGCTTCTCGAAGAGGCGTGGGAAGACCAGCGGCCCCTATTTGCAGAGTATGGACCGCTATCGTGCGCAGCAGGTGCTCGAAGACACCAACGCAGCCTGGAAGCTCTACTACCCGGAGCTGGCCGGGGCCAGCAAAGCCCCAGCCACGCTGTTCGTCAGGCGTGTCCGCTAGTAGCGGGGCTCGGCGCGGGTCAGGCTGGGGTCGACCACGCAGACGATGCGGTTCTCGGTCGGCTGGAACTTCGGGCGCTGGCCCGCCGGCAGGGCGCAGTAGACGCCGACCGTGGTGCGAACGCCCAGATCGGTGCGTTCCTGAGCGGACAGGGTCTGGCAGCCACACAGAGCGGCGCTCAGGGCGACTAAGGCGAGTGTCCGGTACATAGGTAGCGCTCCGAGCTTGAGGCCCCTCCACGGGGCTGAATTTCAGTCCTGTTCGAACTTGGTGATGACGGCCCCCTTGCCGGAGGCCCAGTTGGCCAACGTCCGTTGGATGCCTTGCACCTCACGGTCGATCTTTTCCTGGCCCTTGCCCCAGCCGTTGACCCTCTCCTCCAGCCGCGCGAGCTGGGCGATCACCAAACTCTCGCCGGCCGCGCCGTTCTCCAGGTTCAACACCCGGCGTACCGTATCCGTTAGTTGACCTGTCAGCTTGCCCATCCAGAAGGCGAGCCCGATGATGCCGATAAGCGGCGCGTAGAGGGACAAGATGTCCTTGGCGGTCAATCCATCCACGCGCCGCGTTCCTTCAGGTGTTTTCGACCAGGGTGTCTTCCACCACATCCGCAACCTGAACGCAAGCTGCAGCGGTGCCGTCGTTGAGGATGTCCGTCACGGCGCGCTCGACGTAGGGGTCGAGCTGAACTGGCGACTGCGCGGCCTCGAGCTGGTCGAGCTTGCCCCGCAGCTTGTCGATGTCGGTGGCGTACTCGGCGCACGCGTTCTTGGCCGTTTCGAGTTTCGTCTCGGCGCTCTGGGCCCGCTCGCTGAGCACGCGGATCGAGGTATTGCTCTCGATCAGCGCGAGCTGCTGCTCGCCCAGAGTGCGAACCAGTTCGGCGCGCACCAGCATGCCAGGGTCGGCGGGGGCTTGTTCGTTCATGGGTAGTCCTCCAAGGCCGCAGGATTGCGACCTTGGAGTTATGCCCTAGACGTCACCAGCTCGCAACCTGCGAGCCGTTCTTGAACAGCCGCACCGTGCCGCCATCGAACGTGAAGTAGGTGCTGTTGGTGCCGGGGCTGTCGAGGCAAATCCGGCCGCCCGTGTTGGTGTACAGCCCGCTGACGCCATGGACGTAGCTAGTCGTAGAGGTGACCGCGCCAACAAAGGACGCCGCCGCCCCGCCCGAGATCGAGGCGTTGGTGGTCACGCTGCCGTTGGCCTGCAGCCTCAGCCGGTAGCCGGCGTTCTGCAGCTCCAGCACCTTGGTTCCGCTGACCGTGCTGCCGTAGATGTACATGCCGCCGTCGGTGGTTGCGACCCAGCCGTTGCCGTTACTCGGCCCCGGCGCGGCGATCTGCGCGTCGAAGCTGACTTTCTGGTTGAGCGGCAGGGCCACGGCCGCGACGCTGAACGCGGAGCGCGTGAAGTCCAGACCGGTCCTGGCGGCCAGGGCGGACACGTAGATGCCGTCCAAGGGCTTCAGGCCGTAGGCCGCATAGCCCGTGCCGCCGCCGTCCATCTTGGCGAGATCGTGTATCCAGAAGTTCCCGAAGTTCCCGGTGTCGACGGTGCGGATGTAGCTGTTCACGGAGTTGGCGACGCAGACGTCCTTGCCTGCGCCGTTGGTGTACTGGCACTCCCAGCCGGTGAGGTAGTTTCCGTCCTGGCTGGCGATCATGTCGCCGCCGATGATGCCGCCCGTGGCGCGCTGCTCGAAGGCCGTCTGGCTGGCCAGGGCGGTGTAGTTGACCTCGACGCGGGCCAGATAGGCGTAGGCGTCGCCGCCGCCCTTGTGATCGAGCACCACCATGTTGGCCGACTGCATCGTCCGGTAGCCGTGGGAGACGGTCGTGCCGGTGGCGTAGCTGTTGGCCAACGCGCCCGACCAGGACAGCGGGTTCACGCCAGTCAGCACGCGGACGTCAGCCGGGTCGACATAGCCGTCCATGGCGTTGGCGAAACCGATGGTGTCGCCCACCGTCCAGTCCGCGCTGCCGCCCGTGACGTTCACCGAGGTGGTGACGCCGGCCGTGATGGCCGAGGTGGTGACGCCGGAGGACCCCGACCAGCCGCCGAAGTTGACCAGCCGGGTGAAGTGCGGGACCGCAGGGGCCCAGAAGTAGGGCGGATACCCTGGCGTGCCCAGGTAACGGTCGAAGTTCTTGCGCGTGCCGGCGTTGATGACGTGGTAGCCGGCGTCCGAAAACTCCAGGTCTTCGCTCAGACCGTACTCGGCCAGCGGATCGACCGTGGGGTGGACGTCCGTAGCGTAGCGCCGGAAACCAGGGAAGGACCCCGCGCCGCCCGCGCCGCGATAGATTTTACCCGGCCCCTCGTAGCGCTTGTTGAAGCCGCTGAGCGCCGTGGTCGTGAGGTAGCGGCCCTCGGGCAGCCAGATGCGCTCGTAGGCCGAGGCCTCGGCCGCCGCGAAGGCCGCGTCGTTGTTGGTGACACCGTCGCCGTTGCCGCTGAACACCGAGGTGAAGAGCGGCATGTTGCTGCCGCCGGTCCCCGAGGGTGGGTTGGCCCACTTCAAGCCCAGGGCTTGGGCGCTATCGGCAGTCAGCACCTGACCGTTCACACCCACCGGCAGCCGCGCGGGAGCTGCTCCGTAGACAGCGACGTCGCCCTTGGTGGTGAGCACCGAGGCGCGGGCTTGCAGCGCGGCCTGGGACGCGAGCGCCACGATGGTGCGCCCTTCGGCGCTGAAGTCCGTCGCCGCCCAGGTGTCGGCTGCGGTGAAGTAGCCGAGCTTGTTGGCCGCGCTGGTCAGGGCCGCCAGGGCCACGAGCGTCGCGGGCTTGGACGTGATCGCCGACCACGTCGGGGTCGAGCTGCCGATGTTGACGTACGAGGCCTCCAGCACCTTGGAGCCGGAGCCACTATAGACCCAGCGCTGGCCGTCCGAGGTGGTGACCAGGGTGCCTTCGACGATCAGCGCCTGCTGCGGCGCGGTCAGGCTGGCGATGTTGGTCGGCGCGACCACACCCGTGGGCGTGGGCGGGATGCGCGCGGCGTCGATCACCCCGGTGGTGATCTTGCTAGCGTCAAGGTTCGGGATGCGCGCGGTGTCGAAGGTGCCAGTGCCGATCTTGCTGGCGTCCAGCGTCGCGAGCCGCGCCGCCGAGAGCTGCCCGGTGGTGATGTCCGCCGCGTCGTGGACGTGCGCGGACGGCGTGAAGGTGGCCGGCTTGCCCTGGACACTGGCCCAGGTGACCGTGCCCGATCCCCCACCGCCACCGCCACCGCCACCGCCACCGCCACCGGTGGCGAACAGGTCGCGCAGGTAGATGGCCTTCTGCGCCAGCCGATCGAGGGCCTTGTTCACCTCGCGGGGATTGAACGGCCCTTGGTTCTCGAAGTCGCTCTCCTGGGCGAAGCTCGGCGCGGCACGGATCGTCAGCGTCCGGCCGTCGTAGGCCGGGGCGACGGTGAAGATCACGACCCCGCCGTTCGGATTGCCGATGTCGTGGATTTCGAAGCCGGTAGTAAGGAGCGTCTCCTCGCCATCGGTGTCGGTCATCACGACCTGCACCTCGTCCTCGCTCAGCGCCAGGAACTGGTAGGGGAAGTTCGTGGTGATGCCGTTCGGCGTGTAGGGATCGGTGCTGATCAGCGTGGAAGAGAAGGGCATGGTCAGTTCACCTTCGAAGCGTTGGACGCGGTGCCGGTCACGAGCCCGCGCACGAAGTCGCCCGAGCCAGTGGGCCGCACCTTACCCTCGTTGATGTCGGCGAGATAGCCCAACGGGCGACCGGCGGCGGCGAACAGCGGGACGCCGGTGACCAGGGTGAGCAGCGTGGCGGTGTCGCGCACCGCCGCCTTCTGCCCCTCGCCCGTGGCCGCCAGCCGGTAGAGATCGTGCGGCGCGGCGGCGGCCTGGGTCAGCGTCGACTGCACCGGGGTGGCGACGAGCTGGTCGTCGTAGCGCTTGTCGTTGAAGCCGTTCAGCGCGAGGTTCACCAGCGCGCCGGCCAGCGGCACGACCCCGGTGGCGTAGCGCCACTGGCTGCCGAAGAACACGTCGAGGAACATGTCGAGGTAGCCATCGTCGTCCTCGTCGTCCCAGCCGGGGCCGAAGCTGCGGCGGATCACCTCGGACACCAGCGCCGGCAGCATCAGGCCCATGACGTAGACGTAGCCGGCGCGGGTCAGGGTCTTGCTGTTCCCCAGCTCGGTGCCGAGCAGGTTCCCCTGGGCGCTGAAGTAGCTGTAGAACTGGGTGAACAGACGCTTCAGCGCCGAGCCCGTCTCCCAGGCGCTCACGTCCTCGGGCGACAGGGACCCTTGCGTCTCGCGGATCGCGCTGTCGGCCGAGCGCACCGCCTCTTGGAAGTCCTCGCCCTCGGTCAACGCCTGCTCGAAAGCCCCCTGCCACGTCACCAGATCGACGAGGTTCTGGAACTTGCCCTGCATTACGTAGGCGTGGCGTTGCGCGAAGTCGGCCGCCTGCTGGTACTTGGTCGGATCGAGCAGCAGATCGTCGAGCTGCGCGCCGATGTCGCTCATCTGGTCGGCCGTGCGTGTGGCCATGAACGGTGAGGCGGCAGCGACGCTCTGGGCCAGGAGGTCGGGGTTGCGGGCGTAGGTCCAGAGCGCGCGGGTCAGGAAGCGCTTGCGCACCTTGAGCGCGGCGGGGAACCAGCCGACGAGCTGCTGCACGGTGTTGGACAGGTTGAACATCATGATGCCCATGCCGCTGCGGCTGCGCACCGCACGGAGCACCTTGTCGATGGCGCGCCCGGCTTCGGTCGTGGCGGGCACCTCGACCACCTGACGCGCGGTGCGGTTCAGCCAGGGCAGCAGCATGTCGGTGACGTTGGTGCTGTCGAGCGCCTCCAGCTTGGCGCTCAGGCCCTTCTCCTTCAGCAGGCGCAGCACGTCGCGCACCGGCACGGCGAGGTGGCTGAACTTCAGCACCTTGTCGATGTGCTGCGGCAGCAGGCCCAGGTCCAGGGCCAGAGGCTTGTTGTACTCGACCCGGCTCTTGGTGAAGCCGCGCGCCGGGCTCGGGAACATGCTGGCCGTGTTGCCCTCGGTGACCGCTTCCTGGCCTGCCTTGAGCGCCGCGTCCTGCACGATGAAGGTGTCCGGCAGGGCCGGCACGTAGCCGCCCTTGTACGTGCCGTAGGGCGTTGTGAAGCTGTTGGCGGTAACCTCTTCGAAGTACCGGCCGTAGACCTGCCGGTGGGCCTTCTGCGCGGCCGGCTTCATCTCCTCCAGCAGGTCCCAGGTTGACTGCGCCCAGTCGTAATCCTCCTTGGTCAGGACCCCCTCGCGCTGCATCCTGGCGATGAAGCTATCCCAGGCGGCGGTGTTCAGGGTGCCGTCGGCGTTCTCGGTCGCCCAGCCACGGCCGAGCAGCAGCTTGCGCTTATTGCTGTCGTTGCCGGTGTGCAGGACGGCGTGCAGCAGCTCGGACTTGCCCACCCCCTTGTTGCCCGCGCCGAAGACGTGGTTCAGCTCGGGGGCCTCGATCTTGCCGCGCTTCAGCGTGGCCTGGATGGTCTCCAGCGAGGCCACGAACCGGCCCATGTAGTCGACCTTGGCCAACCGATAGCGGTCGGTGGCCTCGCGGACGTGCTGCCATACGTAGGTCCGCCAGGGTCCCTTCTTGCCGCCGTCGATGTAGGACACCCAGCTCTCGACGCGCCGGAGGTGGGCGCGCCACGCCGAGACCGCCCGGCCGATGATCTCCTGGCCGGTGGCGTTGTGCGTCGGGCCGGTGCGCAGCTTCGGCTCGCGGAGCTGAGCGGCCAGATCGGTGGCGATGTCCTCCACCTCCAGCGCCTGGAAGTCGACCTCCATCTGGCGACTGATCCGGCTCATGCGCCAGAGCTGGTCGACCATGTCGCGGAGCGACTGGAACTCGTCCATGGTGAGCTGGTCGACGGGCTTCGCGCCGGCCAGCGCCGCCGCCACGCCCACCTCCAGATCGGCCCACAGCTCGGGGTCGTAGAGCTTCACCTTGGCCATGTAGTCGGCGTCGTTCGCGGCGGCCTCGAAGCCGTAGGCGGCGATGATCTGCCGCGCCGCGCCGACCATGTCCATGTTGCGGGTCTTGGTGATCGTGCCGTTCCGCGCCTTGGCGATCTGGTCGAAGAGCTTCTTGCCCTTCTCGATCTCCTCCCTGGCGTCGCGCGCGGCGCGGTACAGGTGCATGTTCAGGAGCTGCCGGAACTTGGCGTCCAGCGCGCCCTGGAAGTCGTCCTTCACCAGGGCCTTGAGCGCGTCGCGCCCGGCCTTCGCCTCAGCCGCCTGATAGACGTGCGGCCGGATGCCGTCGAGCCTGCGCCCGGCGATCTGCGCCTTGGCCCAGCGCTCCATCTCCTGCGGCGTCCACACGGCGGTGACCGCGCCGGCCTTGCGGACCAGGGCGCGCACCTCGGCCATCAGCACCTCGGAGCGGCGGATGTCGTTGAGCGCCGCGACGGCCTCGTCACCGATGGTGCCGTCGTTGAGGATGTCGCCGTGCTTGGCCAGCATGGCGGCATCGGCCAGCTCCTCGGCGCGGGCGCGCCGCACCGGCCGCTTGTCGCCGTCCTCGCGCAGCGCGTTGTGCTCGTCCTGCAGCTCGACCAGCTTCTGCAGCAGGGCTTGGCCGCTCGACATGCCGACCTGCTCGGCCAGGACGTCGGGGTGCAGACCTTCCTCGAAGACGTAGGGCCGCTGCCGACGGTAGAGCTGCGCCTCGTCGAAGCCCAGGGCCTTGACGTCGGCGCGGGCCAGCCGCACCTCGCCGCTCTCCAGCATGGCCAGAGCGCGCATCTCGGGCAGGTCGTTGACCTGCGCCTGCAGGTCCTCGACCAGAGCCTCGCGCTCGGCCTTCCAGGCCGCCGTACGCTGGCGGCGGATGTCGGCCATCACCCTGCCCAGCAGCCGGTCGTGGCCCGCCTCGTCGGCGATCCTGATCAGGTTGTGGTACGCCCCCAGCTCGGCCGGCGACATCATCTCGGTGAGCTTGTCCAGCGGCAGGGCCACCAGCTCCTGCTCCTCGGCCGCGTCCTGCAGCGCCTGGGGCACCGCGATCAGGCGGTCGAAGACGCCCCTGATCTCGTCGGTCATCGGCACCTTCAGCGCCGTGAAGTCCTTGTAGATCGCGACCAGCCAGTTGCGGAACTTGGCGAACGCGCCGCGCAGCTCCGGCGTCGGAGCCTTACCCTCCATGAAGTAGCGCTCGCCGGCCCTGGCGAACAGCTCGTGGAAGGGACGGATGTCGTCGGCGCTCGGCGGCGTGTCGGTGCCGAAGGCGTCGATGGCGGCGGGGTTCGCCCCGGCCGACGCGTTGGCGCGCCACCACGCCTTCACGATCTCGAAGTCGTCGCGCACCTCCTGGCTGGCGGCCGGGTCGTGAGCGTCCTTGGCGAGGTTCTCCAGCCAGACGTGGCTGGTCTCGTGCAGCAGGGTGCTGGCGTTGCGGCCCTTGAAGAGCTGGATCAGGGCGGTGCCGTCGCCGAAGCTGACCTGCCCACGGGGGCCTTGCTGCAGCGGCTGCGCCTTGGCCTGCGCGGGCAGTGGCAGGCGTTGATCGAAGTCGATGTCGACCGTGAAGAGCCCGCCTGTTTCCGGCACGCGCGTGTAGAAGTCCTCGGGCGGCTGGTCGTGAACGGTGACGCCCTGCGCCGGCTGGTAGGTGCTGTCGCCGTAGACCAGCCCGCGCCGGGTCAGAACGCTCTCCTGACCGAAGCGCTGGCCCAGCGCCATGGCCTCCTGCTCGGTGATCCCCGTGATGATGAAGCTGTTCTCGCGCTGTCCGTAGTGCCCCTCGACCGGGTAGAAGGTCTTGCCCGCCTCGGTCAGCGCCTTGGCCAGCTCAGCGTTCAGTCGTGCGTTGTCCTCCGGCGCGACGTCGGTGCGCGCGGCCGGGTTCTCGGCGGTCATGATCGCCCAGTCGCCTTTTTCTAACAGGCTCCCCAGGTTCTCTGGTGCGAAGTCGTCGATGGTCGCGGTCTCGGCCTGGGCGAAAGCCTGGGGCTCGACGTACTTGCCCTTGTAGGTGTGCTTCACCGGTTTGAAGAGCGCCACGACCGGGCCGGTGTGCGTGTCGCCACCCTGCGATATATAGCCCAGGTAGCCGGCGTCGTGGACCTTGTTCTCGTAGGCCGCGATCACCTCGGCATTGTAGTCCGAGAGCTTCTCGCCCTTGTCGAGACCCGCCTTCACCTCGGCCTTGGCCGCCTTGTAGAACCCCTGCGGATCGGCGGCGTCGTCGTAGAGCTGATCGAGCGGGACCTTGGTCTCGTAGCGGTGATTGCCGATCCCCAGCTCCGGCTGGTACTCGCCCTGCTGGCCGGTGCCCACGCCCCAGTAGACGCGCCCCGGCACCTCGCCGTGGTTCGACTTCTCGACGTCGGACAGCACCTCCCAGTTCTCGCCGTGCATCTCGGGATCGAGCTGCTTGATGCGGCCCTTCGACGAGAAGTGCGACAGGGTCACCATGCCCTGTGCGTCGGGCTCTACGCTTTGCTGGAAGGTTCCTGCTGGAGCGTCCCTGGCGGGGTCATAGTAGGGCTTTTCGCCGGAGCTGGGGGCAGCAGCTTCTGTGTCTGCTCCCAGGTCAAGGAGGCCATCTGCTGGTGCAGTGGGTCCGCTGGGTCCAGCACGCTCGCCGACGACACGTCGGGCTGTTTCTTCATAGCTGACATCGCCTGATTGCCTCGCTCCAAGATCGCCGTACAGGCGCTTTTCATAGTACCACAGGACCGCCTGCACGTCGGCCACTGAGATGTCGACACCCTGCTTGGCGAGGCGCTTGCGCGCCGCCTGAACAGCCTCGATCATGAAGGTGCGGTCGGTCGCACTGAACGGCTGATCGTTCAGGTTTTCGAAGGCGGCCTTGTAGAGCGTGTTCGACGCTCGCTCGATCTCGCTGCCACCCTTGAAGTTGCGCGCAGCGTAGGTGTCCCGGTGTCGCTTCACCTCGGCCAGGAGCTGCTCGTGCGACAGGCTGTCGGGCGTGACGTCGAGGTTCTTAGCCACCAGCTCGCGCACGCGCGCCAGCCCGGTCTCGTTCGGCACGTCGAGCAGGTCACCACGATAGCGATTGAAGGTCCGAGACCACCACCGGTCCATGGTGAGGTAGCCCTCGGCCCCCATCAGGTTGGCGTAGAAGGCCCCGAGCTTCGGCCCGAAAATCACCGCCGCGTAGGGCATCTTCACCGAGGCTTGGTACTTGGTGCTAAACTCGACGCCCAGGGCCTTGGCCTTGCGCTTCAACTCGGTGATCGTGGCCTCCTGCATGAGCATGTCGCGCATGCCCTGGGGGCCGTAAGTGTCGTAGAGCACCTGGATTTTGGCGACGTTCGTGTCCACGCTGTCCTGGCGCATGTGGCCACGGTCGGTGGTGAACTTGCCGGTCTCGCGGAAATTGGTGTAGAGGTCGACCGCTTGCCGGAAGTTGGGCAGCACCTTCTGGCCATCGGAGGTGATGGCGATCAGCGCGGTGAGCGTATCCCGCGCGCCCTGGTCGGTGGCCAGCTCGGGGAATTGCTCGGCGAAGATGTCGAGCGCGGCCTGGAACTTGGTCGAGTACCAGCCGGCACCCGAGCTGCCGGGGAGCTGCAGCTCGAAGTTGACCTCGTCGGCCATCCACTTCGCGATCTTGTCGCGCGCAGCCGGCGACCGGTCGGTCCTGGCGATCCGGCCGAACCGCTTGCGCTGCCGCGCCTCCAGCGCCTGGGCGACGTCGCGGGTGTTGTGCTTCTTCGCTGGGTCCAGGCCGAACTTCGCCAAGGTCTCGGTCTTGTTCCGCAGGTCGACGGACTGCTCGAATGTAGGCGCGGCTATGCCCAGCTCGCGCAGCAGCGCCGCGTCCTCCTCGGTGAAATGCGCGGGAGCTTTACCCTCCGAGGTCCACTCCGCGATGAAGCGTCCGCCCTCTTCCAAGTATTTGCGGTACCTGGGATCGACGAGATCGTTGTCGAGAGCGTATTGAGCGGCGCGCTCGCGGGTCATGAACTGACCTTTGTGGTTCACAAACCCGAAGTTGTTTGCGTCGGCAAACACCCGCGCCATGATACCACCAGGAAGACCCTTAACACTGAAATGATCTCTGCCAGCAGTGCCCTGGTATACTTTGCCGTTGTGCTTGACCGCTGGGATCAGCGTGGGTGCGGCCTGCTTGAACAGGTTGAACACCGACCCACCCGGCTGCGCGCCACCGGCCTGGATGTCGAGGCCGGTCTTCTCGTAGGCGTCCCAGGCGTCTACGAACGTCGGGTTCCGCTCGGCGCGCTGCGTGAAGTAGGCCGCCTGCAGCGCTGCGTTTGCCTGCGCCTGAGCTTCAGGTACGCCGGCTGCCACAGCTTTGTCGTAGAAGTCCTGGCGCACACGCTCCGCAGCATCAGCGTTTGTGGTGTCGGTGTTGCCAAGCGCCTTGGCCGCCGCCTCCTGAAGGAGCTGCTCGCGCTCCGTCTTGTGCTCTTCGGCCTCGTTGATCGACAGCGCGGCTGGGCCAAGTTTGATGTCCTTCTGCAGGAAGGCGTGGGCATCGGTCGGCGCGAGCTTCGACAGGTACTCGGCCGCCGGGATCACCACGTCGGTCTCGCGCGTGGCGGCATTGAGCTGATCGCCAATCCCCAGGCTCTCGACCAGGGCGTCGGCCTCCTCGGGGTCGAGGCTCTGCAGGTAGGTGTCCAGCACCTGGGCGTTGACGTGGACGTCGATGCCGGGGGTCAGCTCGGACACGAGCGCGTGGAACGCCTCGGGGCTCCGCTCGCGCAGCGGCAAGGCGTTGGTCGCCTTGACCAGCTCGTTGAACGTGTCGATCTGCGGCTTGGCCTGCTGCGCTGCGGCGTCGCGCTCGGCCAGTCGCTTGACGCCCGCGTGCGCGCCGCCCAGCAGGGCTCCCTGCACGGCCACAGCCACGGCGGTATCGACCGCTGCCTGCGGGCGTTCCTTCCAGAACTCCCCCCAGGTCTTGTCGGGGTTGGCGATGGCGGTGTCGACCGCGTCTTGCGTGAAGGTGGCGAGCTGCTCACCCGCCATCTCGCGGCCCAGCAGCCCGGCCACGAACGCCTTCATGCCGGTCTTGCCGAAACGGTTGACCAGGAACCCCATCGGCAGCAGCTCGGTCGCCGCCTCGATCGTGCCCTCCAGGCCGCCACCCGCCGCAGCCTCAGCCGCCGTGCCGCCGCGCTCGCGGTACTTCGAGTAGGCTCCGAACCCGGTTTGGCCGCCCATCATCGACAAGCCGACCGCCGGGTTCTTCGTGCCGATGGTCGCGGCCAGGGCCGGCAACGCGCTCAGGGTGCTGTCGACGCCGCCGAACACCGACCCAGCCAGCTTGGTCTTGAAGGCCGGCATGGCCCGCGTGATGCCCAGGTTGAGCGCGCCGGCCCTCTCGCGTGAAGCCGCGCCCTGAAGCTCGGCACCCGGCACGCGATAGCCGAACAGGCTGGTCGCCGCGATCTCGGCATCGGCGATGCTCTGGATGAAGCCCTCGCCGGCCAGTCCCAGGCGGTTGGTGAAGCCCACACCCAACGCCCGGCCGTAGGAGCCGAAGGTCGGTGGGGGCCCCTGGTCCTGCGGCACGACGCCTACACCGGCCGCCTTGAGCTTGCGCACCCAGGCCTCGGTGCCGGCCATGTCGGCGACCTGATCGTGCGCGACGGCTGCGTGCGCCGGGTTGGCCAGGAAGCCAGCGGTCCTCGGGGCTCCGGCCAGCACCTCCTGGTCCTGCTGCACGCGTGTCGCTCGCGCGAGTACAGGCTCCTGGGCCTTGGCGGTGTCGACACCGACGTCCCAGCGCTTGGCGAGGGCCGCAGCCCGCGCCGCTTCATCGGGGTTCAAGTCGCGGGCGCTCAGCAGGTTGGCGTGCGCCTGATCCTGCGCGCCCCCCAGAACGACGTTCAAACCTTTGCTCAGATCGGCCATCAGTTCAGAGCCTTGGCCGCGCGCCAAGTGTCAAGCACTTCCCGGTTCGTGGGGGCGTGGTCAGGGTTGCGCGACTTCAGTTGGCGCAGCACCTGGGTGTACTCGTCCGGCGGGATGATCTTGATGTCGGCGGCTCCGCGCTTCTCGTCCACACCGACTTGGTAGAGCGGCTTGGTCTTGGCCTGCCACCATTGCGCGCCGCTGATCGCCACTTCGGCAGTCAGACGCGTGCCCACCTCGACTACTTCGTCGTCGGTCAGGGGTTCGGTCTGGGTCGCCTGCTTGGCCTGCACAGCCTGCCACCAGCGGTTCTGGAACTGCAGGCGCAACGGCTTGTTCTTCGGCTCCGACAGGCTCGGCGGGGCCACGGTCGGCATGTTACGGGTGACCATGCTGTACTGCGCGGCCGGGGTCTTCCACTCCCCCGTGCCGGTGCGGGCGCTGTGCTGCAGCTTTCGGAACTGCTCGAAGTCTGAAGGCGACAGCTCGGGGGCCAGCTTCAGCAGGTCCTTCTGCTTGAAAGCCGTCGGGTCGGTCTCCATCAGGGAGTACAGATCGCTGAGCAGCTCGGGCGACGTGGTTCGGTTGTCGCCGCGCTCGGCCGCCGCCATCAGGGCCGTCTGGTGCTCAGGGCTGACCCGCTGCCAGAGCTGTTTGGGGATGCTCGTCCAGGTCCCGCCGCTGCGCAGATAGGGCTGCACCGCGTCCCAGGCGTCGCTCTCACGCTGATTTTGCGCGGCGCGGTTGCGGCTGACCACGCTCATGGCGGCCGAGCGCGCGGCCTGCCGGTCCTTGGCTGGAAACTGCTGCGCCCAGGCCTCGGCTTCGCCGACGTCCATGATGCTCTGCGGCAGCGGGGTCTTGGCCGAGCCGCCCAGCCGCGCCGTGATCGAGGCCACGTAGTTGCGGGTCTCCTCGAAGGGAATGGCCTTGGCCCAGGCGCGCGGGTTCGCCGTCGGGTCGCCCAGCTTCAGGCCACCCTTGTTCTTGCCCGTCTTGTTGGTCCCGTCGATCCAGTCCTGCACCATACCGGGGCCTGCGTTGTAGGCGGCGAGCGCCGCCACCGTGGAGCCCCTGAAGGTCTTGAGCTGCGCGTTCAGGTAGGCGGTGCCGAGCTTGAGCTGGTAGGCCTTGTCGGTCTTGTAGCGCTCGGCGTCCCACGCCTCGCCGGCCAGCCGGGCTGCTTCCGGTGCGGTGTCGGGCATGACCTGCATCAGCCCGGCGGCCCCCTTCGGGCTCACAGCGGCGGCGTTGCCGCGTGTCTCTTGCCAGACCACCGCCGATACCAGCTCCGGTGGGGCGCTGCCCACCACGCCGTCCACCACCGTGGCGGGCTGCTGGCCCTCGATAGCCAGGGTGATCTCGTTCTCGGTGACGGCCTTCTCCAGCCGCTCCTGTAGTCGGCTGGCCACGGAGGGGTCGATCTCGCGGTCGACGATCGCCCGGTCCAGGCGGCTCTGAGCGGGGCCCGTCTCGCCCAGGCGCACCATGTCGTCGATGGCGTAGGCGTGGACGCCCGACAGCTTCTCCAGCCGCGAGGCCTGGAAGGCCGCCGGGGAGAAGATGCCCTTGGCGGTCAGGTCGTCGGCGATGGCGGCGTCGAGCGCGGCCTTGCGCTTCGCGTACAGCTCGGTGTCGCGGTAGGCATAGGCGGTGTCGCTGGTCGTGGTGGCCACGCGCGCCGCCGCCGACGCCTTGTTGGCGAACTCGGCCTCCTTGATCGCCTGCCCCTGGATGCTCTGCCGCACCTCGGCCAACCGCCGGGCGGTCAGGTCGGAGATCATCCGCTGCTCCAGCCCGTTCCGGGGGTTGGCGCTCAGGTCGCGGACCTTGGCTTCGATCCGGCTCAGGTACTCCGGGGCGGCGTCGACATAGGCCTGCCCCTGCAGCTTGGAGAGCGCGGCCTCACCGGTCACGGTCTCCTCTTGGATGGTGGTGCTCAGCGCCACGTCCAGCTCGCGCACACGGGTCTCGGCTTGGCTGTCGGCGATGCGCTGGGCCGTGTCGCCGACGCGGTCCAGCGCCTGCCCGGCGTTCTGCACCGCGCGTCCGACGTCGCCGCCGAAGGACCCCGCGTCGGGCGTGGTGCGCGCCGTGGTGGCCGTGGGGCGCAGCGCGACGCTGTCGGGACGATAGGTGTCGACCATCAGCCGAAAATCCTCGGAGCGGGGGCCTTGTACGACCGGCTGTTCCTGGCCCAGCCGCCCGCCACCTGGGACGCACCCGCCAGCAGGGTCGACCCGGCGTTGATGATCATCGACGTGCCGGCGTTGGCCGCCTCGGCCCGCGCGCCGGCCGCGTTGGCGCGGTAGTTGCCGGCGTTGATCCGGTAGCTGTCGGCCTCGCGCCCCGCGTTCTCGTAGATGCGGGCGTTGTCCTGGTTGGCCAGGACGTTGGTGTCGCCCACCACGTCGAGCGGCGATCCGAAGCCCAGCTCGACGCCCGAAGAGGCGTAGGCGTGCTGCTGCCGGGCGCGGAGCTGGGCCACCTCCCGGCCGTGCTTGACCGCGTCCAGCTCGCCCCGCTCCAGGGCGTCGCGCGCGGCGCGGTCAGCGCTGATCGCGTTGATGTCCGCGACCTGCCCCTGGTACCGCGCCATCGCCTGCTGCGACTTGCCCTGCTGGATGCCGCCCGCGACGGACAGCCCGGTGGCCGCCACGCCGCTCACAGCAGCGATGCTGGCGGCGTTGGCGCTGAAGAAGCCCACCGCTGCGGAGATGGTCACGGGGTCACACATCGTCGAAGCCCTTCGAGAACCGCAGCATCGGTTCGCCGCGCATCAATACCGCGTTATGATCCTCTACCACAAATCCCATGTAGCGCAGCCACCGGATCGCGCGACGGTTGCGCTCGGCGACGTGGCCCTCCAGGCGGGGATAGAAGAACTCTATGGCATCCAGGTAGACCGAGGCAAATTTCAATAGCGCCTTGCCCTGGGTCCTGGCCTGCTCGGTCCCCAGGAACCAGGGCGCGCCACGCCCGGTAGCGAGGCTCAGAGGCACCACCCCGAACATGGCGTGCGGCCAGCCGTCGATCTCCCCGACCCAGCACATGTGGCTCTCCTCCTTGGCGCGGCTCAGCGCCTGCCAGGGTGAGTGGCCGGCGGCCCGGCACTCCAACACGTCGATCCAGGCCATGGTCGCGGCGATGCGCTCGACGTCGTGCGGCTGTGGCGGCCGGATGGCGAGCGTCACGGCCTCTTATCCAAGAGCGCGACCACCTTCAATTTGATCCACTTTTTCCCTTTGGGCGGGCGTACGTAAAGGTACCCTTCAGCGTCCATGAAGACGGACCCAAAGGCGTAGCTTAGCGCGTCGTCGAGATACCACATGGCGTAGCGCTCTTCGGCCTGACGATCAGTTTCGGGAGGTACCATCATGACCGCAGGTACAGCGACTGCTGCCTCTTCAGGAAGTTGAGCGCCGACATCCGGCCCGCCGCCTTGTCTTCGTCGCGGTACATGCCAGCCAGCCGACAATACTCGCTCAGCGCCCACTTCGCGACCGGGTCGCTGCGCCCCTCGCGCGAGGCTATGAGCAAGGGTGTCAGGAGCTTGCCGCGCTTGGCCGCCCGGTTGTGCCACGCCAGAGTGCAGCTCGGCTGGCAGAACGCCTGCTTGAGCTGCTTGGGCTTGAAGCAGGCCCTGCACTCAGCGCACTTCACAGTTTGATCCTCACAGGGAGGGTCGCGCCGCCTTCCATGACGCGCCCCGGCCAGGAACCGTCCGCTTTGCGGTAGAGGTACTGGCGGTCAGTTTCCTCTTCGGTGTCGTCGTGCTGGCGACGGCAGAGCCCGAAGTCGGCCCGCTTGCCTTCACGGATCAGCGCGTCGTACAGCGCCTCGGCCTTTGCGCGCTGGTTTTCAGGCCAGTAGTCGCAGTCGACGATGTCATCGTCGGGGCCTTCGATCTCCTCGACGACCCACTCATACATCACGGTGTCGGTCATGTTCATGTCCTCCAAGACCCCTGCAATCTAGCACGGGTCTTGTGACATGACAAGCCCCTATTCGCTCAGGAGGTACTCCGGGGTGATCCCCAGCACCGTCATCGGCAACGGGTTCCGCTGCCGCACAACGACGTCTGCGGTCCTCCAGTCGGTTCCCTCGACGTCGACCTGCAGCTCGCCGCTGAACAGCCGGGTCGGTTCGCCCATCGGCTCCAGCTCGCGGGTCTTGATCTCGTCGATCAGGCCGAAGATTTCATCGTCCGAGGAATTGGGCTCGGTTTGCCCCGGCGGTAGGTCGCGGCCGACGCCCACCTCGATCCCCCGGCTCTCGAAGACCCGCACCGTCGCGCCCGCCACGATCTTCGGCTCGCCCTTCTCCTGCTCCAGGCCGAACGGCAGGGTCCTGATCCAGGCCTCGTAGGGCAGACCCGCGATCACCTTGCTGGCCGGCTGGGGGAGGGAGAAGCCGCCGTTCGACACCACCAGATCGCTGTAGACCGCGCCGTCCGCCAGGACGTTGATGGTCTCACCCTCCAGGTGCTCGATGCCGCCGAAGTCGGTCTCGGGGTCGCCGTTGTAGACCAGGGCGCTATCCAGGTAGACCGCGTCTTCGATGTTCTCCCAGCGCAGGCTGGCGTTGTACTCGATGTACCGGCGCTCGATGCCGTTCACGGTGCGCTTGGTGATGTAGTAGACGACGTCCTCGCCGCCTTCGCTGACCGTGCAGCAGCTCTCGTCGAAGCCGGCAGTCTTGGACTTCGACCAGCCCCAGACCTGCTGCTCGGCCTGCCACGTCAGCAGCCGCTCCTGGCCGTCCGAGCAGATCACGCTGACCGTGCTGGTGGGGTACTCGGCCCAGGTCATGTCGGCCATGGTGACGTTGCGGAACAGGTGCGCCGCGAAGATCGTCAGGTCGTTGCCGCGATAGCCGTCGGCTTCGAACTGGTAGCCCAGCGATCGGAGCTGCCCACCCTTGGCCGTGCCGAACATGACGATGTCGTCGATCACGATGGGTCGCACGCGGTTGGCTCCGCGATAGCCCTCAGGCGTGATGTTGATGTCGGTGGGCGAGAAGCCGCCACCGTTGGCCGAATTGCCCGAGATCGAGAACACCGTGTCGGTCGTGAAGACGATCAGGTTCTTGAGCGGCACGAGGTGCAGGATCGCGTTCACCCGCCGGCCGCTGACCGCGAAGGTCACCGCATCGGTCGGCTGCACCGGGCGGGCCACGTTGAAGTTGAACAGGTTGCCCTGCTGGCTGGCGAACAGGCCGTTCGGCTTGTTCAGTGTCCGGCCGTAAACCGCGCGCTGGTCCCAGAACGCCACGACCGCCGGCTTGTGGCCGTTCAGGTCGTCCTCGCTCTGGCTCTCGAAAGGGTCGCGGGCTACCGGGTAGGACTGGCTGAAATCGGGCGCGATGTTGTCGTCGGTGAAGGTCTCGTCCTCGGTGGTGCCGATGAACCCGAACGCCCCGCCGCCCTTACGGTAGATGTTGTAGCGCACCGCGCCGGGCACCGCCGTCCAGGTGATGTCGACGTGGTTGCCCTTCAGGGTCAGATCGGTGGCCGTGGCGTTGGTCACCTCGGCGGACGCTAGGCTCTCCTGATCGGTCCCCTCGTCGATGGTCGTCACGACGTAGGTGTAGGTGGTGGCCGAGTACCCCGTGCCCGTGTTGGGCGCGAAGCCGGTGGCGAGCACGCTGCTCGGCGGCACCACAGTCGCGAGGTAGTTCGCGTAGAGGATGGACCAGACATCGTGGCCGTAGCGGGTCAACCGTACCTGCCGGTGCTTCAGGTGCGTGAATACCATGGTGTCCGCGCCCTGCTCGAAGCCCAGGTCAAAAACCTCGTCCTGGCTCCAGGGCGTCTCAAGTTGAAAGATCGCGCGCACGCCCATGTCAGGGCTCCGAGATGTTCAGGTCGCCGAAGTTGTAGGTCGGCGGTTGCGGCTCGTTATCCATGAAGGGAGCCGGGGCGTCCACAGGATCGGTCGGCGCAGGCGGGGGCGCTGGCGCTGGGTAGCCCCCGCTGCCGCCAGCCGCACCGCCGGCCACCCCGCCGGTCGCACCCGTAAAGACGCCGTAGCCGGTGGTGTCGAGGTCGATGGTGAAGCTGGTCGCGTCGTGGCTCAGGATGCGCGCCTGCTTGCCATTGATCTCGGTCATGCCTGTGACGCCGGAGAAGACCACGTCCCAACCGTTGAGGTACCCGTGCGGGCCGTCCACCGTCACGCTCGCGAGCGAGGCGTTGGTGATCGCCGTGATGATCAGCTCCTTGCGCAGCACGAGGCCTCCACGGGTCACGAGCCGCAGGACGTGGTCGCCCAGCTCCATCATGTAGCCCTGGTCGACCGAGAACTGGAAGGGGATAGCGCGAGCGCGTTTGTCGATGTCGTGGACCGGCGCTGCAAACAGTCGGCCAGGGCGGCTCGTCACGCCCCCCGCCGGAAGGATCACCACATTGCGCGCCCGGCGCAGCGCCGTGCGGTACTTGGCGGTGTCGCTCCGCGCCAGCAGGGTGTCGCCGATCTCGCCGCCAGCGAATGTGGGTAGGTCCGCGCGCATCAGGTGAACTCTACCAGGATGCCCACTTCAGCGAAACCGTTGGAACCGTTCACGCCGGACCAGACTACGTTCGCGCCATCGGCGTAGCCCGTCAGCTTATCGCCGCCCATGCACCAGAAGTTGGCGTAGTCCGCGTCGAACCTCATGGTGAAACCACTAGGTCGTGTGTAGTTGCTGCCGTTGTTGCCGTCCAGGTTCTCGTCGCGATCCGCAAAGAAGACTGCAGTACCTCGATGACCGGCGTTCTTGGTGTAGCCGGTCAAGGTCAACGTCGACTGGTTCACGTTGTTTGCTGCGGTCGCTTTGACCGTTGCTGTCGTCGCGCCGTTACCCTGATAGCAGAGCGTGTTGATCGTCTCGTAGGCTGCGGCGCTCATGTCCCAAAATTTCGTGGGGTCGAGGTCTGTTGCGTTGATCACTTTCCAGAAAAACGTGCTCGTATAGCCGTGGGCCGCCCAGGTCACGCGTGTGACGTTCCAAGCGCTGCCGCCGCCCGTCGTCGTCATGGTCAGGTTGTTGGGCCCGTAGTTGACCCAGACGCACACCATGTCCCCGACTGCCGCGCCTGTAGGCTTGGAGACCCGCAATGTCGCGCCGTCGCTCGATGCCGAGCGAAAAGCCATCGCCGTCACCGCGCTGCCGAAGAGGTAGCTGTTTAGAACGCCGGCCATCAGGATCGCCGAATGTAGAACGTCACCTTCGCGCCCTTGGGGGAGCCGCCCGTACCGATGCCGTCGATGTCGACCGTGATCTCGTCGTCATCGTCCCAGGCGCTGGCGCTCATGACGGCCGGCGTTGCGGCGGTCACCGACGTCTTCTCATTGGCGTCGCAGGTCAACTTGGTCGAGAGCATGCTCGCGCCGTTGATGTTGGCGTCCACCGTGAAGGTGCCGGCGGTATGAGCGGCCACGAGACTGAGCCTGGGTATCTGCACCAGGACGCAGGCGTAGGGTGCTCGGAAGGTCACCTTGGCGGTGCCGGTGGTAAGCGTGGTGGTCTCGTCGCTGAGCGCCACGGTGAAGGGCTCGATCACCCCCAGGGTCGCGCGAAAGGCGGCGGCGTCGACGTCGTCGAGCAGGGTCCTGGCGAAGGCGCTCAGATCGGCCAGAGCGGCGGTGCCCGAGCCGGTGAAGTAGGGCAGCTTGTCGGCGGCCGAAGTGAGGCCGGCGAGCGCCGTCAGATCAGCGTCGTAGGCCTGCACGTTCGTGCCGATCACCAGCCCCAGGGCTGTCCGCATGGCGGCGTAGTCGGCGGCGCTGACCAGGGAGAGGCCATTGGCGCTGAAAGCGGCGCTGGACTGCGCCAGCAGCGTCCCCGTAGTGTCGTTCCACAACGCGATGCGCCCGACCACGGTCGTCGCGGGGCCGAACACGTTGCCGGTGCCGCTGCCGGCCGCCGCGATCAGTGCGTTGGTGGCGCTGACGTAGTCGGTGATGTCCGCCACGACATGGGTGTGGGCGCTGGGCGTGAAGGTGGCGGGCTTACCGGTGATGTCGGCCCAGGCAGGCGTCCCCGGCGGCACCAGGGCGATCCGGCTGTCCACGTAGGCTTCCAGGCCCGTCACATCGCCCGTGGCGTGAACGTGCGCTGCCGGCGCGAAGGTCGCGGGCTTGTCGGTGACATCGGCCCAGCTCGTCGCACCGACGGTGATGGCCTGCACCTCGGCGCGCAGCACGTCGATCTCGTTCGCGGCCCGCACCGCGAGGTCGGTGACCTTCTGCTCGATTTGCGTGATCGACGCCATCAACCCAGCTCGCTCTCGAAGGTGCCCACGGGATCGAAATCAGGGTAGACCACCTCGGGCCCCTCCACCCGCCGGCCGTCGGGGTAGCCGCCCATGCGCGCCTTCAGGATGTCCGGCATGTGGTCGCCGTAGGTGTTGTCCCGCTCGTTGTGGTTGGCCGCCTGGGCGCGCGAGATCGCCGTCTCGGCGATGGTGATCAGCTCCTTCTCGCGCTTGCTGCTTTTGGTGACCGACATGCAGATGCGCGACGCCAGGAGCGCGATCAACGCCCCCCGGAACCGCGCACGGGCGATGGTGGCGAGGGTACCGGGGTCGTTGGACACGTAGTCGATCCGCGCCTCGGGCGTGTTCGTGTAGAGCTTGTTGCCCTCGTAGCGGAACTCCTGGCGGCAGCCGCCGACATCGACGATCTGCAGCACTTGGGCCGCGCCGGCCGGCGGGGCGTAGGCGTAGAGCCACCATTCGGCCCAGTCGTTATCGGTCTCGGCCAAGGCCGCACGCACGATCTGGAACCGCCAGGGGCCCATCTCCAGCAGCTCGTCGAGGCACTGCTGGTACCACAGCTTGCAGGCCCGAGCCTGAACGCTGTTCTCGTCCAGGTTCGCGATCTGCGCCGCCGCCGGCAGCGCGCTGAGAGCGAGGTTGCTGATCTAGATCGGAAGAGCACACGTCTGAACTCCAGTCACGATCAGCGAT
>ERZ650310.99-NODE-99-length-25022-cov-8.190852_pt1 | contig 25022 bp, 25 predicted proteins | sample MGYA00376246_ERZ650310 | MGnify/ENA primary metagenome ERZ650310 (study PRJEB26733, sample SAMN07839286) | wastewater metagenome | biome: small river; feature: stream; material: water | place: USA: North Carolina | collected 2016-03-01 ...
GCCTCAGCCTTGAGGGTGACCTCACGCTGGCCAAGGGCAGTCTCGATCTGCCGGAGAGCGTTGATCTCAACCCACAGCTGGCGTTGGCGCTCGAGCGAAGTATTCGGGTCGCGCACTTCTGCCCGCGCCGCCGTCAGGGCGAGGCCATTGGTGTTGCGGGCAGTGGCGACCTGAGGGATAGCCTGCATCGAGGCTGCGAAAGCCCGGCCTTCGTCGCTCAGGTTCCGCATCCGAATTCGGTGACGCTCGACCTCGTCGGACAACTGCTTCTTGGCCGCGCGCTCTTCCTCGGCCATCACCTGTTTGAAGTAACGCTGCTCGTCCGTCATCACGGACATCCGGATGCGATGGGCTGCCTGCTCATCGCGGAGCATGGTGGCCTTCTCGCCACGCACGCCGGCCAGCTTGCGGCTGTAGACGTCGAGCGCGGCGTTGAGCTGGGCGATCTCAGGATCGAAGTTCGTGCGACGAGGGTTCAGCGAAGCCGTGGTTAGCCGGCCCTGGGCAGTGGAGACACCCCGGCGCTCCGACGAGAAGTCTCCGTCCGTGCGGCGAGCCCTCTTGTCCTGACGGGCGATCTCGGCATCGATCCGCTTGAGCTCTTCGAGGTTGCGGCGAGCCTTCTCGGTCGCCTGCTCCTGCTTGCGGGACAGCAGCTCGTTGCGCGATCCGATCGCAGAGTTCTGCTTGTCGAGGGTGTTCAGCCGGGCCTGGAAGGCCTCGGCGGAAGTGGTGGCGTTCTGCAGGGTCTTGGCATAGGCCGTGGCCTGCATCGTCCGCTTGGCGAAGGCCTGGTCCTGGACCGCGCTGTTGACGCCGCTACGGCTGCCACCCTGGATCTGGCTCTGGATCGTGCGAAGCTGCCCGAGCGTGCCCTGTAGCATCTTCATGTTCTTGTCGAAGTCGACGTTGACTACGCCAGCGGACTTGACTGCCGCATTCCCCGCATCGGAAACCATCTTGGAGATCGCGGCGACCTTGCGCTCGATGAACTCGAGGGTGCCCTTGAGGTCACCACCGACAATGTCGATGCCGACTTCTGCAGTGGTTTCGCGGTTCGCCATCCCGATGCTAGACTCCAGAGTGGAGTCTCAGGGCAAGGAGAAGTTAGTGAACCACTATTTGCGGATTTCTCGGACCCCGCCAGGGTAATTGCCTCGACGATCCTTGATACGCCGGAACACTGCCTGAGGGATGGCTCGGGTCAAGACGAAACCCAGGAATGGCTCGAGGCTTGGACGGTAAGCCCCCTTCTTGTCGCGACCCCAATTAGCCAGCTTGAGCCTGGTTTCCTGGTCGCCGATCAGATCCATCAGGCCAGTCTCGCGACCGTTGTAGCCGCCGTAGCCTAGCCGACCCGTGGCAAGTTCGGGAACCATTGCGCTGGTGATCTTCCCCAGAGCCGAGACCTTGATCCGTGCGACTGAGAAGTGAACGGCATCCTTGCCGCTGAACCCCGAGGCGTAGGGCCGGACCCCGAGAGGGCCTTCGCTCCTGATCCGGTCAATCCGGATGTTGATAGGACCGAAGTTCTCAGTCCAGAAGGCCCCCCGGTTCACCTGCGCTGCCAACCCCCGCCGGTCCCTGAAGAAGTTCGAGTGACCCTTTCGCTTGATGGTATTTTCAGACAGAGGCTTCCATGGCCCGAACACGATCGCGCCCTGGGTCTCGGTGGTCTGGGCAGTGATCGTGTGGCTTCGGTTTCGCACGCCCGACCGACCGATCACGATCTGGGTGTAGAACCGGGCGATGTTCTCGATCTCCTGTTCGATGTCTTGGCGAAGCTCACTCCGGATAGTTTTGGTCAGCTTGCGGTACGCCCTCTCTGAGGCTTCCAACCCCACCTCACGGATGATTACCGAGGTGAACTGCTGACCAGCTCGGTGGACGTTGCGAGAGTTCTCAGCCGCACCCGTGCGCTGGTTCAAGTTGAACCTGATGCGGAAGGTGGGTTTTTCGGACATTCAGGGGTAGCTCCGGGCGATGAGCGTGATCCCACACATCTACAAGTCCATTATCCGGCACACCCAGGATCTGGTGAGCGTGATCGCGGACACCACGGGCAACCAGAACATTCAGTATCACACCTGGGACGCTCGGGCCGATGAGAACAAACTGCCGGACGCTACCCTACTCGGGATCGAAGGCTTCAATTTCGACGAGAACGAGGGACTGTGGATCGTCCGGTATGGCCTGACCCTCTCGACCTGGAATGACCGGAACCTACTCGATGAAATCGAACTGGTCGGCATCATCCACGACCATACCAAGTATCTCTCGAAGGTTCGGATGCTCGACGAGCAAACCGGCCTTGAGATTGGAGAGATGGTGTGCTCGACCTGGGAGCTTGCTCCGGGTGGTCAGACCAACCAGCGGAACTACCGCTCGATCCTGATTGAACTGCTACGCGCCGGGGAATAGGTCGACGTCAGGCGTGACCAGCTGAAGCAGGCTGACGCCACTCGAGGCCACTTCCAGCGCTGGGTTCACGAGACCCTCACCTTCACTGACGAGTGCGGCCAGAACGCCGGCCAGGGCTGCCCAGTCGATGCTGCCCCGCGCGAACTGGTTGGTTCCGCTGGATTCCTTCTCAGCTACCCGCACCTGCAGCGTGGGCAGAACAGCCAGGGCGGCTCCGGCCTCGATGGCATCGGTGACGGTGAGGATGGTCAGGTCATCGGTGACAGCAGCCAGGAGGGTGGATCCGACCCGGCTCTGGAAGGTCAGGTAGGCTTTGAGCAGCGGGATCTCGGCGTCGCTGAGATCAGCAGCGCTCAGGCCAAGCTTCTGCCGGACGCCTTCCGGGGAGACCCCGAATGGGATCGAGGCCTCAAGCCGGTAGCGGTGAAGATCGTAGTCGCCTTCGAACTGCCAGGACAGTTCCCGATCGCCCAGCATCGCGCCGGGGAGCAGGGTGTTGTGGGTTGCCAGCACGGTGATGTCCACCGAGATTGCCCCGGCTTCAGGGATCACCGAACCGCTGGTGACGGTCGCTTCAGCGCCATCTACCAGGGTCCAGGTGAGTGCGGCCAGGCCGTCAGCGGACGTGGTCAACGCCGCTGTATAGACCAGGTCCTGTCCGGCTCGCATGGCTTACTTGACCTTCTCGAGGTGTCCCAGCTTTAGCCGGCGTTCGACGAAAGCCGTCAGCTCGGTCGAAGTGGCAACGCCGGGGTCGAACTCGACTCGGCTGATCGGATCGAGCAGCATGAACTCGCCAGTCGTGCGGACCTTGAGACCTTCGTCGGCGGGTTCAGCCTTCACAGGCTTCGGGGTAGGGTTGGACATAGGCAGCCTCCTGGCGGGAATGTTGACGGACGAGCTGTGCTACGCGGCCCGGTTTTGGGGAAGCGGGGAGGGTTGAACCATCGGTAACCAAACGCAGAAGAGCCCCGGATCTCTCCGGGGCTCTCTGTGGGTAGTAACCCCTGAGGGTTAGACCAGGTTCAGGACCGACCGGGTGTCCGAGAAGGTGAGCTTGTAGCCCTTGTTCACGGTCCGGTTGTACTGGACGGTCTGGTTGGTGATCGAGCGGGCGGACTCTTCGATGTCCGAACCGTTCTCGACCAGCTCTTCGAGGGTTTCGCCCTTGATGAACCCGATCAGCTTGTTGGCCGGGGCCGTCGAGCTGAGAGCGAAGTTCATGTTCAGGTCGAACCGAGGATTCTCGATCGCGACCTGCACGCCGGCCTTGGCCAGGACGTCCATCTGGGTCATGCCCTGAGCGATCGAGGGCTTCGAGAACATCCGGAGCCACTCGAAGTACACGTCGTAGTTGCCTACGATGGTGTCCATCGGGACGCCGGCCTGAGCGCGGGTGACGAGCCACTTGAGGAAGACTTCCCAGTCCAGGCGACCCGCGACCACGGTCGGAGGCGTCGGGATGGTGGCAGCCAGGGTGGTGGCAGTCACGACCGGAGCCGCTGCCGACACGCCGTCACCGTTGAGCAGCATCAGGGTGGCGAGGGCCACCTGACCGATTTCAACTTCACGCTGCATCCGCGAGGCGTAGGGAGTGACCACGTCGAGGCTGGCCCGGCGTTCGAACTCGTAGGTGAAGCGAACGCCACCGCCGAGCTTGTAGATCTTCACGCCGCTCTCGGTCGTGCGGATCGAACGAACGGGGATGTTCGAACCTTCCGCGATGACACCGGTCTGCTGGTAGTCAGCGTCAGCGTCAGCAACCACCGTGGTGATCATCTCGTTGCCGTTGATCGTGCGGGTCTGACCGACGATCGAACCGACGTTCTCGATGTTCTGCTGACGGTAGGTCCACTGCAGCATCGAGTCGATCACCGGCGGGAACATCGCGCGGGTGCCAGGATAGGTCTGGAAGGTTTCGGCGGCAGCCTGCAGGGTGACGCCATTGGCGAAGTCATCCTTGATCGGCAGGTTCAGGAAGGCCAGCGCAGCTTCGTAGCCGTTCAGACCAGTGCCCTTGAACTTACCTTCGTCCGGATCGACGGCGAGGGTCAGGTAGTCGACCAGGTTCAGGCCCGAAGCCTTTGAGGCCTGGATCAGGTTCTGGCCGGCGGACAGCGAGGCTGCCATGTTCTTGTCGAGCAGACCGGCCAGCAGGGTTTCAGCCGGCTGGCGCTTGGCGGCAATGTCGAGGAGGGAGATCGTCATGGTATTGGTGTTCCTTAGAGCTTTTCAACGACCACGAAGCCGGTGCCGACTTCGACGACGATGACCGAGGGGTCTGCGACAACTGCAGTGATCACGCTGCCTGCGGTGGCCGAACCGGTCACGCTGTCGCCGACGGCGATGGCGGCGGCGGTCTTCGGCAGCTTATCCTTGAACTTGCGCGACACGGTGCCGACCTTGATGCCGAGCGAGATCCGGTCCTCGAAGGTTTCGAGCCGACCGAAAATCTTGTCGGCGTTGGCAGCCAGCTTGACGGTGTTCGCCGCCGAGGTGTCCAGGGTCACGGCCTTGCCCACGTCAGCGATGGTAAGGCTCGCCGCCAGGTTGTACGTGAACATGAAATCGTTGAGGGCGTAGCCGAAGGAGACAGGAGCTCCGATGTTGTAGGCCATGGTACTTAGCTCCCGAGCTTACGAGTGGAAAAGGCGCTGGCCACGATGGCCGGCTTGTCGTTGCTGTCACTGCCAGCGGCAGCGGCGACTCCGCCCACCGGCAGGATTGCCGTCAGGTCCGAGGTCATTTCGAGGATGCCTGCCTGGAGCAGGGCGACGGTGGCCGGAGCTTCGTCGGTCTTGCCAGCGGCGGTGGCCACCTTGGTGAAGACGTCCTTCAGGAAGGTCAGCGCGATCTGGTAGTCGGCTTCGTTGGTCGGAGCAGCTTCAGCAGCGGTGAGCTTCGCGGTGAGATCGGCGACTTCAGCAGTCAGCGAAACCACCTGGGTGCCCGCGTCGGCCAGCGAGGCCGTCAGTGCGGTCTTGTCGGCGGTGAGGGTTGCGACGCCAACCTGGGCGGTGACGAGGTCGCTCGTCAGCTTGGTGAAGTCGATGGGGTCGGCCACTGGTGATTCTCCTGCGATGCCTCGACAAACGAGGCCGTCAATTTCAACACCACTTGCAGCGAGACGCAGCTTCGTGGCTGGGGCGAGCTTTGACGCAGATTTTCCGATAATCTTAGGAGTGTCTGCTGCACCGCGAGCAACCAGGCTGAGCTCGAGGAAAGTGTCGAGGCCGACCAGCTCGGCGTGAGTGCCGTCCTCGCCGATCGTGTGGCCGTTCGCGCAGGTGCGGGTGTTGAAGTTCTCGAAGCTCTTCTCGGGGCCGAAGTAGTCCCAGCCGCACGCGGAGCAGAGGAACTGGCTCGAGAGGAACTGGACCGAGACCTCGTCGAGGGTTCCGGCGTTGAGCTTGGCGATCAGGGTCTGCTCGGTGGGGTCGAGGTAGAAGAGGACCCGCAGCTCGAGACCGCCGTCTGGGGCGTACTCGATCCCACCTGCGAAGACCCGGCCCTTGGGCTCGCCCATCAGCTGGTGGTCGGAGATCAGGGGGATATGCTTGCCGCTGTTCAGCGAGATCGCCATCTGGTTCAGCGTGATCGGCATGATCGTCGCCTGCTCGAAGATCGAGCCGTTCTTCCCCGGCAGCGGCTTGGTGTTCAGCGCGATCGCCTCGAACACCGCGAGGTTCTCGGTGTCGACATCCTCACCGACAGCAGCTTTGATCTGCGCCGAGAGTTCTGGGGTCATGGGGAGCTGCTTCATGCCGGCGGTCTATTCGCGGCGAGACTCCAGGGTCGAGCGATGCTTACTGACCCGCTGGCAACCGGTTCAGAAACTTCCGATCATACCCTGACGACGGCGAGTTGATACCGGGTCCACAGTTCTCAAAACCTCGACAGCGAACTGGCTGACGCGCGCAGATCCCTGAATGCCGTACATCACCTGTACGGCAAACTGGCTGACACGCCCTGCTGGAGCCCCATCGTGTAGGACCTGGGCCGCGATTTGACTGACCCGTGCCGCCGGGGCCCCATCGTGTAGGACCTCGACGGCGACTTGGCTGACGCGATATTCGTTAGCCACTAGACGGTGACCTTTGGACCACCTTGCAGGGCGTTGACGCCGCTAAGGGTCCAGGCGGCGGCGGTGTTCGGGTCCGTCAGCAACATCCTTTCCAGCTTCGTGTAGGAGGCTGCCAGCGGGAAGTTGGCTCCGTCACTGGTGGTGGCCCCACTCTTGACTTGCAAAGCGATACTTCGACTACCGGCATCGGTCTTTTCAGCAAAGGCCATAACCTGCACCGCGTCGATCGTTGTGGGGGTGCTGGTGAGGTTACCCAGACCATAGGTGTCAACATCGCCGACGGTCGACCCCTGGACATAATCGGTGTCACCGTTGACCGTTGCTTCATCGACCAGAGTGTAATTGGTCGTTCCTGCCGAGCGGGCAAAGCCCTGTGCAACATCGCTGGTCGGATAGATCGTTTCGATCTTGCGCTCGCCGAGCTTGGTGGCGCTGTCCGTCACGTACAGGTCATCGAAGCTGAACGAGCCGTAGTTCGAGGATCCCGAAGTTTCACCGATCCCGAAGTTGATCGTGTCAATGGTGGTCGGTGAGCCATTGCGCGTATCCTGCGCGGTCAGATTGATGACTTGGGCGTTGTCGATGTAGGTCTTGAAGACGCCCACCGTGTCAGAGATCGTGATCTCACCCTCGAGGTAATGCCAGGTGCCAAGGATCATCCCCGATGAGCTGACTCCCAGAGATGTCCCGGCGGCTGTTCCCGTCAGACGAAAGGCTTCAAGCAGGCCCCCGGTTGTGACCCTCAGCCCCACCTGAAAGGTGCCTGCCGAGTCAAACGCGATAATCGGACAAAGGGTGGCCGAAAGCGGCATCGTGTTGATACGAACCGCGATGCCGAATGAAAAGGTGGCATAACCCGCCCCCAGGGTGCGCGAAGCTCGGACACCTTGGTTGCCTGCCGCAGTGACACCTTGACCCCCAAATCGGCCTGTGACCATGCTGAACACACCAGCGCCGGCCTTGGTCCATTTCGATTGCAGGCCAACGTTGGTGCCTTCGCCGTTGTAGAGGTCGAACCCCTCCATCAAAACTACAGCCATTACGTGCGACTCCCTCGGAGTGTTGCGACAAGGTTGAGGATCGAAGCGTCAGTGGAGGCGGGCGCGACGAACTTGAGAACGTCATTCACCGCGATGCTCTTTGCCGTTCCGGATACTGTGGTGAGGGTGAAGGCTCCCCCGGTTGAAATGCTGATCGTGCCGATTGTGGTGAAGGCTCCAGTTGCGTTGACCTGACGCTGGACGTCGATCACAAAGGTTGCCGCCGGGTTGGTCCCGACCGCGTATTTGCTGTTCGCAAAATTGGCAGGGAAGTCGAAGGCATCGGTGACGACGTGGAGACAAAGCACCTCGCTGGCCGAAGGAGCTGTGGTCGCGAAGACCGTTACCGGGTAGCCGATCGCAGCCCGTGCCATCGCGTCGGTGTAAACAAGAGCTGCCATTACCTCGAGCTTATCCCGGACCGCGTTCTTGCTTGGCGCGTCGAGGTTGCCATTCCAGCTGGTTGCGTCGTAGGCGTCATCGGAGATCGCGATGTTGTGTTCGACGTGGTCCCAGGAACTACCGACGCTGGCCTCGGTTCCTCCGGCATTGTCGGCATTGGCGATGAACACATCTCCGGCCTCGACGATCGTGCCCGAGGCCCCGCCGATTTTTCCGCCAACAGAGACCTTATACCAATCACCCTTGCTGGCTGCAGGATAGTTCGGATTTCCCGAGCAGTTGGTTGCTCCCTTGTATTCCAGCAGCCCCGTGACCTTGCCATCGACGTAGGTCTTGACCGCCTTCTGGGTGGCGATCCGGCCATCGCTGTTCAAGGCCAGGGTGCCATCGGTGTCGATCGGGGTCGTTGCCCCGTTGCTCTGGATCGAGATGCTGGGCGAGGCCCCTCGGCGGATCAGGACTTCCATCAGCCGAGCCAGCCTGTGACCAGGAGATCACCCTGCCACTCGACTACGTTCAGCGCGTCGGTCTCATCGACGACCACGAAGCCGGCGACCACGTTCAGGATGTCATCGAGGATGTGCTGGGCGATCGTCAGAACCTTGAGGTCTGTGGTTCCGCCGTTGGTGAGGACAATCCGGTGGCCGTTGCTGGCTTCGAACCAGATTGCGCGGGCTGACATATTCCGGGGAGCCCCGGCTTCGTCGGCAAACCTCAGGGTGATCGTGGTCGCCCCCTGGTTGTGCAGGAGGATGTTCCCTTCGGAGGTCACAGGCTGAAGGGTGTCGAGCATCAAGCCACCTTCAGCGAGAAGAGCACCGGGAGGCGGGAGAATGAGGTTACCCGAGAGCCAACCACACTGGCCGGGGCCCCGCTGGCGTAGGTCTGCCCCGTGGTCTCTCGGCCAATGTAGTGAGCACTTCCGCCCGTGCTCGTCCCGTCATAGCCAATCGTCGTTGCCCCGTTGGCACTGCTGGTTCGGAATGATGGTGCCGCCGCCGTGTGGACCGACAGCCAGTAGCGGGTGTCCCGCTTGAAGGTGTAGTTCACCCCCGTCCAGGTCTTGATCCCCGTGGTCGCGCCGCTGATGTCACCGCTGTTGGCAACCAGAGCGCCTGGCTTTCCAGTGCCGTCGTCGGCGTGGATCATGATCCGGAGGTTACCAGCTACTGCCGTCGTCACTTCGACGCCAATGTCTACTACCGGTACGTCTCGCCGGGGGTAGAACAGCGAAGTCATCACGAGATCGGCTGCCGCCGCAATCGTAGACGTCGGTGCGCCCATCCCTGTGGTCACGTAGTCTCCGGAGGCCACCGGCAGGTTGACATGACAGCCAGGCTCGTCGGCAGTAGTCAGTACCCGGCTCCGCAGAGCATTGACATCAGTGAACCAATGGGCCCCGTTGGCATCGACCTCATGCGCGCCGGCCTCGGGGGTGGTCATCAGAACAGCACTGGTGATGCTGTGCTTGATGACGCACTCGCCAGCTCCGGGCCCGTTGCGGCCCAGTCGGAACAAACCCCCGTAGCGAGTGCCGACAGCGGGGGCGGCGTCATAAATGCCTGGCAGGTACATTTCCTGCCAGCGGTTGACGGTGATAGCGATCCTGGAGGCGAACCGAAGGGGGCGAGCGGGATCAGGGGCTGATGCGTGCAAGCCCGTGGTGGTTAGAAGATCAAAACGCCCTGAATGCTCCCCTGTCACACCGGGGGTGGGATCGGCATCGATCCAATGGAAGAATCCTCCAGTGTGTCCCATTGATCCGGGATCAGTGATGGCTGCGAACTGGAAGTTGAGTATCCCATAGCCTACCGTCAATGCTGGAGAAGTGGGAATATCTGCCGCTGTTGCCGCGCGCGTCTTGACGATGTTGTAATTGACCCCGCCCATCTGGTCCGTAAGACCGATGATCAGCCCGCCGAGCTTGTTCTTGACGTAGTGGGTGGACAGGTAGGGGTTCGGGAAAGTCCCGAACATGGTGTTGTGGTCAAGGTCCCCCGCTTCTGAGAGAATAGTCCGCTTGAGCCGGGTTCCCTGGGTACCTGGAGCGAGCAGGGTTGGATCCAAAGCTCCCCCCGCGTTCAGCTTGGGAACCTTCCCGGCGTCAGGTGCGCCGGTCGAGGTGCTCACGGAGTCCACAACGACAGGAGCCGGCGCTCCGCCGATGTAGATGAGGGGACCTCCGGCGTAGGAAACCGTAACCGCCATCAGCTGTCCCAGCCTGTGTAGCCGACCTGGCCCAGCCACTCGATGACGTGCAGGGCGTCGGTTTCGTCGACGACGACGAAGTCCAGGGTCTTGCCGACGAGGAGGTCGAGGGCGTGCTGGGCGATCGTCAGAATCTTCTGGTTCGTGCTGCCCCCATTGGTGAGGAGGACCCGCACGTTGTTGCTGGTTTCGAAGTAGAAGGTTCGGGCCGAGACATCCCGAACGGCTCCGACGCTGTCTGTAAAGGACAGAGTGAGGGCCGCGCTGCTCTGGTTGTGCAGTTCGATGTTCCCGTCAGGGGTAACGATGGGAGGACTGACCAGCATCTGGCCGGGCTACCTGTGGTCAGATGGGGTTGGTAGCTTCAGGTCAAGAACCAGCTCGAACCTACGTGTTCGAGTTAATACTCGCTGAAATCAGCAGCTCGTGGTGGGTCTCTTTCCGCAGCGGCGGCGTCAGCGAGAGGTTGGTCAGCTGAATGGCTACGGTCACTTTCCCTGGAGCCAGGGTGGCGGTTTCACTTGGAGTCAGAGCAGCCAGAAAGTACTGGTTGTCCTCTGAGAGGTCCAAAACAGCCCGCTCGGGCACCACCGCAACTCCCGCCGAGTTCACGGCCTTGATCACGCAGCTGTAGCCCGTTGAAAGATCAGCACGCACGATCGGCTGATTGAGCGCACTGGTCCGGTGGCTGACTGACCAGATTCCTGCGGTATCCCCCGCAATGATCTCAAGCGGAAATTGCAAGCTCATTGAATTCTATTCCTACAGGAGAAGGCTGGTCACCGTGAATGATGACATCTATGATCTCGTTCGACACGCTGACAGCCACTTCAGCCAAACTGAAGTCAACCGCTGCTACTTCGAGCTCGACACTTACGTCGATCCCACCGGTGAGATAGGTGTTGCCGCCCCCACCGCCGGGAGGGCTGAGCATCCCGAAGGTGTTGAGGCTAAGCGGAGAGGTCATGGCTGCCTCGTGGCAGTGCTCGTGGTTACGCCATCTCCCGCCAGATCGATCAAGATATCCGGACCAGCCTGGATGGAGGTAGTGGTTGACACCAGGGGTGCCGCCGGATCCAAGCCCAACCTACGCCAGAGCTCGAGCAAGAAGGTTCCCTGCTCAGGCGTCAGGCCTCCGCCAGTGGCGACCCCCTGAGCAGCCACGGGGACTGTATACTGGGTCGAAACGTTGAAGTTTCCGAGGGTTGGTACGACGGGGTCGCCGCCGCCCTCAACCACAAGATTTCCTGTGATCTTCAGTACGTGGCTGGCTTCCATTGGCCGAACTCGCCAGCCGTTGCGCAGGAAGAAGTAGGGAGGGATGAAAGCCCCTCCTCCGAGGTCGATGCCACCGATCAGCGCAAAGGCCAGCGGCCATTGCGGGTTCAGGCCGTGCCAATCTACCCACGCCGTCCAGATCTGGGCGGCAGAGTAGTTGGCGGCGTCGAGAATGATCCGCTTGGTCAGACCGTCGAGGGTGATCATGCTTAAGCGATGTAGCTCGGGTCAGTTTCGGCCACGGCAGCGATCGAGATGCCCTTGCTCTGGGTGATCGTTCCTGTCGAAACCCCGGGCTTGGCAGAACCCGGATTGCTCCAGACCAGGACGACGTTCCGAGGGGTTCCACCAGCGTACCCGCCCTGGACGTTGCCCGACCAGTCGAAGGAGAAGGCAATCGATCCCGAGGCGATGCTCCCGGAAATATCGATGCCATCCTTGTCCTTGACGATCACAGCCGTGGCTTCGCCGTAGTCGTCGCCGCCAGGGGTGGTTTCGTAGAACATGGTGTAGCTGCCCGTGGCTCCCAGCGTCAGCGGGGCGTTGAAGGTCATCACACCTGCCGAAGCGTAGGGGAAGACCCGTTCGACACCGTTGTCGTCCACGAAAACGACGTCATTGAGGTCAGCGGCCTCCGGGGTGAAGAAGGCCTTCGAGTAGAGCGTCGGCCCCACGAACCAGCAGATAAGGTCGGCGGTTTTCCCGTTGACCACACCGGCGGAACCTCCACCGCCGTTGATGTCGCTGTTCTGCCGAAGCAGGTACTGCATCTTGGTATAGATCTCGAAGCGGCTGGCCCCGGAATGGAGGATCTTCTTCTTGAACGGGTAGCTACCACCGCCGATGGTCTCGTTGGTCGTCGCCGTATCAAATTCGACGGTGATCCCAGTGTAAGGGGCGTTGGCCGCAACCGTGGCGTCGTTGTCCGTGATATTGAGATCGGCACTGGTGTTGATTCCGAAAGGAAGCTTGTAAGCTCCCGTGGCGGTTTCTGAAATGTCGACCAGGGACACGTCATCAAAGGTGAAGCCGTAAGTCCGGTTGAAGGACTTGAAGAAGGTCCGGTTGTCGAAGTTACCATTCGCGGCATCTCCGAATACCTGGACAGCCTCGTTCGGAAGGTCCGTGAAGGTGTAGTTCAAGGCGCTGCCCGAAGCGGTTCGCTGGTAATAGCACTGGGAACCTGCCGACACGCTGCCCTGCAGAACGGCCCCGAAGTAGACCCGGTTGAGCACGCCCGCCGAGGAATATTCGCTCCAGCCGGCATTTCGGATCATCTGCCGGGTGGCGTCCGTTCCCGGCTTCCAGCCGTTATAGCTGCCGCCGGGGTCGCGGCCCAGAACGTACTGGCCGGAGCGGTTATCGATCTTGTTCATCGGGAACGGAAAGGGCTTGTAGGTGGGGGTGGCCCAGAGATCGACGAACTTCGACCACAGGGCATTTCCATCGACACCATCCTTGGCCACCAGACCTCCTGCAACCACGAAGTCGAAAGTCTTCGCGGCGGTGTTCAAGGTCAGATTGGTACCGACAACGAGGTCGTCGGGGTCGGTGATCATGGCCATTTGGGGCGTTCCTTAAGTGAGATAGCTGGTGTCAGGTTTCTGGGTGATGGGCAGGTTTGCGTCGGTTGACGCAAGTGAATAGTTGCGAACCGCTTCGGGGAAGTAGCCGGGGTTGTTGAATACGATATCGACTGCCTGAGGGGTCTCGTAGGTGAAGGCAAAGCTAGTCCCGGCAACGTCTTCGTTGTTGGACAAGACTGTCTCAGTTCCTGCGGCCAGGATAGTGACGTCACTGCCGGCGACCAGACCGGTCAAGGTCAGTGTGATGTTTGCCAACGGATACTGGTTCGTGCTCTGGGCAGCACTGGTTGTAACCGTAGTGATCCGGATATTGGTCAGTAGGTTGCCGGCATTCGCTGTCGCGCACGTTGCCCGAACCTTCAGGCCGAAGCCGGTGGCCGGGTCGATCGTTTCGGCATTGAGATTGGCGGCATTCAAAGTCTGCCAAGCGCTGAAACCGCCGCCGGTATCGATCTGATACTGGTAGGTCAGGTTGCCCGTGTTCGTCCCCGTCAGGGTTGGGGCCAGGTTCGCGAGATCAGTATGACCCTTGATAGTATAGGGGGTGGTCCACGTCACCTGGTCGCCGAGAGTAGTCAGCGCTACCTGTCCCGAGGAGTTGAACTTCGGCGTCCCTGCCGTGACCGCGCACTGCCCGGCGGAGGCCACCGTCGGTTCGTTGCAGAATATCTCAATTATTCCAGCGGTTGTGCTGGTGAAACGATCCGTCCAGTGTGTGCCGTAAACCGAGATCTGACCACTGTTTGCACTCGTCAGGCCGCAGCCCTTGACTAGGCTATTGAGGGCGGGGTGGAGAGTGGTATCCGCGTAATCTCCGTTGACGTTTTCGGCAAGGAAGGCGTTGTCAGAATTGACCACGGTCCACAAACCTGTGCGGGTGTTCGAGACGTAGATTCTCTTGAGCGCAATGCCGTCGTTGTTACCACCGCCGTTCAGGATGACCCCGCTGGCGTTCGCACTGCCAAAGTTGAGCGGACTAGCGAAGGTACCGATGCCACGTAGGTCCGTGTCGTAGCAGGCCGTGATGCTGACCAGTCCGTTGTAGGGATGGACGTTGGTCAGCCCGATAAAGTCCAGTCCATTCAGACGAAGCCCGGTTGTGCCGCTGACGCCTTCAATCGCGTAGTGAGGGTTGGTTGCTCCCGTCACGCCACTGAAGTTGTCCGCATAACGTAGGTTGGTGATCACCGGGCGCACGGCTCCGGTCAGCAGCAGCTTTCCGCCAATGTTGATGCAGTCAGTCCAGCTGCAGTCCACCGCCTGGGTAACCGTCCAAGCCCCCGTGGTGGCGTTGCCCCTGTTGAGCAGGATCTGCGACTTCACATTCGAGAAGGTTATCCCCGTACAGTAGTTGCAGATATTCAAGTAGGTACTGGCAGTGGCAAGGCTGAACCGGGTAGCCTGAACATTCGTAACGGTTCCACCTGCGAAGTTCGAAGCAAAGTTCAGTGGGGATGCCAGTACTGTCGTCGTTGGGGATACGATCAGATTATCGATATCCATCGGGGCTGACATCTCGGAGATCAGGAGGGTATCGTTAATCGCAGAGTCCCGAACCTTGACCCTGAAGGGTTGCGTGAAGTTGCAGTACCACTGCACAACCGCCCCGGCGAAATCGAGATCTCCTGCGTTGGTCGTTACAAATTCCTGCCGAGTTGCTACCGTCCCGTTGGGGGTTACCCGTGGGCCTGAGCCGCTCCCAGCAGTACGAGTGCAGCACGTCAGGATGACGTTAGGGATACGGACCTTACAACCCGTCGGTGGGAGAAAGCCGACATTGTTGGTTCCGTCAGAGCCAATTCGAATACCTGTGGTCGTCGACCAGACCATCTTCCCCCGTTCATCCGTGGGATTACCCGCGAGGTTGACCATTGAGCCGACGCCAGTGAAGCGTTCATATACCCCGCTACCTGCTGCCGTCTCAATCCACACTCCGGGGAAGATGCCGGCCACCGTCCCCGTGGTCGGGCAGGGGAGTATTTGCCCCCGCGCGCCGTTGGTCGTTCCAAGTTCGAACCAGTCTCCTGCGACTTCAAAGCGTCCGATCCGGGGCACCGTGATGGTGGCGGTGTCAGCCCCGCGCACTTCAATCCAGCCGACTACGTCAATTCCGCCAGAGGTTGCGCCAATGCCCGTCAGGGCTCCGGCTGCAAAGTCCCCACCGGTCTTGTTCTTGACCTTGATGAACCCGGTCGCGGGCATAGCTGCACCGGGGGCCGTGTTTTCCACCTGCCAGCCGGACCAGACCCCCAACAGCGTGGAGGAAACCCCGCCCTGGCTGATCGTGGTACCAACTGCAGGGACGTTTCCAGTCCCACCCGTGTAGGGAATGATGCGGACGTTCAGACCGCTGATCCGCAAGGTTCCGCCCACCCCGGAATAGGTGACAGTGTCGAGCGAACCGAACGCGGCGGTGTGGTTAGCGCAAACGTGACCGTCAGTGTCGATCAGCAGCGTGGTATTGTTGGAGATGGCGTAGCTGTCGAGGGTAGCATTGGTACTCCCTCCGCTCAGACTGTCCCAGTTGGTTGTCGCGCCACCGTTAACGGTGAAGGCGGTCATTTGGGCGTTCCAGTCTTGGTCGCGTTGGACTTGGCCGACTTGCCTCCAGCGGGTGCCATCGAGCGGCCTAGGCTGTCGTTGTTCGGGCTGATGTTGTTGGTATCGACCGCCGAGGCTCCGTCAGCGGGGCTAAGGAAGTTGGTCCCGCTGAGCGTCGGTGCCCCCGCTGGTGGCGGGCGACCGAATAGCTCCATGTGGTATTCGATGTCCGTGATCGTCCCGAGCGAGAGCTCCGTCCGCAGCCGCGCGCCCCGCATCGTCAGGTGTGGCTCGAGTTCGAGGACCGGACGCATTTCGACAGATCGGAAACTGACCTCGACCCGGCCTGCGTAACCTCCGAGCCGGACCCCGAAGGTCAGGAGCTCGGTGAACAGGTTGGCGACTGACTGGTTGAGGGCGTCCGCTGACATCGCGAACAGCCGAGCTTCGGTCGAGGCCGTGGTGGCGTTGTCGGACTTGCCGACGACGGTCGGCATGACCTTCAGCGCGGCCTGGTTTTGGGCATCCAGAATATCGATCACGCCCTGGATCTGCATCCCCGCGCCGGGGTTCTTGTCGTTGAGGATCTTGGCGGTGACGACGTTCGAGTGGACGAAGGTCTGGTCAGCGGCGACGTTCGACATCGCAGCCCGGATCTTCGAGACCTCGGAATCGACGAACTCGCGCATCTTGACCGGGTCGGTCCGGAAGGTCGGCGGAGCATTGGCCAGCAGGACGTCCTCGAGAACCTCGATGTCCATGCGAGGGAAGCCAACCTGCTTCATGATCCGGTAGAGGTCGTTGACCACCTCGGTCCGGGCGGCGATCGAGTTGATCGCGGCAACGAACGGCGAGTAGGTATAGAAGTCGGTCGGGTTCTGGTGATAGTTCGACGTGAAGAACGTTGGCACGTTCAGGTTGATGAACGTGTTCGAACCGACCGGCTGCTGCTCAGGAACGTAGACCCCCGGCTGTGGCTGGCTCCAACGCAGGGTCGAGGTGTCGACCAGGCGGAGCTCGACCGGAGCATAGGTCTTGTCGAGGATAATCTCGGCACCCGTGCTGCCCCGCAGCAGCATCATGTAGCGATGCTGGTTGATCAGGCCCTCACGGGTCGGCTTGGCGTTGAAGCCCTTGGTGTAATCGTTGTTGACGGTCAGCGCCTGGATCAGCCGGTTGACCTTGAGGATGCCCTCGGGGTCGATATCGCCCGCGTCGTTGTAGACCTTGATCAGCATCTCCGCCGAGCCGGCCACCGACAGGTAGGCGTGAACGGCTGCCGAGACGTCCGGATCGTGGTTGACCAGGTCGTTGAGCAGCGTGCGGCTGTCACCAGCCGTCCGCGAGGCCATCAGGTCGGTCAGGTGCTGCCGATACGACGAAGCCGTCATGATCGGCTGGGTTGCCTGGTAACGCGGTGGGATCGCGGCTCCCCCAGCCTTGCCCCGGCCCTTGGGCAGGAGAACCTTTGCTACGCCGTCGAGGAAACCTGCCATCAGCCGAGCCTCGAGATTTTCTGGGTGCCCGTCAGCTTCATGCCGAGCAGGTTCTGCTCAAGCGGCGACGCGCCGAGGATAACCGGGCTACCGGCGGAGGGTTTGATGGAGGATTGAGACTGGTACATGTGTTCTGCGATCCTCCGAGCTGCTTTGGAAAAGGCCATGGAGTGGAAAAAGTGATCCGCTCCAGTCCGTTTCTGCCACTGGGCCTCGGAGTCAGGCTGCTCAATCCGGAGCATATCGCAGAGATGCTGGATGACTGTCTCCTTGTGATTGGTGTAACCACGGAGAACCAGCTTCCCCTGCGTGATCTGCGAATGGAGACTGTCGAACAGCAGGCTCTGATTGGCCGAATAGTGGGTGATGTCGCCGAGCTCGTCCTTCTGTGGGTGAAGCCCAGCCTGGCCACGCCACTGGACCGGCATGACCAGGTTGTTGGTGATCTCGCGGATTTCCCTTGCCTGTGGCTCAAACGGGAACCGATCGATCGCCCCCTGGACGATGGTGTAGATCCGGCGCAGCTCGGCGACCCGCGTTTCCAGGTGGGCCTGGGGGACGGTCTCGAACAGGACGTATTCCGGAAGGCCGTTCTCACCGTCGATGTGCAGGGTGATGTGGCAGGTGAAGCCGACATCCACGCCCATGTAGACCGGTATCTCGGACCCGATCGTCGGGATCGCTGCCCCCTTCATACACTTCTCGACGTCAGCCCGCTGGATCTCAGCGTTGGCGTCGGTGTAGGGCTCGCCCATCACGGTGTTGGCGAAGTGGCGGGGCGTGCCGGCTTCGATATGCTTGGCCAGCTGGCCGAAGATGTAGCGCGGCTTCAACCGGCTCGTCGAGAACGGGCGAACGTGATAGCCGCGTGAATTCTGCCGGGTCGGGTAGGTTGCCACCCACTCTCTCAGGGCTGGTTCGCCCAGGTTGAGCGGACGGTGGCAGTGCTCGCACTTGACGAAGATCTCATCGTAATCGAGCGCGCCGATCTGCTCGACGCTGAGATCGTAGAAGGTCTCGACCTCGAACGGCAGCTTGATGAAATCGCTGGTCAGCCGGGGGATCTGGTAGTGGTTGCAGGCAGCGCAGCGCACGACGTACTCGCGCTGGTCGGTCATCTTGCTGAACTTGTCGATCCCATAGCCCAGGAAGGTCGGGGTCGAGAACCGCTGGGTGATCTGCATATCCGAGTTCTGAATTCGGGACTGCATCAGGCTCAGGATGCTCTCGGGGCTGAGATCGACTTCGTCGTGGAACAGGAAGTCGGCGCTGATCGAGGTCGCGTCGCCCTCGCCGCAGCCGGTGATGTACCCAAAGCTGTCCCGGATCTGGATCTGATCTTTGCGGCGAACGGGGGTCTGCCCAGTTTCGGGGTTGAAGATCGGATCGCCAGAGAGGATTGGCTTGATCCGGCCCTGGTACATTCGGGTGAACATCACCTCGTTGGGCAGGGTGAAGATGCCGTTGACCGAGTTCCCCCGGGCCAAGAGGGCCAGGAACTTGCGGATCTGAACTTCAGAGAGACCGATCTGCGAGCACTTGATCACTGACATGTCAGGGTGCATGTCGTCGGCGATCGCCCGCTGGAACTCGTAGTGCTCGAAGCTGAACGGGCGTTTGCGGATGGTGGTGTTCTCACAGATCCACTGACCCATCGAGTCCGTGGCACTGGTCCCTCCGAAGCGCAGCTTGGCAGCTTTGTAGAGGTCATCGAACATCCTGTGGCGATGCTGGGCGAATCCAGGGATGTCGAGGTAGTTACTGGGTTGGTTGCCTACGGTTGCCCAGACTTTACTGAGTAAAGGGGCCTAAACTCGTTGCCGAGTGAAAGAGCCGAGGGGTAGGGGGTCCTATGCAATATCCCACCCTCCGCTTCGCTGTGCTTCAAGGTCTACTGACTCTGAAGCACGAATTCGACACCGACCCTGCCGTACTGAAGGACGGCTCTTGTCCCTACGACGCCGAGACTATCGAGATACTGACTCAGATACTGACCACGCGGGTTGAGATTCGTGAGGTCAAGGTTGAGGTCGAAGCCCCCATTGTTGCCGACGAACGCGGTGGTCTGCTCGACGCCGAGGAGAAGGAGCTGGTCAACCAGACGATCGGCGAGCTGCTCAAGCAGCTGAACGAGCTCGGTGAGGGTGAGAAGTCCCTCGACACCCAGACCAAGGTTCAGATCATCAAGGCCAAGGCCACCCTGATCGACCAGATGCTCAAGATGCACGAGCGGATCATGAACGTGAAGAGGATCTCGAGCTTCCACGGAACGGTGATGACGATCCTCGACGACCTGGTCGCTGAAGCCGACCGCCAGACCTTCCTCAAGCGGATGGAGCCTTACCTTGACTAACCCCCTCCGGTTCAACCCCGACGGGACGAAGACCAGGGAGTTCGAGTGTTGGTACAACATGAAGGCCCGCTGTCTGAACCCCAATCGCTCTGACTACCGGCACTACGGTGGTCGCGGGATCACGGTTTGCCAGACCTGGCTGGATTCCTACGAACAGTTTTACGCCGATGTCGGCCCCAAACCTGGTCGTGGCTATGATCTCGACCGAATTGATACCGATCAGGGTTACTTCAAGGAGAACTGTCGCTGGGTTCTTCACAAAGCGAACACCTGGAACCAACGGAACAACGTCCGGGTGACCTATCAAGGTCGCGAGATGATCTTGGCCGAGGCCCTGCAGATCTCCGGGATGCACGTCCAAACCTTCTACTACCGGGTGAGGCATCGAGGGATGTCTTACAACGAGGCCCTTGTGGCTCCCCTGACACGCAAAAGGAAAGCCGCATGACCCTGAATATCTTCCGTGAAAACGCCCCGAAATACTGGGAAGCCGGTATCCCCGTCATGCCACTCAAGGTCCGCTCGAAGGCCCCGATCCTCAACGAGTGGGTGGCCTACGGCAAGATCGCTCCAACCAAGGCGATCCAGGGCCACTGGCTTGAGGCTCACCCGCACTCCAACATCGGCTTGCCCTTCGGTCCGGCCTCGGGGCTCTGCGCCGTAGACATCGACACAATCGACGAGGAACTGACCAAGATCATCATGGATTGCCTCCCGGCTTCCCCCTGGGTCCGGGTCGGCAAGAAGGGCTGCGGCCTGATCTTCAAGTGGCAGGGTCAGAAGAACTTCAAGATCCGGGGTCAGACCGACGGTATGATCATGGAAATGCTGGGGCAGGGCAACCAGCTGGTGATGCCGCCCTCGATCCACCCGGATACGGGGCTGCCCTACACCTCGAACGTCGATCTGTGGGACGTGATGGAGAAGATCCAGCCGCTCCCGATCGATATCGAGGAGAAGCTGCGGGCCGCGCTCGGGGTTCAGGGCAAGGTCGTCCTCACCCACGAGGGCCGGTCCTCACCGCTGCGGGTCGTCCCGCAGGGCGAGCGCGACATCGAGATGGTCCGCCGGGCCGGGTATTACGCCCGCGTGGTTCTCGGGATCGACAAGTCGGCCCAGTTCACGCTGGCTGACGCGCTCACCCACATGGACGCCTGGGTTCGGGACTTCACTGCTGGCGCTTCGGGCGACGACATGGACCCCGGCAAGGGCACCGCCAAGCTGCTCGAGTTCCTGCTCAAGGATATCGAGGCCGGGAAGTCGATGCCGAACGGATGGGACGCGGGACTGACCGACGCTCAGCTCGAGCATCCTTCGATCAAGGCCCTGATCGTCGGCAACGAGGAAATCCGCTGGACGGTCTCGAAGGCCCGCGACTGGATCAATGGCGAAGTCGCCCTCCAGCCCGGCAATGACGACTTTGCGGTCGATGCCGTGTTCAAGATCATCGGCAAGGTCGCCAAGGACGACAACTTCACCGAATTCGACTTCGCGGCGCTGACCCCCTGGCTCGAACGGGCGATGGGCCAGATGAAGATCACCAAGACGGTCCTGACCAAGACCTTCAAGGAAGCCCGGCTCGGCACGAACGACATGGCCAAGGACCACGAGGAGATCGCCCAGCAGGTGATCACCGATATGGAACGCGGCGGCGAACTGCGCTGGGCGCAGGGGACGTTCTGGCAGTGGGGCGGATCTTGCTTCATGGAGCTCCACCGCGAGACCATCCTCAAGCATATCTCGAAGTGCGTGAAGGGGAACCTGCTGTCGCGGCGATACAACGACTACGAAGCGATCGCCAAGACGATCGGGCTGCTGATCCCGAAGCATCTGGTCGAATCCCTCGAGGTCGGGGTCAATTTCGCCAACGGTTTCCTCGACAGTCAGGGTGTTCTCCACGAACACTCGCCGAAGTTCGGCAAGACCTTCACGATGCCATTCAACTACATCCCCGAGCGGGCGACCGAGGCCCACAAGTGGTCGGAGTATCTCGAGGACGCCTGGGGCGATGACCCGGACTACGAGGACAAGGTCGCGGCACTGCAGGAGGCTTTTGCCTCGGCGATGTTCGGGGTCGGCACGGATTACCAGCGGGCGATCCTCATTTTCGGCAAGGCCGGGACGGGGAAGTCCCAGGTGCTGGACGTCCTGCGGGCGATGATGCCACCTGAGGCGGTCTGCTCGATCCCGCCGCACCTCTGGAGCGAACGGTTCGTGCTGGCGGACATGGTCGGCAAGACCCTGAACATCTGCGGCGAGCTCCCCGAAGCTGGCAACATCGGTGGCGACACCTTCAAGGCGGTCATCGTGGGTGACGAGCTTCGGACCGAGCGCAAGCAGCAGCCGGGGTTCATGATCAAGCCTATGGCGGCGCACTGGTTTGCCTCGAACTTCCTGCCGCGCTCGAAGGACACCTCGGAAGGGTTCACCCGGCGGTGGTTGATCCTGGCGTTCGACAAGGTTGTCCCGGTTGAGGACCGTATTCCGAACTATGCCCAGGTGCTGGTGGCTGAGGAACGGGAAGCGATCGCGGCCTGGGCGGTTCAGGGGCTCTATCGGCTCCAGAAGCGGAACGGCTACACGCTGCCGGCTTCACACGTCGAGCTGCTCGGCCAGGTCAAGCGGGCCAATAACTCCGTGGCTGCGTTCCTCCTCGCGACCTCCAAGGTGGATGTTACAGGTTTGGCGGACGACAAGATCGACCTGATGAGCTGTTTCGACCAGTACGTGTGGTACTCGCGGGAGATTTCTCGTGGTTACCCGGTCGGTTACGAGCGTTTCCACCAGATGGTGGAGGAATTGGGTCACAAGGTCTCCGAATACCACGACCCGATTACTGGTCACAATCGGTACCAGGCGGCGGGTCTCAAGATGGCGGATATCGCTCTTGGGGACAAGTGGAAGGCTGCGGTTTAGGGTATCGAATGTAGTACATATCAGTCGTTAACGGGGTTTAGTGACTGATAAGCGCGACATTAGCGCGGGTGAGGGCGGGATCCATGGTGTGGGTCTCGCCCTTTTACTTGTGGGGAGTTAGGTATTTCTCAAAATTTAGAAAAAGTGTGGGTAGATGGTCCCAGGCAGGAAGGGCAAAAAAATGGCGGAAAACCGTGTGTTACCCTTCCTTTTGACCCTCTCTTACAGCCCCTGTTGTCCGGGTAGCTATGCCCTATGGTCAATCCATGGCCCCAACCCACAAGGGAGACAGGCCAGCGGGGTGCCTCGTGCGCGCCCGTTACATGACCAAGCTTCTCTCCACGCCACAGTTGCGCCTAGCCGGTGCTCTGCGGGCAAGGGGCGGGTGTGCCCAATTCCGGGCAGCAATAATCCGGAAATTTCCGGAAAAATGAAAAGGGATTAAGTCCATGTTTAATACCGCAATTTATACCGCTTCACGCCTTGCCCTTGTGGCGGCGGGTGAAAAATCCATGCTGGCAAGCACGGCTTTTGCGCCGCAGGCGTTTTTCGCCTTGATCGAAAACGTTCATTCGATCGAAAGCATCACGGCGGACTTGTGCAAGGACAAGGACGGGATTGTCATTTACAAGACTGGCAAGGGCAAGCCTTTGGCCAATGCCTTGCCCGAACCGGTCCGCCGGACCCTGTCCGCAATCAAGCGTGCGGATAAGCACTATCGGCTGGATGGCCCGATTGGCGAAGGCGTGCGCGACGCTGTCCACGGCTTCATTGCCTATCTGACCGATGAACAAGAGGCCGATGCGGCACAAGCCTATGCCGATTGGCTGATTGCCAAGGGCAAGGACGCAAGCGACGCCTATCAGGCGAAGGCCCGTAAGGCCTTTGTCGATATGCTCTATCCTGCCCGCCCCTTGTCCTTTGCGGCGATGGTCAAGGCCGTGAATAAGGCAATTGCTGGCGACAAGGACAACGGCGGCGAAGGCGAAGGCGAAGGCGAAGGCGAAGGCGAAGGCGAAGGCGAAGGCGATAAGCCGATTGCCAAGCCGATTGGCGAAACCGTCACCGCAATGACGGCTTTCCTTGCCGGACTCGGCGATGGTGACTGCATGGCGCTGGCGCTTGGCGATGAATTGGCGGCGATGGTGGAAGCTATCCAAGCGGTTTATGCCAAGGGCGAAGCGCTGGCGCTGGCAACTGGCGACTATCAGGAACAGGCAATCGCCGAAGCAGCCTAATCGACTAGGGGAAAAATCCGGAAATTTCCGGATTTTTCCCCTTTCGCTCTTCCAAGGGGAAATTGCCATGATTATTTCGACAAAATCGGCGCTTTACGGCTTGCTCTTTCGGTGCCCGCTTTGGTTCCCTTTCGCGCTCAATCCCGCGCGCGTTGGCCACGATTGCCAGTCCTTTGTCGAGCTGAGCCTTCGCTCACCGTTTTCACGGTGAGCGACGCCCTCGCGCTCGCGCCCCTGCAGGTGTTCGCCCAGACCGCCGCCCAGATGGTTTTCCTGATCGCCGCAATCGGCGTGGGATTTCTCGTTATTTCCGCGATTTTCCGCAATTCCTGAAAAATCCGGAAATTTCCGGTTTTTTTGAAAGGTCGCCCAAATGTCCAAGCGTCACCGCCAGTCCCGCTCCATCCGCGCCAGAGGCGTTGGCCGTAACGTCAGCGCACGGGGGCAGGGTGTCCCGATGTTCCTGACCATCAACGCTGCGGTCGAGGATTGCTATTCGGAGACTGAACGCCGCGCCGACTTCGCGGGCCTGCCCGATGCTGCTACCCCCCGCAAGGCCGAGCCGCGCGCCGCCTTCAAGCAAAAACTCCGGCACCTGACCCTGACGCAGGAAATGATCGACAGTCAGGAAATGCGGGAAATGCGCCAGTTCATGATCGCTCACGGCGGGGGAAACCGCGATATCAAGGCCTTGCCGGGGCATCAGCGGGTGCAGAATTTCTGGATTGGCCAGCCGCGCAAGCTCGAGCTGGGCGTGTTCCTGCCCGAGGTCGAGGACAAGGATCCTTGGGATGTGGACGTCAAGGCCGAGGCCGATCGCCACGCCGCTTTCATCGCCAAGGAGCGCGCCGATATGGTTGCGCGCCGCAATGCCCGGCTGCTAGGACTGGCGGGTGCTCTTTGACCTCGACGCCCTCAAGGGGGATGCCCGGCGGCGATCGGTGAAATACCGGTTTCTGTCGAGCTATTTCGACCCCCAACTCTTGCCCGCGCATTACGCGCGCGAGATTTGTATCCTCTGCGCGACCGAAGGTTTCACGCAGGATAACATCTGCGCAATGATGTTATGGTATCCGGGTTTTTTCGCGAACCACATAAAACCCCTGTTATCGCGGGATCCGATCATTCTCGCCGATGCCCACCGCAATGCCGGCAGTATCACGCTCGAGGACGGGCGCGATATCCTGATGGCGTTCTATCGCGGACGCCGAGTGTCGCGCGGTGAAATCCCGGTCTGGGGGACGCGCTGGCTCCATCACCAGTTCCACGAAGGCCGGAAGGTCCAGGAAATCGCCCAGGAACTGGGCGTGAGTGCCACTACCGTCAGTTTGTGGGGCTCGGCCACCGGGTTCCAGCCGTTGTTGGCCAACGGGCGGTAGGGTCGGGGGGGTCCCTCTGGCAAGATCGCAGTAGGGTCGAGTTTACCCTTCTTTACTCAGTAAAGTTTGCTTGCTGCGAG
>ERZ650310.100-NODE-100-length-24961-cov-6.996708_pt1 | contig 24961 bp, 23 predicted proteins | sample MGYA00376246_ERZ650310 | MGnify/ENA primary metagenome ERZ650310 (study PRJEB26733, sample SAMN07839286) | wastewater metagenome | biome: small river; feature: stream; material: water | place: USA: North Carolina | collected 2016-03-01 ...
GATTGAGGTTGCCTTAGCAGAGCCTGAGGTTGATTGAGTCATAGCCATAATCTAGCGGTGAACGGAGGGTTAACAAGGCACTTTCGGCGTGTTTTTCGGGTGTTTTTTGCAAACTCGAATAAGTCTTTGCCGCTTTTTCTTGTAGGTATGCCACAACTTGTATCGTTGAAACCGCGATGACTATTCTCGAGAACTCAGCAGCACCACAACTAGTGGGGTCGCTGGTTCAACTTTCAGTGCTCAATGTCTCGGTTTTAGAGCCTTACCTAGAGATGCTTTCGGATGCTGAAGGCAGACGTCTCACGGCCACTTCAGCGAGTTTCTCGCGAGCGCAGATAATAGACTGGCTCTCGAGCCGCGAATCTCAGACTGGTCGGTTGGACTGGGCCATTACCGAACTCGAGACCCGTGAGTTTGCCGGTGAAATCGTATTAAACGAATACGACGAAAAGAAGAACTCGATGAATCTTCGGATTGCCCTTCGGGGGCCGCGTTGGTTCGGGCGAGGTCTGGGTGGCGAAGCTGTTGCGTTAGTTCTAGAGCACGTTTTCAATCACACCACGCTGTCGAAGGTCACACTTTCGGTTCTCACCGGGAATGCGCGGGCGATTGGCGCCTACGAGAAATCGGGTTTTCAGGCCGGTCGAGAATATAGCGAGGGCAAGAACCGGTTCCTCCGCATGTCATGCGATCGCTACGACTTCATCCGAGCCTTAGCTGAGCGCAAGATGGCGGAACACATCGACCTCGAGAATTGGCAGTTTGGTTTTGATAATGGAAAGCGACGAGCTGGCCTTTGTAACTACACGACGAAGACCATCACCATCTCACGCTACCTGGCCGACATTCACACCATCGACGAAACAATGCAGGTGGTCTTGCATGAGGTTGCGCATGCCATGTGCGGCAAGCGCGAGGGGCACAATAAAAAGTGGTTGGCTACCGCGAAATCGATTGGTTATCGGGCCGAGAAGTTCACCGGAACCGAGATTGCCGAAGAGACCGCGACCTGGATTGGCTCTTGCAAGAACGGGCACAAGCACTACCGTTATCGTCAACCCGCGCGCCCGCTATCCTGCGGTCTTTGCGGAAGAGGTTTTAGCCGCGCAAACCTAATCGTTTGGCAGCACCGGGATGAGTTAGCCGAAAACTAGCGGGATCAACCACGAAAAGGTGACCACCGCACCGGCGAAGTAGTTCAAGCGAATGAACTGCTTCCAGCCCTTGTTCGCGCTCTCGCAGGTTTCGTCGGTGATGTTCCAGAATCGACCGACAACCATCAGATATGGAATGGCGGCCACCAACAACCATGGCTGAACACTGAAAGCTACCAGCAGGGCGGCTGCGAAATAAGCCAGCCAAGCGAAGCGAGTGGTTGCACGTGCGCCGATAGCGGTGGCAATTGAAGAGATGCCGCCTTCACGGTCTGCCTTTACATCCTGGACGGCACCGAAGGCGTGCGAGGCAATGCCCCACAGGCTGAAAGCTGCGATAAACATCAGAAGGTTTGGCTCTGACAAGTTTGCTCCGGCAATTGAAAGACCAAAGATCATCGGGCCAACGAAGTGGCTGGACGAGGTCAGTGAATCAAGGAAGGGCTTTTCTTTGAAACGAAGACCCTTGGCGCTGTAGGCAATCACGGTAAAGACGAAGAGATATAACCAGCCGGTCGATGCCGAGGTGCCTGCAGCAGTGAGATACAGGACAAAAGGCACCGAGCTGGCCACGGCCGCAATGACGGTCAGGCGGTGGTAGCGCGGCTCGAGCAAGGCGCCTTCGATGCCACCCTTGCGCGGGTTGCGTAGGTCGCTTTCGTAATCGAAGACATCGTTGATGCCATACATCAGCAGGTTGTATGGAATCAGAAAGAACAGGGTTCCCAAGAAGAAAGTGGCGTCGAACGAGCGGGTCACCAAGTAGTAGGCAACCGCGAATGGATATGCGGTGTTGATCCATGACACCGGGCGAGAAACCCAGAAGAGCTTCTTGATGGTTTCAAACATGCGCGCCTACTTCTTCTTTCGATTCAACATCGCCGACCAAACTGAAGGAACAATCAGCACTGCGGCAATCGTATAGGCGAAGTCCTCGATCGGCACGATGCCAATCATGATGCCGCTGATCTTGCTCGGGTCATAGGCGACAATTCCGGCGGCGACAATCAAATTGTCAAAGATTGCGGTGATGACAATCATCGGCAGCATTCCGACCAGGTAAGCCGGCCAACGATTTTTCGGCACCAGCAACAAGGCCAGTAGAGACAGACCTAGAAAGATCAGGTTTAGCGTTAGGTAATTCACTTGGCGTTCGCCGCCTTGCGGTCGCGACGACCGTGAATGAAGCGACCCAGCGCCAAAAAGACCTGAAGCGTTGTGTAGCACAGCAGGGCCAGAAAGAAGACTTCCTCGAGTGGCAGCTCGGGTGCAACCATCAACCCCGTCAAACCTGGAGTCTCGCCGCGGAAGAAGATTCCGTTTGCAATGCCGAAGAGATCCCAAACTAAAAAGAATGCGACGCCAGCGATTACGGCTACGGTTCCGGCCAGCCAATCACGAAAGTACACAAGCTTGAACCGGTAGTCGAGCAAAACCATCCCAACCAGGGAGGCGACGAGTGCTACCAGGTAGAGGCCCAAGTTACTTGAGTCCCTTCCAACCCTTTGCGCTTACCGGCTTGATCTCGTGCTGAATCGGACCAGCACTTCTGTCATTCACTAGACGCTTATAAACCAGCTCGGCACCAATCAGACACATCGGCAATCCGATGCCTGGGATGCTGTGGTGGCCGGCGTAGTAGAGGCCCTTGACCTTCTTGCTGACGTTGGTTGGTCGGAAGAATGCGCTCTGGAAGAGGGTGTGTGCCATTCCAAGGGCAGTGCCTGACCAAGCGTTTAGATCATCGACGAAGTCTGCCGGACCCATGGTGCGACGAACCACGATGCGCTCGGCGAGATCTGGAATCTCGCACCAGTCTGAAATCTGCTGGATGATTCGATCGGCTGCTTGCTCGAAGCCCGCGTCTCCGCGACCATCGATGCCACCGTGACCGAGAGCTGGGTCGGCGGCAACCGGAACCAAGACGAAGAGGTTCTCGTAACCTTCCGGTGCAACCGATGGGTCGGTGATGCTCGGTGCACAGATGTACAGCGAAGCCGGTTCCGGGATGACGCTGGTTGCACCTTGCTTCTTCTTTTCGGCAGGGGTGCGGAACACTTCCTTGAAGTTCTTTGCCCAGTCATCCGAGTAAAGCAAGGTGTGGTGGTCAAGCTGAGGCAGCTTGCCCTTGACACCCAAGAACAACAGCATCGCCGATGGGCCAGGAACCTTGTCTTCCCACCACTTGGCAGGCAGGCTCTGGTCTTCTGGCTCGAGCAGTGAAGTCTCGATGTGGTGCAGGTCGGCGTTGCCAACCACGACTTCTGCCGGATAGAAAACTTTGTCGACCCAAACGCCGGTGGCGCGACCATCCTTGGTTTGAATCTTGGTGACGCGAGAGTTGGTGTTGACGGTGACGCCGTGCTGCTTTGCCAAGCGCTGGACGGCTTCGATCACCGTATAGAAACCACCCATCGGATAGAAGACGCCAACGTTCATGTCAACGTGGGTCATTAGGTGGTACATGCTCGGGGTGTCATAAGGCGAAGCGCCCAAGAACACGGCAGGGAAGTTCAAAATCTTGCGCAGGCGAGGGTCGGTGACGTGCTTGGCCGCGAAGGTGTCTAGCGGAGTGACCAGGTGCTTGATGAAGCGGCCGGCGCGAACCAAGACATCAGGCTGGAAGAACGACTTAGCGTTCTGAAAGTTGGTGTACAAGAAGTGCTTGATCGAGAGGCGGTAGGCATCCTCGGCCGAGTCGATGTACTTCTGAAGGCGCTCGCCGGCTCCAGGCTCGATTGACTCAAACAGCTCTTTGTTCTTGGCCAAATCTTCGTGGATGATCAGCTTCTCGTCGAAGCCCTCGTTGCGGGTTTGGTAGGCCGGGTCAAGGCGAACCAAGTTCAGTTCTTTAGCCGCGGTGGTTCCCATCAACTTGAAGAACTGGTCAAAGGCATCCGGCATCAAATACCAGGATGGGCCCATGTCGAACTTGAAACCGTCCTTTTCCCAGATGTAAGCGCGACCGCCAACCTTCTCGCGTGCTTCTAGCACAGTGACCTTCATCCCGGCCTTGGCAAGCAAAGCTGCAGTGGCCAGACCGGCGATGCCGCCGCCGACTACTACTGCGGTTTTTTGGTCAGTGGTTGATGCGGTCATTTCGGAATTACCCCTAAGAGAGCCTTGGCGAGAATCACAAGTTTTTGTGAGTTTGGAACACTGATACGGGTTTCAATCAGGACCTCGGCCGGCGTATTCCGGATGCGCTCGTTTAGGGCCGCGAAGAACATCTGGGCGGCGGCTACCGCCTTGCGCGAGCCGGGGGAGAGCAGTGGCAAAGTCTTGGCCGATACCTCGAGGTCGGCTTCGATGTCATCGATGAGGCGCATTTGAGTCGCGGCATCGAAGTTCTCGACGTTGACGTTTGGAAAATACGAACGGCCCAGTTTCTTGAAATCGGCCGAGAGGTCTCGCAAGAAATTGACCTTTTGGAAGGCAGCCCCTAGGGCACGTGCGCCGGCGATAAGGGTTACTCTCTCTTCCTTTGAATACTCGCGGCCAACCATGAAGACCTTCAGGCACATCAAGCCCACTACCTCGGCAGAACCATAAACGTAGGTGTCGAAGCTCATCTGGTCGTGTTCGCGTTCGGTGAGGTCCATTCGCATCGAGTGAAAGAACGGCTCGATGATGTCGCGTTTGATTCCGGCTTCGCGAGCAGTGTGGGCGAAGGCGTGAACTACAAGATTGGTACTGAACCCAGATTCGAGCGCGCGATAGGTTTCGGCTTCCAACTCATCCAAGAGTTTTGACGGGTTGTCGTGCGCCTCGTCAGCTGCGCCGTCAACAATCTCGTCGGCAACGCGAACCAAGGCGTAGATGTTGCGTACCGGTTGCTGCTCGGCCTTGCCCAATAATTTTGAGGCCCAACCAAAGCTAGTTGAGTAGGCGGCGATTACCTCGGCCGACGCGCGTTCGGCGGCCTCGGTGTAGAGGCTGAGTCCGGTGGCAGATGCTGGCTGGGTCACGCTTTTAGGCTACAACCCATATCGTGCTGATTTAGCCAGTTACAGGCTCAGAAAAGATAGACTTGAGCCTATGTCTGTAGATATCAAGCCGCGTTCACGCGCAGTAACCGATGGAATTGAAAAGGCTGCCTCTCGAGGCATGCTCCGTGCTGTTGGCATGGGCGACGAAGACTGGGTAAAGCCTCAGATCGGTGTCGCTAGTTCTTGGAGCGAGGTTACCCCTTGTAACCTCTCGCTTGATCGTCTCGCAGACGCAACCAAGCAGGGTGTTCACGCCGGTGGCGGTTACCCACTCGAGTTCGGAACCATCTCGGTTTCTGACGGCATTTCGATGGGCCACGAGGGCATGCACTTCTCGCTAGTTTCACGTGAGGTCATCGCCGACTCGGTCGAGACCGTGATGCAGGCCGAGCGCCTCGACGGCTCGGTGCTTCTAGCCGGTTGCGACAAGTCACTGCCTGGCATGCTCATGGCTGCCGCTCGCCTAGACCTCTCATCGGTCTTCCTATACGCCGGTTCGATCATGCCTGGTTGGGTAAAGCTCACCGACGGCACCGAGAAGACCGTTACCATCATCGACGCCTTCGAAGCGGTTGGTGCTTGCAAGGCCGGAAAGATGTCTGAAGAAGACCTAGGCCGCATCGAGCGTGCAATCTGCCCTGGTGAAGGTGCCTGTGGCGGTATGTACACCGCAAACACCATGGCTTCGGCTGCCGAAGCGCTAGGCATGAGCCTTCCTGGTTCGGCTGCCCCACCGGCTGCAGACCGTCGCCGCGACGTTTGGGCTCACCGTTCGGGCGAAGCCGTCGTGAACCTGCTTCGCCTAGGCATCACCGCCCGCGACATCTTGACCAAGAAGGCATTCGAGAACGCAATCGCGGTCACCATGGCTTTCGGTGGCTCGACCAACGCTGTTCTTCACCTGCTAGCAATCGCTCGCGAGGCAGAGGTTGACCTAACCCTCGATGACTTCAACCGCATCGGTGACAAGGTTCCACACCTGGGAGATCTAAAGCCATTCGGCCAGTTCGTGATGACCGACGTCGACCGTGTTGGTGGCGTGCCAGTGGTCATGAAGGCTCTGCTCGACGCAGGTCTAATCCACGGCGATGCACTAACCGTTACCGGTAAGACCGTTGCCGAGAACCTTGAGGGAATCAACCCGCCTGACCCAGACGGCAAGATCATCCGCTCACTTCAGAACCCAATTCACAAGACCGGTGGAATCTCGATTCTTCACGGTTCGATGGCTCCTGAGGGTGCCGTTGTGAAGACCGCTGGTTTCGACCTTGACGACTTCACCGGCCCAGCACGCGTTTTCGAGCGCGAGCGCGAAGCCATGGATGCTCTAACCGAAGGCAAGATCTCGGCCGGAGACGTAGTGGTTATCCGCTACGAAGGCCCTAAGGGTGGCCCAGGTATGCGCGAGATGCTCGCAATTACCGGCGCGATTAAGGGTGCGGGATTGGGCAAGGATGTTCTACTATTGACTGACGGACGATTCTCAGGCGGCACAACCGGCCTTTGCATCGGACACATTGCACCAGAGGCCACCGATGGTGGACCAATTGCTCTGGTTCGCGATGGCGACTTGATTCGAGTCAACATCGCTGCTCGTTCGCTCGAACTACTCGTTGAGCCTGAAGAGCTGGCTGCCCGCAAGCAAACTTGGCAGCCTCTTCCGCCGCGCTACACCCGCGGTGTTCTCGCGAAATATTCGAAGCTTGTGCACTCTGCAGCAGAGGGCGCGTACTGCGGCTAATTCGCTTTTCAACTCAATCACGCGATTGATCAAGCAACGCTAACGAGAAAAGAATTCAAATGGCTAACGAAGTTCTAACTGGAGCCCAGGCGATTGTTCGCAGCCTGGAGCTCTTGGGAATTGAAGACGTCTTTGGTCTGCCTGGTGGCGCAATTTTGCCTACCTACGACCCATTGATGGATTCATCAAAGATTCGCCACATCCTGGTTCGTCACGAGCAGGGCGCCGGCCACGCGGCTGAGGGTTATGCCTCGGCCAGCGGCAAGCTCGGCGTTTGCATCGCGACCTCGGGCCCAGGTGCAACCAACCTGGTTACCGCGATCGCCGATGCCTACATGGACTCGGTTCCGCTTCTGGCAATCACCGGTCAGGTCGGCTCGAAGCTAATCGGTACCGACGCATTCCAAGAAGCAGACATCGTGGGAATCACCATGCCAATCACCAAGCACTCATTCTTGGTGACCAAGGCAGAAGATATCCCAGAGACCATCGCCGCCGCCGTGATGATCGCAACCACCGGCCGACCTGGTCCGGTTCTCGTTGACGTCACCAAGGATGCGCAGCAGGGCAAGGCCGAGTTCATCTGGCCACCAAAGATCGATCTTCCTGGCTACAAGCCGGTAACCAAGCCTCACGGCAAGCAGATTCAGGCGGCAGCTTCGATGATTCTCGAAGCGAAGAAGCCAGTGCTTTATGTCGGTGGTGGCGTGGTTCGCGCTGGCGCTCACAAAGAGTTGCTCAAGCTTGCAGAGCTAATCGGAGCACCAGTCGTAACCACTCTGATGGCTCGCGGTGCATTCCCTGACACCCACAAGCAGAACCTAGGTATGCCTGGCATGCACGGCACCGTTCCTGCGGTTACCGCGCTTCAGAAGAGCGACCTACTAATCACCCTCGGCGCACGTTTCGACGATCGCGTCACCGGTGATGTCAAGGGCTTCGCAACCGGCGCCAAGGTCATCCACGTCGACATCGACCCAGCAGAAATCGGCAAGATTCGTTTCGCCGATGTGCCAATCGTTGGCGACGCGAAAGAAGTAATTACTGAGCTCAACCAGGAGCTAACCGCAGCTTTGAAGTCATCGAAGATTGACATCGCCGAGTGGTGGGTCTTCTTGGATGGCTTGGTCAAGCGCTACCCGTTGGGTTACACCCCGGCTAATGACGGCAAGCTTTCACCACAGCACGTCATCACCCGCATCGGTGAGCTTTCTGGCCCAGAGGCGATTTACGCTGCTGGTGTTGGTCAGCACCAGATGTGGTCAGCTCAGTTCATCAAGTACGAGCGTCCAAACGCTTGGCTAAACTCGGGCGGTGCCGGAACCATGGGTTACTCGGTTCCAGCAGCGATGGGTGCCAAGGTCGGTCAGCCTGACCGCCTAGTTTGGGCGATCGACGGCGACGGTTGCTTCCAGATGACCAACCAAGAGTTGGCTACCTGTGCAATCAACAACATTCCAATCAAGGTTGCGATCATCAACAACTCTTCGCTTGGCATGGTTCGTCAGTGGCAGACCTTGTTCTACAACGAGCGCTACTCGAACACCGATCTTCACACCGGCACCGATGCGCTGATGATTCCTGACTTCGTCAAGTTGGCAGAGGCTTACGGCTGTCTAGCCATCCGTGTTGAAAAAGAAGAAGACATCGACAAGGCGATCAAGTTGGCAATCGAAACCAACGACCGCCCGGTTGTCATCGACTTTATTGTCAGCCGCGACGCCATGGTTTGGCCGATGGTCGCCGCCGGTCTAACCAACGATGAGGTTCAGTACGCCCGCGATGCGGCACCGGTTTGGGATGGGGTTGAGTAAAGATGTCTAAGCACGTTCTTTCGCTGCTTGTTGAAGACAAGCCTGGAATCCTGACCCGTGTGGCTGCGCTATTTGCACGCCGCGGGTTCAACATCGAATCACTCGCCGTAGGAACCACCGAGGTTGAGGGTCTTTCTCGCATCACCGTTGTGGTTGGTGTCGAAGGAGCTCCGCTAGAGCAGGTCACCAAGCAGCTAAACAAATTGATCAATGTGATCAAGGTTGTCGAGCTCGAGGCCGACCAGGCTGTGCAGCGTGACCACATGCTAATCAAGGTAAAGACCGACGCTTCAACTCGCTCTCAGGTGCTCGAGGCAGTAACCTTGTTCCGTGCGCGCGTTATCGACGTTGTGAGCGACGCAGTGATCATTGAAGTCACCGGCGACACCGCAAAGTGTGCGGCCTTCATTAAAGTTCTCGAACCATACGGCATCAAAGAATTGGTGCAGTCTGGCGTATTGGCAATGGGCCGTGGCTCAAAGTCAATCACCGAGAAGATCCTCAAGTAAAAAGCTTCGGTGGGGCAAGGCTTCACCGGTAGAACCAAATCAAGAAACGTTTTACAAAAAACAACAAGGAGATACAAAGTGGCTGAAATCTTTTATGACAAGGATGCAGACCTTTCGATCATTCAGGGTCGCAAGGTAGCAGTACTTGGCTATGGTTCACAGGGACACGCTCACTCGCTAAACCTGAAGGACTCAGGCGTAGACGTAGTAGTAGGTCTTCCTGCAACCTCAAAGTCAAAGGCAAAGGCTGAAGAAGCCGGCCTAAAGGTGCTAACCCCAGCTGAGGCTTCAGCATGGGCAGACGTTATCGTCGTTCTTGCACCAGACCCACGTCAGCGCGACCTATACAACGACGACATCGCTCCAAACCTAGCTCCTGGAAAGGCGCTAGTTTTCGGTCACGGTTTCGCAATCCGCTTCGGTTACATCACCGCTCCTGAGGGCGTTGACGTATTCCTAGTTGCTCCAAAGGGCCCAGGCCACCTAGTTCGTCGCGAGTACGAGGGCGGCCGTGGTGTTCCAAACCTAATCGCTATCCACCAGGACGCATCAGGCAACGCATTCGACCTAGGTCTTTCATACTCGAAGGCAATCGGTGGAACCCGTGCGGGCACCATCAAGACCACCTTCGCTGAAGAGACCGAGACCGACCTATTCGGTGAGCAGGCTGTTCTTTGTGGTGGCGCTTCACAGCTCATCCAGTACGGCTTCGAGACCCTAACCGAGGCTGGCTACCAGCCTGAGGTTGCTTACTTCGAGGTTCTTCACGAGCTAAAGCTAATCGTCGACCTAATGTACGAGGGTGGCATTGCAAAGCAGCGTTGGTCAGTTTCTGACACTGCTGAGTACGGTGACTACATCTCAGGCCCACGCGTTGTTGGCCCAGAGGTCAAGGAGCGCATGCGCGATGTTCTAACCGACATCCAGGATGGCACCTTCGCTCGTCGTTTCGTTGCAGACCAGGATGCAGGTGCACCAGAGTTCCTAGCGCTACGCGCCAAGGGCGAGGCTCACCCAATCGAGGCAGTTGGCCGTAACCTACGCAAGCTGTTCTCATGGATCAAGAACTCAGACGACTACCAGGAAGGCAACGCTGCTCGCTAATCCGAGCTCGTTCCTAACGGATCGTTGGAAGAGGCATCCCTTCGGGGGTGCCTCTTCTGCTTTAACTTACGACCTTTCAGCGATGAAAACTAAACGTGTATAAGGTTTTAGAAAGCGAGAGGGTTGTTTTGAAACTTGATGAATTGACTTTGCCAAAGAGCAGATGGATGCTTTGGGGTACTTTGGCGTCTTTGGCCGCTTTTCCAGCAATGGCCACCGACCTGTATCTTCCTGGTTTTCCAGCTGTGGCGCGCCAATTCGATGCAACTACCTACGACGTGCAGCTAACCTTGTCGTCGTTCTTCGTGGGCATGGCTCTGGGCCAATTGATATGGGGCGCCACTTCAGATCGCTTGGGTCGCAAACTGCCTACGATTCTCGGGATCTCGCTGTTTATTCTTGGTTCGATTGCCTGCGCGCTGGCCCCAAATCTCTGGTTCCTGGTCATTGCTCGATTCGTTCAAGCTTTGGGCGGTGCAGCTGCGATGACAATCGTGCGAGCCATAGTGCGCGACCTCTTCAGCGGCGAAGAAATGGCGAGAACAATGTCGGCCGTGATGTCGATTTTCATGGCCGCACCCATCCTGGCACCATCAATCGGAGCTCTGATTCTCGGAGTAGGAAACTGGCAGTGGATTTTCGTGGCACTCGCTGTTTTTGGGGTTCTAGCGATTGCAAACTTTTCGCGTTTTCCTGAAACCCTGCCGGATCAAAGTCGTCAGTCTTCGGGATTCAAGGCGGTACTGAGGGCCTACGGCACGATTCTCAAGACCTCAGAGTTCCGTTATGCCATCTTGCAGACCGCGGCCGCTTCGCTGATGCTTTTTGCCTATGTGTCGTTGATTCCTTCGGTGTTGATGGTTCAGTTCGGCGCCACACCAGTTCAGTTCGGCATCTTCTTTGGCGTCAATGCCCTCTCGCTGGTGGTTGGCGCACAGATCAATCGCCGCGTGCTGACTCGTCTCAAAACCGAAGTAGTTCTCAGAAACTTTGTTTTGTTTCAAGCGGTAATGACAGTTCTACTTTTCACGGTCGCACACACCGTTCCGGTGCTTTACCTGATTTTGCCGATGTTGATGTTGACTATTGGAGCGAACACTTCAATCGGAGGAAACAGTTCGACTTTGGCAATGGCTCCTTTCAAGGGATCGGCTGCGCAGGCCTCGGCTGTCGTGGGAGTGATTCAAAACGTCGCATCCGCGGCGGCGGCGGCAATCGTTGCTTACTTGCCGGGGGAGCCGCTAAATAAGATGACTACCACGATGCTCTGCATAGCTGCGGTGAGCACGACTGTCCTTGTTATTCGCGAACGCAAACTAGCCAGAAGCTAAGGCCTCATCGCCAGTTCGACAAGCGGGTTGGCTTTGATGGTCTGAACGAAATCGGACTCGCCACGCTGCCACTCGAGCGAGGTAGCGAACTGAACGTTTACCTCGCGACCGAGCAGTTCTTCGGCTTTGGCCGCTGCTCGAGACGCCTCGATACGGCTTACATTGCCAATCAGTAGCAAGTCGACTTCTTTTGGCGCGGCCTCGGTTTGTCGCGATAAGCGAGCGGCCCAAACTCCAAAGAGGTAGGCGTGCTCGATGCCGTCGAGTGGCAATAACAACGGCGGCAACACCGCGGCCGGTCCATAGCTAAAGGCCACAATCTGACTGACCGAGTCGAACAGCAGGTGCTTTTTATTGGCTTGGATGAAGCGCGCGCGGCCCACGGTCTTTTGAATCACCAACTGACCATCGAGCAGGCGATCGACCTCGCGCATCGCGGTTGGCAGGCTGGTGCCGGCAAATTCGGCGAGGTGGCTGATCGAGAACAACTCGTCGGCGTTCATGAAAATCTCGGCCAGAATCAGGCCTTGAACGTCACTTTTGAGCAGTGGAGACAGCTTTGCGGCGGCTACTTTCATACAAAACAGTTTAAGTAACATTTATTGAAACTCAAAAAGCGCCGCGCTCAGATTTTCCTCTCTAAACTTAGAACCGAACCCAAACCACACCGACAGGATGAAGCATTGACTAAGCCAGTTGTACTTATTGCAGAAGAGCTATCACCAGCAACCGTTGAGGCCCTCGGCCCAGACTTCGACGTCGTAAACGTCGACGGAACCGACCGCCCAGCCCTGCTTGCAGCACTTGCCAAGGCAGACGCCATCCTGGTTCGTTCGGCAACTCAGGTTGACGCAGAGGCCATCGCGGCAGCACCAAAGCTAAAGGTTGTTGCTCGCGCCGGTGTTGGTCTAGACAACGTTGACATCAAGGCCGCTACCGCTGCCGGTGTCATGGTGGTCAACGCACCTACCTCTAACGTGGTTTCGGCAGCTGAGCTTGCCATCGCACAGATGCTTGGTCTGGCCCGTCACGTGCCAGACGCCAACCAGTCGCTAAAGGCCGGCGAGTGGAAGCGTTCACAGTTCACCGGTGCCGAGCTTTACGAGAAGACCGTGGGTATCGTCGGTCTTGGTCGCATCGGTGGTCTAGTGGCACAGCGTCTTGCCGGTTTCGGTGTTGAGCTAATCGGTTACGACCCATACATCACCCCGGCACGCGCCGAGGCAATGGGCGTGAAGCTGGCCAGCCTTGAAGAAGTAATGAAGCAGTCAGACTTCATCACCATTCACATTCCTAAGACTCCTGAGACCACCGGCATGATCTCGACCGCACAGTTCGCGATCGCCAAGCCAAACCTTCGCATCGTCAACTGCTCTCGCGGTGGAATCATCGACGAGGCGGCTCTTTATACCGCACTAAGCACCAACCAGATTGCCGGTGCAGGTCTAGACGTATTCGTCACCGAGCCACCAAAGGACAACCCACTTCTAACCTTGAAGAACATCTTGGTTACCCCTCACCTTGGCGCATCTACCGATGAGGCTCAGGAGAAGGCTGGTATCTCGGTTGCTAAGTCAGTTCGTCTAGCTCTTGCCGGCGACCTAGTGCCAGACGCCGTGAACGTTGCCGGTGGCAACATCGACTCTTCGGTCAAGCCAGGCATCAACCTAATCGAGAAGCTCGGCCAGGTGCTGTTCGGCATCTCGGGCGGCAACGTTAGCGCCATCGAGGTTGAGATCCGCGGCGAGATCGCGGTTCACGACGTCTCGGTTCTAAAGCTTGCCGGTCTAAAGGGATTCTTCCAGAACGCAGTTACCGAGCAGGTTTCGTACGTCAACGCTCCACTGCTCGCCGACCAGCGCGGCATCGACGTGAAGCTAGTTGTCGACACCAACTCGGATGAATACCGCAACGTAACCACCATCAAGGCAACCCTCGCCGACGGCACCACCGCTTCGGTTTCGGGAACCGTAATCGGCCCTAAGTTGCACCAGAAGATCACCAACATCAATGGCTACGACGTCGAGTTGGCTCTTGCTGAGCACCTAGTGCTTATGGTTTACGGCGACCGCCCAGGCATCGTCGCAATCTACGGCAAGGCATTTGCAGACGCCGGCATCAACATCGCCGCGATGCAGATCGCTCGTCAGCAGAAGGGTGGCAAGGCGCTTTCGGTTATCACCGTTGACTCGCCAGTAGACGCAGCCGTTCTAGAGGCAGTTCGCGTTGCCATCGAGGCCGACGTCATGAAGGCAATCGACATCAACGCCTAGTTTGATTTCATCCAAGCCTCGCTTGGAATGACAAAACCCCGACACTCGAATGAGTGCCGGGGTTTTGCTTTGCCCGAAGGCAAGTAAATCTAGAGGCTTGCGTCGAATGAAACTTCGCGACCCGATGAGATCCAGCCCATGGTTCCGCCGGCAACCGAAACGGCGTCGTAGCCCTGGCTGATTAGATAGTCGGCACCCGACTGGCTGCGCGCGCCTGAACGGCAAATGACAAAGATCTTCTCTTCCTTAGGGATGAGGTGAAACTTGTCTGGCAACTGGCCCAACGGAATGTGGTGCACGTTTGGAACGTGGCCATCGGCAAACTCGTCGTCCTCGCGGACATCGAGAACCCAAGCGTTGGTGTCTAGCTCTAGCGCTAGGTCTGAGACGGTGATTTCGTCGGCCATGATTGTTCCTTTCAAAAGGCGTTAGATTTCAAGTATGGATTCTTCTTACTGGGACGCAAAATTCGACACCGATGACTACATCTACACGACCGTCGTAAATCGCTTCGTGAAAGAGTATTGCGAACCATTGATTGCCAAGCAGCCACAAGGCAAGATGATTGACCTTGCCGGGGGAGAAGGTCGCAACGCCGTCTGGTTTTCAGAGCAAGGATGGCAGTCAGAGAACATCGACTGGTCGAAGAAGGCGCTCAGCAAGTCGCTAAAGCTCGCGGAAGAGCGCGGAGTAGCCGACCTGCACTTCGCCCACATCGCCGATGCCACCGGATTCGAATCGGTGTTGACCCCGGTAGACATCGGAGTGGTCGCCTACCTTCAGGTGCCGCAGCAGGATCTAGCCGATGCGCTCGACACCCTGGTCGACAACGTTCGCCCTGGAGGGCACATCCTTGGAGTTTGGCACGCCCGTGAAAACCTGGCCGATGGCTACGGTGGCCCGCGTGACGAAGCGGTCTTGCCTTCGGTGGCCAGCCTCACCGAGATCTGTGCCGATTTGCCGGTCGAGATCGAGCTGCTCACCAACCGCGATGGCCAGGTTCAAACCAAGGATGGATTGAAACCTTCAATTACCGTGGTTCTTTTGGCTCGTCGCCTCTAAAACCCACGCGGGATAAGAGTAAAGTTGACAGCAATCAACTGTTTTGGAGCAACAAAGTGACTCGTGAATACAAAATCGCAGTAATCGGTGGCGACGGCATTGGCCCTGAGGTTACCAACATCGCCCTAGAGGCAATCAACCGAGTCACTGCGGGTTCTGGCGTGAGCTTCAAGACCACCGAGTATGACCTCGGTGCCCGTCGCTATCACGCGACCGGCGAAACCCTCACCGATGCCGACATGGCTTCGCTCAAGGATCACGACGCGATTTTGCTTGGTGCCATCGGTGACCCGAAGGTTCCATCTGGCGTGCTCGAGCGTCAGTTGCTGCTAAAGCTTCGTTTCTCTTTTGATCACTACGTAAACCTTCGCCCAACCAAGCTCTACCCCGGCGTAATCAGCCCACTTGCCGACCCGGGCAAGGTTGACTTTGTTGTCGTTCGTGAAGGCACCGAGGGCCCTTACGTTGGCAACGGCGGAGCCATCCGTGTTGGCACCCCTGCAGAGGTTGCCAATGAGGTTTCGGTCAACACCGCTTTTGGTGTCGAGCGCTTGGTTCGCTATGCCTTCGAGCTTGCTTCGACCCGTGACCGTAAGAAAGTCACGCTGGTTCACAAGCACAACGTTTTGGTGCACGCTGGTTGGTTGTGGCAGCGCACCGTGAACAAGGTTGCCGAGGAGTTCCCAGGCATCACTCACGACTACCTACACATCGACGCGGCGACCATCTTCATGGTCACCGACCCATCACGATTCGATGTAATCGTGACCGACAATCTTTTCGGTGACATCATCACCGACCTGGCTGCTGCGATCGGCGGCGGCATCGGGCTTGGCGCCTCGGGAAACATCAACCCAGACGGCACCTTCCCAAGCATGTTCGAACCGGTTCACGGTTCGGCACCAGACATCGCCGGCAAAAACATTGCCGACCCAACCGCCGCTATCCTTTCGGCGGCTCTGTTGCTAAGCCACCTCAACAACCCTGTGGCGGCCAAGCGCATCGAGGCTGCGGTAGCGGCCGACCTCGCAACCCGAGGTGACAAGAAGCGCTCTACCACCGAGGTTGCCGAGGCAATCTTCGCACTGCTCTAAAAAGTCTTTTCAACACTTAGGTTTCAAGAAAGAAGCAGATCATGGCAGATCTCAAGTTTGAAGTAATCCGCAACACCAACCCAAAGCCTGACGCCGAGCGTGAGGCAGTGCTTCAGGCTCCGGTTTTCGGTGCCAACCTGACCGACCACCAGGTTGTCGTGGTTTGGGAGAAAGACAAGGGCTGGCACAGCGCCCAGGTTCTTCCTTACGGCCCAATCATGATGGACCCATCGGCAGCGGTGCTGCACTACGGGCAGGAAATCTTCGAGGGCATCAAGGCTTACCGTCACGCCGACGGTTCAATCTGGACCTTCCGCCCAGAGGCAAACGCCAAGCGCCTTCAGCTTTCGGCTCGCCGCATGGCCCTGCCTGAGCTTCCGGTTGAAATCTTCGTGGAGTCGCTAAAGCAGCTCATCGCGGTTGATGGTGCTTGGGTGCCAGAGCCGGTCAACGAGAAGACCCTATACATTCGCCCATTCGAGATCGCAGCCGAGAACTTCCTCGGTGTTCGTGCCGCTCACCGCGCCGAATACCGCGTTATCGCTTCGCCGGTTGGCCCATACTTCACCGGTGGCCTAAAGCCGGTTTCAATCTGGATCGCCCTTGACTCATCACGCGCCGGCAAGCACGGCACCGGTGAGGCTAAGACCGGTGGAAACTACGCCGCATCCTTGCTAGCCCAGAACGAGGGCTACGAGAACGGCTGCTCGCAGGTTATGTTCCTCGACGCCGAAAGCTCAACCTACATCGAAGAGCTCGGTGGCATGAACCTATTCTTCGTCTACAAGGATGGCCACGTAGCTACCCCATCGCTAGACGGAACCATTCTTCGCGGCATCACTCGCGACTCGGTCATCACACTGATCAAGGATCGCGGCATCAATCTCGAAGAGCGCAAAATCACTCTCGACGAAGTTCGCGAGGGCATCGACTCTGGCGAAATCGTTGAGGTCTTCGCCTGTGGCACCGCGGCGGTAATCACCCCGATTGGTCAGTTCAAGAGCCGTGAGGGCACCATCGGTTCGGCCGATGCCGAGCCTGGTCAGCTAACTGCAAGCCTGCGCGAAGAGCTAACCGGCATTCAGTATGGCAAGGTCGCCGACCGCCACAACTGGCTAGTCAAACTCAGCGACTAATGCGCGTTGCCCGTTTCAGCCTGAACGGCGAGCCAAAGTTTGGCATCGTCGATGGCCCCGAACTCGTCGTGCTCAACGGCCACCCGCTGGTTGCCGGCTATGACACCACCGGTGAGCGAATTCCCATCAAGGATGTGAAGCTGCTCGCACCAACCATCCCATCCAAGGTGGTTTGTGTCGGTTTGAACTATGCCGACCACATCGGTGAGATCGACGGCGCCTCGGCCGCCGCTGAGCCAACCCTGTTCTTGAAGCCATCGAGTTCGATCGTTGGCCCTGGCGATGCAATCGTTTTGCCTTCGCAGAGCAACAAGGTTGAGCTCGAGGTCGAGTTGACCATCGTGATGGGGCAGATCGCCAAGAACTTAACCGAGAAGGACGCTCTCAACTATGTTTGGGGCTTCACCATCGCCAACGACGTGACCGCTCGCGACCTACAGTTTTCAGACCAGCAGTGGGCTCGTGCCAAGTCTTTCGACAGCTTCTGCCCGATTGGACCTTGGATCGAAACCGAGTTCGTGCCAGACGGCCAAGAACTGACCTCGCGCATCAATGGCGAGACCAAGCAGGCATCAACCCTGTCGCACATGCTGCACAACGTGCCAAAGCTGATTTCCTATGTCTCGCAAAACATGACCCTGTTGCCAGGCGATGTGATTCTCACCGGCACCCCGGCGGGCATCTCGCAGATCGCCTCGGGCGATGTGGTCGAGTGCGAAGTCGAAGGCATCGGCACCCTGGTCAATCCGGTTCGCTAAACCGGCATCCTTGCCTTTGACGCCAGTCGTTTAGACTTGAAGGCATTATGTCTTCGCTAATCACAGCACCTTTTTCAACCGCAACCGGAGCCGATGTCAAGGTTCGCTTTTGCCCATCGCCAACCGGTTTGCCACACGTCGGTTTGATCCGCACCGCCCTATTCAACTGGGCCTACGCTCGTCACACCGGTGGTTCGTTCCTGTTCCGCATTGAAGACACCGATGCCGAGCGCGACAGCGAAGAGTCATTCGAGATGATTCTCGACGCCCTCAACTGGCTTGGTTTGAACTGGGATGAAGGCGTCAACGTCGGCGGCCCGGCAGAGCCATACCGCCAGAGCGAGCGCACCCACATCTACCTCGAGGTAATCGAGAAGCTGAAGGCCTCTGGTCACATCTACGAGAGCTACCTAACCGGCGAAGAGATCGACGAGCGCAACAAGGCCAATGGCCGCGCGGTTCAGCTCGGTTACGACAACTCAGAGCGCGACCTGAGCGAAGAGCAGAAGGCCGCCTACCGCGCCGAGGGCCGCAGCCCGGCACTTCGCCTGCGCGTTCCAGAGACCGACATCGTGTTCACCGACCTGGTTCGTGGCGAGATCAAGTTCCCGGCCGGTTCTTTCCCTGACTTCGTAGTGGTTCGCCCGAACGGCCAGCCGCTCTATACCCTGGTCAACCCGGTTGACGATGCGCTGATGGGCGTGACCCACGTGCTTCGCGGCGAAGACCTGCTTTCTTCGACCCCGCGTCAGATCGCGCTCTACAACGCGATGTACGAGGCCGGAATCACCAAGTTCATCCCTCAGTTTGGTCACCTGCCTTACGTTATGGGTGAGGGCACCAAGAAGCTTTCGAAGCGCGACCCAGAGGCTAACCTCTTCCACCACCGCGACCGCGGCTTCATCCCAGAGGGTCTGCTCAACTACCTATCGCTGCTCGGTTGGGGTCTAAGCGCCGACCAAGACATCTTCACCATGGAAGAACTGGTTGCCGCCTTCGACGTCAAGAACGTCAACCCGAACCCGGCGCGCTTCGACCAGAAGAAGGCAGACGCAATCAACGCGGCTCACATTCGTCTGTTGACCTTGGATGACTTCAAGTCACGCCTGATGCCTTACCTGCAGAGCGCCGGTGTTGTTGGTGCAACTCTGACCGCCGAGGAAGACGCGATTTTGACCGCTGTCGCGCCACTTATCCAAGAGCGCCTAGTGGTTTTGAGCGAGGCTCCTGACCTGGTCAGCTTCTTGTTCAAGACCGCCGACCAGATCGTCATCGAAGACGACGCCAAGGCCGGTCTGCCTGAGAACACGGCTGAGGTTTTGAACGCTGCCGTTGTAGCTCTCGAGCCGATTGCCGAAGCCGACTTCAAGACCGAGGCGGTTCAGGCGGCACTTCAGGCTGCATTGATCGATGGCCTAGGTCTGAAGCCACGCGTGGCCTTCGGCCCGCTGCGCACCGGAATCTCGGGTCGCCGCATTTCTCCACCGCTATTCGAGTCGATGGAAATCTTGGGCAAGGCAGAGACGATTGCTCGTCTAACTGCGTTTGCCAGCGCCGCCTAAAAACGGCTAAGATGGTAAATCGAGCCCTCGGGCTCGAGCAGTACCTTGGGGTATGGTGTAATTGGCAACACGGAGGTTTCTGGTACCTTTGTTCTTGGTTCGAGTCCAGGTACCCCAGCTTTGAAAATCGCTTCCTACGGGAAGCGATTTTGCTTTAACCGGGCCTTCACTCGAGGTCTATTTAGACCTAGATTTCGGTTGATTCGCCGATCTGCAACCACTCATACTTGCCGCCATTTTGCTCGGTAACCGCCTGAATGCGACCGTTGTTTAGCTGGTTGCCAAACTCGCTCAGGTGAATGTTGTGGGTGGGGAAGCAGCGCTTCGGTTTGACCGCCGCAATGAAGTCCATGACCTCTGAAATTTTGAGCCAAGGTGCCGACGCCGGGCAGGCCAAAATCTCTACCTCGCGGTCTGGCTGGGTGAAGCTGTCACCTGGGTAATAGAGTTTGCCGTTGACCATGACTCCGCAGTTTTGAACCAGCGGAATCGAGCGGTGAATCTCGGCGTGCATATCGCCAAAGAACTCGAGGGTGAAGTTGCCGACCACATAAAAGTCGCCATGGTGGACCGAGTTCAGTTTGAAGTTTGGGCGTGAGGCGGCAAGGCGCTTGCAGACCTCATCCGTGCCATAAATTGTGATGCCGGGGTTTAGCTCGATGATTCGGTCGAGCTGCTCTTCATAGCAGTGGTCATCATGGATGTGGGTGATCACGATGGCCTGCACCGCGTTGCGCCCCTCGATCGGCTGCGTATACATTCCAGGGTCAAGGATGAGCAGTTGCCCGTTCTCTTCGAATTCGAGGCAGGCGTGGCCAAACTTTGTGATCTTCATGCCTTCATTCTGTCAAGGTTTAGCGCCGCTCGCGCATAGGATTTGAAGGCAAACCTTTGCGCCGCAAAAGCACTACGGAGAACTGATGGACGAGCAGCACCAACACCGGGCTAAGCCTTCTGGCTTCAACCCGAGCTGGGCTTTTCTGCCGGGTATTGCGCTGGCAGCGGGTTTGATTTTCGCCATCACGATCACGGTCATCTATTTCACCAGCTCGGCCAAGACCGATCTCGGTTTTTGGTGGGCTTTTGTCTGGTTGTTGCCGGTCTTGGCAGCCGGCCGCTTCGCAGCGATTTACCTCGAGCGTCGCATCCGTGACGAATCTGATTTGGGCCCCGACCTGAACTACATGAGGCAGGCGCAAAAGGTTCGCCCAGACTTCGAGGTCAAGCTCGAACAGTGGACAAACTGGTCTGTTCTAGCAGTATTGGTAGTCGCCGTTGCTGCCTCGGTGCTCGGCTGGGCAGTCGGTGGCCTGACCCCACAGTCGGCTGTCGAACGCTTCATGGCCGTGCTTCTGGTTGCCGCTCCGCAGGCGATCTGGTTGGCTCGCCCGCTGGTTTCTCGATTCGCCACCGCGATTGCCGCCTACAACGAGATTTATTACTCAGACCGTGCTCAGTTCGATGCGCTCGGCCAGGTCGACATGGTGTTGTTCGATAAAACCGGCACCCTCACCACCGCCGAACGTCGCTTTGTCGGCGCACACTTGACCCACGGTTCGCCGCTTTCGAGCACGGATGAGTTGATCGCGATTGCCGCGGGCGTTGAACTGCAGTCTGACCACCCGATTGCCGCTGCCGTAGTCGAAGAGGCAAAACGTCGTGACATCGAGCCGCTTGAGATTCGCGATTATCGCCTGATTCCTGGTCAGGGTGCAGCTGGAACCTTCGAGGCTCAAACCATCGTGGTCGGCGGCCCAATCATTCTTACCTCGCGCAACATGACCCTTTTCGTGGGTGACCTGGTCAAGTGTGATGCAGCTAACCACGCCGGCCAGACCGTGCTTTTTGTCATTCGCGACAGCGAACTGCTCGGTTGGCTAGAACTCGGCGACTTCATTCGCGGAAGTTCAAAGGAGGCCGTGCTGGCCTTGCAGTTTGAGCGCAAACGAGTGGGTTTGCTGACCGGTGATGCACAGGGAGTGGCCACCTGGGTGGCTCAGGAGCTTGGAATCACCGAAACCTTTGCCGAGGTGCTGCCTCACCAGAAGGCTGATGTGGTCAGTCGCCTGCAGGCCGACACCTCAAAGATCGCGATGGTCGGAGATGGCATTAACGATGCCCAGGCGCTAGGTCAGGCCGATGTCGGTGTCGCCTTCGGAGTTGACACCTACGAGCAGATTGAATCGGCTGGTATCACCGTGGCCTCGACCGATCCGGTGCTGTTCGTGCGCGGATTGATTCTCTCCAAGCGCGCTGCAAAGACTGCGCGCCAAAACCTGATTTGGTCACTTATTTTCAGTGCGGTGACCCTGCCGCTTGCCGCAGGCGCGCTTTCTGGAATCGGCCTCACTATTTCACCTGCGGTAGCAGCCGGCCTTTCGTTGGGCATGTCATCCGTGGTCTTGCTAAACGTTCGCAGACTGCGCAAGGGATAGCCATGCGTCTCGGTGTGATTATCAACCCAAGTTCGGGTCGGGGTAAGGGTGCCGCTCGCGGTGAGCTAGTGCTCAAGACTCTCGACGAACGGGGTCAGTCGTACCTCAACCTCTCTGGCAATACCATCGACGAGGCAAACGCCAACGCGCGTCACGCCATCAATGACGACCTGATCGACGGACTGGTTGTGGTCGGGGGAGACGGCATCGCGCACCTCGGTGTAAACATTGCCTGCGACACCGGAATCTCCCTAGGTGTCGTGGCGGCGGGCACCGGAAACGATTTGGCGCGTAGCCTCGGGATGCCCGAGGGTGATGTGATCGCCGGCACGCACGCAGTGCTCGACAAACTAGGCTCGCCTCGCAAGGTCGATGCAATCAAGGCTCATTCTTCGACCGGCCAGTTCTGGTTCTTCGGCACCGCCTCGGCAGGTTTCGATGCCCTTTGCAATCAACGTGCCAACGAGATGACCTGGCCAAAGGGTCCGCGTCGCTATGACATCGCTATGGTGCTCGAGTTAGCCAAGTTCAAGCCGATTCACTACGAAGCAACCATCGATGGCGAGCACCGCAGTTTTGATGCGATGTTGTGCGCGGTGGCCAACGGCCCGGCCTTCGGCGGCGGAATGCTAATCGCGCCTGATGCCAAGGTAGACGACGGTTATCTGGACCTTTTCATCGTTCATGCCATGAGCCGACTCGAACTGCTCAAGGTGTTCCCAAAGGTCTACACCGGCGGTCACGTCACCCATCCAGCGGTTGAATTCGTGCGCGCAAAAAGCGTCAAGCTATCTTCGGGAAATATGCCGGTTTACAGCGACGGAGAGGCTCGCGGTCATTCACCGCTAACCTCGACCGTAGTTGCCGGGGCCCTTTCGGTCTTCGCCTAGGTTGCCTTACCTGCCCGCACTGTGGCATAATCGACAGGTTGCAAAAAACGGTCCCATCGTTTAGCGGCCTAGGACACCGCCCTCTCACGGCGGCAGCAGGGGTTCAAATCCCCTTGGGATCACGATTACCTCTCTCGATGCTTTGTCTCGGGAGAGGTTTTCCTTTATCCGGGGTAGAAGCAGGTCAGCTTCGAGCGCGTAGGCGGGAGACGCCGGCGAAAATCGCGATCAAGAACACCGGGATGAGTGCCGCGAGGTTTACTCCGAGGAACATGAAGGCGGTCAGAATCGAGCCGGCCACCGCCCCACCGAAAGCGCCAGACAGGTTCATCAGTGAGTCGCTGAGGCCCTGAACGTTGGTCTTTTCTTCGACTGGAAGGGTAGCGGTCAACAGCGCGGCACCGCCTACGGTTGATGCCGACCAACCGAGGCCAAGCAAGAACAACCCAATGGTCACCATTACTCGGCTATCTTGGCCAAAGCCCGCGATTGCCAGCGCTGCAACATAAATCGACTGGCCAAGGATGACGGTCTGCACGCGGCCCAGCTTGTCTGAAAGCCAACCGAAAATCGGCGAGAAGGCATACATGCCAGCGATGTGAAGGCTGATGGTGAAGCCGACCACGACTAGGTCGAAGCCCATGCCCTTCATGTGAATCGGAGTCATCGACATCACCGAAACCATGACCATGTGGCTCAGGGCAATCGCACTAATCGCAAAGGCAGCCATTGGATACTTCTTCAGGGTCGCAATCGCGGTGGCGAAGGAGGTCTTGCCCTTGGTCTTGGCAGCGTTTAGCTGCTTGGCAACCAACAGGGGATCAGGGCGTAGGCCAAACCAGAAGACCGAAGTCGCGGCGATCTGAGCCACGATGGTGAAAACAAATGGGCCGGTCATCGAAGGCAAACCCAGCGCGTGGCCGACAATCTCGCCCGGACCAAACAGGTTGGGGCCAATCACGGCACCAAAGGTGGTGGCCCAAACCACCACAGAAAGGTCGCGACCGGTTGAGCGGCTGGATGGCAGGTCGGTGGCGGCAAAGCGGGCTTGAAGGCCAACGGCCGAGCCTGCACCGAGCAAGAACAAGGCCACAAGCAACAAGGGGAAAACCTGAACCGCGGCCGCGGTGATTACCAAGGCTGCACCGGTGATCGCGATTGCGGCACCCGTGGCCAGTGAAACGCGACGACCGCGCCGATAGGCGAGCCGGGCCAGCGGAATCGCCCAGGTTGCCGCACCGAGGGTGCTGAAGGTGGCTGCAGAACCGGCCCAGGCCGGTGAACCCGAAAGGTGGGCGGCCAAAAGTGAACCAATTGAGAGGGTTGAACCTAGGCCGAAACCCGAAAGCACCTGCCCTGCGGTTAGCACTCTGATGGTCTTTCGCTGAAGAAAGTCCAGCCCGTTTTCGCTCATCTCGCCAGCCTATACCTAAGCAATCTGGCCGCTGGCGCGGTAAACTTTTAGTTCAATCGTTTTGAGGTGTTTGTATGACAAATAAGCCACTAACTCTGGCCGAAAAGGTATGGAACGACCACTTGGTCGTCAAGGGTGAAAATGGTTCGCCCGACCTGCTCTACATCGACCTTCACCTCGTTCACGAGGTCACCAGCCCTCAGGCTTTCGATGGCCTGCGCCTAGCCGGACGCCCGGTTCGTCGCCTCGATCAGACCATCGCGACCGAAGACCACAACACTCCTACCTGGGATATCGACAAGCCAATTGCCGACGTAACCAGCCGCACCCAGATCAACGCACTTCGCGACAACGCCAAGGAGTTCGGTGTTCGCATCCACTCGCTCGGTGACGCCGAGCAGGGAATCGTGCACGTGGTTGGTCCCCAGCTTGGTCTAACCATGCCGGGCATCACCGTTGTCTGTGGCGACTCGCACACTTCAACCCACGGCGCTTTCGGTGCGCTTGCAATGGGAATCGGAACCTCAGAGGTTGAGCACGTTTTGGCTACCTCGACCCTTCCGCTAAAGCCATTCAAGACCATGGCAATCAACGTCGAAGGCACCCTTCGCCCGGGCGTTACCGCGAAGGACATCATCCTTGCCGTCATCGCCAAGATCGGCACCGGTGGCGGTCAGGGTTACGTGCTTGAATAT
>ERZ650310.101-NODE-101-length-24854-cov-9.422719_pt1 | contig 24854 bp, 24 predicted proteins | sample MGYA00376246_ERZ650310 | MGnify/ENA primary metagenome ERZ650310 (study PRJEB26733, sample SAMN07839286) | wastewater metagenome | biome: small river; feature: stream; material: water | place: USA: North Carolina | collected 2016-03-01 ...
CCTTTTATTAACGAGAATTACTTCAGTTCTCGACCTGCTTACTTTTCAATTCGACTTGCTGTCAAAACCAGTCGACCCCATGTTGTTTTAGAATAGTCAATAACCGTTCCAAAAACCGAGTGGCAAAGGTAAATCTTTTTTAGGGATAAAAACGAATTGATTTGGGTATTTCAAATCGTAGATCGTACATCGTATATCGTATATCGTAAATCAAATCATTCTTCCGTATCTGTTTCAAATGGATAATCTCCAAATAAGGGCGCTAATTTTTTTACGTTGTAGGTGCTTTTATTCATTTTGTTGGACAAAGCAAGAATAGTCACATGTTCTTTTTGTAGTGTGATATACGCTGAGGTATTGCCATGCCACCACCCGTTATGGAAATAAAAATTTTGTCCTGTTTCCCAATTGACCATTCGAATTCCTAGACCGTAGTTTTTCTTTCCTTTGTGTTCGTTGCTATATCCCGTATAAACTTGTTTTAATAAAGCAGGTTCTAAAAATCCTGGTTTGTTTCTGGCACGATCTAGTTTTAATAAATCACGTACAGTAGAGTAGATGTTTTTATCGCCGTACACTTCGTCTAAATAATCTTTTCCGATTTCCACTCGGTTGGCTTTGTATGACGGAACGATTTTGTCTTTGTCTTTTTCGTAGTCAAAAACAAATGTATTGTTCATGCCTAGTGGCTTGAATATCATCTCGGTCATAGCTTCTTTGTAGCTTTTTTTAGTGATCTTTTCGATAATAAGAGCCAGCATAGCATAATTGGTATTACAATACGCAAAACGGGTATTGGTTTTAGACTCCAACCCAATGTTTTTGGTAGCCAAAAGAGTCAATATGTCTTGATTAGTCAATCGCTTGTGCCTGTCCCAAACTCCGTCATTTCTGTCGGTAAAATAAGCATAGTTACGTAATCCGCTTCGGTGGTTCAATAGCATTCGAACGGTCACTTCTGGAAAAGGAAATTCTTTTAAAATCACGTTGACTTTCTGATCTAAATTCAGTCGGTTAGCATTGACTAATTTTAAAACGGCCGTTGCGGTCAATACTTTACTTACAGAAGCAATGTGCAAAGGAGTATTAGGAGTAATGCTATCTTTTTTACTAAAATTAGCTAACCCATCGTATTTTTCAAAAATAATTTGTCCATTCTTAGCAACTAAAAAAGCACCATTCGCACTTTTTCCAGGCCAGTTTTTATTATAAAAATGAGCGATTTTTTGTCGGGTTGTTTTAATATAATCTTCACTAAGCTTTGGTTCCTCATTGGTGTAAGGTTTCATTTTAGGAAGTTCATTTTCAGGAAGTTCGGAGTCTTTGATGTCTGATTCTGTTTTGCCTTTGCCGCAAGAGCTCAAAACAAGAGATAAAACCAGTATTTGTAGTATATTTGCTTTCTTAAAATAGTTCATTTTTGTAGTGGTACTTGAGTCACAAATATATTGAATCCATTGCTTTTACGAAGCTTTTTTTCGATTATCAGTAACTTTTTATCCACAATCCAATGTTATTAAAGTTGTATTGTACTGGATGCCAGCAAGTATCATTTTGATTGGAATTAAAAATTAACTCAAAATAGTGTCAAAATGAGATTTTGTTCTTTTTTGCGAAAGATAAAACAGCACAATAAGTATATCAATTAACAGCATTTGTAAGTATGAAATTCGGAATTTTAAAAGAAATAAATGAGCCAATGGATCGTAGAGTTGTATTTTCTCCAGCCTTATTGGAGCAATTGCAAGATCATTTTTCACAAGCTCAATTTGAAGTCGAGAGTTCCTCTACTCGAATTTTTACTGATGAAGAATATACAGCAAAAGGCATAGCAGTAGTTGCAGATGCAACTAATTGTGATGTGTTAATGGGGATTAACCCAATTCCTGTAGCTGATTTAGCTCCCAATAAGGCCTACTTTTTTTTAGGCACTACTACTAATCATTTGAATGATAACGAAAAGCGAGAATTAAAAGTTAAGGTTTACGATTATTTAGCCATGGTTGAAACCAATAGTTTTCAAAATACAATTGGTTTGGTAGGCGCCTATAATGCTTTTCGTGCTTTTGGAATTAAATTTGAATTGTTCAAGTTACCTAGTGTAACGACTTTCTTGGACCAAAGTAGCTTGTTTACGTATTTGAAACGTCCCGTTTTACCTCCTTTAAAAATTACTGTTATCGGAACTGGAGCAATTGTTTCGGGCGTGAAAGTAATTATGAAGGCAATGAAAATAAAGGAAGTGTCAGAAACCGAATTTTTAGTAAAAAAATATGCTCAGGCTGTTTTTACTGTGATAGAGAATGTAGATTCGAATGAATTGGAACCTTTTACAAAGGTTTCAGACATCATAATTGCAGATTCTCAAATGGAAGGAAAAGCGGTGATTTTATCTCAAGAGTTACTAAATGCCAAAGATTGTAAACTAAGAGTTGTTGCTGATTTGCATCCTGAAGCTACCAATTCATTAGCGTGTACCTTACGTCAATCTAGTCAAGAAGAGCCTTTTTATGGCTATTTGCCCAACGAAAACAGGGAAGTAGATGTGTTTCATCCAGCGGCTATTGTAGTGACTGCTGTTCCTAATTTAGAAGTTGAATTCCCTCGAGAGTCTAGCGAAGCCTTTGGTAAACAAGTATTGGAACAAATTATCCCCGCTTTTTTAAACGGAGATCCACAAGGCATACTACAAAAAGTCAAAGTGTATTAATAGTAACCAAAATGTTTGTAAATCAAAATGTTAAATTGATTTTTAAGCTTTAGTAAAAATAGATTGGTTAGTTTTTTTATTTTTTGTTGTCTGGCCAAAATAATAAACTTACATTTGTACTTGTATACAAACAAATTCCGGAAAATATGTTTACTTTTTCACAGTACTTAGGCTTTTTACTTTTCTTAACCATTTTGACAATGGGATTCTGGCTAATGTTTTTCTTAGTTGGATTCGTGTCTTACTGGGTTGGTGGAGCTTCTTGGGAAGCTTACAAAGAAAAGAAAGCAAAAAAGAAAGAAGAACAATCAGCTTAATCTGATTGTTTGATAATAAAAAAGCTCCGAATTTCGGAGCTTTTTTTATGAACTATTTAGACTGCCTTTTCAGGCAGTCAGTTTGTATTATCCTTGGAATTCCATTTCGCCTCCGTTATCATTCATTCTCTTTGGTTGTTTTTCTCTTTCGTTTTTAGCTTTGTTAAAACGGTAAGTGAAAGATAGAGTTACTTGTCTTACTCTCCACTGCATTTCAGCTTTTGAACTCAATACGCCAGGAAGATACGTTTCCATAATTCTTTTTCTACCATTGAAAACGTCGTTTATATTTAAGGCTATAGTAGCTTTGTCTTTTAAAACATCTTTACTGAAAGCTAAGTTAGCACTGAAATTACCCAAAACTCTACCTTGAGCATTATTTTGTGGTCCCATGTACATTAAGTTAGTTTGCCAGTCAATTTTATTTGGCAAAGTAATTTTTGAGGATAAACGGCTAAACCAAGAACTAGCAACTTTGTCAAAATTTTGGGTTACTACTACATTGTTAAAATTGGTATATACAAAATCACCTTTGGTGTCACTTTGGAAGAAGTTGAAATTAGAGTTTAATTTCCACCATTTGTATGGAGAATAATTTAAGGTAAACTCAAATCCAGTTCTGAATTCAGTTGCTATGTTTATAGGAGACATTATAATCACAGGTGTCCCGTTGATAAAATTACCTGATTCTCTACGAGCAAATTGGAATACATCAGTCGTTTTGTTGTAATACAATGAAGTACTCAATGTTAATTTAGACCAACGTTTGATGTAGCCAAAATCTAATGCATCTGTCATTGATGGATTTAAGTCAGGATTACCCACGAATATATTGATGTTACTCGATAAATTACTAAATGGATTGATCATACGACCTCTAGGTCTTTCAATTCGTTTGCTATAACTAATAGAAGCACTACTTTTGTCTGATATTTCATAAGTAAAGAAGGCACTTGGAAAAAAGTTACCGTATTTCTTTGTGTTGAAACTATTAGTTGCTAATTGATTAATTTCAATATTCGAATCTTCGTAACGCATTCCTAAAAGGACTGATACTTTATTTTGTTTGAATCCGTATTGAGTGTAAAAAGCGTTTACTTTTTCTATATAATCTAATACATTAGTGAAATTAGGATTAATAACACCGTCATTTTTTACTTGATAATCAGTTGATAATTTAGAAAAATTACCTCTATAACCTGCTTCAAATTGACTTCCTTTTCCTAAAGGTAACACATAATCACTTTGAACCAAAACTCTGTTTTGCTTTTGGTTGTTGATGGTATTGTCTATGCTAAATGGATTACTACTAGCCCTAGTTGCTGTAACTACTGCAGTAGTATTATCATCATTGGAAGATACAGATCCATCAATACTAAATTTGTGTCCTTGTTTTTTGAAATTTTTGGTAAAATTAGTGGTGTATTCTAAGTTATTACTGTAATTATCTTCTTGATTAGTACGGTTGATAGTATAATCAAATGCATGAGCTCCTGTGTAATAATTTTGTAATACGTAATCGGTATGGTCGCCATTACTTTTACGGTAGTTGATGGTATTAGTCCAAGAAGTATTCTTGTCAATCGCTAATTCGATTCCGAAATTTCCATTATATCCTTTGTCGTAACGTTTGTTATCTCTTGGTTCTACAATGTAATTTCGAATTGAATTATCCGTGTTTAAATAAGTAGTTTCGTTGGTCATATTCCCAGGATTACTTCTAAAGCTGTATCCTTGTGTAGTAAACAAACTTATATTTTTAGTTTTATAGTTCACGGTTCCACTCAATCCATTGTTGTCAGGAATACCTCCGGTGCCAATTAAAGTTCCATTTAAGCCCTGATTTTTTCCTTTTTTCAAAACAATATTTAAGATTCCGCCACCACCTTCAGCATCATAACGCGCCGATGGATTGGTAATCACTTCAACTTTGTCAATAGCATCAGCCGGAATAATACGCAAGGCTTCGGTGATGTTAATGGCATTGGATGGTTTACCATCGATTAAGATTTTTACATTATCGTTTCCTCTCAAACTCACATTTCCTTCCACATCTACAGAAACCGATGGGATATTCGAAAGAACATCGCTTACTGTTCCTCCTTTAACCATTAAGTCGTTTCCAACGTTGAATACTTTTTTATCCAATTTAATTTCAACAGTTGTTTTTTCTGCACGAACCACCACTTCACTTAATTGTGCGGCATCTTCGTTTAAAGGAATGGTTCCAATATTAGTATTGGATTCAATATTTCTTCCTTTGATTTCGGTAGGTTTAAAAGATATAAATTCCACCGTAATGTCGTAGATTCCAGGATTTATATCAACTGAAAATTCTCCTTTAGCGTTAGTAATACCACCAGATACTGCTTTTGGATTATTGGGCAATCTAAGCGTAATCGTAGCGTATTCTAGAGGTTGTCTACTTGTTTTTTCAATAACTTTTCCAGTTATTTTTAATTTGGCTTTTACAATTGGTGCTTGTTGACCAAAACTTAGTATACTGCTTAAAAACAGCACTATTAATGCAATCGCATTTATTTTTTTCATCAATAATGATTTTAGTTATTCCTTTTAGACTATGAAAAGCCTAAAAGGTTACATTAGGCAAATCATAAAAAAAAGTTAAAGCAGCTTTTTTTTTAAATGAATTGAGCCACCTCTTCTGGAATTCTTCCAATGATGGCTTTATCTCCTTTTATAACGATAGGTCTTTCAATTAAAATAGGATGCGCTGCCAAAGCTTCAATGATAGCATCGTCGCTTAGGGATTTGTTTTTATACTGTTCAATCCAAATACTTTCTTTAACACGAACCAATTGAATGGGTTTTAAGTTCAATTTTTGAAGTAAATCAATTAATGCTTCTTTGCTAGGAGGCGTCTCTAAGTATTTAATAATTTCAACTTCGGTTTCTTTTTCGGTCACAAAAGCCAGACAATTTCTAGACTTCCCACAACGTGGGTTATGGTATATTTGTATCATCTTTTTTAAAATTTTCGCGAAGTAAAGCAAATTGAAATTAAAAACGTATTTTAGAGCTAAGAATCTTTTAACCACTACTATGTTTATAGAACAAGGAATACATTCAGATAATAAATTTTGGAAATACCTTTTTGGGTCGGTACTGATTTTTGGTGCTTCATTAATTGGTCAGCTACCACTTTTGATGGGTGTTTTGTATGAAACTTTCATAAATAAAAAGACCTATCCTAATTCTAATGCAGCAATCATGCATTTTTTAGAACCTAATTGGACGTTGTTCCTACTTTTGTTTTCGTTTGTTTTTGTGTTTTTAGGAATTTATTTTGTAGTTCGAAATCTACACCATCAAACACTATTGTCTATTATTACTTCAAGAACAAGAATAGATTGGAATAGAGTCTTTTTTTCTTTTTCACTTTGGACAGGTTTTACCATAGCTAGTACTGCAGTATTTTATTTTCTTAATCCAGAAGATTTTGTGGTTCAATTTCAGCTAGTCCCTTTTTTGATATTATTTGGAATAGGACTAGTTTTGTTTCCTTTTCAAATTGGTTGCGAAGAATTACTCTTTAGAGGTTATTTAATGCAAGGTTTTGGGAATTTAGCGCACAATAAGTGGTTTCCCTTACTGATGACTTCTTTAATTTTCGGATTGTTACATCTGGCGAATCCCGAAGTCGATAAAATGGGCTACAGTATTTTGATTTATTATATAGGTACAGGTTTCTTTTTAGGAATCCTTACCTTAATGGATGATGGTATGGAACTGGCTTTGGGTTTTCATTTTGCCAATAATTTTATAGGTGCTTTGTTAGTCACTTCCGATTGGTCTGCTTTTCAAACCTATGCCGTATTGAAAGATATTTCCAATCCGAGTAATTCTTTGGAGGTATTATTGCCAGTTTTTATTATTTTTCCTACCTTAGTGTTGCTTTTTGCAAAGCGCTACCAATGGGAAAATTGGACTGAAAAACTAACAGGAAAAATTAGCTAAAACAATCATACTTAAATTTTTATACGATGGATAATTTGACGTACCAAAACGTTCACAACAAGTTTAAATTAAACGGTTTTAATTTCACTAAAGACGATTTATTACGAGTTGCGTATTCTTTTATTAAAGAAGGATCGGCTTATGAAAAACCATTAGGAATTTTTATTTTAGACTGGTTTGACTCTAAATCGTATTTAGAAATCAATACTTCAGGTTCAACAGGAACACCTAAAATTATTCGTGTAGATAAGCAAGCAATGGTCAATTCGGCTTTGGCTACAGGTGATTTTTTTGGTTTACAACCGGGGCAAAAAGTATTGCATTGTTTACCTACGGATTATGTAGCAGGTAAAATGATGTTTGTGAGAGCGTTTATATTAGGGTTGGATATGGAATTTGTCGCACCTAGTTCACATCCATTAGAAGGAGTGAAGGGAAATTTCGATTTCTGCGGCATGGTACCTTTGCAAGCTAAAAATTCGTTGAACCACTTGCACCGAATCAAGAAGTTAATTATTGGTGGTGCCAAAGTGAATAAGACTTTAGAACGCGAATTAGTTAGCATACCGTCTCAGATTTATGAAACCTACGGCATGACTGAAACCATTACGCACATCGCTGCTAAACGAGTGGGAGAGTTGGCCTTTACGGTTTTACCAAATGTAAAAGTCACTACTGATGACAGGCATTGTTTGGTCATTGACGCCCATAAAATTAGTGGTGAAAAAATTGTAACCAATGATTTGGTTGATTTGATTTCAGATACGCAGTTTGTTTGGAAAGGACGTTTTGATAACGTAATTAATAGTGGCGGTATCAAATTAATTCCAGAGCAAATAGAAGAAAAATTGGCAACTTTAATTCCAAGACATTTCTTTGTATACGGACAAACCGATGAACTTTTAGGAGAAAAATTAGTTTTGTATGTGGAAGGTGAACCCATGAAAATAGAAGAATCTATTTTTGAGGCATTGGACAAATACGAAAGGCCGAAAGAAATTGTATTTATTCCTGAGTTCAAACAAACGGCTACAGGAAAGATAATTAGAGATCAAAGTGTGGGGAGGTAGATTTCTACATTGTTTTATAAAAAAAAGAGAGGTAATTACCTCTATTTTTTTTATACCTGAATCACCCCTAAATTAAACGGTTTTTCAATTGGAGCGTGGTTGGCAGCTTCAATTCCCATCGAAATCCAAGTACGCGTATCTATAGGATCAATAATCGCATCTGTCCATAAACGGGAAGCTGCGTAGTAAGGCGACACTTGTTCGTCATACCGTGTTTTAATTTTAGCAAACAATTCGGCTTCTTTAGCTTCATCGACTTCTTCTCCTTTTGCTTTAAGCGAATTGGCTTCAATTTGTGCCAATACTTTGGCGGCTTGTGTGCCACCCATTACGGCTAACTCAGCACTTGGCCAAGCTACAATTAGTCTCGGGTCGTAGGCTTTGCCACACATGGCATAGTTTCCAGCTCCATAAGAATTTCCAACAATTACAGTGAATTTTGGTACCACCGAATTGGAAACGGCATTCACCATTTTGGCACCGTCTTTAATGATTCCGCCATGTTCGGATTTACTACCTACCATAAAACCCGTAACGTCTTGTAAAAACACTAACGGAATTTTCTTCTGGTTGCAATTGGCTATAAATCGCGTGGCTTTATCGGCTGAATCCGAGTAAATCACCCCGCCAAATTGCATTTCGCCATTTTTAGTTTTGACTACTTTTCGTTGATTGGCAACAATCCCCACAGCCCAACCGTCAATGCGAGCATAACCCGTAATAATCGTTTGACCGTAACCTTCTTTGTAAGCTTCAAATTCGGAATTGTCCACCATTCGCTTGATGATTTCCATCATATCGTACTGATCGGTACGCGCTTTTGGAAGTACGCCGTACAATTCATTTTCGTCCTGAGCAGGTTTCTCTGATTTGATTCGGTTAAATCCCGCTTTGTCATAATCACCAATTTTATCAACGATATTTTTTATTTTATCCAAAGCGTCTTTGTCGTCCTTGGCTTTATAATCGGTTACTCCTGATATTTCGCAATGCGTTGTAGCACCACCTAAAGTTTCGTTGTCAATGCTTTCGCCAATAGCGGCTTTGACCAAATAACTTCCTGCTAAAAAGATGCTTCCTGTTTTGTCCACAATCAAGGCTTCGTCACTCATAATGGGCAAATAAGCACCACCCGCTACGCAACTGCCCATCACTGCTGCAATTTGGGTAATTCCCATGCTGCTCATCAAAGCATTGTTTCTAAAAATGCGACCAAAGTGTTCTTTATCAGGAAAAATTTCATCTTGCAAAGGCAAATACACCCCAGCACTATCGACTAAGTAAATAATTGGAATGCGGTTTTCCATGGCAATTTCTTGCGCACGCAGGTTTTTCTTAGCAGTTATTGGAAACCAAGCACCTGCTTTTACGGTTGCGTCATTCGCCACTACAATGCATTGTTTTCCTTTGATGTATCCGATTTTCACCACTACACCACCTGAGGGGCAACCGCCGTGTTCTTTGTACATACCTTCACCAACAAATGCGCCAATTTCAATACTTTTTTCATTGGTATCCAACAAATAATCGATACGCTCACGAGCTGTCATTTTTCCTTCGGCATGTAATTTTTGGATGCGTTTTTCACCCCCGCCTAATTTTACTTCGCCTAGTTTTTTACGGAGTTCAGAAAGTAATAGTTTGTTGTGGTCTTCGTTTTTATTGAAATTCAAATCCATTTGTGGCTATAGTAAGTATTGTTTGCGCTAAAATACAAAATCATCATTTGAAAACGGGTTTCCAATGATGATTTTATTTTCTTTTTGAATCATATTTATTTTTTGGATTCTTCTACTAGGCGTTTCAAAATAGCCCATTGTTTCAGTGCATCTCGAGCGTCAACAGCTGGGTAACCCAAAACAGTTTTGCCTGCAGCTACATCGCCTACAACGCCCGAACCGGCACCTACAATAGCACCGTCGCCAAGTGTAGTGTGGTCTTTTATAGAAGCACTTCCGCCAATGATCACTCCGTTGCCTAAGGTTACTGAACCCGCTAATCCACTGTTGCCCGCCATGATGCAAAAACGACCCAATTTACTATTGTGACCTATTTGAACCAAATTGTCAATTTTACAGCCATCACCCAAAACAGTTGAGCTGAATTTTCCTCTATCGACACAAGAATTGGCACCAATTTCGACTCCGTTACCAATGATTACATTTCCAATTTGGGGAATTTTTACCAAACCTTTTTGCGGGTCAGGTCTAAAACCAAATCCATCCGCACCAATCGTCGCATTGGGATGAATAATACATTCGTGACCGATATGACAACGCTCTCTAACTACGGTTCCTGACCAAATAACGGTATTGTTTCCAATAGTACATTCGTCCAATACGGTTACGTTAGGGTAAAGGGTAGTATTTTCTCCAATAGTTGTTTTGGGTCCAACATATACATTGGCACCAATTTCACTTCCTTTTCCAATAGTAGCAGTAGCATCAATAACAGCAGTAGGATGGATTTCTACATGAAACACAGGACTCGCAGGAGCAAAAAGTTCTAGCACTTGTGACATTGCCAAATCAGCATTTTTCACTTTGATAAATACCCGATTGTCTCCAGGTTCAATGCTAATATCTTCGTTGACTACAGCAGCACAGGCTTTTGAAGTAGCCCAATTCTTTTCGTATTTTTTATGTCCAATGAAGGAAATTTCGGTTTCCGAAGCTTCGTCTAATTGTTCTGGAGCGGTTATCGTTAGGTTGGTTAGACCCACAATAGTTCCCTGAAGTACTTCGTTAATTTCGTTAATAGAGTACGATTTCATATTTTTTGGTTGGTTTTTTGGTGGTATAGCTTTCAAATAAACTCAATTCATTTTGAATTACCAACTATTTAAAACAAAAACTCCCCAAACTATTCTTTTTTAGAATGTTGAGGAGTCTTATTTTGAGTAATTATGAAACTTATTCGTCTTCTTTTTGTCCCATCATCATCAGGTAGGCTTTTAAGAAATTATCAATTTCTCCGTTCATTACTGCATCGACATCAGTAGATTCAAATCCGCTACGAACGTCTTTCACTAATTTATACGGGTGCATAACATAGTTTCTTATTTGCGAACCCCATTCAATTTTCATTTTACCGGCTTCAATGTCGGCACGCTGTGCTAATTTTTTCTTCAATTCAATTTCGTATAATTGAGAACGAAGCATTTGCATGGCACGGTTTCTATTATCGTGTTGTGAACGCGTTTCGGAACACTGAATTTGAATCCCCGTTGGTTTGTGAACCAATTGGACTTTGGTTTCTACCTTATTAACGTTTTGCCCACCAGCACCACTTGAACGTGCAGTAGTAATTTCAATATCGGCAGGGTTAATTTCAATTTCAATAGTGTCATCCACTAACGGATAAACGTAAACCGAAACAAATGAAGTATGTCTTTTGGCATTGCTATCAAAAGGAGAAATACGAACTAATCGATGTACCCCATTTTCTCCTTTTAGGTAACCAAAAGCATAATCGCCTTCAATTTCCAATGTCACCGTTTTGATACCCGCCACATCACCTTCTTGAAAGTTCAATTCTTTGATTTTATAGCCTTGTTTTTCGGCCCACATCAAGTACATACGCATGAGCATTTCGGCCCAATCGCAACTTTCGGTACCTCCCGCACCTGCAGTAATTTGCAATACGGCACTCAAGCTATCCCCTTCTTCCGAAAGCATATTTTTGAACTCAATGCCCTCAATATGTGTTTCGGTAAGATGGTATTGTTCGTCTAATTCTTCTACTGAAAGTTCGCCTTCTTTGTAAAAATCATAAGCCAATTGCAATTCATCAGTCAAGGCGACTGCTTTGTTATAATCTTCAATCCATTTTTTCTTGTTTCTCAGATTTTTAACTACAATTTCGGCTTCTTTGGCATTGTTCCAAAAGTCGGGTGCAAACGTCTTTTCTTCTTCGTTTGTGATTTCAATTAATTTGGCATCAACGTCAAAGATACCTCCTCAACGCACCAAGGCGTTCTACAATACCTTTTATTTGTTCGGTAGTTGTCATAAATTATGTAATTTTGTGAGGCAAAAATAAGACTTTTTTAAGGAAAGACAATCCGAGTATTGTTCGTCCTTCATTATAAAAACATAAAAATGGAAATAAACTTAGTTAGCGATACGATTACCAAGCCTACTCACGAAATGTTACAATACATGTTCAATGCGGTTGTTGGAGACGATGTGTACAAGCAAGATCCAACGGTGATTGAATTAGAAGCGAAAGTAGCAGCGCTATTCGGAATGGAAGCAGGATTGTTTTTTCCTTCAGGAACGATGGCGAATCAAACGGCAATTAAATTGCATACCCAACCGGGCGAACAACTTATTGCAGATAAATATGCTCACGTTTACAACTACGAAGGTGGTGGAGTTTCATTTAACAGCGGGGTTTCTTGCTGTTTATTGGATGGCAATCGCGGGATGATTACAGCTTCTCAAGTAAAAGCGGCAATTAATGATCCTGAGTTTTATCACAGTCCGCTAACGAGTTTAGTTTGTGTAGAAAACACGACTAATAAAGGGGGAGGAGCTTGTTATGAATTAGAGGATTTACGCCAAATCAAACAAGTGTGCGTAGATCACAATCTAAAGTTCCATTTGGATGGCGCCCGAATTTGGAATGCTTTGGTAGCTAAAAATCAAGACCCGAAAGAATTCGGAAAATTGTTTGATACGATTTCGGTTTGTTTGTCCAAAGGATTAGGCGCACCTATTGGTTCTGTTTTGTTGGCTGACAAGAAAACGATTCATCGAGCGTTGCGTGTTCGGAAAATTTTTGGAGGTGGTATGCGTCAAGTAGGATATTTGGCAGCAGCCGGAATTTATGCTTTGGATAATAATATCGAGCGTTTGGCTGAAGACCACCGAAGAGCAAAAGAATTAGCCGCTATTTTGGAACAAAAGGATTGGGTTGCTTCGGTAGAACCTGTAGAAACGAATATCTTGATTTTCTCTCTAAGCCCTCAAGTGAGCGAATCCCAGTTGATTGATAAGTTAAAACAAAAAAATATTTTGATTAGTTCAATGGGTCAAGGTAAATTGCGTATTGTAACCCATTTGGATTACCGAGAAGTAATGCATACGTATGTAATAGAAACACTTGAAAAATTAGTAGTTTAACTATGGAAAATCACATCAACCAAATTACTTTAGTGGTTAAAGACTATGACGAAGCGATTGCTTTTTATACCCAGAAATTGCATTTTGATTTAATTGAAGATACGGTATTAAGTGATACCAAGCGTTGGGTTGTTGTTGCTCCAAAAAAATCGCAATGTCGCTTGCTTTTAGCAAAAGCGGCAAATGAATTACAATTACAAGCTGTTGGTAATCAAACGGGTGGTCGTGTTTTTCTATTTCTGAATACGGATAATTTTGATCGAGAATATCAAAATCTGATTACTAATAAAATCCAAATTGTTCGGGAGCCTACACAAGAATCGTATGGCAAAGTGGCTGTTTTTCAGGATTTATACGGTAATTTATGGGATTTAATCGAACCGGTTGCAAAACCCAATTCGGATTATTATTCAACAGCAATTTTGGCTATTAAACCTGAGGTTGATTTTGATTTGGCAATTCAAGCGTTGAAGCAATTACAAGCTGAGACCAAGTTGGAAGTTGGTAATTTTTTATTTGAACTGCATTCTAATACTGCTGATGCAAAACAAATTATTGTTTGGGAAGGATTTTATTCGGAATCTGATTTTCAAACTCATTTGAATTCGGCACATTTACAAGATTTCCTGAAACAAAATGTAGTTGATTTTGTCTCAGGATATCCTGCAAAAAGAATAGTTTAATTTATTTAAACAAATTGTCCATTCCTGGAATCATTGGCATGTCCATTTTGGCCACGGCATCTAATTCGGCTTCGTTTACTTTGGTTGCTTTTTCGATCGCTTTATTTAAGACTAAAATCAAATAATCTTCTAGCTGTTCTTTGTCTTCTAAAAGGGCATCATCAATACTTATTGATTTGATGGCTCTATTAGCAGTTAGCGTTACTTTTAAAGTTCCATCGCTACTTTGTTCGTCTATTAGGACTGAGTCCAATCTTTTTTTAGTGTCTTCTATTTTTTGTTGGGTTTCTCTTAATTTACCCATCATTCCCATTAAATCCATTTTGTGTCTGTTTATTAAGTTGGAGTACAAAATTAGCACATTCCTACTGTAATTACATAATAAAATAAAGTTAAAATAGCAGAATTCTCTATCGTCTTTACCTTATTTTTGTACCTTCATTAAATAAACAAAATCTTAAAATGTCGGTAAATCCTGAAGCTCCGAAAGCTAAAATAATTCCTAAGAAATTAAAGAAACATAACGAAATCCGAATTGATAATTATTTTTGGTTAAACGACAGAGAAAACCCAGAAGTTATTGATTATTTGAATCAAGAAAATGCCTATTACGAATCGATGACGGCGCATACCAAAGATTTCCAAAAGGAACTTTTTGAAGAAATGAAAGGCCGCATCAAAGAAGACGATCAATCAGTTCCGTATTTATACAACGGTTATTATTACATCACTCGTTTTGAAAAAGGACAAGATTATCCTATTTACTCTAGAAAAAAAGGAAGTTTAGAAGCGAAGGAAGAAATTTTATTTGATTGCAATGAATTAGCCAAAGGACATTCTTTTTTCCAATTAGGAGGTTTGAGTGTAAGTCCAGATAATCGATTCGCCTCTTTTGGGACTGATATGGTAGGAAGGCGTATTTATACCATAAAAATTAAGAATTTAGAAACTAATGAAATTCTTTCGGATACTATTGAAAATACAACTGGAGGTTCGGTTTGGGCGAATGATAATCAAACACTGTTTTATACCAGACAGGATAAAGTAACCCTGCGTGCCGACACGATTTACAAGCATAAGCTAACTACAGATTCCAAAGATGATGTTTTGGTTTACGAAGAAAAAGACGAAACCTTTAATGTGTCAGTAGGAAAAGAAAAGTCCAAAAAATATATTGTTATTGGCGCTGAAAGCACCATGACCACAGAATACCGAATTTTAAATTCAGATACACCAGACGCGGAATTTAAGGTCTTTCAGCCGAGAGTTCGCGGACTAGAATACAGTATTTCTCATTTTGGAGATTCGTTTTATATTTTGACCAATAAAGACAAAGCGACCAATTTCAAGTTGATGAAAACTCCTGAAAATGCTACTGAGAAAAAGCATTGGAAAGAAGTTATTCCGCATAGAGAATCAGTGTTGATTGAAGATATTGAAATTTTCAGGAACTATTTGGTGGTAGAAGAACGCGCTAATGGATTGAATCATATTCGCATTATGCCTTGGAATGGGGAAGAGGAGTATTACTTGCCTTTTGGGAGTGAAACGTACAATGCGTACACGACTACAAATGTTGATTTTGATACTGATGTTTTGCGATACAGTTATCAGTCATTAGCAACACCTTCTTCTGTAATTGATTTCAATATGAAGACGAAATCAAAAGAAATCAAGAAAGAGCAAGCGGTTTTAGGAGGGAAATTCGATAAGAATAATTATATAGAAAAACGCATTTGGGCAACAGCCAAAGATGGAACTCAAGTTCCTATTTCGTTAGTGTATCATAAAGATTTGAAGAAAGACGGAACTAATCCATTATTGTTGTATGCGTACGGTTCTTATGGTGTTACTATGGAGCCTTATTTCTCAACTACACGATTGACGTTGTTGGATCGCGGATTTATTTTTGCCATCGCCCATATTCGTGGAGGAGAAGATTTAGGAAGACAATGGTATGAGGATGGGAAGTTATTGAAAAAGAAAAATACCTTCACGGATTTCATCGATTGTTCACAATTCTTAATTCAAGAAAAATATACCTCTCCGGCTCATTTGTATGCTGAAGGAGGGTCAGCAGGTGGATTATTAATGGGAGCAATTATTAATATGGCTCCAGAATTGTATCATGGAGTCATTGCTCAAGTACCATTTGTTGATGTAGTGACTACGATGTTAGACGATAGTATTCCGCTAACTACAGGGGAGTATGACGAATGGGGAAATCCGAATACGAAAAAATATTATGATTATATGTTATCCTATTCTCCGTATGATAATGTAAAAGAACAAGTTTATCCTAATATGTATGTATCGACAGGATTACACGATTCGCAAGTACAATATTGGGAACCAGCAAAGTGGGTAGCTAAATTGCGTACACATAAAAAAGGAGATGCAGTTTTGTATTTAAATACGAATATGGATGCGGGACATGGCGGGGCTTCTGGTCGATTTGAAGCAATTAAAGAACTAGCAAAAGAATATGCTTTTTTGTTAGATTTAGAGAAAATAAAAAAATAATTAGAAATTTATTGTTAAATTTGCTCAAAGTTAGGGCGATCCAAAAAATGTCCTTAATCACCTTTTTTTATGAAAGAAGAGATAAATGCTTATGATTCGGTTTTAGACTTAATTGGGAATACCCCTCTAATTAAACTAAAAAAAGTAACTGAAGGTATAGAAGGTAATTTCTACGCTAAGGTTGAAGCATTTAATCCTGGACATTCTTCTAAAGACAGAATAGCGTTATACATTATTGAGCAGGCAGAGAAACAAGGAATATTGACTCCTGGCGATACTATAGTAGAAACTACATCAGGTAATACTGGATTCAGTTTGGCTATGGTGAGTATTATTAAAGGATATAACTGCATTCTTGCTGTAAGTTCAAAATCATCTAAAGATAAAATTGATATGCTTCGTGCTATGGGAGCCAAAGTATATGTTTGTCCCGCACACGTTTCGGCAGATGATGAACGCTCGTATTACAGCGTTGCAAAACGTTTACACGAAGAAACCAAAGGCTCAGTATATATCAATCAGTATTTCAATCAGCTTAATTTTGATGCGCATTACTTGAGTACAGGACCCGAGATTTGGAAACAAACCAACGGTAAGATTACTCATCTTGTAGCTTGTAGCGGAACAGGAGGTACTATCTCAGGGACAGCCAAATATTTGAAAGAGCAAAATCCTAACATTAAAATTTTAGGAGTTGATGCATTTGGTTCTGTGTTAAAAAAGTACCACGAAACTAGAGAGTTTGACAAAGATGAAATTTATCCGTATCGAATAGAAGGTTTGGGTAAAAACCTGATCCCATCGGTTACTGATTTTGAAATTATTGATAAATTCATGAAGGTAACGGATGAAGAAAGTGCACATTCTACTCGTGAATTAGCTAAAACAGAAGGCTTATTTGTTGGATATACTTCAGGAGCCGTACTTCAAGCCATAAAACAATATGCCGAAGAAGGAGAGTTTGATGCTAATAGTAATGTGATTGCAATTTTTCCAGATCATGGTTCTCGATATATGAGTAAAGTATTTAGTGATGACTGGATGAATGAACAAGGATTTTTTGACAGCATTAATCAAGAAGAAGCTCAACGTATTGAATTTATAAAATAATACAGTTTTAAGTAATAATAAAAAGCTCCAGAATTTCTGGAGCTTTTTTATTTTAGTATCTATACAAATGAAAAAACTCTCGATGTAGTCGAGAGTTTGTATCTGAATTAATTGAGGCTTTAACCAATAAAATAATAATTATTACTCTTCCATAGTATGATATACGTTCATCACGTCATCATCTTCTTCAATTTTTTCGATGAGTTTTTCTACATCAGCCACCTGATCTTCAGTTAGCTTTTTAGTAATTTGAGGGATTCTTTCGAAACCAGAAGATAAAATTTCAAGACCTCTGTTTTCTAATTCTTTTTGAATAGTTCCGAAACTTCCAAAAGGAGCATAGATTAAAATTCCGTCTTCATCTTCAAAAACTTCTTCAGCTCCAAAATCAATGAATTCTAGTTCTAATTCTTCAGGGTCTAATCCTTCTTTAGGAATACGGAAATTACACGTATGATCAAACATAAATTCTACAGAACCTTGCGTACCCATTGTTCCATTACATTTGTTGAAATAGCTTCGAATGTTAGCTACCGTTCTATTATTATTGTCAGTAGCAGTTTCAATTAAAAGAGCAATTCCGTGAGGTGCATAGCCTTCAAACAAAACTTCTTTATAGTTAGCAGTATCTTTTTCTGTTGCTTTTTTAATAGCACGTTCTACATTTTCCTTAGGCATGTTAGCAGCCTTCGCATTTTGTATTACAGCTCTTAATCGTGAATTAGCATCCGGATTTGGTCCTCCTTCTTTAACTGCCATTACGATGTCTTTACCAATTCTAGTAAAGGCTTTGGCCATTGCTGACCAACGTTTCATTTTTCTCCCTTTTCTAAACTCAAAAGCTCTTCCCATTTCTGATATTTTTTTAACGTTGCAAAAATACTATTATTTTGCAGTTTTCACAATCCTTGTTATTTTTTGTAAAATGGTAGTTTTACCACTTTGGCAGGCACATCATTTTTACGAATTCGGATATAGATATCGCTATCCACTCCACTAAATTCGGAACTCACATATCCTAAGCCAATTCCTTTATTCATAGAGGGTGACATGGTACCTGAGGTTACAATCCCGATTGCATTTCCTGCGGCATCTACAATTTCGTAATCGTGTCTTGGCACGGCACGTTCTTGCATTTCAAAACCGACTAATTTTTTGGTTACACCCGCTTCTTTTTGTTTTTTCAAATTGGCTGAATTGGTAAATTCTTTATTGAATTTGGTTATCCAACCCAATCCTGCTTCTAAAGGCGAAGTAGTGTCGTTGATGTCGTTTCCGTACAAACAGAATCCCATTTCTAGACGTAAAGTATCACGAGCAGCCAAACCAATCGGTTGGATATTGAATGCTTTTCCTGCTTCAAATACTTGGTTCCAAATGTTCTCTACATCGGCATTTTTACAATATATTTCAAAACCTCCAGCACCAGTATACCCTGTAGCTGAAACAATCACGTCATTCACTCCTGCAAAATCGCCTACTTGAAAATGGTAGTATTCGATTTGAGATAAATCTAAAGACGATAAGGATTGCATGGCTTCGACCGCTTTTGGTCCTTGAATTGCCAATAACGAATAGTCATCGGAAAGATTTTTCATCTCTACACCTAAATCATTGTGTGAACTGATCCAATTCCAATCTTTTTCAATATTAGAAGCGTTTACAACCAATAAATATTCCTCTTCTTTCATTTTGTAGACCAATAAATCATCTACAATTCCCCCCTCAGCATTAGGCAAACACGAATATTGCGCTCTTCCAATAGTTAAAGTAGCTGCATCATTAGAAGTAACTTTTTGAATCAAAGCCAAAGCGTTCGGTCCAGAAAGTAGAAATTCTCCCATGTGTGACACGTCAAATACACCAACGTCAGTTCTAACAATTTCGTGTTCGGCATTAACCCCTTCGTAAAGAATAGGCATATTGTATCCGGCAAACGGAAGCATTTTGGCTCCCAAACTCTCGTGAATGTGCGTTAAAGCAGTATTTTTCATCTAATTGAAGTGATTTTTTTGATGGCGCTAATTTATTGCTTTTTTATGGAGTGGCAAAAAATATACGAAACGGATTTCGAAAGCTATTTTTGTTTATTTTTAAATCCAATTTAAAACTGAACTCAAATGAAATCGATTTATTATAGCGTACTTTTAATTTTATTTTTTAGTGTTTCTTCCAAAGCTCAAAAAGTATTTTCGGTCAACTATCAAAATCAAGCTGATGTAAAAGTATTTGTAGTAAAATATGAAAATCAAGCCGATTTAAAAGTGTACAAAGTAAAGTATCCCAATCAAGTGGGGCAAAATGATGGACGTTGGTTTTTTACCGACTATCAAAATCAAGCCAGTAAATCTATTTTCTTTGTGGACTACGAAAACCAAGCTGACTTAAAAATATTTTTTGTGTCTTACGAAAACCAAGCAGGTTGGAGGAATAATGCCAAGAGACATTTGATGTATTAAATAGGCAATAAAAAACCGATTAGTTGCCTAATCGGTTTTAATGTTGCGGAGAAAGAGGGATTTTTTACTCTTTCTTATGTGGTTGTTTATCAGTAGTATACTGATGTTTTATTTTCAAGTGCCCCTAATTGTGCCCCTCCAAAATGGACTTAATTTTCCTATTTGTGATGATACTTCAAATTTAATCAAATTATATTAAGAACACAAATATATTGGTTCAATAATCAGTACTGTTTAGTCTACTATTAATGGTAGTACTTGTTCGTACTTTAAACTGGTGTATTGACAGAATTCCTCTATACTGACGAGTTCATTTTGTTGCTTATTGAGGTGTGTTCTTAACTTCTGTAAAATTCTGGTGCTTTGACGGTAACTCTTGCCTGTAATGCGCTGTATGTCCTTTGGGTAGATGCATACTCTTTTAATTGCTGTTTTCATACTTTATCTATGCTTTTGATTGGGGGATGACTGGCTTATTCCTAGGCTAATTTTGGATCTAAATTTAAGCACTATTTTACTAATTATTTCTTATACCAGAGGAATTTTTTTGAAGTCATTTGTTGTTTTATTTGTCAATTATGTTATTCTAAGTCAAATGGTATGGTAGTCTATTTTAAATTGAAAGTTTAAGTATCATATTTGCTCAAAATCAATCAAAATGCTGCAGTAAAAAAAGATTGGTACGAGTATCAAAAATGTATTATTAATCAATGATTTGGGGTAATTATGGCGAGACAAAAAGGCATAATTAAATTAAAAGGGACTATTGGGGATATTACCTTTTATAAAACTAAGGATGGACATTTGGCACGCGAGAAAGGCGGTATTGAAGCCAATAGAATTGCGAGTGATCCTGCGTTTCAGCGCACCCGAGAGAACGGTTCGGAATTTGGGAGAGCAGGCAAAGCAGGGAAAACCTTGCGTACTGCTTTACGAACTTTGCTCTTAAATTCTGCGGATAGTAGAATGGTGAGCCGATTGACGCAGTCAATGGTCAAAGTGATTCAGGCGGATCAAATCAACGAAAGGGGGCTGCGCAATGTCATTGACGGCGAGGCAGAACTCTTACTAGGGTTTGAATTCAATATCGGTGGGAAACTAGGTACTACTTTGTTTGCTCCTTACACGGGAACAATCGACAGAGTAGCTGGAGAAATTAAGCTGGATATGGCTTCTTTTATTCCGTTGAATATGATTGCAGCACCAGGAGGGACTACGCATTTTAAAATTGTATCTGCGGGGGCGGAGGTCGATTTTGAGGCGGAAACTTTTGTGAGCAGCAGTTCGGAGACGGCAATCCTTGCTTGGGATACTACTGCCACCGCAGTGATCAATCATGTCAATCCGGTTACTCCTAACAGCACAAAACCATTGTTTTTGGCTTTAGGAGTAGAATTTTACCAAGAGGTAAATGGTTCGATGTATCCGTTGAAAAATGGGGCATTTAACCCACTGTCGTTAGTTCAAGTGAGTGGACTATAGATGGTTTTAGTGTTAACAAGAACTTATTTCCCTTCGGGAACTAACGGTACACTCGCTATGGAGGGGCGGTTCATTTGTAATACCATTGAACTCCCTTGGAAAAATAACAAGAAAAGGGTGTCGTGTATTCCAGAAGGGAAATACTTGTTACGCAAGCGGTATGCTCCCAAATTTGGCTGGCATTTGGAAGTAGTGGGAGTGAGGAACAGAACATTTATTTTGTTTCACCCCGCCAATAATGCTTTACGGGAATTGAATGGCTGTATCGCTCCCGTAACGAATCATTCGGGTCCAGGAAGAGGACTTTTGTCGCAACAGGCTTTTGGCACCTTAAAAAAGTTGGTTTATGCCTACTTGGATGTCAAAAAAACTGTTGTATTGATTGTACAATCTTAAAAATTAAATCAGATGAATCTCATTCAACGAGTGAAAGCTCCGACACCAAAATTTTTCAAAATACTTCGATCCATTGGATTGGGATTAGCGGCTGTAGGCGGCACTATTTTGGCCACACCTATTGCGCTACCGGTCGTAATCACCTCGATAGGAGGTTATCTGGCTGTTACTGGCAGCGTGGTCTCGGCGGTCAGTCAGGTCACGACCTTAAATGAAGCCGAGCATGAATCACACTAATTTGACCTTGAGAGGTACGGCTGGCGGCACTTTTTTGAGTGTATTGCCTAACCTCAGCTCGGAAGACGTCTTTAAGACGGTGATTTTAGCTTCAATTGGCGCTATTGTAAGTTTTTTGCTCTCGTTAGTGCTTAAACTTTTTATTAAGAAGTCGGATGAGTAGTTTGACCCTTGTTGTGGTGACCTTTGGGTCAAACAAATGAAAGCCAAGTCGTGAGATTTGGCTTTTTTATTGATCTGCTTTTGAAAAGAAAAAAGAGAAAAAAAGAAAGCACTCACTCCAGCGGAAAGGACGAACGGGAATGGAGGGCGAGCCTGATTTTTCATCAGGGGAAACCCGACTGGGAGTGAGGACTGCACGCTAGTTTAGCTGCCTTTTTTTCTTTTTCTTTTCAAAGAACAGGATATTTTCTACTATAAGACTGGGGTAATAAACACCCCCAAGCACCGCAGAAAAGGAACTGTAGCGTAAGCGAAAGTTGCTTTTTCGAGGAGCGCAGTGGCGGGGTTGCGGCAATCGAACAGCCACCGCAGGATGAGAGCGCAGCGGAGTTTACGTAGTGGAGCGTAATGATGCGAGCGTAGCACGGCGGGGAAACAATAAAGGACAGCCTTTGGCGTACTTTGATTTAGGGCGAAGTGATAACGGCGCCGACCCCGATGGCTGAGCGAAGGAGCAACCGCCCAAACTATAAGGGGCTGCAGACAGCCTACGGCTGAGGTGAAGCGAAAGGTAGCCAGCGGACTGTAGCTGAATGAAGCGGTAGGGTGGATGTGGTAGCCCCGACGAACGCAAGGTAGGTGGCGTGTGAAGATGAGGAAGTGTGGCACAAAAAAAACAGTGGCTTGTTCAAGCGACTGTTTTTTTTATGGTGGTGCACTGACTGCGGAATGGAAGGTTTTAACCGACTGGAGCAGCCGAACGGAACAAAGCCACCGACTGGAGAGAGACCGCTTGATTGCCCGTATTGAAAAGTTAGGATGGGATTTGTTTAGATCGCTAAATTCACCCACTTATTCACCCAGTTTTGGATTTCTATAATGTATTATCCAAATACCTCCTTTAGTTCCTTCTCGTTCCAACAAACCTTCTTTTTTAAGAATTTCGATATTGTTATCTAAGGCAGTAGCACTAAAATCAACTAATTGCTGTAATTCTGTTTTTTTAATTTTGGTGTTGTGATGAATTGCAGTAAGGATCCTAATTTGTTTTTCGGATAAATTATTCACCCATTTATTCACCCACTTTTTAAATTCGAAAGGTCTTCTTAATGTGACAGTAAACATTCCGTCAATACTAAATTCGGGAGGAGTTAGACCTTCATCATTCATTACATCTCTAATACGAGTTATACCGGATCCTATTTGTTCTACTAATCGCATTCTCTCGAATAAACCGAAAATTAATGGATTTCTACTAGCACTTCTTTTACCAAATTCATTTCTTGGCACTGCACTTATTAAACCGCCTGGATTTGATATTTCTACACGATCATCAAAAACTTCTATTGTTATTCTAGCTCCTTTATCATAGTAATCACGATGAGCCAAAGAGTTTATGATAGTTTCTTTAAAAGCTGTTTCTGGAATTTCCCAGAGTTCTTTTCTTGGTTTTCCACCTTTTCCTTCAATATCATATCTCACATCTAGTTTTGACTTTAACCAAATCATACTTTTCTGGTATTGTTGGTACAATGTTCCAGTCATTATTTTATCATCAATAATGTAACGTTTGTCAATACCATTAAAAACTAAACAGCGTATCACTGCTTTTTCAAAAAACTGTTCTGGATTATTTCCGAAAAATAAAACGGTTCCATTTTTTACATGGCCATCGTTTGTAATTAATTTTAAGTTTGAAAATAATTGTTCATCTGAAGTTGCATTTACTAAACCTGCTTCAAATCTAAAGGTGTCGATATTTTCTTTTGTTAGGTCTTTTTCAATTGTTGCATTTAAACAAGAAGCATCATCAAAATATATTTTGCCTGCTTGTTGAAAAAAGTCTCTCATTTCTTCAACAGTTGTGAGCTTTTGTGAATTTGGACCTTGACGCACATAAATTGCACCTGAAAGAACATAAGGTTTGTTTTGACCTGATGGCACTTCTATAACCGCTACATTCAAACCCTCTACCTCAACAATATAGAATCCACATTTTAATACTGGAGAGATTTCATTGATAGAATTTTGAATGGCTGAACGTTTCCCATTGTCAAGAGTTATCCCTTTGATAGTATTTGCATCATCAACCCCAATTAATATAATCCCACCTGAAGCATTTGCAAAAGCACATACTTCTGCTGTAATTTCTTTTATCTTACTAGGAATACTTACTTTGAATTCGGCATTATAGCCTTCTCCGGCTGCTATTATTGATTTTATTTCAGGTGGTTTGAGCATCGATTGTTTTAATTTATATTTAAACATGCGGTATTAGTAAAAATACTACTAATTTCTAAAAGTTATATAGTTTTTTTAGGATTACTCCTCTTTTTTAATTTATATAAAATTTATAAAATAAAATTAAGGAAGATAAGATGGCAATCACACCAACAGGCGGAAACGCTGCAACAGCAACAACAGCCGCAACAACAGCCGCGGGGGCCCTTCCTGTACCTCGCACAGCACCCCTTACAAGGTAGGGTGATAACTGCTGGGTCATTTGTACTGGTAGTTCTGTTGTACAGCACTTCATCCTTCTTCTGTTCTGTACACCATTTCCCCTGGTTGCGCTCATCATCACGGGAGGGGGAGGTATCA
>ERZ650310.102-NODE-102-length-24831-cov-10.005691_pt1 | contig 24831 bp, 30 predicted proteins | sample MGYA00376246_ERZ650310 | MGnify/ENA primary metagenome ERZ650310 (study PRJEB26733, sample SAMN07839286) | wastewater metagenome | biome: small river; feature: stream; material: water | place: USA: North Carolina | collected 2016-03-01 ...
CTCGGATTCAATTGACAGCACAAAAGGCGGGTGATGGCGCACAGGGCACACGATGGTCTCGCGAAGATTTCCGCTCACGACGTGCCCGATATTCGCGCACGAGTGCTCCGCGGCGAAAGTCTCCGCAGCATCGGGCGCACTTACGGAATCAGCCACGCCACCGTGCGCAGGATCGCTGACCGCGACATATGGCGCAGCGTCGCCTAGGCCACGCGCCCGCCCGTCGTCGCGCATCGAGCACAGCGCAGCCACGCGGCGGGCGGATTCGATGGAGTCGCGCATGGCGGTCACTCGCCAGGCCCGCTGCTGATGTACCACTTGAGCGCGCCGCCCGCGGTACTGATCGCCTTGAAGTAGCGTTGCAGCGGATTGACGCGGAAGTTGACCCAGACGTTCGCCGCGACGGGGAAGCACGTGGCCGTTGCGACGACTGGCGCCGTGATCGTGCTCGTACCGTCCACCGAAAAGACGACGTTCCAATCCGCATTGCAGCACATCGTGATGAAGCGCGAACGCTTCGTCTCCGTTGTGCCGTCGATGCCGGTGTCGGTCGCGTTCGACGCCGTTGCCGCTGCAAGCGTGAGCAGTTGGACCAGGCCGTCTTGCGGCGGGAGGATGTCGCTGTCTTGCCAGACTGCTTTCGGGATTGCCATGGGTCGCGGTTCCTTTGCTGCGCTCGGCAGCGGTCACGTGTCGACGGTCAGCGCCACGCGGGCGCGGTGATCAAACGGTCGTGTCGATGACGCCGAGACTCGCCAGGTAGCAGGTGCCTGCCCCTGCGCTGCGCCGCCAAGAGAAGCGGAGTTCGTCCCACGCGGCACCGACTCTGCCGTCCGCCGTAGTCATGTCTTCGCAGTCGACGTTGATATCAGCGCTGCTCGTGACCCACGCAAACGCGCCAGTGCCGACGTGCGTAACGTCGACCGTCGTGCCGCCGTTCGCGCAACGGATCTCCATCGACGTTCCGACAGGCGCCTGCACGTAGTAACGCGGGGACACGATGTCCTGCACGTCGCCGATGAAGCGCTTTCTCTGGAGCACCGGGATGTCGAGCGCCGTGAGCAGGTTCGTTCCGAGCGCCGCGCCGCTCGTCGTCGAGAGGCAGTCGGTCGTGTTGTCCGGCCACGCGCGCTGAAAGAGCGAGACGCGGCGGCGAGTGTCGTAGATCGCAGCGGCGTCCATGATGCCGCCGAGGCTCACGTATTCGAGATCGTAGATCGGCTCGCGCGTGAGCAGCGTCTCTCGAGCGATGCCCTTGTCCGTCGCGTCCTGCGCGAGCACGCGGCGAGGCAGCTCGAAGCACGCGACGTTTTGCACGAGCACGCTCGCTGCCGATGCGGGCACTTTCAGATCGATCGAGATCTCTTGCTCGCTCGCACTCTTCGCCGTGAGCGACTCGAGGAAGATGAGCGGCACGACGGCTTCGTTGGTGCCGACCACTGCGCGTGGAGATAGCGTACCTGCCGTCGGTGCCGCGAGTTGCAGCGATGACCCGCCGATGACGCTCGCGGCACGCGCCCACACGAGCCACATTCGTTGAACGCTGAGGCCGATCGGCTTCACTCGGAACCGCAGCGTCTTCGTTGCCCCGGCTGCGATCGTGATCGAAACGTTGCTCGCAGGAACGAGCGCGGAGCCGATGCCGCGGATCCAGTTCGCGAGCTCGGCCGCTGCGAGATGCGTACGCGTGCGAGCCGCGACGCCTAGGCTCACGTCGGCGTAGCGCGGGCGACTGCGCTTGTATCCGACGGGTGCGGTCATCTATCTCCTGCGCGCGAGGGCGCGCTGCCGAGGCGTGACGCGAGACAGGCGGCGGAAGATCCACGCGTCAGCTGTCGCCGCTGGCGTAGTCGATGCGCTCACGGTTGGCGCGAATCCGACGAAAGAGAGAGCGCCCGTCGTCGGTACAATGGTGACCGGCGCGGGGAGCGGCTCCGATATCCCGACGCTCTGCCCGCCGATCGGCGGCTCCCACGTGCGCACGATCCGGAGAAGAGGCGCGCTCGGGATCGGCAGCCCGAGGAGCTTGTCGACGCGCGGGCCGACCTTGACGATCGAAGTCGCACCGGCGTACCGGCTGATCGTCGGGCGCTGCTGCCGCGTGACCGACGGCGCATCGTAGCGACTGACGCGAGCGAAGCGCGCGTCTTGCGTTGCCTCGTCGACGAGGACGCTTGCCGAACGACCGCCGCCTCTCGGTGCGACCGGCGACAGAATCAGCAAGCCAGTGCGGGCTGGCTGCCCCGGATAGCGCGACGGGACGATGCGCTCCAATGCCGGCAGCGCGACGTATCGCGACACCGCGGGCCGGACTACGACCTGTAGCGCGGTGCTAGGAGCCGGCGCCGCTCGCGACGCTACCCAACTCGGCGCACGCCGTAGTGCGAGCAGCATCGGTCACTTCAGCGCTCGGCCCACTCGAGGCGGACGTCGTCCCAGGCGTTGCCCGCCGTGATGTTCGATGCGCTCCACAGGTAGATGAGTGCGCTCTGACCGGGACCGATGACGACCTTCGGTGCGTGCTCGACGATCTTTGCGAGCGCCGCCGCCGCCTGGAACGTGCCGCCGGCGTCGACTCCGCCGAACTGGATCGTGTACTGGTCTTTGACGACCGGGATCGAGTTCTTGACATAGCCGTTGCCGACGATGGTGCGCGCCTGGGGGCTTGCTGCGGGGACCGTCGGAGGTGCGCCCGCCGCGATGGAGATCGGGAAGAACGGCAGGCAGATCGGGCGGCGATCGTTGCTGTCCTGATTGGTGCACGATGCGGGCGCCTGATACGCCGACGCTGTCGCCGGAGTGCCAGGGCCTTGAAGCGCGCCGGCCGGCTGCGCGATCGTCGTCGGCATTCGGTTGATCGAGTCGAGGACGACCGCGTACCGCAGATCGACACCGGACGTTGGCGCCACGGACTGCGCAAGCTTCAGCGATCGAAGGTACGCGCGTTTCCCGCCTGCGGTGTCCGAGTTCACCAGGACGAACGCCGCAGCCGTTGCGGAGAACGTGGCCGAGATCCCGAGCTGCAGCGCCGTCGCCCCGGGTGCGGTCGATGCCACGAAGATCGACCCCTCGTCCGCGAGTGCGGAGTCGTCGGGGAAGACCGGCTGAGACATCATGTCGCCGTAGCGACCGAGCCGTACTGCGCGCTCGTTGTACGGGCTGTCTGCGTCCGGCTGCGGAAGCATGCGCGAGACGAGGCCGCGGAGAATCGCTGAGGGAGAAGGCATGGCGTTGGTCCTAGGTGCGTGGTGTGTTGGAGGATAGGGAGTCGAACTGCGGTACCTGGGCGATCACGTGCAGCAGCGACCGCATCTGCTGGAGCTCCGCGAGCACGAGCAGCATCGGATCGGTGACCTGATCGAAGTCGAGGATCTTGCCGGCGCCATCGCTGATTGTGACGACTTGCATCTGCACCGGCGTCAACATGCCGTTGACGATCACATAGGCCGTGACCATCCGAACGGACGCTGGTGTCGAGAGCGTGTCGGCCTGCAGGCCGATCGGTTGTTCCTGCGCTGGCATGTGGCTCCTCTTAGACGATGGCCGTGAAGATGCCGCTGGCACTCCACTGGATCGTCAATGTGTTGGTATCTGTCGCTGTCACGTCTGCTGGCGTCGTGTCGAGCAACGCATATCCGATCAGCGGATTCGTGAACCCATCGCGCGCGACCGACGCGTAGAGCACCAGGTAGCGCGCCGTGATCGATCCGCCGCTCGCCGTCCACACCACATCGGCGGCGTCGAAGGTCATCACACCAGCGGCGCGCAGGGTCGTCTTGCTCGCGAGCGCAGCGCCGCCTGCCGTGTACCCGTTAGCCGTCGTGAGCGCGCCGGCGAGATCAGCGAGCTCGCCCTGCGTCTCCACGTCCGGCGTGAGCGACGACGAGTAGAGCGCGCAGTAGATCGCGTCGCCGGCAAGGTCGATCGTGCCGTTGACCGCGTACTGCGCGAAATCGCGAAACAGCGTGACGGAGCCCGCGGTCATAGGCCGATGTACTCAGCCGCGTAGACGCCGCTCACAACGGGCGTGTTGTCGGCGGGCACGAGGTCTTTGGTCCAGACCTCAATCGTGCACGGGCAGACGAGGACGCCGACCGGCGACGCGCTCGATACGGCGTCGTAGGTCGAGACCTCGGTCATCGTGATCTGCGCCGCCGTGAGCGTGACGAGCGTAGACAGCAGCGTCGTCAGCCAAGCCGGCGTTGTGCTCGTGATCGTCGCGGTCTGTACGACGTTCGTGCCGATGGTCGCGCCGCTCATGTACGTGCGCGCGGTGCCGACGGGACAGATGCCGATGCGGAACACGGAGCCGGTTGCACTGCCCGCCGCGCCGCCGATACGCACTCGGATCGGGTACGCGCTGCCGTCGTCGCGGATGAGCGGGTAGAAGGTGCCGCTCGAGAAGACCGGCTTCCACGCGCCGTCGCTCGCGGCGGCCCACTTCCCATAGACGTAGGCGGCATCGGCGACGTTGACGAGCACGCGTCCGCAGCCGTCCGCGAGGTGCAAGAGGTTGTTGACGGCGTCGCGGATCGCGGCCGTGTCGCCGGCTGCGTCTCCGAGGGCGGTGTCGATGCCGGCCACGACGGCGAGCTGCTCGGAGGTCGCCATGGGGTGCCCTCCGTGCGCGCGGCCGGTGACGTGCCACGCTTGAGGCATGCGAGCGATTCTAGCGGCGATGGTTCTGTGCGTGGTGGCGGGGTGCGGGGAGTCGCGTCCGACGACTGCGACCGATGCGGGCATCGACGAGGGCGTGCCGTACTGCCTGGGAGATTCGATCTGCGAGTTGAACGAGGCGCGGACTGAACTCGGCTGCGGCCCGTGCCGAGTCCCGTTCACCGTGTGCCGCGTGAGTGATGCCGGCGTGACCGCCTGCGTGACGCCCTAGGCCGCGAGCGTCCGAGGCGGCACCGCTGCCGCAAAGCTGATCTGCCGGTCGCTGTCCGCCACGTAGAGGTAGCGCTGCTGCGTGGCCGTCGCGACCGACGCGGCGCCATACACGAGGTTGCAGACGCCGGCCGGAATCGCAGCGGCGAGCACGACGCGGATCACACGCGTCGCGGTGTTGATCGCCGAGATGGTGCCGGTCGTCTGCACGACCGTCGGGTTATCCCAGGTGCGCACCTTGATCGCGTCGGTGACCGCCCATGCCGAGGCCGTCGCGTAGCCGTCGGGCTGCACGGCTTCGAGCGTGATGTCGTACGTCGTGCCACTCACGAGCGCGTTGCTGGCGATGCGCGAGCTCGGCGAGTACCCGGCCACGCGCTGATGCGGAACGAGGATCCGCAGCGTGCCGATGCCGTGCATCAACTCCCACTTGCGGCCGATGACGAGACCGGGCGCATCGACGATGCCGCGCCCCCCGCCGTCGGGATTCGGCAGCACGCTCGACGTTACCGAGACGCCGTCGCCGATCAGCACGCCGAAGCGAGTCAGCGGGACGCGCGCCTGCACGATGCTGTACGGCGCGCCGAGGAGGCCGAAGTATGCCTGTGCGAGCGCCGTGAGATCGGCGATGTCGATCGCCGCGTCGCCCAAATAGAAGTAGCTCTTCGGCTCGATCTTGATGCTGCGCGTCGTGTGCTGCCGCGCGAAGCTCGCAAGGTCACGGAGCCGGAACGTGCGGCCGTCCCATTCGTCCGTGCTCGGGTTGTAGCCGCTCTTGACGATCACCGTGTTGAGGCTGCCGAGCGCTTGCCTCTCGAACGTCGGCCACTCGCCGCCGGCACCGCTGAGGATCTCGGCCTCGCCGATCGTGACCGTGTCGGGGTCCGTTGCGGCGCGGACGAGCATCTCGCGTAGCGTGATCTTACCGGCCGACGTGAGCACGAGGGAGGCGCCCAGCAGCTTCATTTCTTCCACGAGGATCTCGAGAAAGTTCGCCGCCGCGTACGTCGCATAGACGCGCGTCGCGACCCACGGGCGGCCCTCGACGATGGCGAGGCACGCGGCGAGCATGTCGACGATGTCGACGTCCCCGCTCATCAGGAACGGCACACGGCCGGCGTTGGCGCCGTCGGCGCTCGCGGAGAGGATGACGTTGACGAAGTCGGAGACGTTGCCGCCGGCGTAGTAGCGACCGAGCTTGATCGATGGCAGCGAGGCCGCCGTCCACATCCGCACCGGCTGACCGTAGAGCGTGGCGGTCGTGCCTGTGATCGATCGCGCCGTCGCGTCGCTCGTGACCGCGACGTACTGCGTCGCCTGCCCGAGACCATCGGCCGCCGGCCACTCGATGACGCCTGCGGCGATCCCCGTCGGCATCGCGAAGCCGCCGAGACGAATCGTCGCCGCCTCGATGTCGTGTGTCGGATCGTAGCCAAGCACGCCGCGCGGGACCGTGCCGGCGCCTGCGATGCCCGCACCGCGCCCGAGTAGGTACTGCGTGCCGGTGGCGACGGTGAGCGCCGGCGCCCCGTCGGGGGAGAACCACGATCCGCCGGAGAGCGTGAAGTCCACGTCGTCGGGGCGGTCGATCATTCCGTGGATCGTGACCGACAGGTAGCGCGCCGTGGCGCCCGGCTTGAAGACGAGATCCCAACCACCGTCCGGCGCGTCGACGGCCGCGAGCGATGGCCCGACTTCGGTCAACGGGTAGGTGAACGTCGTTGTTGCGGCGATGATCGCGAGATTCAGCGCGGCGATGAACTCGGCCTGCGTCTCGTAGAAGACGAGCGTGCCGCTGACCGGGAACTCGAAGTTGACCGGAGTGCCGCCCGTCAGCGTCAGCGAAGTTCCGGTGTTCTCCCTGATCCAGATCTGCAGCCGCGCACACGCCGGGTACGCGATGCCGCGCGGCTGCACGCCGTCCTGCGTGTCGGCGCTGAGGTCTTGGTCAAGAGCGCTCGTCGGCGGGTCGATGATGATCGACCACCGCGCCGGGTCACTCTGCGTCGCGTCAGTCGCGCAGATGCCGCGCCAGCGCAGCGTGCCGAGCCCGAAGACGCTGTCCTCCGGCTCGTACGTGTAGAGCTCGACGCGGCGGCCCGTGAGTCCCGCGGGGCGATCCGTGATCTCGGCCGGCGGAAGCCCGAGCGTCGTGTCGATGAAGTGCGCTTGCGCCGTCGTGCCACGGTAGCCGCGCGTCACCGTGAGCGAGGCCGTGCCGCCGCCGGCCGTGACCAACATCGCCTCGGTGCCGATGTGGATCACGTCAGCGTTCGCGAAGATGCTGGGTGACACGGGGACGGTGACATCGGCCGCGACGATCGACGCCGTGAGGTAGGCGACCTTCGTAGGCAGCCGCGTGAACATGTCGCCGAAGTGGTGATCGACGTCCTCGACGATCGACGCCGTCATGCCGTCGACCTGCAGCTCACCCGTGCCGGGGTCGATGCTCTCTCCGAACGCGAGCGAGTCGCCCTCGAGCCCAACGATCCGATCGCAGCCGTCGACGCCCGGATTCGCGATCGCGGGGTCCGTGACCGGCTCGTAGGGGAGCCCTTCGATCTTGAGGCGGCAGGCGATGAATCCTGAGCCGGTGTCGAATGCGCGGCCCACTGGTCAGACCTGCGTCGCCGCGCTGCGAAGGATGCACGCGAACGGGATCGTCTCGAGCTCGGCCCAATCGCGCGTCGGACGCACGGGGTGGAACGCTTCTTTCTCACCGCGCATCCGCCATCCGCGCTCGAATCGTGTCGCCGCCGGGTCCGTATCATCCAGCAGCGCGAAGGGCAGCACGGAGCTGCAATGGTTGAAGAAGTGCTCCCACGACCATGCAACCTTGGTAAATGTCGCGGGCGCGTCGAGGATGCGCACTGGCGCGCCGGCTACGCCCTTGCTTGCCGTCCACTCGGCATCGGTCGGACCGGTGCGCTTCTCCATCGGCTGAGACCATTCGCTATAGGTCGGCAAAGAGTAGGGCCCGATCGAATACGGCGCGCCGCTCGCGCTCTCCGCGTACGACATGCGCCCGCCCGGTCGATACTCTTCCTCGACGTCGGACTGCCCCGGCATGACGGCGCGAATGAGGTACTTCGGGCGGAGGTTGCTCGTGTACGTCACCGCACCACCGAGAGCGCCCGATGAGAACCCGAGCATGTCGGCCATCGCGAGACCAAGCGCACCGCTCCAGTTCACGGCGAAGATCCCGGCGTTGGCGATAGTGTACTGCATCGTCGTCGCCGAGTAGGTCACGGTGAGTCCGCTCAGCGTTTGCACCGCGTCGGCGAACGAGCCGACCGTCGTCGTGCCGTCGGTGTACGTCACGTAGCCGTGTGTGTAGAGGCCCGTCGCGAATCCCACGCTGGCGGTTACGGCGCCGGTCACGCGCATCGAGTTTCCGACGGCAACGGCACCGAGTCCGAGGCGCGCGAAGTCCCACGCGGCATGGTAGTCGCGGATCGCCATCAGGTGCCCCCAAGTGCGGTGTTGCCGATGACGCGGCGGACCGTGCGGCCAAGCTGCGCTTCCGTGGCCGCCGTGATGACGCCGCCCGCGAAGGTCACGTTGACGATGCGGGCGCCCTCGGATTCTTTCGGCGCGGGGCGCGACGCGGGGCCTGCGCCCGTCGAGGGACCGCCCCCGCCGCTCGGCTTGGCTGCTGCCGAGAGAGCGCCACCGGCGGCCCCCGCAGCGGCGCCAACGAGCGTCCACGCGCCCGCGGCGGCAAGGTGCATCGCCGCGCCGGGGTAGTCATAGGAGGCTGCGGACGCCAGCGCCTCCGCGGCCTGCTCGAGGCCCTTCATCATCGCAACCTTCGAGAGCTGGTTCGCGAGCCCCGCGACGATCATCAGGCCGGCCTGCTCAGCCGACGCGCCGCCGTTGACCATCGCGTCCATGCTCGCCGCGATGCCCTGCTGCAGCGCGCCGAACGTGTCCTTGTAGATGTCCTTGAGCGACTCGGAGGCGGCCTTGTCGCGCTCCTCCATCGTCTCGAGCGCGGTTTTGTTGCGGTCGAGCCCGGCGAGGTACTCGGCCTGCGTCGTGTCCGTGCCCTTGCCGCGCGGGCCGGCGGAGATCGTGTAGCCGGAATCGTTCGCGGCGGCGTCGAGCGCCTTCTGTCGCTGCGCGACGTCGGCCGCTTCGCTGTTGTCTTCGGTGCGCGCGCCGGACGCTCGTCTCCCCCCGCCACCGCCACGTCGCGGATGGAGCCGCCGATACTCCGCGCGAGCCGCGTCGCCCGTGAGCGTCGCGCCCTCTTCGATGTCTATCGTCTGCTCGTCGGCAGCGCCACCGCCTGCGCGCACGGCATCTGCGCGCGCGAGCGCTTCCTGCATCTGGTCGTAGATTCGCCGGTCAGCTCGGCGCCCGGCCTCGGTCCCGCCGTACTGCGCTTGCACCTGCGTACGCCGCTCGCGCAGCCGCAGCGCCTCCGCTCGATACTCTTCCTCGGTGCCGCCGCCAGATGCGAGGCGCGAGGTCTGCGCCGCGAGTGAGGCCTGCTCGCGCATCCGGGCGATCACTGCGCCGAGGCTGCGCGCGTTCTCGTCGAGCGCGGCTGTGAACGACTTCGCGCGCTCCTCGGACTCGCGCTGCCGACCAATGAAGAATGTCAGCGCCGTAGATGCCAGCCCGATCGCAATACCCAGCGGGCCGAAGCCGAGCGACATCATCGACTGCATCGAGCCGAGCGCGGACCCGGCGACGGTGACCGTCTGGCCGAGCCCGCCATTGAGCCGACCGATGGCTCCGCCCACGAGCCCGACCGTCGAACCGAACGCGCCGACGTTGACGCCCGCCGCCTTCGTGGCGTTGCCGGCTTCGGTCGCCGCCTTGCCCTGATCTCGGAGTTTCTTGCTGACGTCGTCGAGCGGCTTCGTCGCGCCGTCGGCCTCGAACGTGATGCGCGCCTTGATGTCGGGGATCTCTCCGCTCATGGATCGATCCTCTCTGCCGTCATCGCTGGCCGTTCATCTTCGCCGCCGCCTCGCGCGACTTCGCTGCCGCCTTGCGATCGTCGTTTTCGATCCGCGACTGCACGGAGGCGAGATGCTCCATCGCCGCCACGACGACGGCCGGCTGCGCGTCGAGGTCGACATGTTCAAGGCGCCCGCGCAGAGAGAGCGCCTCGACGACGATCGGCTCCCAATACGCGCGCCACGGGCAGTACGGCGGCTCGTCGCCCGTGAGCTCAGAGAGCACTGGCAGCCACGTCTCAAGCACGACGCGCCCGAGTCCGTTACCGCGCTTCGCCGTGCGGATCGGTGCCGGCTCCCCGTGGCAGTCGCACTGCCACGCCGCCCGCACGTCGGCGGGGTCCGCACGCCCGATCGCTACGGCTCGCCGGTGTCCTTCGTGTCGAACTTCTCCTGGACGAGGATATCCGCACGGAGCTGGAGGGTCCGCATCTGGGCGAGCACCGAGTCCGCCGGCAGCAGATAGTGCGGCACGGAGAAAGGGCGGAGCGCCATGCGCTGCAGGGCCACCGATCCGATCTCGACGCAGGTCTCGTCACCGACGATCTGCGCGATGCTGTCGAGCTGCGCTGGCTCGAGGAACGCCTGCCCCGAGGCGCGCGACGGCTGCCACAGCGTCGGCGTGTGCGCGAGCGGCGGCACGAGATCGGCCTTCACGATCGCGAACATGAACGCGCGCAGACAACGGTCCGCGAAGTGCGCGGGCGCCTTGCACGAGCGCGACTCCTGCATCGTGAGCGCGCGGATCGTGAAGCGGGACGCCGTCTCGTCTGCGCGAAACTTGAGAAGTGCGGGGTCGCGCGAGCCCATGCGGATCATCTCGCCGTCGAGCGTGCTGTCTCCGAAGTGGCGCGCGAAGTCGGCGCCCATCGCCTCGCGGTCGATCGCGGGGTCCGAGCTGCAGTAGACGTCGACTTCGTGGTGTGGTGTTCTGTCGTGTGTCATGCGGTCGCGCCTCCTCAAGCGCTCGCGGTCAGAAGATGTCGATGCGTCCGCAACTGCGGCCGATTTCCGTTGCCGTCGCGGTGGCCTCGTCGTTGCGCCCCTCGAACTGCAGCGTGAGGCCGGTCATGCCGTTGGCGTCGGCGCGCGCCGGACACATCACCTGCACGGTCGGCATCGAGATCAGGATCATGCCGCCGACGACTGACCCGATCTGCTGGAACAGCGAGAGGTCGGTCCGTCCGCTGTGCGCCGTCCAGAAGTCGTAGGTGCTCTGGTTGTAGTACGTGGTCAGCGCGGCCGACATGCCGACGGCGCGCGACCCGCGCTTGCGTAGGACGGTCTGCACGCCGTTCGGGCTGCGCACGTCATCGAACGCGATGCCGCCGATCGTGTAGCTTGCCGAGCTCCAGTCGATCGCGTTGCGCGTCTGGCAAGCCGTGATCGTGCCGGTGCCGAGGATGCATTCGGAGTCGATGACCGGGACCGGCGCATAGTTCGCGACCGTAGCCGCGGCGAGCGCGACGCTCGACAGCTTCGCCCAATATGGGCCGGTGAGCGACGCCGTAGCCTTCGCGAGCGCGGCGACGCTCGTCTCGATTGCGAGCGTGCCCTGCAGGCCGCCGACGCAGAAGCGGTCCGTGGTCTCCGCGCCCTCGCACAGGAACTGCAGCGACTCGGCCGGATCTTCCGTGAAGTAGAACGTGGCCGCCGGCCAGTAGACAGCGGCATTCGTCGCGGGCGCAGCCGAGAAGGCGACCTTCGGAACGACGACGCCGGACGCGACGCTGAGGATCTCGCGACACTCGATCTTGCCGCTGCTCGCGATGTAGACGCCGAACGCGCCACCGACGGCGCCAAGCGTGTTGCCGTGGCCCGCTGTGACGTTGATCGACGACGCCGTGGAGCCAACGAGAGCCTGCGTGATCGCACCCTGAACGGACGGCGTGCGCATGCCGCCCATCATCGCCTTGAGCAGGCGCGCGAGCCCCCACGTCGCCGTGGTTGGGAACGCCACGTTTCCGGGGTTCGCGGCGCCGGTCGCGACGAGGTTGAACGGAAGGTTCAGCGACGCGCTGCGCACGCCCGCGACGCGCTTCTGCCTGCCGAGGCGGTACTGCTCCTGCAGCCCGGCCTCGAGCATCTCCTGCGCCGTGCCAACCATCGCGCCTTCGCTCGCGGGGAAGTCGACATAGTTGGCGGGCGTCGCGGAGTCGTCGACGCCGAACACGGCCTCGCTCTGGATGCGCGTGCGATAGAGCTTGCTGAGTTCGATCGTCATGGTCCCTCGTCAGGTAGCGGCGACGGTCTGAACGAAGCCGTAGAACTTGTGGGCGGTGACGTAGAGACCGCTGCCGGGGACGTCGGGCCGTGCCGGCTCCTCTTGCTCGACCTCGCTGCCGGTCCAGATCAGCACGCCGGATCGGATGCCGGTCGTCTGCGCGGCGGCGGTCTGCGTCAGGCACCCTGGCTCACAGAGAGCGATGCGGATCGCCTGCCCCGTGGTGTCGGAGTCGTTCTTCACGCCGTCATAGTCCTCACCGTGCAGGGCCTGCGTGTTCATCTGGTAGTACGTGCGGATCGTGACGTTCAGCCGTTCGAGCCACAGGCTGCTCGGTTGCGCTGGTGGGTCATCGAGCGGAACGAATCCCAGCGTGACGACGAAGCGCGGGACGACGATCGCGCGCTGCTGCGCTACCGCGTCCGATGCGCCTGGGGCCAGGTCTCCAGAGAGCAGGCCGACGGTGATGTCCCGATGACCTGCGGTGTAGGTGCCCTCGAGCACCTCGGCGATCGCGATGCGGATCGCGTCCGCGTTCATCAGCGCCATGCGGTCACCCCGTGATCTCGCCGGTCGTGACGTAGACGCCGACCGCGCGCGCGAGGCGCCGGAAGACGTTCGACGCGGGTCCGATCGTGATGAGCGTCCCGGCGATCGTGAACGGCATGAACGGCCGCGCGGGCTGCGTCACGCGAAACGCCGTGCCCTTCGCGCGCGCACCGCTCTTGCGCTTGAGGTTGCCGGTGCGCGTGCCGCCGTACTGGTTGGGCGCAGCGTATGGAACGTTGGTCCCGAAGCGGATATCGTTTCCGCTCGCCACGGCGTCCACGCTGTCGCGCAGCACGCTCGTGTTGATCCCCGGCTTCGCGCTTCCCTTGCGCGCGACGGTGCTTGCGGCGTTGGGTAGCCACGGCGTGCCGTCAGGGGAACGAGACTGCCGGAAGGAATCGTCGATCAGCTTCTTGATCGCGAGCGCTTGCACTTCGAGCACGGGGCGCAGGTTCTTCGCCCGCGCCGCCATGGCCTCGAGCGCTTTCCGCGCATCGTCGGGGGACTGGCCGGGGGCGTAGGTGATGGTCACGGGAAGCGCGCCAGCGTGACCATCGTGAACGTCGGCGCGAGCGCGGTGCCGCTGGCGTCGAGCCCGTTCGTGATCTGCGCTCCGTTCGGCGCGCTCAGCGCGTCACGCGTGAGGCCGGGAAGGTCGAGCCGCTTCTCGTCGTTCTGTGCGGCGTAGAGCCAGAACGGCCGCGGCCAGTCCGCGATCACTTCGTCGGGCACCGTGATCTGCCTGCCCCGCGAGGCGATGCGCAGCCAGACCACGAAGGCCATCTGCTGCAGCAGCAAGAGGGCGGTGCCCGTCGGAGGCGATGCGGCCGTAACCGTCGAGTAGCCGCCCTTCTGAGCGGCGGCCTCGACGACGGCATCGGCAAGCTGGATAAGCTGCGCCTTCACGCCGGCCGAGACACCGAGCGCGGTGTACTCGGTGGCGCCGCCGTAGCCGAGCGCGTTGGTGATGAAGGAGTCCGAAAGAAACGCCATCGTCATCACCTCCGCGCTCGTGCGCCGATCACTTCTTGACGCTGATGACGCCGGCCGAGACGAGCGCCGCAACGACGGCCGCCGCGATCTCGCTCACGGGCTGCGGCTTCGGCATCGCTGCGGCGAGCACCTCGGCGAGCTCGAGCATGTCGGCGCGATGCTGCGTCGCCGTCGCCTGCTCCTCGGTCTGCGGCGCATCGACCTTCTCGACGACCTTGAACTCGACGAACGGGCGGATGCCGCGCCCGTGCGTGCTGTGGAACTCGGCCTCGACGCTGAGCGGGCAGCGCGCTTCGAGCTTCTGCGCCCACTCGGGCCACAGACTGATGTTGTCAGGGAGCCCGGGCTGACGCGGGTCGCCTGGCACACCCAGCACCTGCACGCGGCGATCCGGCGCTGCCTGCGCGCAGAGCTCGCGCAGCTTACGGTAGTACGTCGCGCGCGCAGCAACGACGCCGGCCTCGTCGGTCTCGACCTTGGCCTGCAGCGCGGCCATCTCGCTCACGTAGACGACGTGCTCGACGAAGCCCTGATCGTCGGCCTGCGAGCGGTAGCACGGGTAGCGCACGGCGACGGTGCCGGGGTGCCCGTCGCGCAAGCGCAGGCGCACGCGTCGACGCTCTTCCATCAGCGGCGCGTCGGTGCGCAGCCGAGTCGGGATGAGGCTGCTGTTTCCGATTCCGAAAATGCTCTTGCTCATGCTGTGATCTCCTCGGGGCCGCGTGTGCGAATCGAACGCACGCTCGCCAGTCGCGGCCGTTGTGCGCTCACCTTGCGGGAGCGCTCTTGCTCACGAGACGCGGCCAGCGATGAGCTGCCAGAGACCCGGCTCGAAGCCGATGATCCCCTTGATCGCGTAGCCGTACTCGTCGGCCTCTACGGCGCAGTAGTCCGTGGGCTTGTCGAGGATGAGCGGCTTCACGGTGTCGAGACGACACTGGATCACTGGGCGCAGGCCGGGCTTGCTCAGGTCCATGAGCAGCCACGCCGCATCCGCGAGGTACGGATTGACGATGACCTGGCACTCGCCCGCGTAGACGTTCTCGATCGTGGTCGCGCCGACGACGTTCGCCGTCGTGTGGTACGCGCCCGCGTTGTCGACGCTGATCGGCCGCGTCGCGCCGGTGATCTCGAGCGCAGTCGCTTCGTTCGCCGTGCTCACCATGAGGTGAGTCGGCGACGTTCCGTAGAGCTGCCCGCGCTCGTTCGCGAACTTGCGCATGTTCGCCTTCCACGTGCGGAAGGCCGCGAAGGAGAGCGCGACGCCCGTGGCGAGGTTGTCGCCCGTGCTGTTGCTGTACGGGTGTGAGTCGCTCAGGAGCGCGGTCGCGTCGTGTCCGAGCTTCGTGTTCGCCGAGAGCATGTCCGCGACGAGCTTCTCGATGCTCGCGGAGCCGTCCCCGCCCTGTGAGGCGAGGAACGATCTGACGGTGTTCTCGACGACGCCTGACTGGTCGCCGAGGACGGTCGCGCGCTTGAGGCGGATGCCCGCTGCGTGCGTCGTCGGCGTCATCGTCTGCATCAGTGCTCGGATGGAGTCCCACTCCATCGAGCCCAGCTGCTGCTTGAGCATCGGGAACGACGTCGCCACGGGGATCGAGAGCGACTCCGCGGTGATGTCGACCGTGCGGGTGTAGAGGTCGTAGAGCGACTTGAATCCGCCCGTGAACATCTCGTTGAAGATGGCCTCGTATGCGGTCTGTGCGGTGCTGATGTTCGCGGAGCCTGCGATGCCCATGGTGCTTTGATCCTTTCAGGTGAGGGGCAGCGGATCAGGCTGCGGAGGGAGCGAAGTGGCCGACCCAGACGTAGGCCTTGCCGTTCTCGACGCCGACGATCTCGCCGATGCGCACGTCATTCGCCGCGGTGGCCGCGTCGGTGACGGTCTGGTTGTCGAGGATCGACGCGTTCTTGCCGACGTCGCTCGCGTCGATGTTGGCGCCGTCGATGAAGAACTCGACGACGACGTTGCTGCGGATGACGGCGCGCGAACTGCCGGCGACTGCCGAGCACGTCACCGTCTTCGTGCCGACGCCCATGCAGAACTCGGTCGCCGCGTCCGTGCCGTTCTTCACGCGCCCGGCGCTGTCGGCGTTGACGAGGCAGTTCATGTAGACGGTGGCCGAGGCCGTCATGGGGTAGTCGAGGTCGAGCGGCATGCCGCGCTGTGCGGCGTACACGGCGAGGCGATCTGCGGTTGCTGCGGTCATGGTCTGATCTCCTTGTGAGTCGGTGAACGGTTCGGCCGCGGCTCAGGCCGAGGCGTTCTTGGTGCGCCAGGCCTTGAGCGCGGCGGCCTTGGTCTTCTTCGGCGACTGGCTGAGCTGCACGAGCAGCCCGCGCTCGGCGTCGTCGCGCGGCGTGACGTCGAGATCCGCATTCGCGTCCTCGGACTTCGCGGGGAGCGTCGCGCCGGTCTTCACGGTCGCGTCCTTGCTGATGGCGCCCTTCGGCGGCGCGGCGAGCGTGAGCACGAATGCCCGCGCCTTCTCGACACCGACGCCGCGTGCGTAGTCCGTGAGCTCGGCGCGCTGCGACTCGATGGCGTGGCCCTCGGTGATCGCGAACTTGATGAGGTCGTCGATCGCGGCTTCCTTCGCGGCGTCCTCGGTGGCCTTCTGCGCGGCTGCCTTCTCGGCCTTGAGTGCGGCGTTGTCGGCCTCGAGCACGGAGAGACGCACGCCGAGACTGGCGTTCGCCTGCATCGCGAGCTTGAGTTCGGTCGATGCGTGCGCGGAGAGTGCCGCGGGCGTTGCCGCTGCCGCTGCGTCGCTGCTCATGCCCGACGCCGGCACGCCACCGAACGCGGCCGAGATGGCGTCGGCGTTCGCGTCGAGCGCGGCGAGCACGCCCGCGGCGTCGAGGCCCGTCAGCGTCTGCAGCTTGTCGGCGATCATCGTCGCCGCGGCCTCGGCCTGGACATCGGCGGGCGTGTCCATGAGGTCGTCGGCGAGCTTGATGATCTTCGGCATCGCGGAGAGCGCGAGCGCGGCGCGCTTGCCCCACGCGCTGGCCTTCACCTCGTCGGCCGCCACCGCATCGAGGGTGGGAGGCGCCTCCTTCGGGTCTTCGCTGATCGCGGCCATGTAGGCGGCGATCGCGTCGAACTTCTTCCGAATCGCGTCGACCGTCGCGTCTGCCTTGAGACCGAGATCCTTTGCGATCTGACCGAGAACCTTTGCGGGCTGCATGTCGGCTGCCATGTGGAAACTCCTGTGCTGTTCGCGTGCGGGAGTTCCGACGCGGGAAAGAGTGATCGGTTGTAGGCCGTCGATGAACGGAACGTTGGTGAGGCCGAGCCCGCTGAACACGGGACCGGTCGGCTTCGCGGTCTCGCGGTCCTTTGACTCGAGCGCGAACTCGATGGAGCAGTAGCGGTACTCGCCGTCTGCGATCTGCTTTGCCGCGCGCGGCGTGAACTCGACGAGGCCCCAGAGACCATCGCCGCGGGTCTCGACGTCGAGCACCCATCCGGCGGCCGGGAAGTCGTCGCCCTCGGGGTGGCCGTACTTCGCGGCGGGTGCGTTCTTCGTCGCGTTGAAGCGGTCGATGAACGACGCGAACACCTCGCGCGTCAGTTCGATCTCGTGCCCACTGTGGTGCCCCTTCCAGAGCCCTTCACGCGCCATGTGCACCCAGCGCTGCGGAGCCTTCTCCGAGACGTGCGGGAGCTTTGCGAGCGTGAAGAATCGGTCGTCGGCGAGCGGGCGCGCGACAACGTACACGGCGTCAAGATCGTCCGTGTCGGGCCATGCGCCCATCGGGTCAACGTTCGGCATGGTCACCTCGTGCGCGTGCTCTCGGCCGCATGGGCTCCCTCGGATTGAACATCGACGCCGTGCGCGAAATGCTCGACCGGCTCGTCAGTGACGAGTGCTACCGGACGGCGTACATCGAACGGCTGAGGCCATGGTCGCCACCACCCGCCGCGATGCGACGGCGCAGCCGAAGCCGCGCCCGCCGCACCTGAATCAGACGTGGCGCCAGCTGTAGCCCTTGGCGCTCGGCTTGCCGGGCGTCGCGGGAAGCGTCTGCACGAACTTGGTGCCGCTCGGCTTCGTGACCTCGACCTTGACGCCGTCGTCGTCGACGCTCTTGATCTCCGCGGGCGCGTCCGTGAGCAGCCCGCCGGTGAAGAGCACGGGGAGGCCCTTGACGGGCAGGAGCACCTCGGGTGCGGTGTCGGCGATGGATGCGGCGGTCTCGTGCTTGTCGTGCTTGGCCATGTGCGGTCTCCTCAGATTTCTTCGATCGAGTACTTGGTGACGGTGAACGAGCCGCGAGGGTTCGTCTGTGTGAAGAACACGTCGACCGGCAGGCCGATGCGCGCATCGATCGATGCGCCGGCCGTTGGCGCGGTGCCCCACGGGACCACCGCGCATGCGCCCGCGCGAGGCTGCGAGGCTGGGATCCCCGACAGCGCGCCGGTGATGAGTCCCGACCCGGTGAACGTGACGAGCCCGTCGCTGACCGCATTGCAGCGGATCTCGGCGTCGAGCGTCCACGGCAGATCCGTCGCAGCGGCGAGCGGATCGAGGAGGCACGCCAGCGTGTCCCACGCGACCACGTTGCCGAAGCGGAGGTCGAGGCGCAGCGATCCGGGGAGTTCGTCGAGATCTCCGCGCGCGCTCTTCACGACCGTCGAGTGCTTGCCCGACATGCTGAGGCGCCAGATCTTGCCGGGGCTCCAGTAGTACGGGTCGAGCACGGTGCGCGCGCACGAGAGCGGAACGCACGAGGCGGGCGTGGTGCCCGTGAGTGTCGGGCCGTCTGCGATGCAGATCGGCGTGATTCGAGTGCCCATGATGTCGCGTCTCCTTTCAGCGCGGAGGCGCGGTCAGTCGCACTGCTCGACGGTCCACTGCTCGAGCGTGAGCGAGCCGGTCGCGACGATCTGCGTGCTGTGCAGGGTGAGCACGTTGTCGATCGTCGAATCGAATCCGGTCCCAAGGTCTGGCGGCACGGCCCACGGGAGGATCGCCACGGCGCCGGCCTTCGGCGGCGAGGCCGGCGAGCCGAGGATATTCTCACAGAAGAACAGACCCGATCCAAAGAGCTGCGCCGTCGTGCTCGCGCCGGCCACGCGGCAGTCGAGATCGATCTGCAGCTTGAACGGCATGTTGACGTGCGCCGCCACCGTATCGAGCAAGATCGCGCGCGTGTCCCACGCGGTGATGATGCCCATCTTCGCAAGGAACCTTGCAACGCCGGGCGTAGTGATGACGCTCGACAGCTTGCCGCTCGCGCTGATCCGCAGCTTCGTGCCCGCGATGACCTGGCCCGCCTCGATGAGGACTGGCGAGTCCGCAGGCGAGCACACGGCCGTGTCCGCAGCGGTGCGCGTGGGGCCTGAGGTGATGCTCGGGCCGTTGAGGCGGCGCCAGACGTTGCTTCGTGTGTAGGCCATGGTGCGTTTCCTTCAGCGGCACGCGGCCGCGGTATCAGTTGGCCCGCTCTTCAAGGTCCGGCGGGTGGTAGACGTCGTCGTGAATCACGAGCAGCGCGCCGTCGTAGTCGTCGGCGGCCGGCTCCATCGTGTGCGGGTCGATCAGCGGCAGAACGCGCCGGCACCAATCGCAGCGGCGCGGGGTGGCGTCGTCGTCGGCGTCGATGGCGTGGCCGGATTCGATCGGCGGCATCACGTCACCTCACGAACGACTGCGCGCCGAACCCCGGCGTGAGTGCGAACCCATCTGGGATCGTGGTCGCGATAACGATGCCCTCGTCGTCGACGTCGGCCTGCGAGTACGTCACGACGCTGCAGCGGCACTGAAAGCCGCACGGCGGGTACACGTTCGAGAAGGTCGTGTCATCGGCGCGCCACGTGACGCCGTCCATCGCCGCATGCTCGGGCCTCACGCGGGAGTCCTGCGCAGTGCGGTACTGCCGGAACGGTCGCGCCGCAATGACCGTGGGGCTCTGCATCTGCGCGTAGCGGCCGGCGCCGTACGCGCTGGCGACCTGCGTCCGGTACACGTTCTCGAGGTAGCCCGGCCCGGCTGGCGAAATACCGAGCGTCACGGTCTGGTCTTCGATCGCCGCCTTGAAGTCGCGCAGTGTGCCGCCGCTGTCGAGTGTCCGCCGGATCTCGTCCACCGCTGCACGGCTGATCGTGTCGAGTTGGTCGTCTGTCGCCGTGGCTGCGCGCCGACGGTAGGCGCCGAGCACCTCGTCGATCATCGCCGGGTCACCGCCGCGCGCGCGCCAGAAGTCGACGGCATTAGCGAACGGCATGCGCAGGAACGCGGGGCGCAGCACCGCGTCTGCAAGATGTCGCTCCGCGCCGTCGGGCGTGAGCTCGACGAGCGCGACGAACATCTGGCCCGCCAAGTCGGCGAGCACCATCGGCTCGAAGCTGAGCGCCTCGATCTCCGCGTCGCCTTTGAACGTCGCGATGGCCGCCGCCACCGCATCGGGTCCACTGAGTGCTGCGTCGGCGATCGCCTCCGTCACACGCGCGAAGACGCCAGCGGCCTTGATCGTCGTCGCAGCAGCGAGCTCAAACGGACGCCCTATCGTGGCGCGCGCGCGAACACGGGCGGGCTCGTCGGCGAGCGAGAGGACGTCGGCGAGGTCGGGGTCATCGCCGAGAGGGACGGCATACCCGCGGGCGTGCCCGATGTCGGGAAAGGGGAGGCCGCGGGCGCACTCCGGGGCGCGGTCGGGGCGGGTGTCGTCGGTGCGCCTTGCGGCGTGATCGGCGCAGCGCTCGGGGGAGGCGTCGCCGGTGATTGTGCGGGCGCTCCGGTTGTGGGATTCGAGGGAACGAATCCGGCGCCGGAGCTGCCCATGAGTTCCGTCGCGCGCGCGAGATCGACCTGGAAGCCGAGCATGATCTGCGCGATGCCGGAGTCACGCGGCAGTAGGCCCGCGGCCACGTCCTTGACGATCGCGGCGAGGCTTGCGAGTTGCGCGCCGTTGAGCGCGGCGTCTGCGACCTTCGTACCATCGGGTGCCGCGTTCGGATCGTAGCCGCTGCCCGGAAGCTGCGGCGCGGTGGGCGCCGGCACGAAGAAGCGCGATCCGCCGTCCTCGTCTGTGAGCGCGGGCAGGTGCTCACCGGTACGGATCTCGTTGACCCGGATCTTGCCCGTCGCGATCGCCGTGGGACTGATCGGCGCTGCGTCGTCGAACACAGTACGCAGCAGCGGCAGCCCGCGTGAGTCGTCGCGGCGCAGGTTGTAGAACACGACCCAGCGCGCGATCTGCGAGAGCGCGGCGCAGACCATCTTCGCGTCGAGCTTGGACGATTCGAGCCGCACGCCGTCGCGCGTGTCCGTGCTCGCGCGCGCGCCGTTCGGGCCGGCGACGAGTACGTCCGGCGTCGTGCCCACGGCGAAGCAGAGAGCTTCCTTGAACTCGCGACGCAGCTCGGACCACACCGCGCTTGAGCCCGTCGCTTTCGGGTCGATGACCTCGAGCGAGTCGTCGCCCGTGAGCACTGCCGTCGAGGTCGTCATCAGCGTTTGGAGTTGCAGCGCAAGGGCGCCGCGCGTCTCTGCGCCGCTCTCGCTTGCGAGCCGAGCGATCGCGAGTGGCGAGCCGAAGCGCTCCGCGGCGATCATCCAAAATTTGAGCGACGTGCCGCCCATGAACCAATACCAGACGCTGCGATCACCGATGCCCTGACACGACGGCGGCGCGTCGGATGTCTGCGGCACGAAGACGAGGAACTTGCTCGGGTGATCGGCGGTGCGCACCCATCGGTAATCGGCGCCGCGGCACTTGACCGTCGAGTCCCAGTCCCACTCGCACTCGCGCGCGTAGACCTGCGCCGGAGTCGGCAGCCACACGCCGTGCTCGCGAGCCCACATCAGCTCCGAGACGTGGAGGCCGTTGAAGAACGCGCCCATGAGGCGCATCAGGAACGCTTCGAGATCGTCGATGCTCAGCAGCCATTCCTTGACCAGCGCAGCCGCTTCGCTCGCGTAGCCGCGCAGTTCGGGCGGCACTTCGTCCGGCTCGTCGCAGTCGATGGGGCGGCCCGCCACAGCGCGCATCCGCGTCTCGAAGGCGAACGACAGCGTCGGGTCCGTGAGCTGCCGCGTGCAGAGGTCGATCCACTTCTGCGGATACCCCGCTGCGCGATTGCTCAGCGCGGAGTCGATGCCGCCAGGCGTGACCTGCAGCAGGTTCGTGTCGAGTTGCCGGATCGACTTCGGCACGACGAGCCGCTCGATCTCGGGCGCGCTCATGATCGACGCTGGGCGCACCGGCACGATCTGCGCGGGCTGCGCGAACTTCACGGAGGCGTTGCCGCCGGATCGATTCTTCGCCATCGATCCTCCGTTCAGAAGCCAGAGCCGCGCCAACTGCCGCCGCCCATCGGTGACGAGCGGCCCATCGAGGCGGACGCCATCGGGGCGCCGAGGCTCACGGACGGCGCGACCTCGGCCACGGACGCGATGTGCACCGCGAGCGCAAGCGCCCACGCGCGGTCGGCGTGCGAGCCGCCCTTGTCCGAGGCGTCGTACCGAAAGCCGCCGCCCGGCTGCGCGATGCGGCGCAGTGACGCGAGGTCGCGCAGCAACTCGGGGGAGTGCGGCAGCAGCAGCCGGCCCTCTTCGAGCGCGAGGCGCAGCGTGCTGGCGAGTTGCTCTTTGATCGCCGCCGTGAACGTGACGCTCGTGACCTTGCCGGGGAAGCGGCGAGCGAGCGCTTCACTCGGCGCCATGCCGATCCCGGTCGAGTCGATCGCGAGCCGTGCGCAGCCGCCATTGATGACGCGCGCGAAGGCTTCCTCTTGCGTCGCGAAGTCCACGCCGCGCAGCGTCTCGACCGGCAGCGCGTACATCTTGCGGCGCCCATTCACGGGGTCGATACGCACTCGCGCGATCGCCGTGAGGTGCTTGCCCTTGCGCGCGACATCGACGCCCGCCACTTCGCGGCCATCGGTCGGCAAGTCCTGCACGTCGTACCGCGCGCGCTGCAGCAGCTCACGCTCGAGGAACATCTCGGCATGCGAGAGCCAGGCGCCCTCGTACTCGGTCTCGAAGGCGGAGTCGTCGCCGAGTTCCGCGCGCGTGCTCTCGACGTACTCGAGCTGCTCGGCTGCGGTCATCGTCCGCGGGAAGCCCTGCGTGACGACGTACGAGAGCGGCCAGCTGTAGCGGCTGAAGTGCCGGAAGCGGTCCTCGTCGGCGGAGTCGGACGCGACGCAGACAGAGAACGGAAGCGAGTCCGCGATCCACGGCGTGGTGACGACCGTCACGCGGTAGCCGTCGGGCCGTGCGAGCGTCGGGTCGGAGACCGACTTGACGGCGCGCCACAGCGTGCCGGGATCGCGTGCATAGGCGAACTCGTCGAGCGTCACGTCGCCGGCTTCACCGCGAACCGTGCGCCCGTCGCCCGCGTGCGCCGTCGCGTCGATGCCGTTCGAGAGCCGGAAGCGGGTCGCCGCCAGGTCGCCGATCGTGATGCCGCGCGGGAGCTGCCCGGCTGCGTCGAGCTGCTCGAGGATGCCGTGCGTCTCGGCGACGAGCCGGACCGCGCCCTCTTCGGAGTGCGAGACGAACCGCTGCGGTACACCGCCTGCGGGGTCAGGTTCGAGAGTGCCGGTCGCCGTCATGCGAAGGCCGGCGAGACGCAGTGCCGCGGAGTAGGACGCAGCGAAGGAGCCGCCGCAACGACGCGCCTTCACTACCGAGCGGAAGCGGGCGGGGTCGGCGCAGAATGTGCGCTGATAGGGGGCTAGTTCGATGTCGGCGGGGGCGTCGCGGCGCGCGACCGATGCCGCCGCCATCTGCGCCCGCGCCTCGATGAGCCGCGTCCGAGCGAGGCTCTGCATGCTGCCGGGCTTCGCTGCCGCCTGCGCGCGGATCTTCTCGCGCACGTAGCCGGCGGCCATGGGTGCCTCGCTCAGTGCTCGACGTGCTCCGCCTCATCATCCCCGTCCACCTCACCGGCCAGCGCCGAGAGGACCAGTAGCCGCCACTGCGCGCCCGTGAGCGGCTCGGGGTGGGCGGCGCTGACGGCGTCGATGGCGGCGAGCACGGCCTGGTTCGCCGCAGCCTCTGCCTTGACGACCAGCGTGGAGCTCGGCGCGAAGTGCTCCGGGTCGGTGCGCTCGAGCAGCGCCAGCGCGTACTTCGGATCGGGAGCGAGGATGGGAGAGCCGTCCGACTCGCGGCCGACTGCGACCTCGGCACCGGCTACGATGCTGACGCGGCCTGCGATGAACTGCGCGCGCGCCTGCGCGACCTCGTTGAAGAACGTTGCGTAAGGCTCCACGTCTGCTCGTCGTCGCCAATGACTCAGGTCCGGCGCGGTCACGCCCTCGCATGCGGCTGCGATGCTGAGCGGCTCACCGCGTGCGACGCGTGCCGCTACTGCCGCGGTCAACGCCTCGTCGCACTTCGTCGGCCTGCCGACTGGCGGCCGCAGCCCTTCCATCGCGTCACCCCGCCGCGATCTGGTCGACGTGCGCCTCTGCTCGCTCAAGGCCGCGAGCGACTGCGACGCGTCGGAGGTCGCCCTGCAACTTCACCGCGCGGTTGACGCCGCGGACCCATGCGCGGACGCGATGCGCCTGCTTGCGCTTCTCGGCGCGGTTGCGCGGCATGCGTGGGTCGATGCGCGACGGTGTGCTGTGGACTGTGATCTCGTCACCAGCGTACACGGCCTCGGTGCCGGTCGCTGCCGCGTGCGCTTCAAGCGCCGCGTTCAGCCGGTGCGTGCGCGAGTGATCGCGGACGCCTTCCTGCATCGCGGCGCCGAAGTCCGGCTGCGTCGTGTCCTGCATCGCTGCCTCCGTGGTGTCGGTGGGGTTCGTCGCGGTGACCCCGCCACCTTCCCCATTATGGACCAAAGCACGTTCCGGCCACGCGGCCTACAGGCGCCGTTGCGTGCGTGCGCGTGCCGTTGCGTGCGGCCGCATTTCTCCCATGAGCCACTTCGCCAGCTCCGCGCGGACCGCCACGACGCCCTTGAGCGCGAGGTAGACCGGCGCCGGGTTCTCGTCGCGCTCAGCGAGCTTCTGCGCGAGGCTGACGCTGCACCCCATGGCGGCTGCGATGTCCTTCCATCCCTCGATGTCCCATGGTGTCGTCGTCGTGATCGCCATCGTGTCGAGTCTCCTATCGCGCGGGACCAGCCCGCACAAAACTAGCCGCCCGTACAGTTCGCAGATCCCCGCGTGCCTGAGCCGGACCACGTGCCCGACCGGGACGCACACCCCGAACTCCGCCGACGCGAACTCTGCGACCTCGG